>Ga0111539_10000432_pt1 | contig 52790 bp, 42 predicted proteins | sample RhiMethybrSRZTD1_FD_79667 | JGI IMG/M metagenome (GOLD analysis project Ga0111539, IMG submission 79667) | Populus rhizosphere microbial communities from Tennessee, USA - Rhizosphere MetaG P. TD hybrid SRZTD1 (version 2) (version 2) | ecosystem: Host-associated > Plants > Roots > Rhizosphere >... | reverse complement strand
CGAAGGCGCGAATGTCACGCTCGAGGTCGATGCAGAGCAGAAGGGCACGCCTCTTTCCAACACGTCGACCGTCGGCGAGTCGCTGGGGCGAACACAGTGCCTGATGGATCTTGATTTGTCCGACATGTCGAGACTTTCGGCTCGCACGACCATGACACTGGTCATCCATCATCAGATTCCGACGAAGGACCCGGCCCACAAACTCAAGGCCAAGGACACAGATCAGATCACCATGACGATGTCGACAGAGCCCTGGCCGCTGGACCGGTAGCGCGCCGCAGTGGGTCGGTGGAGCAGGCGGCCATTGCGCTGCCGTATACTTGGCGTCACAGTCGCCCATGCCTTCGCAGCGCGTGCATGTTCGAATTCCACATTCGCATCGTGGGCTGCTGATGCTGGCTGTTGTCTTTGGGGTTGCGTCGGCGCTGCTCCTGCAATTCACACTCTTGGCCAGCCTGGTACCACTGATCTTTACGTTCTTGTGCGCGATCCCGGCCTTTGTGCTTGTCACTCCGCCGATTGTGTTTGTGGTCCGGCATTGCGGGGTGTGTCAGCATCGGCTCGCGGCGTTTCTGGCCGGTGCGTGTTTCACTGCCTCATATGTCGGGACCTTCGCGACCTATGAGGTGCTGACGAATCCGCATTGGTCGGTCGACGGCAGCAGCCTCCGCTGGTTGTTTGCGGCGGTTGCACTCGCTGCAGTGGTCGCCGGTTGCTGCGCATCCATCGCGACCACGCTTTGTCGAGCCCTGTTCTTCACGATTCATGAGCAGGATGGCACTGTGTGCAGCACGTGCGCTTACCGCATCGACACAATCCAAGGACCAGCGTGCCCGGAATGCGGTACTCCCAGATCAGCGCTGACACGTGGCCATGGCGCACTTGGCTACTTCGCCCAACGCATGCATCGGTGGTTTGTTCCCTTGGCCATCGCGTGGATCATCATCCTCGGCTCGTGTGTTGCGGTGTTCATAGCGCGCTCAGCGCCGTTCTGGCGAATGCTTCGGACCTTTCCGCAACACGGAGCAGTGCTCCCTCACATCGAGACATCGAGTTCGTTGTCGCCCATCAGCCGCCTCTTCGACGGGATTTCAACGAGCGTGAGAATCGACGGCAGTCAGACAATGGGACTTCTGGCGAGCGTCTACCGCCCCGATTTCTGGGCGACGCCTTTGATGGAGATTCGGTTGGGATCAATCGAATCGCGCTCAGGCGAATTGATCGTCGCCGACGGCGACCCAAAGGTGCGTTGTATTCTTGACGAGTCGCAGACCCGTGCAGTCCTTGGCCAAGGACTACCGCGTGGACTCGTCGACACGCTTGTGAAAGCGGCTGAGGATGCGGGGTGGAAGCCGCTTGGCCTTGGGGCATTCCCGCAGGGCGGCGAGGAGGTAACGGTCGATGTCAACGCTGCTTTCAACGAGCGACGGTGACAGCCGCGCCACATTCGGGGCATGCCGCACCCTCAGCCGTGCCGCGCAGGTCGTAGGCGCACTTCGGGTACAGGCCGCGGCGAATGCGCCGCCGCCGTCGCAACACAAACGGCCCAGCGAATAGCAGCCACAAGACCACCGCATGGAACACCGTGTTGATCGCGAACCCCGGCCAGATGGGACGAAGTGGCAAGCAGCGATACCAGTACTCTGATGGAAGTCTTTGACTTCGCAAAGGTGAAAGGTCAAGTCCGTACTCGGCAGGCTCCCAATTCCATTCAGAGCCGGGTTTGATCGAGTACATCGCGATCAGGGGCCAACCGCGAGCATCAATCGCTGTCGTCGGATACGCCTGAGCATCTGTCGGTCGAAGGCAAGCGGCCCACGAAGGCAGAAATGATTCAACGCGTTCCATTGGGTATTGCCCTATGTAGGTATCGAGAATCAACGAATACACGCGTACTGCACCAGCATGCTGATACATCTCGACGCCCCACGGCGCAGTTCCAGGAGCAAGCGACGTTGCTCCAACTCGGTGCCTCTCATCGTTGTCTAGCACTGAATGCACGTCGATGAAGTACGCACACACCCACGCCACCGCGACGCTGACGATCGCGCCGAGAACCAGGAACACGAAGATGCGCAGCGAACCAGCGCTTCACGAGACCATCGTATCGGCGCGTGCCACCCTCTGTCAGTTGCGCGCGCACGGCGTCCGTGAAGTGGCTTGATTCGCTGCAACGTGGAGGCATCATCAATTGACCATTGACGGGCGACGGACAATGAGCGCGCGGGGCAACAACGACAACAAGGACAACGAGAGCCCCAACGGTGTGGGTTTCGGTTGCCGCGGCGATCTCCTCCAACCTGGCGCAGGCAATCTGAGCCACCCGATTTACAGACACTCTGTGCGCGCAACCTCGCGAAGCGGATGCGCGCGTCTGGACACTTTGCGCGCAGAATGTCACGATAACCGCATTGGCGGCCCCGCCAGGCGCGATCGAGGTCCGGCGACCTAAAGCATGTGCATGCCTCAGCGCCGCGCGCGCAGAGTGTTCGCGAATGGCGGGAGACGCTGGTCGTGACGGAACCGGCGATCGAGTTCACCGCGGGCGAAGACGCGTTGCGGGCGATGGCGTTGAAGGCGCTGCGCCGCGACAGGGGCGTCGCCCGCTAAACTGTTGGTGCGTGCCAACCCTGCTGCATCAACTCGGCTCGTACAAGCCCTTCACCGCGATGGTGGTGGGCGATTTCATGCTCGATCAGCACGTGTACGGCGCGGCGGAGCGGCTGAGCCCCGATGCGCCCGTGCCCGTGCTGCACGCGACCAAGTCCGAGGATCGCCCCGGCGGCGCATCCAATGTCTCGCTGTGCATTCGCGGCCTCAAGGGCGAGGTTGTGTGCTTCGGCGTGGTGGGGGCCGACGATGCCGGCCGCACACTGCGCGCCAAACTCGTGGAAGCGGGCTGCGATGTGGGGGGGATCATCGACGATCCGGCGCGGCCGACGACCATCAAGCGCAGCCTCATCGGCCTGGCCCAGCACCGCCACCCGCAGAAGATGTTCCGCATGGACATCGAGACGCGCGAGCCTCTGCCTGCCCACATCGAGGAGGCGCTGCTCGATCTGATCGCCGCCCGCATCGACAGCGTCGATGTCGTCTGTCTCGAGGACTACAACAAGGGCGTGTGCACGCCGCGCGTGTGTCGCCGGCTCGTTGATCTCTGTCGAAAACATGACAAGGAACTCCTGGTCGATCCAGCGGCGATCGAGGACTACTCCAAGTACCGCAGCGCAACGGCGGTCACGCCCAATCGCTCGGAGGCGGAACTGGCGACGGGGCTCGATACGCCCATCGACGCCAGCGAACTGCACAACGCGGGGCTGGCGACGAAACTGCTTTCGGAACTCGATCTGGACGCCGTGGTGCTGACGCTGGACAAGCACGGCGCGCTGCTGGAGGAGCGCGGGGGCAGGCCGCAGGTGGTGCCAACGATCGCGCGCGATGTGTACGACGTGACGGGCGCGGGCGACATCGTGCTGGCGGCGCTTGCCGGCGCGCGGGCCAACGGGCTGGCGTGGCTGGACGCGGTGCGCTTCGCCAACATCGCAGCCGGTTTGGAGGTGCAGGTATTCGGGGCCCAGCCGATTCCCTTCGCCAACGTGCAGCGCGAGGCGCTGGCCCAGACTCGAACGTTCGCGAACAAGGTGCGCGACCTCGATGACCTGCTGGTGGAACTGGCCGTGCATCGCGAGGCCGGGCACAGGATCGTGTTCACCAACGGCAACTTCGATGTCATTCACGCCGGGCACATCGGCTACCTGCGCGAGGCCCGCACCCTTGGCGGCGAAGACGGCGTGCTGGTGGTGGCGATCAATGCCGACGAGCAGGTGCGCGCCCAGAAGGGCCAGGGCCGGCCGATCTACTCGGCTGCGGATCGGGCCGACATTCTCAGCGAGATGCAGTGCGTCGATTTCGTGACGATCTTCGAGGAGCCGACGGTCGATGACCTGCTCCGCCGCATCCAGCCCGATCTGTACGTCAAGGGCGGCGACTACAAGCCGTCGGAGATCAACGAATACGAGACGGCGAAGAAACTCGGGATCGAATTGCGCGTGCTGTCACACCGGCCGGGGCTGAGCAGCCGGCACGTCATCGAGCGGATGCGCAAATCGTGAGTTGGAATTGACGCGTGGCGAGCGGCGGAGCAATCACCACTGTTCTTCGCCATAGGCCGCCATGCGGGGCATGGCGCTGGAGACCAGGTGAATCAACTGGCTGTCGTTGTTGCCTTCGATCGACAGGCTCATGTTGTCATCGGGCTTGATGAGCAGGTCGATGGTCGCGCGGTACAGGTTGCGGCCCTTGGCGTACTGGAGCGTGAACGGCGCGATGGGGTCGCCGTCGGAGTCGGTCTGGCGCAGCACGCCTTCCAGCAGCGGGTAGGTGTTCTCGTCACCGGTGGCCGGATTCATCACCGTGACCAGCAAGGCCTCCTGCGATTCGTCGAACTCGAGGGTCATGATGTCGCCATCGGGCGTCGCGAACTCGACGAAGTCGCTGCTGACCGTGGTGTCGAGCGGGTTGGTGGGGAACGGGCCGAAGTCTTCACCCACGCGGATCATCATCGTCATGCGGTTCATCGTGAGCCGCGCGATGGTGTGAGTGGAGGAGACCTCAGTTGTCGCCTGGTAGGCTCGGAACGACGCGTTGAGCGCCACGAGCGTCGCGGTCAGCAGCGCCGCGGTGATGCCCAGCGCGATCAGCAATTCGACGAGGTTGAAGCCGCGACGAACGTACGCAGGACGTTTGGACGTTTGGACGTTTGGACGTTTCATGACTTACTCGGTGTACGTGGTCGGGTCGGGCTTGCAGCGCAGAGGCCATGGGATGCCGTCGGGCAGTTTGGCGTCGGGGTCGTAGCGCAGCGTGATCTCGCCGAAGCCCTGGAAGGTGAGCGAACCGGGCAACTGGCCTTCGCCGTCGCCGTCGAGCGGGCCGAAGTAGCCGACGGTGGTGTTGAACGCGTCGGTCAGACCGCCGTAGTACAGCGGGCCGGAGCCTTCAACCGGGCGGAAGGTCATCAGCAGCGTGCCATGCACGTCGGCCGTGCCGCGCACGTCGAGAATGCCGGCGACGATCGTGCCATTGAGCTTGACCTTGGGCGTCAGGGTCGGGTCGGCGTTCTGCTCGTTGGTGAAGTTGCCGACGTCCACCGACCAGCCGGGCAGGAGGATCGACGACTTGGCCATCTCGTCGCGGTCGTCATCGCTGATGGCGGAGAGTTCAGCCTGCAGCGCGGCGGCGTCGGATTGCGTCGCCAGGTCAGTGTCATCGGGGTCGAGGTAGAAGCGCGTGTTGCCCGTGAATTGCAGCTTGTTGCGCCAGTGCGTGTATTCCTCAGGCTTGATGCCGGAGATCGAACCCAGGAATGTGCAGCCGTGGAAGCGGATGTTGTTCGACTCGACGCGCGTGTCGCTGATGACCTGGCCGGTCGACGGAATCGTCGCCTTGAGGGTGGGGAAGCGCAGCGGGTAGGTGAAGTTGCCCGAGCCCGGAGGCGATTCCTTCTTCTCCACGGCGCCGGCATAGTTCCAGTTGAAGTCGGCGCACTCCTGGTTGGTTTGGATGTACGTGACGCCGACGAACTTGCAGTTCTCGAACAGGGCGTTTGTGCCCTTGGGAATGCGCACGTCGTGGAACGTCATGTTGCGATAGATGGGCCGCTTGTAGTAGTCGTACGCGCCATTGGAGCCGTAGGGGACGGCTTCGTAGTTGGCGGCCGCGGAGGGAATGAACGTTCCGCCCGCCGACACGCCTGCGGCGGTCTGCGCGGCGAACGACGCGCTCGACAACGTATGCGCATCGAACCACGTCTGGCTGTCGGAGAACATCGAGGTGGTGATCTCCCGCATCTCTTCCTCGGTGGCCGAGAAGGTCATCGGCGGCACGTCCATGGCGGCCCGCACCGGGCCCTGTACGATGGTGCGATACGAAGCGCCGTTCGCGGCGTCCCATGACTCCTGATCCACGGCAAAGGTCACGCGACCGCGCACCTTTGCGTAGAAGTCGTACACGTCGATGATGCCGTCGTTGTAGCCCAGGCCGCTGTCGGAAGCGGTGATCTCGCCGTCGCCGTCGCGGTCCGGGTCGGCCTTGTCAATCAAACGGGCCATTTGATTGTCGACGTTGACGAATTCGCTCGAGAGCGTGATGCGCCTGTCACCGTTGGAGTCGTAGAACTTCAGGAACAGGTCGAAGTCGGTGACGTACTCGTCGCCGTCGTAGTCGACCAGATCCGGATTGCCGGCGAGCCCATCGCTCTCATCGGGGTGATCGGGACGAAGGCGATTGTCGCCGTCGACGTCATAGGCACGGATCTGGTTGTAGAGCGTGTCGAGTCGCGCGTTCAGCGTGTCGTTGAGGTAGTAGTAGTCGCTGCGCATCACGAGCGGGTCGCCGTTGGCGGGGTCCAACTCGCCTGGCGCCAGGCCGTAGCGGCTGCCGAGCGGGCCCTGCACCAGCACGTTCTTGCCGATCATGATGCGGTTGGGGCTGAGCAGCGCGAACTCGATCTTCTTCTCGATCTTGAAGTCCATCTGGATGGTGCGGGTGATGTCGCCGTCGTAGCCGATGCTCGTCACGCGCACAGCCGGTTGCCCGGCAAGGAGTTCATACGTCAGCCGGAAGTACGGCGAGCCGGGCTCATCCGAGAGTGAAATCGGCTTGCAGCGGAGCGTGCCATAGGTGGATTCGACAGCGGGCAGGCCGTTGTCGCTGGAGGTGACGACGATGGTGTGCGTGTCGGCCTCGTGGGCGTCGAGCAGCGCATACACCAGACCCGAGGGAGGCGTGGTGGTCGTGTATCCGGTCGGGTCCAGAACGTCGACGGCGCCATCGGCGGACTCGTCGTAGGTGCCCATCCAGATGTCCTCGGCGTAGCCGGCGTCAATGACGCCCTTCTCTACGACGAAGCGAGAGGTCTCGGAGGCGAGGCGGCGCTGGGCGAACGTCATGCCCGTTTCCGCGGCGCTCATGGCCCGTGAGAGCTTCATGGCCGAGTCGGCGGTGCGCAGATTGGCCTGAGCCACGACGGCCATCGCGGCCGCCAGCGACGAGAAGATCACCAGGAACATCATCGCCAGCACCGACGACACACCGCGGCGGGACACGCGACGACGGACGAGTGGCAAATGACCAATGATGAGTGCTGGAGCTGGCTGACGATTCCTCATGGCTAGATCCTCGTGCCTCTCAATGCTGTCGACGTCCGTTCGACGTTCGTTGCTTGTCGCTTCGTCATTGACTCAGTTCGGCGTAATCCACGAGACGCGCGTCATCTCCATGGGAGCCGTTGCCCCGGGCGCCTGATAAGTCACGACCACCTCCACCATGAGCATGTTCGTGGAGTTGTCAGCCTCGATGGAGTGGATGTTGAACGGATCGACGTTGTGGACGTAGACCTCCTGGGCCCAGCCGTTCATGTTCGAGATGATCTCGCGGCGGGCGTTGAGCGGCCCGTTGCCCAGCTCGGCGGAGAAGATCAGGCCGTTGCCGTCGCCGTCGAAGTCGTCGAGATCGTCAAAGGCGCCGACGAAGGTCTCGTTGCTCTCGGCCCCCCAGAACGTGCTGCTGGTGACCGGGTCGTTGCGCGGCAGGTTCAGCGTCATCTCGCGGATTTCATTGCCCAGGCGCGTGGCGATCGAGGCGTGCGTGGACCAGCCGTTCTGCTTATGGAAGCCTTGCTGCGCCGCGACCATGGCCAGCACGCCGACGCCGACGATGACCGTGGCCAGGGCCGTTTCGATCAGCGTGAAGGCGCGGCGAGGTGCGTTCCGCGAATGGCGCAGTAAAACCGTCATGGCAGTCATGCTCCGTCGGGCGTAATCAGAAACTCTCATCGACAAGTGTCCAATACCTCGCGAGCACGGGAACCTGCGGAGAGCGGGTAACGGGAGCCCTCTGGCAACCGGCGCGCTCTGCGCGGGACGGCCGCGCGTTATCGGCTGTCACACTCGACCGCGGTCGCCGGGCGCGCACGACACCGCCGCTGTTGCTGGCGCGGATTCCCATGCGTCGCTGGCCGTTGGTCGCCTTAGTGCTGCGAGACGATCTGGCTCATCTTGAAGATCGGCAGGATGATCGCCATCGCGATGAAGCCGACCACCGAGCCCATCAGGATGATCATGATGGGCTCGATCATGCTCGTGACGGTCTTGATCGCGTCGCGCAGGACCTTGGCGTAGTACACCGAGATCTCCTGCAGCACCTCGCCCAGGCGGCCGGATTCCTCGCCCGCGCCGACCATCTGCACCACGCTCTTGGGCAGCAGCGTGCTCTTGACCAGTTGGCTCTGCACCTTCTTGCCCTGCTTCACCGCGGCGTACACGTTGCGCCACAGTTTCTTGTACAGCAGGTTGCCGGAGATGTCGCCGGTGATGGCGATGGTGTCGAGCATGGGCACGCCGGCGTTGAGCAGTTCGCCCATCGTGTGCAGCGAGCGGCTGACGTACAGGGCGCGGAACATGCGTTTGAACAGCGGCACCGTCAGTTTGGTCCTGTCCCACCAGTAGCGGCCGACCTCCGTGCGCAGGAACAGGAAGAAGCCCGCGCCCACGAAGAGCCCGCCGAGGATCAGCGTCCACCAGTACGTCACCATCCACGCCGAGGTGCCCATCAGGAATTTCGTCGGCCAGGGCAGCACCGACTCCTTGCCCGCAAACACCATGGCGAAGCGCGGCAGCACGAAGGTGAGCAGGAACACCGTCACGGCGATCGCCATCGCGGCAATCACGCCTGGGTAGATGCTCGCGCCGATCACCATCTTCTTGGTCTCGATCTGCTGCGCGATGTAGCCGCCGATGCGGTCCAGCATCTTGGCGAACGAACCTGACATTTCCGAGGCCCGCACCATGTTCACGTACAGCGGGCCGAACAGTTTCGGATACTTGTTGATGGCTTCCGAGAACTGCTTGCCGGACTCGACGTCGGTCTTGATCGACAGCAGGATCTTGCGGAACTTGGGATTGTGCACCTGGTCGGCGATGCCTTCCAGGGCGATGCGCAGGCTGATGCCGGCGCGAATCATCACCGCCAGTTGCGTCGTGAAGTCCAGCACGTCCTTCATGGACGGGCCGGTCGAGTAGTTCAAGGCCTTGGCCATTGAACTCTTGGCGCGAGCCCCGGCCACGGGCACCAGTTGCAGCACGTGGTTGCCCTGGTTGCGCAGGATGGCGGCGGCCATCGCGGCGTTGTCCGCCGCCAGAACGCCGGTCTGAATCTGACCGGAGGTGTGTCGGGCTTGGAAGCGGTACTGTGGCATGGGAAGTACTCAGCGTTCAGCGTTCAGCGTTCAGCCAATCCATCCGTCTGTCTTCACGATCACCGTCAACAGCCGCTGAACGCTGACTGCTGATCGCTGATCGCTTTTGATTACGCGGCCAACTGTCGCTCCAGCTTGTCGGGATACGCCGCCTGCGCGATGGCATCCTCGCGGCTGATCAGGCCGTTGAAGTACAACTCGGCGATCGAGTTGTCCAGGCTGATCATGCCCATCTGACGGCTGGTGTCGATGACGTTGGGAATCTCGAACGTGCGGGCCTCGCGGATGATGTTGCGCACGGCCGGGGTGCACAGCATGACCTCAACGGCTGGCACCATGCCTGCGGTGTCGATGCGGCTGAACAATGTCTGCGAGAGCACGGCCTGCAGCGTGTTGCCCAGCATGGCGCGGATCTGGTTCTGCTGACCGGCCGGGTACATGTCGATCACGCGCTCAACCGTCTGCGAAGCGTTCACGGTGTGCAGCGTCGAAAGCACCAGGTGGCCGGTTTCGGCGGCGGAGATCGCCAGCGCGGTGGTTTCAAGGTCGCGCATTTCGCCGACCAGGATGATGTCGGGGTCCTGACGCAGCGCGTGCCTCAAGCCGCTGGAGAACGAAGGCATGTCCTGCCCCAGTTCGCGCTGCTCGATCAGGCACTTGTTGCTGGCGAAGGCGTATTCGATCGGGTCCTCGAGCGTGATGATGTGCTTGCGGTAGCGCTGGTTCATCGCCTCGATCATCGCGGCGAGGGTGGTCGACTTACCCGAGCCGGTGTCGCCGGTGACCAGCACCAGACCGCGCGGCAGGTACGTCAGGCGGCTGATGACCTCGGGCAGGTTGAGGTCGGCCAGCGGCGGGACCTTGCTCTTGATGGCGCGCATCGCCAGGCCGATCGTGCCGCGCTGCGAGTGGGCGTTGACGCGGTAACGGCCGAGTTCGGCGACCGCGAACGAGAAGTCCAGGTCGCGATGCTCGTCGAAGCGAGCCTGCTGACTGGAGTTGGTCATCTCGTCAAGGAAGGTCTTGACGGTCGCCGGGGTGAGCAGCGGGTAGTCCATGGGCGTCATGACCGTGTTGACGCGCATCATGGGCGGGTGGCCGGAAATCAGGTGGACGTCCGACGCCTTGTGCTCGTGAGCGGTACGAAGAATCTCGCCGAGTTTCATAGTGAGGTGATTCCCATGGGTTCGCGCTGCGGAGCGCAACACTGACCGGGCTTCATCGGTCCGCCGCAAGCAGCGGATAAGCGAAGGTTGGTAAGGCGAGCGCAATTGGCAAGGCGTGCCACCGACACGGGCGCGTCCGAAAACGCGCCGGCCCATTCGGCCCGCCTGTGTTCGAACGATTTGCCAGCGGTACGAATGCGATCGCCGCGTTAGCGGTCGTTACCCACTGGCGTCGACCCCGCCGCAGGAGCCGCGATGTGGCCTGTCGCGGCGAACGAGGCGCGCGGCCTGCGCACCCCGGTATCGAACAGCGTCTGCTCGATGGCCCGCGGCGCCAGGTAGCGCAGTGTTCCCTGCACCTGGAACGCCGCATCGGCAAGCGCGGCGTGGTTCGCGTCAGCGCTGCTGAAGGCGATGACGGCGGGAATCTCGACGACGCGCGTGCTTTGCCGCGCCAGCGTCATCTGGGCCGAGCGTTTGCCGCGGTAGGCGGGCTGGCCCGGAACCGCGAAGCGATACTCGAACTCCTGCAGTTCGAGCGGCTCGTCGTTGGGATTCTGCAGGCGCAGCGCCACGCGCACCGTCGCCGCCTGATCGGTTGTCTGATCGAGCGTGGCGCCCGTGACCGCGATCACGGGATGCTTTGTGCCTACGCAGCCTGCGAGCGCGATGAGTGCCGGCCAAACAAGCGGCAAGGCGAAACGGAGCATCACGACACTGTACAGCGCATGCGCAAGGCTCGCAGCCTCCAATCAGCATGCACGGTCACGGCAGACCCAGGCGATCTTCGTCAAAGATCATCGAGGTCTGCGCCAGGAACAGTTCTTCCGGATCGTCGAAATGGTGGGAGTAGCAGCGCCACATGATCGACATGACGGTGAGCAGTCCGATGCCACACCATGCCGCCACTTCGCCAGCACGGGCCCGGCGCAGCCGCAGCAGCAACGTTGCGCACACCGTGACGGTACAACACTTGAAGGCGGCCAGGGCCCAGGCCGACTGCGTGCTGCGGATGATGTACGCCGCCAGCGGATTGGCCTCCATCATCCAGTTGGCCTTGAGATAGGCCAGCGTCACCAGCAGGTCGGCCAGGCTCAGGATCACGATGCCCGCCACAAGCACGATCACGCGATGGGCTCGGATGACCTCGGGCGGAACCGGAGGAGGCGCGTACAGATGCGCGTATTCCGGTCGGCGAGGCTTGATGACGGCCATGGTTTTTGCCTCCTGGGTCAGCGCAGCTGAAGCAACCGCTGAACTGACAGCAGGCGATTCGGCAAGAGTCGGGCCGGTCTTGATGCGGCCGCCGTACCATTTCAGGTGGTGAGCCACCCGCCTTCGGTTCGATGTTGAATGTGTCTGTTCTATGACGCCTGAAGCAACAACGCTGGCGAGTTTTCCGGAGATCGCTGCATGACCGAAATCGTGCGTCCGCGAATCCAAAAGTCAGGACACCTGCGCTTGGTCGCCGCCGCGACGCTGGGGCTGGCTCTGACCGCGCCGGCCACGGCCCAGCAGGACAATCCGGTGTACGTCGACGACTCGCCGCAGGCCCGGGAACTGCTGCGGCAGGCTCGGGACCAGACGCGCGAGAACGCTGGCGAGGCGGTGCGCCTCTACCAGGAACTTCTGGACGATTTCGGCCTGCGCCTGGTGCCCAGCACCGACGCCGGCGGCGAGCAGTTCTCCTCCACGCGCCAGCGCGTGATTGCGGCGCTGACGGCCGACCAGGACCTGCTCAACCGTTATCGCCTTGTGCAGACTCCTGCCGCCGAGCAGTTGCTCCAGAACGGTGAACTGGTGAAGGCCGCGATGTCGTACACGCTCACGGAGCCGGGCCTGGAAGCGATGCTGCGACTGGCCCAGCGCGAACTTGAGGCTGGTCGATTCCATTCGAGTCTTGGCTGGCTGCTGCAGTCGCAGTCCCATCCGGATCACTTCGGTCGCCGCGCCGCGCACAGCCGCTTCATGGCGGCTCTGGCCTATCACGATTTGGGTGATCAGGTGGCGGCCCAGGCGCAGCGCGACGCCATGCTCGCCATCGAGCCCGAGGGTCGTACCTTTGAGCAGGAGCTGGCGCGATTGATCGAATCGCCCGGGCCGGCGATCGACCTTGATGTGACCACTCTGGATCGCGGACCCGAGCCGGGCCTGACCGATGTCGTGCCGCAGGCGATCTGGACGACGCCGCTGGAGGACTCTCTGCAGCGACGCCGCCTCCGCGCCGTTGCGGACAACGATGACCCTGCGAACAACAACCCGGTCGACGCCCGTATGCGCGACGCTGATGTGGCGACGTCCTCGGTCACCGTTGTCGGACCGATCGCCTACATCAATGAAGGTCACACGATCCTGGCGCTGGACCGCCTCACGGGGCGCGAGATGTGGTCGTACCAGGACCTGAGTCAGTTGGCATTGACCGAGCCGGGAGGCGGATTGGAAGCGTGGGACATGAGCGTCGTCGCCGCTCAGGGCGATACGCTCATCACGCTCACCGGTCATGCGCAGGCCAATCGTCGATCCGACAGCGGTCGCGTGATCTGTCTAGACGCCATCGACGGCTCGCTGCGTTGGTCGGCGCCGCTCAAGGGCATCATCGATGCCGCCGCCGATGAGGAACTCTTCCCGCATGGCGCTCCGATTCTCATGGAAGGGCGCGTCTATGTCATGGCCCGAAAGGTCTCCTCGCAACTTCTGACCAGCGCCTTCGTCGTGGCGCTGGATGCCGGCGATGGCAGCGTGGTGTGGACGCGATATGTGGCGGGGAGCGGTGGTTTGCGAATCGCCGCACGGCCGTTTGACAGCCTCGTCGCAAAGGGCGGGGCGCTGTATGTCGCCAGCGCGGTGGGGGCCACGGCCCGACTCGAGCCTGCCACCGGCGAGATTCGGTGGCTGCGACGCTTCAACGTGCCGATCAACACGCCCATCTCCGATCAGACGCGCCGGCCGTGGGAGATGACTGCGCCGGTCGTGACCGATCATGGCCTGGTGACGCTCCAGCCTGACAGTCGCCGGGTCGTGATGCTCGATCTCGACACCGGCGATGAACTGGCCAATCACAGCGCTGCCACCAGCGGCGACTGGAACTCGCCGCGTTACCTCCTGACCGACGGCCAGCAGGTGTACAGCGTCGGCAGCGATATCCGTTGCTTCCGCACCGACAACCTGCAGGAGCCGATCTGGCGACTGCCCGCTCCCGCTGTGCAGCAGGAGGCGGCGGACGAGGCGCCGCCGGTCGAGTCGCTGGAGTTGCGCGGACGCGTGCAGTTGGCGGGCGATCGGCTGATCGCGCCGGCAGCCGAGGGCGTGCTGGTGATTGACGCCGTGACAGGCGCCGTGGAACAGACGCTCCCCATCGACGCCACCGGCAATCCGATGGCGTACGAGTCGCAGTTGCTGCTGGCCGGCTCGGATCGGCTGGATGCGTACATGTCGCTTCGCCGCGCCGAGGAACTGCTGAGGCGGCAGATGGCTGCTTCGCCGGACGCCCCGGAGCCAGCGCTTTCACTGCTGCGCCTCGGCATTCGCGCCGGGAACACGGCTCTCGCACTGGAAGCCGCCGACCTGGCCATGCATGCCACCGAGTCGCATCCGGATGATCCAGCGTTCGATGCGAGGCGCTTCGGCGGCCGCGCCGAACTCTTCTCGTTGCTCCTCGACCTGGCGCGCACCGGCCGCGAGCTCACGCCCGAGCAGGGCGAGACGGTCTTCGCTCGCCTGCAACAGGCAGCGATCGGCCCAGAGCAGCGCGTCGAACACCTGCTGGCGTACGGAGATTGGCTGTCCAACAGCGCGCTGCCACGCGCCATCGAGACCTGGCAGACGATCCTTTCCGACCAGCGTCTGGCGAACATCTGGCTCACCGACGACAGCGTCGCACGCCCGGCGTGGGTGCGGGCGGTTGATCGCATCGGCAAGGTCATCGCGACGCGCGGCGCTTCGGCGTATGCGCCGCAATCGGATTTCGCGGCGTTGCGTCTGGCGCAGATCCGCGACGCGGCCGCCGGCGCGACCGTTGAACCTGAGGCGCTCTTGAGCCTGGCCCGTGAGTTCCCGTTCGCCCCCGCCGCCATTGAAGCCGCGCTGCAGGCAGGCGAGATTCGGACCGCGCGAGGCGACACCCGCGGCGCCCTTGGTGGCCTTGCGCAGGCGTACCTCACCGCGCCGAGCAAGGCATCGGCTTCGCGCCTGATCGGCCGCTTCGTCGAGATCGCCGAGAAAGCCGGCTGGACTCAGCAGGCTCGCGAGGCGCTGATCACCATTCGAGCCGGCTGGGGCGACATCGAACTCGAGTCGAGCTCCGGAACGCAGCGACTGGGCGATCGTCTGGCCGATCTTGGCGGCGCGCGCCCCAACCTGCCGCGGCTTGGCGCTGTCAGCGGCGAAGCCGTGCCGCTGGGCGCGCCGATCATTCGCCCGACGCCAACCTTCTCAGGCTCGCTCCCGACCGATCGCGTGCTGCTGCGCGATGGCAACAACGTCAAACTGATCACCTCCGCCAGCATCCAGCCGGCGTGGGCGGCGGTGGTCGAGGGCGCCTCGCCGCAGATCCTGCGCTTTGACGATCAGGCCATCATCCTCTGGTTCGGAGCCGATCAGCAGAACCCGCGGGCCGTGCGCCTCAACCCGGCCGACGGCACGGTCGTGTGGACAACATCCGGGATCGCCGAACTGTTTACCGGCGGCGGCGGTGCGCAGGTCGATCGCACGCGCGTGGCGCGCGAGCAGATGCCCAACGGCGATTCATACGACCCCGGCGAGACCATCGCGCTGGCGCATCGGCAGTCGCTCATCCTCGTGCAACGAACCGGCGCGATCGCGGCGATTGACATCGCCGACGGCTCAACCGTTCGCTGGACTGCCCCGGCCGTGCTGCAGCAGGTGCACCTGGCGCTGGAGCGCGACGGCGTGCTGGTCCTGACGGGAACAGCCCGAGACATCGACGCCGTCGCCCCTGCAGGCCGCGATCGCGCCGAGGCCGACGCCCAACAGGCGCCGTCGCCCCTGAGTCCGCGCATCCAGGTCGTCGATCCGGACACCGGCCGGCCAGCCTTTGGCGTCGATGGGCTGCTGCGAACGCCCGGCCGCGGCGGCGTGAAATGGATGACCGTCTCGGCTCTCGGCACGCTGGTGTACGGCACGACCGATGGCATCGATGCCGCCGACCTGACCACCGGTGAACGTCGCTGGAGCAATGCCTCCATCGCCGCGCTCGATTCCCAGCGGGCCTGGCCCATGACCTCCCGCGTGGTCTTCGAGGATCAGCGCTCGCGCCTTCGCTCCATCAACCTGTCCGACGGCCTGGCGAGCGATACATTCGAACTGCCTCTGCGCGGCGAATGGGATCCCATGGAAATGCGGGACCTAGTGGTCGCGGATGACACGGCGATCGCGCACTACCGGCAGCGCATCGTGATCTTCGACGCCGAAACCGGGCGCGTCGCGGGCGCCGATGCCGTACCCGAGGATCGCGACTTCCGCTGGCTGGTCGTCGCCGACGGCCTCATGCTCGCGGTCAGTCACGCCACGACGCAACCGCAGGTCAATCCCGGCGGCATCCGGCGCACGCAGTATCAGTACAGCGCGTATCCGCTCTCGATGACGGGCAAACTGCTCGGCCCGCCGATTCGCACCGAGCCGCTCGCCGAGCGCGCCCAGCAGGTGACAGCGATCGACGGCTGGCTGCTGTACTCGATGCTCACCGACACGCTGGCGGTGCCCATGAGCGGCAAGTAGAAGGCAGACCTGCGGAGCGCACTCGCGCATGGGGACGGTCGCTGCTTTTTGCCTTCGGCCTCATGCTTTCTGCTTTCTCGAAAGTTCGCCGGTATCCTTTGGAGCATGGCGACCGAGCCGGTCAACACCGCCGCTGGCGAGACTGAAGTCGTTCAGCCCGCCGACGCAGCCGACGAGAACATGGCGCGCATGGCCGAGGCGCTCGCAGCCCTCGGGGCCGAGACACGCTCGGCCCGCCAGGTCAAGCGCATCGTGCCGTGGTTTGCCTCGGCGATCCTGCACCTGGCGGTCATCGTGCTGGCGCTGTTGATCACCTGGACGGTGAGCCTGATCCCCAAAAAGGAAGAGGCGGTGCTGATCGTTGCGGACTTCAACGCCCTCAACTACACGCCGGTCGTGGGCACCGATGCCGCCGAGACCGTCGTCACCGGCCCGACCGTGCGCGACAACGCCCCCATGGGCGCGCAGAACGTGGTTGCCGAGCAGTTGCGCTCATTGGAAGGCGATCCAATGTCCGACATTGCCGCGACGATCGGGACCGGCAGCAGCGGCGCTGCGGGGGGGTCGACGCTTTCGGGCTTCGCGCCGCGGGCCGGGCCGACGGTCGTGCGCTTCGCCGGCACGGCCGGCTCAAACGCGCGGACGATCGTCTACGTGATCGACGCTTCGGGCTCGATGATCTCGCACATCCAGATCGTCATCGATGAACTGGCGCGCTCGCTGGAGGCGCTTAATCCCAAGCAGTCGTTCAGCGTCATTTTCTTTCAGCAGAACAAGGCCCTTGCCGTGCCGCCTGCCAACCAGATGTTGCCGGCGACCGACCAGGAGAAAGTCCGGGCCCTGCAGTGGATTCGCGAAAACATCGTGCCGCAGGGCCGATCGAACCCGCTGGCCGCGCTCGACCTGGCGCTTGGTCACAAGCCCGATGTCGTGTTCGTGCTCTCCGAGGGCATCACCGGCTCGGGCGAGTTCGAGATTGATCAACAGGACCTGCTGTCGCGCCTCAACGAGTTGAACCCGGTCGATCCGAGCATCGGCCGCCGCCGCACGCAGATCAACTGCATCCAGTTCCTTGAGCCCGACCCGCTCGACACGCTCAAGATCATCGCCCAGCAGCACGGCGGCGCGAACGGCTACAAGTTCCTTTCGCGCGCCGAACTGGGGCTGGGAGGCGGGCAATGAAGAACGCGCTGGGAACATTCGTCGCGGTGATGACGCTGGCGTCGTCCCCACGCGTCGCCTCCGCCGACACGATCACCTTCACCGGCACGGGCATCGCGCTGCGCGGCTGCAAGATCGTGGGCGTGCAGGGCGGGCAGGTCGCCTACAGCGATCCCAACGGCCAGCGCCAACGCCGGCCGCTGGAGCAGGTCGAGGCTTTGGGATTCGATGGCCTGCCTGAACTGGACCGGGCCGAGGCCGCGCTCTCGCAGCAGGACGTCGCGGGCGGACTCTGGCCGCTGTTGAGGGCGGCCCTGCGGGCCCAGGGTGATGTGCAGCGGATCTGGGTGCATGCGCGGCTCGCGCAGGTGCACGATCTTCGCGGTGAGTATGTGCAGGCAGCCGGCCACGCGGCCGAGGTGTTCATGCTCTCCGACGACGTGGCATGGAAATCGCTGCGGCCGGTGTCGTCGGTGAACACGCCGACGTACCCTGCCGCCCACGAAGCCATGGACAGCCTCGAAGCGGCCGCGCGGCGCGTGAAGTCAGTCGAATTGCAGCGCGAGATCGAGACGATGACGCGGCTGGTGCAGGGCGTTCACGCGCGCCTCGCCGCCGAATACAAGGGGCCGGCCATCGAACGCGGCAGCACCATCTCGGGCTTCTCGCGCGAACTCGTGGCATCCAGCGACAAGCAGCCCGCGGAGGGTGCTGCAGTCACCGCCCAGCAGCCTGCGACGGCCAATCCGCCTACGACGCGATCAACCACAGCCGCGCAGCCCGCGCCGCCGCCTGCGGCCACAGCAGATTCAAGTGATCCGCGCAGCCCGGGCGCCATCGATCAACTGCTGGCCGCCAACAAGGCTGGCGACGCCGTCAGGCTTTGCGAGGACATCGAGAAGAATCCCGGCGATCGCGATCTTGCGCACTTCCTGTACCAGTACGGCAAGGCGCTTTCGCAGGCGAATCGCAAGGCTGACGCGGCGGTGATGCTCACGCGCTGCGCCATCCTCTATCCTGACGCCGACGATGCCGGTGCCGCGCTGATCGAAACGGCGCTGATCTATCGCGATGAGTTCCGCCGCGCGGACGTCGGCCGCCGGTTGCTCGAGAAGGTGATCGCCGACGCGCAGGCTTCGGGCGATGAGCGCTCGGCCGCGGCGACGCTGGCGCGCGAACTGCTTGGACAGTGGCCCAAAGGTTGAGGATTGTCAGGGTCGCCCAGGCGACCGGTAGCCGTGAAGGAACACCTATGCAGAAATGGATGAGATGGTCGCTTGTGCTCCTGACCCTGGCGAGCACGCTCTGGATTGCCGACTACGCGCTGGCGCAGCGTGATGACGGCGGCGCGGCCGCGTCCGCGTCGCAGGAAGAGAGTTTCTTCAGTGCGTTCTTCGTATCCAAGGCCATGCACTCCGACGGGACGGTGACCATCGACATCGTCGGCAGCCTGATGCTCTGGACGCTCTTGATCCTCTCGGCTGTGAACATCGGCATGATCGGTTACCTCGCGCTGAACAACCAGCGCAAGAGCATCATCCCCGATGGCGTCGTGGCGGAGGTTCGTCGCATGCTGGCGGCGGGCGAGTACAAGCAGGCCCTTGATTTGACCCGCAACGACGACAGCTTCTTCAGCAAGGTGCTGCACGCGGGACTGGTCGCATCGCCGCAGGGCGTCGCCGCCGCCACGCACGCCCTCGAACAAACCTCCGACATGCTCGTCACGGCGCGCATGCGGCCGATCGACTTCCTGTACATGCTGGGGCAGGTGAGCCCGATGATGGGACTGCTGGGAACGGTGTACGGCATCATCTTTGCGTTCCGCGTCTTCGTCTCGATGGGAGGCAACGCGAGTCCGGCATTGCTGGCCGGCGGTATCGGCACGGCGCTGGTCGCCACGTTCTGGGGACTGATCGTCGCGATTCCGGCCCTGGGTGGCTATGCCGTGCTGCGTGGCAAGGTCGATGCGCTGACTACCGAGGCCTCGCACGCCGCCGAGGAACTCTTCACGCAATTCCGCAGCAAGCCTGCGGGGCCCGGACCTTCGCCCAAGCCCGCGTACGCCAAGCCATGAGCAAGCGCCGCAAGGATCCTGCCGATCTGAGCGCGAACCTGACGTCGCTGATCGACGTTACGTTTCTGCTCATCGTCTTCTTCGTTCTGGTGTCGAAGATCAACGAAGTCGAGCGATGGCAACTCGAATTGCCGTCGGTGCGCAGCCCCCTGAGCGAGAAGGGCGAGAGCGAGCATCGCGTGGTGATCAACGTGATTCCCGCGCCGGCCGGACGCGTGTCGTCATACCGCGTGGGCCTGGCCGAGTTCGCGGGCGACGATGCCGGGCTCTCGAGCATGACCGATCACCTGGCCGGCCTGTACCAGACCAGCCCATCCATCGATGTAAACGTGCGGGCGGACCGCGCGACGCACTACGAGTTCGTCGAGCCCGTGCTGCAGGCCGTGTCAAACGCCGCCCACAAGTCGGGCGCGGCCGGTGTGAATCCGCGCGTCAACCTCGTTGTCACCCGAGGATCGTGATCATGACCGCACCCGACCGCCATCCTCCTTCGCACGCTGCCGACGACACAAGCGCGCTGCGTCCGCTGCCGGCGTACCTCGAAGTGCCGGAGCCCGAGCGCTTCGTTCGTCCGCGCAAGCGCAAGCCGATGCTGTTGAAGATCAACGTCACGTCGCTGATCGACGTCACGTTCCTGCTGCTGGTGTATTTCATGATCGCCACGAGTTTCACCTCGAGCGAGGAGGCGTACCGCACCGACATTCCCAGCCGCGAGGGCGTGGGCACGGCCGACCCGTTCGAGATCCAGGACGATCCTCTGCGCATCAGCGTCAATTCAACCGGGCTCGCGCCGGACATGTATCGTCTGCAGATCGACGGGCCGTATCAGCAGCCCTCGACGTTCGATGATCTCTACACGTTTCTTTCGTCGCGCCTGGTCAGGGCCGACACGACCGGTGGATTGTTCGAGCCCAATCACCCGATCGTGATTCAGCCGACCCGCACGACGCGCTGGGAGCATGCGATGCAGGCGTTCAACGCCGCCGCCCGCGCGCGCTACACCAACGTGACCTTCGCCAAGCCGGGGTGATATGCGATCTTGGATTCGGCATTCTGGATTCGCCGCCTGCCTGCTCGTCGCCCTGACCGCCGCGTCGCAGACGGCTTCCGGCCAGTCGCTGGAGCAGCGTCTGGACTCCGAGCGCTACCTCCGCGGCCTGCGCGATCTGCAACTGCCCGAGGTCATCGAGCACTATCTCAAGGCCCATCCTCCCGCCAACGACATCGAGGCCGCGCTTCAGGAGATCGCGCGCCAGCATGCGTTGCTCAGCGGCGTCGAGGGCGCGCGGCGCGAGGCCCAGGTACGGACGCTCCTGCAGGTGCGCCAGGATCTGATCAACGAGCATCCGGCCGATCCTCGCCGTGCCGTGTGGCTGGCGGATCAGGCCTCCGACATCTTCTTCGAACTGCTTCCCAGTGATTCGCTGAACCTCACGGCGCTGTTCGGCCTGCCCGACAAGTCTCAGCGAGCCAGCGCCGCCGACGCTGCTGCGAAGATGAACGACGCGGCACAACAGGCCGAGCAGGCCATCGACGCCGCCATCCGCGCCATCGAAGGCGCGCCGACCTTCTCGAAGGATGTAGTGCTGCAGCAGCGCCGCAGGCAACTGGCTGACATCGAGCGCGATCGCCGCATCCCGTTCCTGCGTGGCGTGGCGGCGTACCTGAACGCCGAACTCAATCAGAGCGGCGCCGAGGCGCAGAAATCCTGCGAACTGGCGACCGGCACCCTGTCGCCTCTGACCGATTCACTTGAAGGCGCGCCGGCGTTGAATGCACGGCAGTACGACGGCCTGGCCAAGGCGCGGCTGAAGCGCTACGACGAGGCCGAGGCGCGATTTGCATCGGTCGCGAAGGATCCTGCCGCCGCGCCGGCCGACGTGTTCGCAGCCCGAATGGGCGGCGTGCTCAATCGCCTGGTGAGCAAGGGGCCGCAGTCGGCTCTCGAAGGTCTGGCATCAATCGAGGAGAAGTATCGCGACCCGTCGCTGCTGTTCTTTCGCGTACTGATCGCGGATCAGCAGTTCAGGCTGCGCCTGGCGCAGGCCAAGGCGGCGCCTGCTGCACAGCGCGCCAGCAGCACCGCCGCCGCGTTCGCCTCGTACACCGACCTGCTGAAGGTCCCGTATCCCCCCAACACCGTATCGCGCGAGGCGCTGCGATCGATCGCGTTCTCGCGCCTGACGACAGCGGCATCGGCTGTAGGCGACATGCCGACGACGGACCTGCCGCCGATCGTGGCCGTTGCACAGGCAGATGCGTTGTCACGTGAGCAGGCCACGCGCGAGCAGGCGATCGTCTCGCTTGAAGGCCTCCTGAAGGCCGGCTCGCTGCAGGCCGATGATCGCGCCTCGGCCCTGTTCGCGCTGGGCCGTGCGCTGTTCGAGGCCGACCAGCCGCTCATGGCGGCACAGCGTTTCTGCGAACTGGCTCGCGACCATCCCGCCGATGCGCAGGCTGAGCGGTCCATCGAACTGGCCGCGACGTTGGCGTTCGATGAGCACCGCAACGCCCCCAATGATCCCGAGACGCGGCGCGTCCTGCGCGAGACGCTGGATCTGCTGCTGGCGAAGTACGCCAACCTGAAATCCATCGATCGCTGGCAGTACGCAGCGGGACGCCTGGCGCTGGTGGAAGGCCGCTTCGATGACGCGGCCCAGCATTTCGGCAAGGTCACGCCCAACGCGGCCGAATGGCTGGATGCGAATTTCATGCAGGCCGCCACGGCCCGCGACAAGGCCACGGCGTCATCCGGCGCCGGCGCGCAGCCGTTGCATCAACAGACCCGCCAGGTGGTGACGAAGGTGTCCCCGATCATCCAGCTGGGCCTGTCGGCGACAAACGATGCTCAGCGCAAGGCCTCGCTGCAGTATTACATGGCGATGCTCAAGGTGTTCGCTGCCGAGGCGACGCTGGCGCTGGGCGAGCCGCAGAAGGCGATCGATTCGCTGGCGGGCATCGAGAATGACTCGACCATCGGCGCCGACGCCCTCGGCGAAGCGATGCGCGTGCGCATCAACGCCTACCAGGCGCTGCGCAAGCCCGAGGAGGCGCTGAGCGATCTCAAACGCTTCGTCGAGTCGTCGCCCAAACAGGCGGGCGCAGTGCTGCAGCCGATGATCGCCGCGCTCAGCGCCGATGTGCAGCGATTGATCAACGACGGCCAGGATGCGCAAGCCAGGGACCTGGCGACGCGCACGCTGCTGCCGGCGGCGAAATCACTCGAGGCCTGGCTGCAGACGCCGGACGCTCCGACCGATCCTGTCGAGCGCATCGCGCTCGAGCGAGGTGTGGCCGACGCCTATCGCTACGCGGGCGATTGCGACTCGGCGGGCGCGATCTATCAGCGGCTGGTGCGCGTGCAGCCGGATTCGGGCGACATCCTTCTTGGCCACGCGGAATGCCTGTACTCCCTTGGCGGTGAACAGCACATGGCCGATGCGATGAACATCTACAAGCGCCTGGCCGCGTCCGGCCCGGGTGGAACCGGCGCGATGAAGGAACGCTACTGGCTTTCCCAGCTGCGCATGCTGCAGATTCTCGATGCGACCGGGCGCGGTACGCAGCAGATCCTGCCGCGCATCGAGCGCCTGCGCCAGAGCGATCAGGAGTTCGGCGGCGAACGATTCCGGCAGGGTTTCGAGGCATTGCGCGCCAAGTACGCCGGGCGCGGCAATTGAGCCGCAGCACCGCCGAGGCTGCTGGCGGTATCTTTCACATCCCACCCCATCGAGAAAGAACCATGCGCACATCGATCATCGTCTGCGCCCTCGGCGCCGTTGCGTCATCCGCCCTTGCTGCCGAGAACGGCTATTACAGCCAGCCGGCGCTGCATGCCAACACCTTGGTCTTCGTCAGCGAGGGCGATCTGTGGACCGCCACGCTGCCTGAAACCGCAAGCGAGCAGCCGATCATCGCGCACCGGCTGACCTCGGGCGATGGCGATGAATCGCGCCCGCAGATCAGTCCCGACGGCACGTCGATTGCGTTCACCGCGCAGTACGAAGGCAACGCCGACGTGTACAGCATGCCCATCGATGGCGGCTCGCCGCGCCGGCTGACATTTCACCCGAGTCCGGAACTCGCCGCAGGCTGGACGGCTGACGGCTCGGGCGTGCTGTTCGTCTCGCCGGCGATGAATCATTTCGGCCGGCTCGAACTCTATCGCGTCTCGCCATCGGGCGGCATGCCCGAGCGCTACGGCTTCGGCGAGTGCTCGATGATCAGCATGTCATCCACCGGCCGGCGCTTCGCCTTCACGCGCTGGAGTAACGAGAACTGGACCTGGAAGCACTATCGCGGCGGAACCGCGCCGGATGTGTGGCTGGGTGAACTCGAGTCCGGGACGTTCAAACCGCTCACGACTGATCGCGCCAACGACCTGTTCCCGATGTGGGTCGGCGGGCGCATCTACTTCGTCTCCGATCGCGCGGGCGTGGCCAATGTGTTCTCCGTCTCGCCCGAGGCCGGCGAGGGCGAAATCAGACAGCACACGAAGTTCGTCGCCGATTCGAAGAATCCAAAGGCCATCGAAGGCTACGACGTGCGCTGGCCGACGATGGATATGAAGAAGGGCGTGCAGCGCGTGGTGTTCTGCCAAGGCGGCACGCTGGCGATGCTCAACCTCAAGGACGACAGCGTGCAGCGGCTCAACGTCCAGATCGCCAGCGACCGTGTGCTGGCCCGCCGGCGGTTCGCACCAGTGGGCGAGACGATGACCGAGTTCACGCTTTCGCCCGACGGCAAGAAACTCGTCATCGGCTCGCGCGGCGAGATGCTGCTGGCCGACATCGAAACCAAGACGGTCACGCAACTGACGCGCGACGCCTCCACGCGCGAATGGGGCGGCGCGTTCGTCGGCAAGGATCGCGTGGCGCTGATCTCGGATGCCGGCGGCGAGCAGCAGATTTCAGTCATGCCGCTGGACGGATCTGCACCGCCACGGGCCGCGACGCGCGATCGCGAGGCGTGGCTGTTCGCGCCCATCGCCTCTCCCGACAGCCGCTATCTCGCCTTCGCCGACAAGACGCTGCGCCTGCACGTGCTCGACCTGACAACGCTCGAACATCGCCAGATCGATCAGGGCGAGGCGGGCGAGATCACCGACTATCGCTTCTCGCCCGACAGCCAGTGGCTGGCCTACACCAAGCCCATGCCGAACGTCGTGAGCAACGTGTACATCGCGTCGGTGCGCACGGGCCGGACGTTCGCGGTCAGCGCGCCGCTGTGCGATGACTTCGCGCCGCGCTGGGATCCCAAGGGCAAGTACCTGTACATGCTCTCCAACCGCAACCTCAATCCGGTGCTGGGCAATCTGGATCTGGAGCACACGCTGATCAACACCGCGCAGGTGGTGGCGGTTTCATTGGCCAGTGACATGCCGCCGCCGGACAAGAGGATGTTGCTGGCCGCGAAGATCGACATTGAGGATTGGGCCAAGCCCGCGACGCCAGCCGACTCGGAGAAGAAGCCCGGCGGCGACAAGAAGCCCGGCGACCAGCCCAAGCCCGATGCAGCAGCGGCCGAGGACCAGCCGCCCGCCGATCCCAACGCTCCGCCGAAGGATGCGATTCGTCTCGATACTGATGGCTTGTCGTCGCGCCAGTTCATTCTGCCCATTCCCTCAGGCAGCTACGGCGCGCTGGAGGCGGTCTCCGGCGCGGTGCTGTACGTCGCCAACCCGCTGGAGGGACTGCTCGACGATTCCTGGCCGAATCCACCCAAGCCCAAGGGCGTTCTCAGGCGCTTCGACATCCTTGAGGGCGACGGCAAGGACATCGCCCAGCCGCTGAGATCGTTCGCGCTCAGCGCTGACGGCTCGACGATCGCCTACGTCGAGATGAACGATGAAGGCGAGCCGGCGCGCATCAAGTTGGCGGCGTCGTCCGGCGAAGGCGGCGGAGGTGAGGGGTCGAAAAAGGACGACAAGGCCATCGATCTCGAAGATCAGCAGTTGCGAGTCGACATTCCCGCTGAATGGAAGCAGATCCTCGGCGAGGCGTGGCGTCTGCAGCGCGATTTCTTCTGGGCTCCGAACATGGCCGGGCTCGACTGGCCCGCCATGCGCACCAAGTACGAGGCTCTGCTGCCGCGCATCGGCACGCGCGCGGAACTCAACGACGTCATCGGCCAGATGATCGGCGAGCTGGGTAACAGCCACTCGTACATCTTCGGCGGCCAGCCGGCGCGGCAGGTCAAGGGCGTGGGCGTCGGGCTGCTGGGGGCCGACATCGTCGCCGACGCCCGCGGCTATCGCATCGCGCGCATCATTCCCAGCCAGCCGTGGCCGGGCGGCTTCACTTCGCCGCTCGCCGAGCCGTCGCTGAACGTCAAGGAAGGCGCGTACATTCGCGCGGTCAACGGCGTGGAACTGACGCCGGGCACGAACATCTACGATCTGCTGCAGGATCAGGCGGGCAAGATGGTGCGCCTGACCATCGGCGATGACGGAGGCGCTGCGACGCGCAGCATCCAGGTCAAGACCATTCCCAGCGAGCAGAAGATCCGTTACGCCGCGTGGGTCGAAGCCAATCGCAAGTACGTCGAGGAGAAATCGGGCGGCCGCATCGGCTACATGCACCTGCCGGACATGGGAGGCGACGGCCTGATGATGTTCAGCCGCTACTTCTATCCGCAGTTCGACAAGCCGGCCCTGGTGATCGACGTGCGCGACAACGGTGGCGGGTTCGTCAGCCAGATGGTCCTCGAACGCCTTGGCCGCAAGGTCCTCGCATTCGATCAGCCGCGGCACGGCGTCACCGCTCGCTACCCGCAGCGGGCCGTCAATGCGCATATGGTGACGCTCATCGATCAGCAGGCCGGCAGCGATGGCGACATCTTTCCCAACGTCTTCCGCAAGATGGGCCTTGGCCCGCTCATGGGCATGCGTACCTGGGGCGGCGTGGTGGGCATCCGCGGCGACAAGGCGTTCGTCGACATGGGCCTCTCCACGCAGCCCGAGTTCGCGTGGTGGGAAAAGGAAGGCGGATGGGTGATCGAGAACGTCGGCGTCGAGCCTGACATCGAGATCGACGACACGCCTGCCGATCGCGCCGCGGGAAAGGATCCGCAACTGGATCGCGCGATCGAGTACCTGCTCAAGAAACTGGAAGATTCGCCGATCGAGCAGCCGCCGCTGCCGGCATGGCCGGTGCGAACGGGCAAATGATCACGCGAAATCGCCGCGATTGAGCAACTCGAAGTCGTAGAGATTCTGCAGGTCTGCTGCGCTCAGTTTCGCGAGGCTGTTGAATCGGTCGATGATCGGCTGCGGCTGGGCCAGCGCCAGATCACCCAGCAATTTGAACTTGTGCGCGAGGATGTCTTTGAGGTTCGCGGTAGTGTTCCGCGCGTGGCCGGCGGGGTACATGATCAGGCCCGTGTCGTGCCTGGACCCATTCGCAGCGGTGATGACGATTGATGTGGGAATGCCGTCGGGGTAGCGGCGGTCGTACTCCGGACCGCCGTGCTCGAAGGCGATCTTCTTCATCAGGCTGCGCGTGAGCGGGTTGAAGATCGCGCGCTCGTCCTCGGCGTAGTCGTAGGGCGAGAGCATCAGCGCCTTCCACACCGCGTCGTGAGCCCCGCCGCCGCTCGGCAGGCTCTTGTGCTTCCCATGCCACTCCAGGGCCTTGCGCAGCAACGTCGCGACGATGTACGCCATCGAGTGGTCGGCCGACTGGCGGGTCTTGGGATCCATCTTCATCGGGTTGCCGATGATGCCGAAGGCCGGTTCGTAGGCGAGTATGCGAATCTCCTTGATCGCCGCCCCCGCCGCATCGCCAAGCAAGTCGGGGTGCTTGGCCACCTGATCGATCATGCCCTGCAGCGCGCCGGCGGACTGGTGCTCATACAGGCCCAGTTTGAAGTGCATGCCCATGACGGCGAAGTCGTCGCCGGAGTGCGAAAGGACGAGATCGAATGGCGAGTTGCCTGCTTCCTTCCAGCGTTCCTTGCCTTCGGTCGTGGGTTCGAAGAACCGGAAGATGGCTTCGGGATTCCGGAAGATGTCCTTGGGGCCGATGAAGCCGCGCATCGACCGCTGCATGGAGAGGATCGCTGCCTCGGTCGAAATCGCAGCGGAGGCGCCCTTGGAATCGGAGAGTTGCTTGCCGGCACGGATGGCCCGCCACGGGATGTAGTGGGCGACCATCATGCCGAGAGCGGATTCGATCTGCTCCGGCGTGGCGCCGAGCATCGCGCCCCAGGTCGCGGCCGAGGCAATCGCGCCGTGCACCACGTGATCGATCTTGTAGGTCTTGAGGCTGAAGACCTCAGCGAGCCGGCCGCGAATCTCATCCAGAAGCACCATGCCGCGCAGCGCGAACGCGCCGTCCTTGCTCGCCAGCTGGGCCGCGGCGATGGCGACGGGATAGAAGTCGTTATGCCCGAACTCGCCGGCGGTGTGTCCGAGTTTCGGATTGAAGCCGAAGTTCGTGCCGTTGGAGTCCCATTCGCGCACGGCAGCGGAGTTGGCGACGATGGCTTTTTCTGGCGCCACGCACTCGCGCGAGCCCAAGACCGGCACGCCGCCTGGCGACTTCGGATAGTCCGACGCCTCGGCGCGAAGAATGCGCGGTGCGTTGGTGTTGAGCGCGATCGCCGACAGGCCGCACAGAACGCTGTCGGTGTGGAACATGAGCGTGCGCTCGAGCACCGCAGCCGACGGCTTTCCGTGGTTGCCCGACATGAAATCCACGGCGAACTGGCCGATGCCCAACGCCTGGTTGGAATCGCGCGGAAGGAGCGTGACGGACGCCTGATCAATCTCTGGCTTGGGACGTGCGGATTTCGGCTGAGCGGTGGTTGGCATCGTCGGGTTCAGGAATGCGGGAAACAGGCTCGAAAACGCGGGAAACCGCCATCATAACGCACATTTCAGATAGGGCTTGACAGCGCCGAAGCACGCTGTACCATGTAGTTGATTGATCGTTCAACTAAGTAATGGCGCTACCACCTCTAGTCGCCGCATGAAACTCCGCCCCGACAACACGCGTGACCGGCTCATCGATACCGCGATGGAGTTGTTCCACAGCCAAGGCTATCAGGCGACGGGGGTGGCGCAGATTCTCAAGAAGGCCGAGGTAAACTCCGGCAGTCTGTATTACTTCTTCCCCACCAAGGAAGACCTCCTCCTGGCGGTGCTCGAGAAGTACAAACTCATGCTCCATCCGGCGCTGCTGGAGCCGATCTGGAGCCGCATCGATGATCCGATCGAAAAGGTCTTCGGCCTGCTCGATGGCTACCGTCGGCTGCTGATGATGACCGAGTGCAACTACGGCTGCCCGATCGGCAACCTGGCGCTCGAGATCGGCCACTCACACGCCAAGGCCCGGCAACTGCTCGCGGACAACTTCAAGGGCTGGCGCGATGCCGTGCACGAATGCCTGAATGCGGCGGACGATCGACTGCCCAGCGACGTCGATCGTGCGCAACTCGCGTCATTCGTGCTGACGGTGATGGAAGGTGCGGTGATGCAGGCCCGCACGGAGCGCAGCCTCAAGCCGTTCGATGATGCCGTGACGCAGTTGCGCGATTACTTCGATCGCCTCACAGCCGACGGCACGCAGTGGGGCGCGCCAGCGGCTTCGGAATTGAAGCCACGGATAAACACGGATAAGGAATGACGAACGCCCATGCCCACGATCAACTGGTCTGAAATCAACTGGATCGCGGTCGCCGTCGCGGCGTTCGCCACATTCATGATTGGCGGAGTCTGGTACAGCGCATTGTTCACGAAGGCCTGGGTCAAGGCTCATCGATTCACCGACGACGACGTGAAGAAGGCCCAGGCGGAAGGTTCGATGCTCCGCTTCTTCGGCGGCATGATCGTCAGCTACGCGCTCGTTGCGCTGGGCATGGCGGTGCTTGTGCAATGGTCCGGCATTCACTCCCTAACTGGCGGACTTTCGCTGGGTGGCGTCCTGTGGCTGACGATCGTCGCGCCGATCACCTACACCAATCACCTGCCGTCGATGGTCAAGCCCGCGGGCTTCGCGATCGACGCCAGCTACGAACTCATTTATTGCCTGTTGACCGGCGCGATCCTCGGCGCCTGGCAGTGAACTGGAAAGGATGAACGGGAATGAAGATGAATGTCATCGTGATCATCGCAGTCGTATTGACGGCGATGATGCTCCTGTCGGAGAGTGCCCCATCGCAGCGTGCGCAAGGCGTCGAGGACGACAGGCTGCTCGAATACTCGAGAATTGAGGTGATGGAAACAGTCGCCGCGCCGCTGGCCGATGCATGGCGGTCCTGGAGCACCAGTGCTGGCGCGATGGAGTTCTTCGCGCCGCATGCCGAGATCGAGCCCCGCCCCGGCGGACCGTTCGAGATCTGGTTCATGCCCGATGCGCCCGCTGGTCAGCGCGGCGCCGAAGGTCTGAAGGTGCTCAGCGTTCTGCCCGGCGAGATGATCAGTTTCGAATGGAACGCCCCGCCGAAGTTCGCGCACGCCCGGCCGCAGAAGACATGGGTCGTCGTCACCTTCCAGAGCATCGATGCCAACCACACGCGCGTGCGCCTTGTGCATCTGGGCTGGGACGAAATGAAAGCGAAGAATCCCGATCACATCGCGGAATGGGATCAGGTCACGGCGTATTTCGAAGCCGCCTGGCCCAAGGTGCTGGGGTGGATGAAGCAGCGTTTCGAGGAAGGCCCGCGCTGGAGCGCTGACGGGCAGCCGCTGTGGAAGAGCGAACAACCGAAGTGACACCCGTCGCGCCTGGGCGCGACATCGAACTCAATCCGCATCACCACAGGCTCAGACCAATGACTCGATTCGTATTCGTTCTTTCTGGCATTCTCGCCGCATCCGCTCCACTGCCGGCGCACGCCGATCGCACCCTCGTGAACGAAGCGGTCATCAACGCGCCGGTCGCCGACGTATGGAACGCCTTCACGACCAATGAGGGATTCGCGTCGTGGGCGGTCGCGCAAGCCGACATCGACCTGCGCATCGGCGGCGAAATGCGCACGCATTACGACCCCAACGGCGTCATTGGCGACAAGGGCACCATCGTCAACCAGGTGCTTGCCTTCGAGCCGCAGCGCATGCTGACCATCCGCAACGTCAAGGCGCCGGAGAAGTTCCCTTTCTTCGAACAGTTCAGCAAGACATGGACCGTGATCCACTTCGAGCCGATTGACGATCTGCGCGATCGCACGCGCGTGCGCATCGTCGGGCTGGGCTTCGGAGACGGCGCCGAATGGAACGACGTCTACAACTTCTTCAAGGCCGGCAATCAGCAGACGCTCGATGAACTCCGCAAGAAGTTCGGGCCCAATGCAACAGCCGATGATCCAGCAGCCGTGTTGACGCTCCTGGGCAAGCTCGCCGGCGGCGAATGGATTCACGAAGGCACGCCCCCCGGCGCGCCGGCGGGCACGGTGCTCCGCGTGCGCAACGTGATCGAATACGGCCCGGACAAGCGAAGCCTGATCATGCGCGGATGGCTCGGCAGCCAGGAAGGCATGTCGCCGCACAGCGCATGCCTGGTCTGGCTGCAGCCCGCCGATTCTGCCAGCGGCGCGCCTTCGGAGGTGCGCTTCCGCAACATCGATGAAAGCAGCGGCGTGGTGGCCGGCTCGATCCGGCTCGTCGGTCCCGACAGCGTCGAGTGGGATTGGACGCGAACCGCGCCCAATGGCGCCCTGTCGCGCTTCCGCGTGACGATGGCATTCGTCGCCGAGGGCAAGTACGGCCTAAAGATCGATCAGATCGCCGACGATGGCGCGACCACGCCGATGGTGCAGGCGGATTTCAGGCGCGTGGACAAGGCGCCAGCCGAATTCCTGAAGATGGCGACGGAATAGCGTCAGACGTCGAGATCGGCGGTTGCGAGTGCAACTGCGTGACGTGCGCCCGCTAGAACGAGCAAGCGGGTGTGCGCAGGAACGGTGAACATCCGTCGCTGCTCAGGAGCATGGCTATGTCCAACAACACCACTCGTCGGGGATTCATCGGATTGGGATCGACCGCCATCGCTGCGGGCGCATTCGGATTGCTGCAGCGAGCCGGCGCGCAAACACCGCCGGCCCAGCCGGCCGCAGCGCCGCCATCGTCGGACCTCAAGTGGGAGCCTCCCCCGGGGCTCAAGGCCGAGGATGTGCGGGCGATCGTCGGTGCGGCGCATCGCGATATCGACAAGGTACGCGAACTGCTCGATGCGCAGCCCTCGCTGGTGAACTCGACCTGGGATTGGGGGACCGGCGACTATGAATCGCCGCTGGGCGCCGCCGGTCATACCGGTCAGGTGGAAATCGCTGAACTTGTTCTGTCGCGCGGCGCGCGTGTCGAACTGCACGCGGCGACGATGCTGGGCTGGCTCGATTTCGTCAAGGCGGCCGTGGCGGCCCGGCCCGGCGCGGAGAACATCCTCGGCCCGCACGCGATTCCCATGCATTCGCACGCTCTCGCCGGGGGCGATCAGGCCAAAGCCGTGCTCGAATACCTCGAATCGCTCAACGCCCTGCGCCAAGTGATGCTCTCGGATGAGGAGCGCCCCAAGTACGTCGGCCGCTACAAGACTGACGGTGGCGTGCTGACCGTGTACAACGCCAATCGTCGGCTGCTGCTCCAGCCGCCCGAGCGCCGCGCGTGGTACATGCTGCACCAGGGTGATGGCCTGTTCCTGCCCGCCGACAACGTCAAGGTCAAGATCACCTTCGAGATGAACGCCGATGGCACGCAGGCGCGCGCGATGAACATTGATGAAGGCGATGATCAGGCCGTGGCCGTGCGCGTGGAGTGAAGGCGGCGCTCTCGGCAGGCGACAGTCCGTGCCCCGCGATACCATGCCGGCGCACGGAGCAAACTCGCCGCATGCCCAGCACACCGCGTCAGAACGATCTCGCTGTCGGCAACGCGATCATCGGCCAGTCGGGCGGGCCGACCGCCGTGATCAATCAATCGCTGGTCGGCGCGGTGGAAGGCCTGCGCTGCGGACTGCACGCTTCCGGTCACGTGAAGCGCATCTACGGCATGCGCAACGGCGTCAAGGGCCTGACGCGCAGCGCGGATAAGGGCGCGCCCGACCTCGTCGACCTGACCGGCATGCATCAGGATGTGCTTGATCGACTGGCGGGCACGCCATCGGCATGCCTGGGCTCGACGCGCGACAAGCCTGACGCACCGTATTGCGAGCGCATTCTCGTGGCCTGCAGGCAGCACGACATCCGCTATTTCTTCTACATCGGCGGCAATGATTCGTCAGACACCTGTCGCATCGTCAGCGAGATGGCGGCTGCGGCGAAATACGATCTGCGCTGCGTGCACATTCCCAAGACCATCGACAACGACCTGGTGCACAACGATCACTGCCCGGGCTATCCGTCGGCGGCGCGATACGTGGCGCTGGCGTGCATGGCCGACTTTCTCGACAACATCTCGCTGCCGGGCATCAAGATCAACGTGATCATGGGCCGGCACGCAGGGTTTTTGACAGCGGCCTCCGCCCTGGCGCGGCGTCGCGATCTTCCCGAGCCGCGCGAATCCACCGACGGCCCGCAACTGATCTACCTGCCCGAGGTGCCGTTCGACACCGATCGCTTCCTTGCTGACGTGGATGCCATCTACAGCAAGAAGGGCCGCTGTCACATCGCCGTCAGCGAAGGCGTGCGAGATGCCAACGGCAAGGAGATCGGCGCCAAACTCATCGCCGGCGCGCAGGTCGATGCGCACGGCAACGTGCAACTCTCCGGTTCTGGCGCGCTGGGCGATGCACTGGCGGACCTGTGCAAAACGAAACTGAAACCGGTTGGAGGCAAGGCCATCCGCGTGCGAGCCGACACCTTCGGCTACGTGCAGCGATGCTGGCCCGATCCCTCGCCTGTCGATTCGCAGGAGGCGCGGCGGGCCGGTCGTCAGGCAGCCATGCTGGCCATGGCCGGCCGGCGCGGACTGAGCGTGACCATCAAACGCCTCGGCGCGGGAATGGACGGCCAGCCTTACATCAGCGATTACGGCGAGGTGGATGTCGCGGCCGTTGCCGGCAAGACGCGCATCATGCCCCCGGAGTTCATCGACGGCCACAATGATGTCAGCCGGGCGTTCATCGATTACTGCTGCCCGCTGATCGGCGAGATGCCGCCGTTTGAGCGTCTGTGATCCGAAGGATCAGCGACCGGTATGATCGATCGTGCGCGCGTCAGCATCTGCCACGATCTCCGAGCCCATCCGACTCGATCGCGTCGTGCAATCGCTGACAGGCTTGTCGCGGGCCGGCGTGCGCGGGCTGCTTGATCACGAGTGTGTGTGCGTCAATGGGTCTGTGTGTGCGGTGGGACAACGGACGCTCGCGGCCGGCGATCGCGTCGACGTGACGCACAATCCGCACACGCGCCTTCGCGAGAGGCCCAAGCCGCGTCTCGATCCGGCCTTTCAGATCCTGTTCGAGGACGAGCATCTGCTGGTGGTGAACAAGTCCGCGCACGTCCTTACCGTCCCTACCGAGAGCGGCAAGGGCAGCACCCTGATCGAGGCTCTTGAGCGGCACATCAACCACGATCGGCCGGCGCGGACACCGCGCCGCCTGCACGTCGTGCATCGGCTGGATCGCGGCGTCTCGGGCGTGCTGGTCGTCGCGAAGCGAGCGGACATCGCAAGTGCGCTGAAGAACCAGTTTGCCGCGCACCAGCCGCAGCGCCTGTACGTCGCGATCGTCAACGGCATCCTCCAGAGCAAGTCCGGCACATTTCGCAGTCACCTCGCGACGGATGCGTCGCTCAATCGCTACTCGACGAGGAAGCCCGGCCGCGGCGAACTGGCTGTCACGCACTACGAAGTCATGGAGCAGGCGCGCGGGGCCACCATTGTCCGCGTTCGGCTTGAAACCGGCCGGCGGAATCAGATTCGCGTGCACTTTGCCGAAGCCGGCCATCCGGTGCTGGGCGATCCGCGCTATCCGCGCGAAGTCGAAGCGCCGCCGCAACGTCGATCAAACGGTCGCAAGGATTCAAGGGCGCGCGTGCCTCAGAAGACGGCGTCGACGTCGTCGCATCCGAAATGGAAGGCTCGCCGTCTCGCGCTGCATGCGAGATCGCTTGAGTTCGAGCACCCGATCACACACCAGCCCATGCGTTTCGAGGCCGAACTGCCGGTGGAGTTCGAGCCGTTCATGCGCCATCGAGCAGCGAGCGATTGACCGAAATGTCGCGTCATGCTTGGATGTGCACATGCGGGATGAACGGGTCGAGATGCCGGAGGAGTTTCGAACCGCCGGCGTGATGCGGCTGGACAGCAGTGATTTCGCGCTGTCATCGCGCATGCTGCCGCGCGATGTCGAGCAGTTGCCCGGCGGCGCGGTCAAGCGAATTCATCATGGAGGGGACGAGACGCACATCACGCTCACGCCGCAGGCGATTCGTGGAGTGAACTTCCATGTCAATCTGAGATTCCGCGATGATCGTCTGCGCCTGATCGAACTCATGGCCTGCAATGAGTCGGTGCCGGAGGTCATGGCTGCCGGCGCCGCGTGGACGCAGGAGAACGAGATGGCGCGCAAGCGGTTTCACGAGGCGTGGGCGGAGAATAACCTTGGCTGTCCGCTCGCCATCAAACCATGGATCGATCCCGACCTGCCCGAGCCGGTGATGCCGGCGTTTCCCGGTCCCGATCATCCGCATTACGCGGCGTTCGAATGGGGCGAGATCGGCTCATATTTCGATGGCAAGGGCTGCGCCGCGCTGCTGATCGTCTCGTATGAGCAGTGAGACGTCGGGGCCGCGGTGTCGACGCGCCCCATCCGCATCGATCTACTTCACCTGCATCCACACGGTCTTCTTGCCGTCGCGGCTGGGCACGGCGACCCAGGTCGCCAATGTCGCGCGATGCGATTCCTCGAGAATGTCGGCCCCGGCCCGGGGCGAGGGCACTTCGATCGGGCGCGTGGCAGTTGGTCGCGGCGTCGATCGAGCCGCGGTCGCCGCCTGCGGCTTCCACGAATACACGTTGGTGGGGCCGCTGCAGCCCGCAGCGAACGTCGCCGCCAGCAGCATCAGCGCGCATCGCCATCCAGCGGTCCGACCCGTGGGCATGCGTGTGCGATCCATCATGGTCAACAATCGGCGCAGTCGATGCTCAACCTCCAACGCACAGCGGCCCAATCGCGCCGAACGCAGGGTCACAGGCACTGTACCACGGCCTCCACTTCCGATGCAGACCCGAGAATCACGCTCGTGCGCTGATGGATGGTGCGCGGCTGGATGTCGAGTATCCGCTGGACGCTGTCCACGCCGTCGCCGTTCGTCGCGCTCGACGCCACGGCCTTGCCGCCCGCCTGCTCGATGAGCATGGCCATCGGGTTGGCCTCGTACATCAATCGCAGTTTGCCTTCGGGGTTCTTTCTCGTTGGTGGGTAGATGAACACGCCGCCCTTGAGCAGCGTGCGATGCACGTCGGCCACCATCGAGCCGATGTACCGGCTGCTGTAGCCCCGGCCATGGGCCCAGTCGAGATACGCGTTGTAGCCGCCGGGGAAGGTCGAGCGGTACGCCTCGTTGATCGAGTACGTCTTGCCGGTCGCCGGCATGGACAAGCCCTTCTTGACGAGGATGAACGCGCCAATCGACTGATCGAGCACGAACATGTCCACACCGTTGCCGGTGGTGAGCACGAAGACGACCGAAGAGCCGTAGAGGATGTAGCCGGCAGCGACCTGCGTGCGCCCCGGCTGGCACACGGTCTCCATCGCGCCGGGAATGCCGGGGTCGTTGCGGATGATGCTGAAGATCGTGCCCACGCCCACGCTGACATCGAGGTTGGATGAGCCGTCGAGCGGGTCGAAGATCACACAGTACTTCCCGCCCTCGTTGCCACGGCGGATGATCGTCGGCTGGTCGTCTTCCTCGGAGGCGACGACGGCGACGCTTGGCCGGTTGCCCAGAAGTCGCAGCAGGATCTCATTGGCGATGACGTCGAGTTTCTGCTGCGTCTCGCCGTGCACGTTGGAATCGCCGGCATCGCCCAACACATCCTCGATGCGTGCACGGCGGACTTTGTTGGCGATCGCCTTGCCCGCCAGCGACAGAGCCGAAAGGATCCACGTCAGCTCGCCGCTGGCCCCCGGATGATTCATCTGCTCAGCGATGATGTGGCTTTGCAGCGTCGTGAGGTTGTCGCGAAGGGCGTAGGTGTGGGGCATCGTGCGGCTCGCGCGGAGTCGTGCGTCGTGGCAGGTCGCGATTGTAGCGGGCGCCCGCACGCGGTCGACCGCCCGCCACACTATCGATGGTCAAGCGATGGTGATGGGAATCCGCAGCGCGAAACGACATCCACCACCGTTGTCAGGGCGCTCGAACGTGAGGTCGCCGCCAAGGTCCCGCGCCAGCCCGCGCGACAGCGCCAGGCCCAGGCCGACGCCGGGAATGGTGTCTCCCGGGCCGTGCGCGCCGCGATCGAAGGCCTTGAAGATCGCGCGCTCGTGCTCGGCGGAGATGCCCGGGCCGTGATCGCGCACGGCCATGCACAACCGGTCGCCAGCGCGATCGATGTCGAATTCAATCCGCTTTTGCCGGGATTCGCTGGCGTACTTGCAGGCGTTATCGACGAGGTTGAAGAGAATCTGCTCGATGACCTCGGCGTCTGTGCGGATGTTGGCGCCTGATGTGCGATCGGTGATGAGCAGTTGCATGCCTGCATCTTCAGCCCGGCGCTGCAGGACGCCGCGCACGCGCGCGATCAGTTCGGCAGTCGTCATCGCCTGCACGTGCCGCGCCTGCCGGCCCTCTTCAAGCCGCGCGTAGGTGAGCACGTTCTCGACCAGCGTGGAAAGCCTGCCTGATTCCTGCTGCAGCGTGCGCAAGTACGTCTGCCTCTGCGAATCATCGCGCACCATGCCCTCGGCGAGCATCTCCGAGTACATGCGGAAGGTCGTCAGCGGCGTGCGGAGTTCGTGCGTCACCGCCGAAGCGAAGCGCGAGCGCTTCTCGCCATAGAGAATGCTGGAGCGCAACGTCATGCCGGCGGCGAGGATCGCGCCAAGCACCGCCAGCCATGCCAGCGCCAGCGTGGTGCGGGCGGGTGTCAGCAAGGCGGCGCCGCGGCCAAGAGCGAAAGGCGGACACGGCGCCTCCAGCGTCACCGGCACGCTGCCCAGCAGTCGGCCCGACTCCAGAAGCGCCGGCGAGGGATTGGGCTCGGGATGCAGCCTGCCCTCCGGAAAGATGTCCTTGATCTGATCGAGCAGCGCGCCCTGCAGAGCCGGCCAGTCGCACAGGATTCCCTGGTATACGGTTTCAGCGCCGATGTGAACGCGGCGCAGCAGGAGCAGTGTCATCGATTCGTCGGAGACTCCGGACGATGTCGTCGGCTGCGCGACGTCGTGCACGGCAGGTGAGACTGATTGTTCATCCGACAGCGACGGCAGCCAGACGGGAACGAGTTCATCCACCTGCACAGAATCGACATCGACGATCGCCGCGCCCTTCTGCGGCATCATCATCACCTGCCCCTTCTGCGAAGGGCCGGAGTCTTCCTGCTGCTGCGAGCCGTAATTGCTCGCGGCGCGCTTGCCGATGTCGGCCTTGGAGATCACGCTCTGCACTTCGGCCCGCTGCTGATTGCCGGAGGCCCACTGCTGCAGATCCTGCGCATTGGGCTCGAGCGTTTGAGCCTTCGGCTGCTGAGACTGCGCGTACTGCCGCGAAGCTTCGGGCATCGGTGGCAATGGGAGACCCGATGATTGGAATGCGATCTGACCGGGCGGCGCGGGCGGCCAGTTGTCCCCCACCAGGTTTGCCAGCAGCGTCTCGGCGCTCAGGACACACGCATCGAGCCGCACCGGCGGCAGCGATGGCGGCTGCAGCAGGAGCCTGACGCGATCCAGTCGCGGCTGCCGACGTTCGATGGCTCCCGGCTCGAGATAGCGCTTGCCTTCCTCGCCGCCTTCAGCCAGATCGCGCCAGTTGCCGGTGGGAACCTGAGGGCTCGTGATCTCGCCGTTCGCGCCTGCCTGGAAATGCAGGAGGAACACATCGCTTTCGAACGTCAGCAGCGGCGAAGGCGTGATGACCTCGCCCGGCTCGATCTCGTTGAGGATACGCGTGTAGGCGCGCTGCTGGGCATAGAAGGGCAGGTATTCGAAGTACGGCCGCAGGCGCTCGCGGCCGATGCGCGGGCTCAGCCAGAAGTCCATTCGATACAGCGCCAGCCGCACGGAGGCTTCGTGGGCCGCCTGGGCTTCCATGCGCAGCACGAGCGCGGTGATCCACACCAGCGCCGCAATCACAAGCGCTGCGCCGGCCGAGAACAGGAACCACCATGTGCGGCGGGAAGTCATGAGAAACGTCCAAACGTCAAAACGTCCAAAGGGCTGTCGCTCCTGCGGTCATTTGGACGTTTGGACGTTTTGACCTTTCGACTTTCCGGCGTCGCAGACGCCGAGCATGTATCCCTTGCCGCGAACGGTCTTGATGATCTCGCCGTCAGCGTCACCGAGTTTCTCGCGGAGCCGGGCGATGTGCATATCCACGGTACGCGTCTCGATGTTCCTGGGATCGAGCCCCCACACGCGCTGCAGCAGTTCATCGCGATCGACGGCCCTGTCGGCGTTGGCGGCCAGGTAGCGCAGGATCTCCGCTTCTCGCTCCGACAACGAGACGACCGCGCTCTCTCCGTTGGCGAGTTCGCGACGGTCAAGGTCGATGCGCATGTCACCGAAACGCAGCGCGTGCACGTCGCTGGGCCGCTCGGGCGAGCGGCGCAGAACCGCCTCCACGCGAGCCAGCAGTTCCTTGGCGCTGAAGGGCTTGACGACGTAGTCATCGGCCCCGTCCGAAAGGCCGCGCACGCGATCGCTCTCCGCGCCGCGCGCCGTGACCATGATCACCGGCAGTGTGGGCTTGGCCTTGCGCAATTCACCGAGAATCGAGAACCCATCGCGCCCGGGCAGCATGACATCCAGCAGCACGAGGTCGATCTCGTTCTCGAGCGCCGCAGGCACGGCCTTGGCGCCATCGCCGCACTGCAGCACGCCGTAGCCCGCAAAGGAAAGCGCATCGACCAGGCCGCGCCTGATCGATGCGTCATCTTCAATCACAAGGACAGTCGTGCGCATGTGTGTTCACCATGGAGACACGGAGGTCACGGAGATCAGCACGGAAGGATCATTGATTCGCAGCCAACGCATCATCGGCGATCGCATCCAGTCCCGTTTGCTTCTCAGTGTCCTCCGTGTTCTCTGTGGTGGATTCTTCTCTCAGTTGCCGGAAGAAGCCACCGGCTTGGGTTCCTCGAACTTGAAGCCCTTGCTGGCGGCCTGGGCGCGGATGGCGGTGCGGATTGCCGCATCGAAACTCTTGTCGCCGGCCTCGGCCATCTTCTTCATCTCCGCCTCGACGTACTGGCCGCGCTTGGCGTTGAGATCGGCCACCTTCGTGTTGATGTCGGCACGCTTCTTATCCATTTCAGCGACGTAGGCCTTGCGCTGCTCCATGGTCATCGCGCGCATGTACTCAGGCAGGTCCTCGGTCTTGACGTCCTCGATCTTGAACTCCTTCTGCTTGCACGCGTCCACGAGGTCCCATTGCGCATTGCAGTACATGGTGCCGCCCTTGGTGACGGCTCGCTGGGCCGCCACAGCGGGTGCGATGCCGGAGGCATTGGCGTCCTGCTCCTTCTGATTGGCCGTGCCCCACTCGCCCTGGGCGCCGTAGGCGATGTACGTCGTGTTCATCGCCGCGCTCAGCGACACCAGTTCCTCATCGAAGGGCGTGGCGATGGTGATGGTGCCGTTGTTCTGGTCGATGCACGCAAAGTGGCCGTCGGCGAGCATCGAGACTTCCTTCCACGCCGGGGCGATGTCGTCCGCGAGGTTGCCGCAGTAGATCGAGTTGATCATCACGCCCTTGCTGATGGTGGCCTTGCACACATCACGGAAGTTGAACGTCGTGTCCTGGTCGGCCGACTCGTTGCCGGCGACAACGATGAGTTTGAGCACATCATCGCTGGCGTTCCAGTCGAGCCTCTCGCCGGCCGACTTGAGCACGCGACCCACGAGTTCCGTGCCGCCATTGGTGGTCAGCGCGAACAACTGCTTGGAGACCATGTCGAGGTCTTCGGTGAAGCCGATGTCGATGTTGACCCAGCCGTTCTCTGCGTTGTGGCCGTCGTTGCCGTAGGTCAGGAGCGCCACGCGCAATCGCGGCGTAGGCTTGGCCAAGGCGAGATCGTTGACGATCTCCCAGAGTTTCACGCGGGCGGCGTTGATCAGGCCTTCCATCGAGCCAGAGGTATCGAGGCAGATGGCGAGTTCAACGATGCGGTCGCCGGCTTCGATCGGGCGCGGGGGAGGGATCAGCGCCGGCGCTGCAGGCAGCCCGTTGCCGCCGGCGGGCTGCGCCGGCGGAGCAGGGGGCTGTTGCGGCGTGAGCAGTTGCTGCGCGCCCTGCTGTGCGGTTTGGCCGGTCTGCGGTGCCTGCTGCTGGCGCTGCTGCTGCGCCATGGCGGCTGCAGCCAGGGTCATGCAGGCGACGGTGGAAAGGATCATGCGTGTCATCGGTGGCTCCTCATGGTGCGCCGCGTCGGTTGAGGGCGCTGTGGTTGTCGTGATCAGCAGTCGTTCTTGATCAGAATCGTCTTGCCGTTGTGGATGATGATGGTGTCGCCCGAGAGCGAGAGTACTCCCTGGCGATGCTGTCTGACGAGTTCCTCCAGCAGCTGGAAGTGCTCGGGCGAGCCGTACTGAATGGTCTGATCAGGTGTGATGGCCTGGTTCTGAGTGAGCGCGCCGGCTTTCTGGGCCTGCGCCTGCGTGGCCACGATCTGCGAGTCGATCCACTGCGCGCCCTGCTTGAAGAACGCGCGATCACACATCTGCTGCACGTTGGAGAATTCCACGGTCTTGAGATTGGCGTCGACGAAGCGGTTGTCGTACTGGAGTTTGCTCTGGCCCTTCTGGGCGTTGAAGTTGATGCCCTGGTTCACGGCCGCCGCGCCCCAGCGCTGCTGCACGGCACGCGAATCGAGGTTTTCGCTGCACCCCATGCTCAGCGTGTTCCAGTCGTTGAGGTTCGTGCCCTCGGTGGCGAGGAACGCCGTGTACTCGGTCAACACGCCGAACTCGGTCGAGAGTCGCAGAATCTCATCGGAGATCTCGCGGTACTTCGGATCATCGAAGATGGATGTGCCCGCGGGATTCGGCCGGGCGGCATACTCCGCGCCGGCCTGCCGCACCTGGTCGACGAGATAGGCGATGCGGCGGCTGGCCCACAGGCGCGGCACGAACGCATGCCGCGTCGTCGCGCTCTCGAAGTCGAAGCTCATTTCGAAGACGCGCTGCTGGCCGAGGCAGTTGCCGCGCATGCGGAACTTGACCGGGTCGCCCGTGTATTGGCCCAGCAGGATCAGTTGATCATCCTCGAAGACGTCGGGGATCTTCGACGGGATCAGGTCGCGCGCCAGTTGCGTGCTGACCGAGCCGCTGGAATCGATGGTTTCGATGGTGATGTCGCTGAGCACCGGGCCGTACAGCCGCTTGAACACGGTTGCGACCTTGAGTTCCACGTTCTCCTCCGGCAGCACATAGGTCGTGCTGGCGCGCGTGACGTCAGCGATGCGATCGAGCAGCGGCACGTTGACATCGTTGCCCACGCCGAAGGCGAAGATGCGCCGATGATGCGGGTTGCCCTTTTCAGCGAGGTCGCGGATCGAAGTCTCGGACGTGTTGCCGACCGTCGGCAGGCCGTCGGTGAGGAACAGCACGATGGGAATGCAGCCCGCCGTCGGGTCCGGTCGCAGCGATTCGACCAGGGCATCATGGATGTTGGTGCCGCCCGAAGGCTTGATCGCGCCGATGTATTCGATGGCCTTCATGCGCGACTGTGGATCCTTGACCACAGGGCGCTGCGCGAAGGAGGCGACGGTCGTCGAGTAATCGATGATGTTGAAGTACTCGCCTTCTTCAAGGCCTTCAACGACCTGCAGGGCGGCGGCACGGGCCTGATCCATCTTCGCGCCGGCCATGGAGCCCGAGCGATCGATGACGATCGTGACCTCGCGCTTCTGCTTCTGATTCGATTCACCCAGCGACGCCGGCAGACCGGCCATGAGCAGGAAGTAGCCGCCTTTTCCGTGCGGGCCGATCTTCGGATCGGGGTACGCGAACATCGATGCCGCGACGCTGGAGTGATCGCCGTCGGGCACGAGCAGGTACGAGAGCATGAACGCACCGGGGTCGCTGGCCGTCTTCTCCGAAAGCGCCACGTGCATCGCGTTGCGGCCCTTGCGCTCGGTGATGATGTCGTGCGAGGGCGAATAGGCGCTGGTGATTTCCTGCTTGGACTGGATGTCGATGTCGATCTTCCAGGGGAAGCGGCGATCGAGCGATTCGCTGCGCGGCAGAACGTAATCCACGCGCTCGCGATCGCCCTCCAGCAGGCACTCGTAGGTCAGGCGGACTTTCTGCGTGCCGCCGGCGGTGACGGGAAAGACGCTCGTGCGGATGAGGTTGTAGCCGGCGAACTCCAGCAGCGCCGGATCGCGCACGCGGTTGACGATGGATTCGTACAGCCGGCGGGCTTCATCGCGCCGCATGATCTGGGCCGTCGGCTCGGATGCCGCGCCTTCGAAGAGGAAGTTACTCACCACGGCCCCGTCGGGAACCGGAAGCAGCAGGATGGCTTCGATCTGCTGGCCCCCCGGATTGCGCAGCGACATTTCCATCGTTGTGCGTGCCGTGCGCTCGAGGATGTTGACGCGCGCCTGGAGGCCGGTGATCTCGACCGCCTGGCCGCGCTGCTCGAGCACGAACCCCCGGCCGCTGGCTGACTGCGGGATGATGATCTGTGACACGCGCGAGAGGTCCTGGCGCAATTGTGCAGGCAGTTCCACCTGCACGTGCACGTTCACTTCCTGTGCTGGTGATGATCCGGCGAAGGCGCCTGCGAGAACCGCGACGGCGGCGAAACGTGACGAGATGCCTGAAATCATGACTGGCTCCTGCGGTGTGGCGGAATCGGCCCGTGCGAAGAATCGTCTCGAGCCTCATATGTCATACTCCTTGGCGGCGGTTTGCTTCGTAACACCGGCGCAAAAGCGGGCCGTCCGAGGCAGGTCGGCATTGGAGTATTCCCTAATCGCTTTGCCGAAAGCGATTTATCGTCACTGCTTGTTGACGGCGGCCGTGCGGCCCGCAATCCTTGAGGCTGAGCGAGCACGCCACTGATTCAATATCGGAGATCAAGAACGATGTTCCACGGCCGAACCGTCCCTGCTTTCCTCGCAACCCTCGTTTCGCTGCCCGCTTTGCTAGCTTCACCTTGTGCAGGCCAGTCAACAGGCCCCGCGATCTTCGTGGTGAACAACGGCTCGTCCGGCAGCAGCGTCACGTCGTTTCGGGTCAATGCGGACGGCACGCTGACCTACGCCAGCACCGTCGTGCCGACCGCGCAACTCAATCCGCAGACCATCGATGTTTCGCCCAACGGCCGATGGCTGTGCGTGGGTCACGGCTCCGACGCCGTCTCGCCTGACCATCTGACCTTCATCGAGGTCCACAGCGACGCGACCATGTCGATCGTGCTGCAGCCGACCACCCCCGACTCGCCCACGTGCGTGCGCTGGCTCAACGATTCGCTGGTGGTGGTGACCAATACCTCGGCGACGCCCAACGACATGCTGATGGTGTACCGGTTCAACTCGGTGACGCCATCGATGGAGCAGGTGTGGTTCTCGTCGCTGAGCACAACCACCTTTGATATCGCCATCGACCGGCCCCATCACCTTCTGTATCCGCGCGCTGCCACCAGCAGTGTTTGGCCGATGACATGGAACGATCAGACCGGTGTGCTCACCAAACTCACGCCGGCTCCAGTCCCCACCGGCGTCTTCTACCTTGGCCCCGGCGTGTCGCCTGATGGCACGAAACTGTACTTCGGCGGCGGCATCAGCACGGCAAATGGCCTGAGCAGCCGATGGATCGGCGGCTTCAACGTCGACACTTCGACTGGCGCCCTGACGCCCATGCCGAACTCGCCGTTCCTTTCGCCGCCGCAGAGCGGCACTTCAGGCCCGTCGCCCAAGCAGGTGGTCGTGTCATCCAACGGCCAGTTCGCGTATGTCTCTCACGGGACTTCCGGCGACGTCCAGGGGTTCACGATCAACCAGTCCACGGGCGAACTGACCGCAATTCCGGTGGGCGCGTACATCGATGTCGGCGGCCAGGGCAACTGCAGCAAGATGGCGGTGCTCAACAATCGCCTGTACGTCATGCGCTACTACTCGTCGCCCAACGACGGCGTGCTGGCCTTCAACATCAATGGCGACGGCACACTCACGCGGATCGGCCTGCCGGTGTATCCGACGCAGGGCAGCCTGCCGTGGGATATCGCTGTCTGGCGAGGCGTTCCCTGCCCGGCTGACATCGATGGAACCGGCACGGTCGATGTCAATGACTTGCTGGCGGTCATTACGGGCTGGGGCCCGTGCGCCAATCCGAACAACTGCCCGGGCGACATCAACGGCTCGGGGACGATCGATGTCAATGACCTGCTCGCGGTCATCACCACTTGGGGTCAGTGCCCGAACTGATTCTGGCCAGGACCATTCAACAGCGGCACGACATGTGCCGGCTCGCTGATTTGATGCGATCGACGTCTCCTGCCATGATGCCGCACGCATGAAGTTCGTATTGATCGATCACATCGTCGAGAAGTCGCCTGAGCGCATTGTCGCGCTCAAGCAGGTCAGCCTCGCGGAGGAGTACCTGACGGATCACTTTCCGTCGTTCCCGATTCTGCCGGGCGTGCTCATGCTCGAGGCGATGGTGCAGGCGGCCCGCGCGATGATCGGCTCGCAGACGCCGCTCGTACTGGGCGAGGTCAAGGCGCTCAAGTACGGCAACATGGTTCGACCAGGCGAGGCGCTTGAGCTGGAGGTGACGCTGCACAAGCGCCACGATGACGGGTCGTTCGCCTGCAAGGGCTGCGGCCGCGTTCGGAGAACCAATCAGGCCGCGCCGACCGACGATGTCGCAGTCAGCGGTCGCTTCACGCTGCGCCCGATCAGAACCTGAATATGTGCCGGCCCGGATGGATTCGTTCGTGACCGGGCGGCTGCGGCGGGATTGTGCTATAAACACCGGTTTGACCGGAGTTGAGCATGCCCGACGCCAGCCCCATCAGTCGCGATCAAACCTTCGAGAGCATTCGCCAGGTGCTTGAGGAGGCTCTTGGCGCCGACGCCGAGGACATCACGCCCGAAGCCACGCTGACGGGCGACTTGGAGGCCGAGTCGATCGATTTCCTCGACATCGTCTTCCGGCTGGAGAAGAAGTTCTCCACGCCAACCAAGCCCTTCAAGATCAGCCAGGGCGAACTGTTCCCCGAGAACCTGATGGAAAACCCGGCGTGGGTCTCGAATGCCAAGTTCACCGACGAGGGCATGGCCATGCTCAAGCAGCGCATGCCGCACGTGGATTTCTCGAAGTTCGAGAACGACCGCGATGTGAACAAGGTCGGGGAACTGATCACGGTCAAGAGCCTCGTCGATTTCGTCGAGCGGAAACTGAAGAGCTAGGCATTGGGCATTGGGCAATAGGCACGAGGTGCCCATGTAACGAGGTCGCTTGCCTGGTGCCCGATGCCCTTTGCCTGATGCCTCTCCCTCATGCGCTGGATGTGGATTGACCAGATCGTTGAGCACGTGCCCGGCCGGCGTCTTTGCGCGGTCAAGAACGTCTCGCTCTCCGAAGAGCACATGCACGATCATCTTGGTTCGGAGGTGGGGGGGCCGGTGATGCCCGCATCGCTCATGATCGAAGGCATGGCCCAGACGGCGGGCATCCTTGTCGGCTCGATCAACCGCTTCAAGGAGAAGGTCATCCTCGCCAAGATCGTCTCGGCCCGCTTCGACAAGGACGTGTTCCCCGGCCAGACCATTCGTTACGAGGCCGAGATCGAACGCACGGAGGCGGCCGGGGCATCGACGCGCGGCATCGTCAAACGGATGTCGCAAGCCGGCGAGAGGGCCGGTGCGTGGGAGGAGATCGGCGCGGTTGAACTGATGTTCAGCCACCTCGACAAGAACATGGCGGGATTGGAGTTTCCCGAGGAGAACTTCGTCTTCTCGGACAACTTCCGCATGATTCTGCGCGCCGCCGGAATGGGCGATCTCGCTCAATAGCGGCAGTGTTGCCTTTCGGGGTCGTGCGGATCGCACAAACACAAAGGCCTCCGCATCGTGCGGAGGCCGGTGTGCGATGGCCCGGTCGCGGCGCGCTTCTGCAAGGCCGCGAGGTGCGGGCGTAAAGGCCCCGACCGGGGAGGCAAACCGATCCGGGGCCGATCCAGGGGTCGCGACAACCATCACATACGCATTCACGGCGTGCAAGCGTGCCAATGGCACGCCGACGTGAACATGTGCGCTTTGTGCGGTCTGCTTACAATCGCCGCCATGCCGCCCGCACCGCATCGCACCCATCTGGCTGTGTACGCTGGGTCGTTCGATCCCATCACGCTGGGACATCTCGATGTGTTGCGCCGGGCCCGGCGGCTGTTCGACGGCATCGTGCTGGGCATCGGCCGAAATCCCGACAAGGCCTCGATGTTCAGCCCGGAGGAGCGCCAGGAGATGGCGCAGATCCTCGTGGATGAGATGCTCGAGGCCGAGCCGAACGGCTGCACGGTCCGGGTCGAGCGCTACAGCGGCCTGACCGTGGATTTCGCCCGGACGGCCGGCGCCGTGGCGATCCTGCGCGGCATCCGAAACATCACTGACCTCGCTGCCGAGACCCAACTGGCTATCACCAACCGCCAGGTCGCCGACATCGAAACGGTGTTTGTCGTCACGGGCGAGGCGTATGCGTTCACCAGTTCCAGCCTGATCACGCAGATCGCCGCCCTGGGCGGTCCGCTCGATCGACTGGACAGCATTGTGCCCAAACTCGTCATCGATCGCATGCGCCTCAAGCGGGACGATCCCTCGCATCCCCTGAGCCGGCTGGCGCGAGATCAGCACGTGGATTGAAACCCGTGCTTCCGCAGTTTCGCATCATCTCCATCGGCACGCTTGATGTGCATCCGCTGTGGAACGAGGCGGGGGCGTCGCGCACGGGCCATGCCACCACCACGCTGATCTCAATGGGCAACGAGCATGTGCTGGTGAATCCATCGCTGCCCTCGCAGGCCCTCGCGGCGCGCTTGTCGGAACGCACGCCGCTGCCCATCGATTCGATCACGCAGGTGTTCATGTCTTCGTTTCAGTCCGATCATCGCCGGGCCCTGCGCCTGTTCGAGGGCGCACGCTGGCTGCTGCACGAGCCGGAGCGGCAGGCGGCCGCGGCATCGTTCCGCGAGTCGCGGGCCGAGGCCGAGGAAGCGGGCGATGAGGAACTCGTCGCCCACTACGACCGCGAACTCGGATTGCTGGAGCGCTGCGAGGCGGCCGAGGATTCGCTCGTGCCGAAGGTCGATCTGTTCCCGCTGCCGGGCGTGACGCCGGGCACGTGCGGCCTGCTCATCGCACTTCCGGCGCGAACGGTGTTGATCAGTGGCGACGCAGTGGCGACGCTCGAGCATCTCGAGCACGGCAAGGTGCTGCCGCGTTGCGCCAACCTCGCCCAGGCCCAGGAGAGTTTCAAGGAGGCGATCGAGATCGCGGATGTGCTCATCCCCGGCCGCGACAACATCATGCTGAATCCGATGCGGCGGGTGTGAGTTGGCCTCAATCCGAGCGAAGGGCCATCGCCAGCACGGCCATGCGCACCGCCACGCCGTTGCTGACCTGCTGCAGGATCACGCTCTTCCCGTGTGGCGGTGCAGCATCCATCACCTCGCTGTCGAGTTCGAGCCCGCGATTGACCGGGCCCGGATGCATGACGATCGCGCCCTTTCGCAGCCGGGCCGCGCGCTCGCTGGTCAGGCCGTACAGCGCGTGGTAGTCGCCTGAGATCAAAGGTGGGCCGCCCGCGCGCTCGAACTGCACGCGAAGCATCATGATCGCATCGAGCGCGGGGATCATCGCATCAAGATCGTGCTCGACGCCGACCTTGCCCGGCCCTGCTGCGATCGACTCGAATGAATGCGGCGCGAGCGTAGGTGGGCCGCAGACGATGACGTTGGCTCCCAACGTTGTCAGGCCGTGCAGGGCCGAACGGGCCACGCGGCTGTTGGCGATGTCGCCCACGATGCCGATCGTGCGGCCCTTGAGATCGGCCCCGATATGCTGCCGCAAGGTCATGATGTCGAGCAGGCCCTGCGTGGGATGCTCGTGCCGGCCGTCGCCGGCATTGATGACCGGGACGTTCACGGCCTTGGCCAGCAGGTGCGCGCCCCCCGAGGCACTGCAGCGGATCACGAACGCGTGCACGCCCATCGCCTGCAGGTTGAACGCCGTGTCGACGATCGACTCGCCCTTGCTGACGCTCGAACCGAGGTTGGTCAGGTCGATCGTGTCGGCCCCGAGCCTGCGGGCCGCGAGCGTGAAACTCGAGCGCGTGCGCGTGGAATCCTCGAAGAAAAGGTTGGCGATGGTTCGCCCGGCAAGCGTGTTCAGGCGCGGCTCACGGCCCAGCGCGATGCCGCGCCACTTCTCCGCCTGATCGATGATCGCCAGCAGATCGTTGGCCGCCATTCCCTCGAGTTGCAGCAGCCGCTGGCGATCCCAGGTCATGGCGTGCATCGTATCGCGGATTGGAACCGCGGCACGAGACAATGCCGTTGCATTCGTCCGTTGGTGTCCGCGTGTCTGCGTGGTTCTATTCATCGGAGTCATACGCCGGCCGCCCGCGCGCCAGGCAGATGCCGCGCTTGCTGGATTCGACGAATTCGATGTACTCGCGCACCAGCGGATCGTTGCCGCGCTCGCGCAACACGCTCAGTGCAGACTTGGGCGGCAGCCGGCTGCGCACGAGCGTCTTGTACACCCACTTAACGGTGTCAATGTCGCCGCGGCTCATGCCGTTGCGGCGCATGCCGATGAGGTTGATGCTGCCCGCGACGTTGATGCCGGTGAGCATGAAGAACGGAGGCAGATCAAGCGTCATGCCGGCGTTTCCCGAGAGCATGCAGTTGCGGCCGACGCGACAGAACTGGTGGATGCCCACGCCGCCGCCGGTGATGACGCGATCGGCCATCGTGACGTGTCCGCCCAGCATCGTGCCGTTGGCCAGAATGTTGTGGCTGCCGACGCGGGAATCGTGGCCGGCATGACTGTCGGCCATCCAGTAGTTGCTGTCGCCGATCGTCGTCGGCCGCTCGTGCGAGGTCGCGCGGTGGATCGTCACGCCCTCGCGGAAGATGTTGCCCGACCCGATCACGAGCCCGGCGCCGGCGACGTTGGCGTCCCACTTCAGGTCCTGCGGTGCGAATCCCAGCGCGACGCTGGGATACATGATATTGCGCGCCCCAAGCGTGAGCGGCCCGTGCAGGTACACCGCGGCGAACATCCGGCAGCCCGGCCCGACGATGACCGGACCCAGCGAGCCGTCGAGCACGCAGTTGGGACCGACGATCACATCGCCCGCAAGCCGCACATCGCCGGTGATGATCGAGCTGGAATGAATCTGGGGCATGGCGGAGGGCTAGAGTTTAGCCCGCGGCCGCATCCGCGTTTTGCACGTCTTCTCATGTCCGTCGTCCCTTCCATTCCGACTCCATTGACCCAGCCTGCGCTCGACATGCGCGTGCGAGATCTTGGCCGCATGAACTATGCCGACGCCCTGGCGCTGCAGCGACAGTTGCAGCTGGAGGTGATCGAGTCGCGCACGAGTGACGCGAGCGGGACGACCGGCCTGGCGCACCTGCTGCTGGTCGAGCACGATCCGCCGGTGATCACCGTTTCGCGGCGGCCGGATGCGCGCAAGCACCTAATTGCCAGCGAGCAGTTGCTGCTTGCAGCAGGCGTCGAGGTTGCCGAGACCGATCGCGGCGGCGACATCACGTATCACGGCCCCGGCCAGCTCGTCGTCTATCCCATTCTCGATCTCAACCGCTTCGGCCTGCGCATCGATTCGTACATGCGGATGCTGGAACAGATCGTGATTGATGTGCTGGCGCGATTCGGCATCGCGGGCGAGCGAGACAGCGCAGCCACAGGCGTGTGGGTGCGCTCGAACGCTGCGCCGTCGAAGATCTGCGCCATGGGCGTGCGCGTGTCGCGCTGGGTGTCGATGCACGGCCTGGCGCTCAACGTCGCGACGAATCTCGATCACTTCAGCCTCATTGTGCCGTGCGGTTTGGCGGGGCGCAGCGTCACGAGCATGCAGCGCGAACTTGGTGCATCAGCCCCGATGATGGAGGCCGTCAAGCAGGCCATGATCGATGCGTTCACCCAGACGCTACGCGCGCGATGACATTCGCTGGTAGATGTCCGGCGTCCAGCGCTCCATCCAGCGATCGGTGTTGCTCAGCGGCGTGAAGCCGAATGTTGCATACAGCGAGTGGGCGTCGCGCGTCGCCAGCATCCAGCGACGAAAGCCCTGCAGGTCCGGGTGCGCGCTGATGCACTCCATCAGCCACTTCGATAACGCCCGGCCGCGGTGTGAATCGAGCACGAAGACGTCGGCGAGGTAGCCGAAGGTGGCGTAATCGGTGACCACACGCGCAAAACCGACCTGCCCATCGCGATCGTGATGGATGCCGAAGCACTCGGCATGCGCGATGCCGCGCTCAACCACGCCGCGCGGGATGCCCGGCGACCAGTACGCGGTCGAGAGGAATCGATGGATGACTTCGAGATCAAGCCGAGCGCGATCGGTGGAGATGATGTACGCATCGCGGCGCCATTGGTGAATCATGAGCGAACAGTAGCCGATCGTGGCGCGTGCACGAGGGCACGCTACACGCGGAAGATCGCGCCCAGTTTCCGGCCCATCACGACGCTGGCGCCGATGAGCGTGACCGCCAGCAGCGCCATGCCCCACACACCCATGGCGCTGGCAATGTACAGGCCGTCGCCCAGGCGCTCGAAGAGCACGTAGATCGCCTTGGTGATGGGAAAGTGCTGCTCGCGCTGCGCGAGGATCAGCGAATCACTGACTTCCAGCATGGCGAAGCTAAAGGCGAGCAAGCCCCCGGCGATGAGATTGGCGGCGATGAGCGGGATGACAACCGTGCGCACGGCCCGCATTTTGCCCGCGCCAAGGTTCAGCGCCGCCTCCTCCATCTCCGGCGAGGTCTGCTGCAGGCCTGCCACCGTGGAGCGCACGACATACGGCAGCCGGCGCACGGCGTACGCGATGATCAGCAGGGGAATCGGATTGGGCTCGGCCCCGATGACATTGATCGCCTCCAGCGGCGCGCCCTTGCTGAAGGGCCAGCGCAGCGTCATCGCGACGTAGCCGAAGGCCATCACCAGCCCGGGCACCGCCAGCGGCAGCATCGCCAGAGAATCGAGGAGCGTCCGGCCCCAGATCTTCGTGCGCACGATCAGGTAGCCGATGAGCAGACCGACCGCAAGGTCGATCGCCACGGCGCACGCAGCGTAGAAGAGGCTGTTGCGGATCGCCCCCACCGCGAGCGGATGCGAAAGCGCATCGCCATAGTGATGCAGCGTGAAAGCCCGGGGCAGCACGCTGCGATACCACGCGCCATCCGCCGAGAGGCTGACGAGGATCACGCTCAGGTGCGGGAGAACCGCAATGGCGATGACGCCTGCGAAGAGGCATGTCGCAACTACGCCGCGCACGCCTGACAGCGGCGACGCCGCTGATTGAATCGACGCCTTGGCATACATCGCATACGCGCGCCCGCCCAGCAGCCACTTGCCGATCACATACAGCAGTACCGCACTGATGAGCATGACCGCTGTCAGCGCGTAGGGCGTCTTGGACGTCTCCATTTCCTTCAGACCGTTGAAGATCTGCACGGGCGTGACGACCTGGTAATCGAACATCAGCGGTGTGCCGAGTTCGGTGAAACTCCAGATGAAGACGATCGTCGCGCCGGCGAACAGGCCCGGGCGGATCAGGGGCAAGGTGATCTGCCGGAATCGCCGCCATGGGCCCGCGCCGAGATTCTCCGCGGCCTCATCCAGTGCCGGGTCGAGATTCGCCAAGGCCGCGGTCGCGTTGAGATACATGATGGGATAGAGGGCCAGCGACTCGATGACCACGACCGCCCAGAATCCGCCGCGGCCGATGAAGTCGATGCCTTCGGCGCCAATCACCCCCAGCGACGCCAGCAATGCGTTGATCGCGCCGGCGCGGCCGAGCAGAAAATGCAGGCCGATCGCGCCGACGAAGGGCGGCAGGATCATGGGCACCAGGATCAGCGCGCCCAGGGCCTTCTTGAGAGGGAAGTCGAATCTCGTCGTCAGCACCGCCAGCGGCAGGGCGATAAGCGTCGTCGCGATGGTCACGCACAAGGCGATGCAGAAGGCGTTGACCAGGCCCTTGCGCAGCGCGGGATCGACGAACACCTGCTGGACGTGATAGAGCGTGATGCCGCCATCGCGCGACTG
>Ga0111539_10000431_pt1 | contig 52795 bp, 51 predicted proteins | sample RhiMethybrSRZTD1_FD_79667 | JGI IMG/M metagenome (GOLD analysis project Ga0111539, IMG submission 79667) | Populus rhizosphere microbial communities from Tennessee, USA - Rhizosphere MetaG P. TD hybrid SRZTD1 (version 2) (version 2) | ecosystem: Host-associated > Plants > Roots > Rhizosphere >... | reverse complement strand
GTCGACTAGGCCGCCGTCATCACGTGCCGCACGCACCGGGGGAAGAACGGGACGCCCGGCCGGATGACGGTCCGGCGGGGTGACTGTCCGCTGAGGACGCCGTGCTCCCTGGCCGCGTCGACCAGCTTCTCGAAGGGCGAGAACCCGAAGTCGTAGACGTAGAGCCGCCCGCCGGGTCGCAGCACCCTGGCGATCTCCGGTACCGCCGACTCCGGGTGGTCCCAGTGGTGCAGGCTGAACGAGGACACGACGACGTCGAACGAGTCGTCCGGGAAGGGCAGGTCGGCGACGTCGGCGGTGCGGGCCTCCGCCCGCTCCCCGAAGGCGCGCAGGTTACGCCGCGCCGCCGCGACCATGTCGGCCGACAGGTCGATCCCGGTGAGCCGCAGATCGGCCCGGCGGCGCCCGATCTCGACGAGCAGCACCCCGGGGCCGGTGCCGACGTCGAGCACCGCTCCCCGGTCGGGTGCCGCGTCGACGATGTCCTCGGCGAAGCGCCGGTAGACCCCGCGCATCAGCCAACGGGCCATCAGGTCGTAGCGCCGGCTCGACGTGCCGGTGAAGGCCTCGGGCCGGTTGCCGTGCGCGCCGTGCCCCCGATGCCTGATCCGCCGCGTGCTGAGGTGCATGGCGTCTCCCGAGAGTTGTAGAGTGCAACTGTCCATCCACACTACCGCGTGACGGTTGCACCGCACAACTGTTCCGCATGGAGGCCGCTCGTTGGATCCGACGACGCCGCACCGGCTCCACCACCTGCTGATGGACCTGGTCCAGGCCGGCGGGTTGCTGCACGCCGATCAGGCCGTCCCCGGGCAGCAGGTCTCGCTCTCGCAGGCGTTCGCACTGCACGAACTGGACGTCGACGGGCCGCTGTCGCAGGGGGAACTGGCCCAGCGGCTGCGTCTGGAGAAGAGCAGCGCCAGCCGGATGGCCGCCGACCTGGAGCGCAAGGGCTGGCTGGTGCGCGAGCGCGACCCGGCGAACCGTCGGCTCTACCGGCTGCGGCTCACCGACGCCGGCCGCGCCATGCACGCCCGCATCGGCGCCGAGTTCCACCAGAGCTACGTCCGTTGGGTGGCGGCGCTGACCCCCGACGAGTGCGACGCCCTCCTCGTCGGGTTGTCCGCACTCGTGCGCGCCATGCGCGCCGACCGCCCGTTGGGCGCGCGCGCCTGACGCTCAACCCCTCAACGCTGCTGCATGAGCCCGATCTGGTGTCCGTCGGGGTCTTCCAGGAACACCATCCACAGCTCACCGCTCGCATCCCGGTGCACGACGTGGGGGCGGTCGAGGAAGGTGATTCCCGCGCCGGCCAGGCGCTCGTACTCCGCCTCGATGTCGTCGACCCGGAAGTACAGCACGCACTTGCTGGTGAACTCCGGACGCTCCGGCGTCCCCAGGTAGAGCCGCACGTCGCCGCTGGCGAAAAACGCCATCGGCTGGCCCGGCACCCGGAACAGGAAGTCCATGCCGAGCACGTCCCGGTAGAACTCGACAGACCGGTCGACGTCGCGCACGCTGATGTGCACCTGCCCGAGTGGTCCGACGGCCATGACTCCTCCTCGCGCCGGTATGCTTAACCTCGGTGAAAGGATAACCATGGTTAAGCATTCCGCGCGAGTGGAACCCGTCGACGAAACGGCCGACGCGCTGCATTCCGCGGCGGTACGGCTGCTGCGCCGGGTCCGTGCCGCCGACCTCGGTTTGGACCTCGACGGTCCCCGTGCGTCCGCGCTGTCGGTGGTGGTCTACGGCGGTCCGCTGCCGCTGAGCCGGCTCGCCGCCGCGGAGCAGGTGAGCCCGCCGGCGATGACCAAGACCGTCGCGGCGTTGGAAGCGGCCGGCCTGGTGCGGCGGGAACGCCGCGACGCCGACCGCCGGGTCGTCCTGGTCACCGCCACCGACGCCGGCCGGCAGTTGCTGGCCCGCGGCCGGGCCGCCCGGGTCCGCCTCGTCGGCGAGCTGATTGCCGGGCTGCCCGACCGCGACCGGCGGACGCTGCACCGGGCCGCCGCGATCCTGCTGGCGAGGGTCGCCGGTTAGACGTCGAGGTTGACCTCGATCTGTTGGAGTTGCCGCCGGGCCAGGGCGAGGTTGGCGCGGTCCTTGTTCAGCGCGAGGTAGAGGAACAGCCCGGACCCCGACCGGCCGGTGATCGGCCGGATCAGGTGGTACTGGGTGTCCAGGGTGATGAGGATGTCCTCGATCCGCTCGTTGAGGTTCAGCAGCTCGATGGTGCGCATCTTGGCACGGATGACGTCGGTGTTTCCGGCGGCGGCCACGGTCAGGTCGAGGTCGCGGTTGCCGCCGGCGACACCGAGCGCCATCCCGCTCGTGTAGTCGACCAACGCGGCTCCGATCGAGCCCTCGATCTGCATGGCGTCCTTCAACGCGATGTCCAGGTCCGGCATGTGTCCTCCTTCGGGGCGGAACGAGGTCTGGTTTGCGGGCACGCAGCGCCGGACCCGTCCCGGAAGAGCGGTCCGGAAAAGGGCCGGCGTGCGGATGGTGACGAGCGCGGCCGCCGCGTTCTGGCACGGCGGCGCCATCGGAGACTGCGGCGCAGCGGGAGCGTCGACATCCGCCGCGGCAGCCGTGTGTGTCTGCCCGAACACTCTATGGAGGCAACCGTCATCGACGGCGACCTCCGTTCGGTCGGCAACCGCCACACGTCCGACCCGATCCGTCTCGACCGGTCGACCTAACCCGATCGGGGTTGTCGGCATTCGCGGAAAGTTGGTGTAGCAGTTGCTAAAGTCGGCAACTGCGTCGACACCCTCAGGACTTTCTACGAGATGCGAGGCGGATGACCAGTACGACCGCTAGCGCACCGGCGTCTCCTCCGCCGCGCGCAGGCCGTCGAGCAGATCGACCTGGCTGGCGAGAACCTCGGTCAGGATCCGGCGGGCGACGGCAAGCAGCTCCGCGACATGCGGCGACACGAGCGAATAGATCACCGTGGAGCCTTCTTTGCGGGTCACGACGAGATTCATCTTGCGCAGCACGCTCAACTGCTGCGACAGGTGGGCCGCCTCGATTCCGACCTGCGGCAGCATCTCGGACACCGCGTGCTCGCGCTCGGACAGCAGCTCCAGGACCCGGATGCGGGCGGGATGGGCGAGAGCTTTGAAGAACTCCGCCTTGACCTGGTACAACGGCCTGGTCATCGAACCCCCTCACGTGACCCACTCCAGGGTCCATCCACCCCGGCCCGGCCAAGCGTGGCGGCGCGTCGCATCCGTCCACAGGACAATACCCGACCAGGTCAGCCCGGATCCGGTCCACCAAGCTCACGGAGCCGGACCATGAGCGCGGCCGCCTACCGCAGCGTCGCCGGCGCCGCCGCCACGAACAGCGACCGCCTCACCGGCTGACGGACAGTAGGGTTTCCCCCACCACGGATTGACCGGTTTCCCTCCGCATCGCCGGCAGGTTAGCCGGCTCGAAGCCGCTCGCGCACGGGCGAATACTCAATCGCACCAACGACTTCCGAGCTTCCGGGGCGGTGCGAGATGATCAGGACGGTAGAGGCGACGCGGGCCGAGGCGCTGTTCGTTTCGGCGGTGCAGGCATCCGAGGCTCCCGGCGCCGACCAGGTGTGCCTGGCCGTGGCGACGGCGCTGCGGCTGCTGGGCGTGCAGGGCTGCGCGGCCCAGGTCGCGGGCGAGTACGGCGACCACCCGGACACCGCGGCGGCGCGGATGAGCTGGGCGCTGGGCGCCGTGCGGGGCGCGTACGTCGGCCTGGCCAGGGTGTAGACCCGACGTTGTTCCGGGCGAGGCCTATGGCGCTCGCGGTGGTTCGCGATCGGGCCGGCGGCGCTACCGTGTCGGCGTGAACACCCGGCGTCCGCACGCCCCGGCCCGCGGCGGCGCGCGCAGGCCGTCGTGCGAGCCCATCGCGCCGGGCTCTAGCTGTGGATCACCCCGTGGGCGTGCTCCCGGGCGGGCGCGCTCAGCGCGGCGTTCAGCTCGTCGAACAGCGCACCGGCCGTGACGCCGTTCCAGCCCGGCGGAAGCAGCGACAGCGGCAGCCCCGGGTCGCGGTACGGCAGCCGCCGCCACTCCGTCAGCATCGGCACGTACGCCCGGAACGCCTCGGGCGGCGCGGCACCGGACGTACCGGCGAGCAGCGGCCGGTAGCGGCGCAGGAAGTCGGCGTACAGGGCGGTCAGCTCGTCGAGGTTCCACCACTCGCGGACCTTCGAACGCAGGTCGCCGAACGCCACGTGCGACCCGGTGAATATGTCCACATAGGACGACAGGCCGCGCCGCTCCAGCGTGCGCCGGGTTTCCGGGGCCAGGTTGCCCGGGGCGACCCACACGCCGGGGGCCGCAGTGCCGAAGCCCAGCCGGGTCAGGGCGCTGCGCAGCGCGTGCCGCTTGTCGCGCTCCGACTCGGGAACCGAGAACACCACGACGATCCAGCCGTCCTCGGCGACGGCCCGGACCCGCTCGAAGATGCGCACGTCGCCCTCGGCGAGCACCTCCAGCGTCGGGGCGGCGAGCGAGTAGCCGGCCGCGCCGCCGTGCCGCTCGCTGCGCAGCACGCCCCTGCGCTTCAGCCGGGAGATCGACGAGCGCGCCGCCTGGCCGTCGACGCCGAGGTCGGCCATCAGCCGCACCACCGACGCCACCGACAGCCAGTCGTGCTCGGCGCGCGCGTACAGGCCGTAGATGGTCAGGATCAGCTGGGACAGCCGGGTGTCGCGGCCGACGGCGGCCGGCGCGGCGACCGCGGTCACGCCGGCGCCGCCATCGCCGGGCGCCAGCGCACGTGCACCGCCTGCGCGGCATCCGTCGCGTTCGGCCGCAGCAGGGACAGGCGCGGGCGCACGGCGTCGGTGCGGGCCGTCGGCGGCTTGCGCGACCCGGCCTGGAACTGCACGGGCCACTCGACGGGGTACTCCTGCTCCGCCGCGGCGTGCAGTGTCCACTGTGGATCGTAGAGGTGGGTGCGGCCGAGCGCGCACAGGTCGGCCCGCCCGGCGAGCAGGATCGAGTTGACGTCGTCGTAGGACGCGATCGCGCCCACCGCGATGACGGCGGTGCCGGTGCCGGCCGCGACCTCGTGCCGGATCCGGTCGGCGAACGGGGTCTGGTACGAGCGGCCGAACGCCGGGCGCTCCTCGCTGGTGACCTGGCCGGTGGACACGTCGACGGCGTCGGTGCCGTGCGCGATGAACGCGCGGGCGATCTCGACGGCGTCGTGCTCGGTGTTGCCGTCGGGCACCCAGTCGGTCGCGGAGATGCGCACGGCCATCGGGCGCTCGGCCGGCCACACGGCGCGGACGGCGTCGAACACCTCGAGCGGGTACCGCAGGCGATTTTCCAACGGCCCGCCATATTCATCGGTGCGGTGGTTGGCGACCGGCGACAGGAACGAGGAGAGCAGATAGCCGTGCGCGCAGTGCAGTTCGAGCAGATCGAAGCCGGCGTCGGCGCCGCGCCGGGCGGCCGCGACGAAGTCGCCGAGCACGGCGTCCATGTCGGCGCGGGTGAGCTCGCGCGGCACGTGCGAGTTCGGGCCGTACGGCACCGGGGACGGCCCGGTCACCTCCCAGTTGCCGGCGGGCAGCGGGTCGTCCATGCCCTCCCACATCAGCCGGGTGGAGCCCTTGCGGCCGGAGTGGCCGAGCTGCAGTCCGATCCGGGCGCTCGTCCGTTCGTGGACGAAGTCGACGATCCGCGCCCACGAGTCGCGCTGCTCGTCGGTCCAGATTCCGGTGCACCCCGGCGTGATCCGGCCCGCCGGTGACACGCAGACCATCTCTGTCATCACGAGCCCGGCCCCGCCCATCGCCTTGGACCCGAGGTGGACGAGGTGGAAGTCGCCGGGAACCCCGTCGACGGCCGAGTACATGTCCATGGCGGAGACGATGACGCGGTTCTTCAGTGCCAGCTTGCCGATCCGGGCCGGCTGGAACATGGCCGGTGCCACCGTCGGCAGGCCGTTCGCGGTGGCGAAGCCGGCGTCGACGCTGGCGGCGAAGTCGGGGTCGCGGGTGCGCAGGTTGTCGTAGGTGATGCGGCGCGAGCGGGTCAGCAGGTTGAAGCAGAACTGCGTCGGCTCCTGGTCGACGTACATGCCGAGGTTTTCGAACCACTCCAGCGACGCCTGCGCCGCGCGCTGGGTCGACTCGACGACCGGTCGCCGCTCGGTCTCGTAGGCGGCGAGCGCGGTCTCGATGTCGGCGTGCTCGTGCAGACAGGCGGCCAGCGCGAGCGAGTCCTCCATCGCGAGCTTCGTGCCCGACCCGATGGAGAAGTGCGCGGTGTGCGCGGCGTCGCCGACGAGCACCAGGTTGCCGTGGTGCCAGCGCTCGTTGCGCACGGTGGTGAAGCTCAGCCACTTGGAGTTGTTCGCCAGCAACCGGTGCCCGGCGAGTTCGTCGGCGAACAGCTCCGCGATCCGGGCGATGGCCGGCTCGTCGGAGACGCCCGGGGGTAGGTCCCGGGCGGTGAACCCGGCCCGGCGCCAGACGTCCTCGTGCATCTCGACGATGAACGTGGACCCCGTCGCCGAGTACGGGTAGCCGTGGATCTGCATGACGCCCCACGGGGTGCGCTTGATGAAGAACTGGAACGCCTCGAAGACGAGGTCGGTGCCCAGCCACATGTACTTGTTGCGGCGCCGGGAAAGGGTCGGCCGGAACACGTCGGCGTGGGCGGCGCGGACCGCCGAGTTGAGGCCGTCGGCGGCCACCACGAGGTCGTGCGTCGCCCGCAGCGTCTCGACGTCCGGCGCCGGTGTGGAGAAGTGCATCGTGACGCCGTGCGCGCGGCAGCGCTCCTGCAGCAGGCACAGCAGTTCCATCCGGCCGAGCGCCGCAAAACCCTGCCCGCCGACGGTGTGGCTCTGCCCGCCGATGTGGATGTCGATGTCGGTCCACCGGGCGAACCGGCTCGCCATCGCGGCCGCGAACTCGGCGTCGGCGTTGTCGATGCCGCCGATCGTCTCGTCGGAGAACACGACGCCGAAGCCGAACGTGTCGTCGGGGGCGTTGCGTTCCCAGACGGTGATCTGGTGGGCGGGGTCCAGCCGCTTCATGAGCGCGGCGAGGTACAGACCCCCGGGGCCGCCACCGACGATCGCGATCCTCAAAGCGCGACCCGCTCTTCTTCGAGGACCCGGCGCAGGACGAAGTGCTGCAGCTTCCCGTTCGTGTTGCGCGGCAACGCGTCCCGGAACCGGACCTCGCGCGGGTACTTGTAGGGCGCCAGGATCTGCTTGACGTGGCTCTGGATCTCGGCGGCCTTCGCCTCGTCGCCGGCGACACCGTCGCGGAGCACCACGAACGCGCACACGACCGAGCCGCGCTCGGGGTCGGGCCGGCCGACCACCGCACACTCCACGACGTCGGGGTGCGTTCCGACGGCGGCCTCGACCTCCGGCCCGGCGATGTTGTAGCCGGAGGAGATGATGAGGCTGTCGATGCGCGCCTGGTAGTGGAAGTAGCCGTCCTCGTCGCGCACGAACACGTCGCCGGTGAGGTTCCAGCCACCCTCCACATAGGACTGCTGGCGCTCGTCGTCGAGGTAGCGGCAGCCCACCGGGCCGATGACGCCGAGGCGTCCGGGCTCGCCGGGCCCGAGTTCCGCACCGTCCGGCCCGAGGATCGTGGCCCGCCAGCCGGGCACCGGCTTGCCGGTGGCGCCGGGCCGGATGTCGTCGCCGGCGGCCGAGATGAAGATGTGCAGCAACTCGGTGGCGCCGATGCCGTCGATGATGCGCAGCCCGATCCGGTCGCGCATCGCCTCCCACGTGGCCCGCGGCAGGTGCTCGCCGGCGGACACCGCCGCGCGCAGGCCGGCGAGGCAGGTCTCCCGGCCGGCGCGCAGCATCGCGCGGTACGCCGTGGGCGCGGTTGCGAGCACCGTGACGCCGTGCCGCTCGACGAGGTCGGCCATCTCGGGCGGCGTGGCCAGTTCGGTGAGGAACGCGCACGCACCGGCCCGCAGCGGGAACACCATGAGCATCCCGAGGCCGAACGTGAACGCGAACGGCGCCGAGCAGGCGACGACGTCGTCGGCGACCAGCTTGAGCACGTGCGTGCCGAAGGTGCTGTCGATCGACACCAGGTCGCGGTGGAAGTGCATCGTGATCTTCGGGACGCCGGTGCTGCCGGACGTCGGTCCGAGCAGCGCGACGTCATCGGCGGCCGTCTCGACGTTGACGAACTCCCCCGATTTGGTGGCGGCGCGCGCCACCAGGTCGTCGGGGCCGGTGCCGCCGTACTCGACGACGGTCAGCGAGGCGCGGCCGGGCAGCGCGTCGACGTCGGCGACGAACCGGTGGTCGACCAGCACGATCGACGGCGCCGTGCGCTCCACGATCGGCGTCAGCTCGCGCACGCGCAGCGCGGCCATCGTCGCGACCACGACCCCGCCGGCCTTGAGGACGCCGAGCCAGGCGGCCGCGGTCCACGGGTTGTTGGGCGAGCGCAGCAGCACGCGCTGGCCCGTGACGAGGCCGAGGTCCTCGGTGAGCACCTGGGCCACCTGGTTCGCGCGCGTTTGCAGGTCGCCGTAGCTCCAGGTCTCGCCCGACGGGGTGCGCAGCGCCGGGCGGTCGGGCCCGTACCGCTGCACCGCCCGGTCGACGAGCTCGGCGGCGGCGTTGAGCCGGGCGGGGAACCGCAGCTCGGGAAGGGTGAACTCGATCGTCGGCCACAGGTGCGCGGGTGGCAGGTGGTCGCGTGTGAAGGTGTCCTGGTGGGACGACGGTGACAGCTGCACGGGAGATCTCCTCTTGGGAGCGCGTATGTCGTATTGTTCACCGCCGTCATGTGATGTCAATATCGCTGGGTGACCCCAAGAGCCGTCAACCCGGCCGCCCTACCCGCGCCGCGCGGCTTCTCCCACGGCACGCTCGCCGGGAACACGCTGTACCTGGCCGGGCAGACCGCCGTCGACGCCGACATGCGGATCGTCCCGGGTGGCATCGTCGCGCAGTTCCGACAGGCGTTCGGCAACCTGCTGACCGTTCTGCGCGAGGTCGGCGGCGAGCCCGCTGACCTCGTCAGCGTCACCATCTACCTGACCGACGTCCCCGACTACCAGGCCCACGGCGGCGAGATCGGCGCGGTATGGCGGGAACTCGCCGGCCGCGTCTATCCCGCGATGGCCGGCATCGGGTGCACCGCGCTGTGGCAGCCCGAGGCGATGATCGAGATACTCGGGGTCGCCGTGATTCCCGAGGAGCGGCTGGAGGTCCGATGACGTACCGCTTCCGTGCCACCGCGCCGCTGACGCGCGACTGGCGGCACTTCCGGTACGCGGAGGCCGACGGCGTGGCCACGGTGACGCTCAACCGGCCCGAGAAGCTCAACCCGCTGACCTTCGAGAGCTACGCCGACCTGCGCGACCTGCTCCTTGAGCTGCCGCATCACACGGACGTACGGGCACTGGTGATCCGGGGCGAGGGGCGCGCGTTCTGCGGCGGTGGCGACGTCAACGAGATCATCGGCGAGCTGATCAAGATGGACGCCCGCGACCTGATGCGCTTCACGAAGATGACGGGCGACGTGATCCGCGCCATGCGCGAGTGCCCGGTGCCGATCATCGCCGCCGTGCACGGGATCGCGGCCGGCGCCGGCGCGGTGGTCGCGCTGGCCGCCGACTTCCGGGTGGTCGGGGCGTCCGGGAAGTTCGCGTTCCTGTTCACCAAGGTCGGGCTGTCCGGCGGTGACATGGGCGCGGCGTACCTGCTCCCCCGCGTCGTCGGGCTGGGCCGGGCCACCGAACTGCTCATGCTCGGCGACACCATCGACGCCGCGACCGCCGACCGCTACGGGCTGGTCTCGAAGCTGGTCGCCGACGACGCGCTCGACGCCGCGGTCGCGTCGCTCGCGGAGCGGATCGCGAGCGGTCCGACGCTGGCCCTGGCGCAGACGAAGTCGCTGCTCACCCGGGAACTGGACATGCCGATCGGCAGCGCGATGGAACTCGACGCGATGACGCAGGCGCTGTTGATGACCACCCGCGACCACGCCGAGTTCCACGCCGCCTTCAACGAGCGCCGCCCACCGAACTGGGAAGGCCGCTGAGCGTCTCCTGCCATGGGGGCAGGCGAGACGGGGTGGACAAACCACTCCACCGCCAGGACCCGCTTTCGAGATCTTGGAGTCCCGTGGTCGTTATGGCGACCACCGGACTCCGAGATCTCCGCGCAGGGGACCACCCGTGCGGAGGGGTGCCGTCACGCGAAGGTCTCCAGCGCCCCGTCCAGCAGCCGGTTGAAACCGGCCGGATCCTCCAGCATCAGGAAGTGCCCGACGCCGGCCAGCGTCATCGTCGCAACTCCGTGCCGGGCCAGCGAGCCGGCGTCGGTGGGCGGCTGCTCCGGGTTGATCGCCACCGCCGGCACACCCGCGCGCCGCAGCCCCGCGATCGCGGGCCGCTCGTTGGTCATCGCGTGCCGCAAGGCATCCAGGGCGACGGCCGGTGGCGCGGCGGCCATGTCGTCGATCACCCAGGCGATCCGCCCGCTCCGCGCGTTCGCGCCGAGAAGCCGACGGACGAAGGCGCGCGTCGCGGCCGGGAAGTCGGCCCGGAACGGGGTCATGAACGCGTCGAGGGCACTGTCGTCCGATCCCGCCTCGTCCAGGCTGCGGTAGACATCGACCCAGACCAGGCCGCGCACGCGGTCCGGCAGCAGGCAGGCGGCCTCGACGATCACGTCGCCGCCCATCGAGTGGCCGACGAGCACCGTCTCGGCCAGGCCCAGTGCGTCGGCGACCGCGGCGACGTCGGCGCCGAAGGCCGGCATCGTGAACACCTCCCGATCGGTGCCGGACTCGCCGTGGCCGGCCAGATCGACGGTCACCACGGTGAACCGCTCGGCCAAGTGGTCCACCTGCTCGCGCCAGTACCGGCGGTCGCACGACCAGCCGTGCACGAACACCACCGCCCGCGTGCCGCTGCCGAGCACCTCGTAGCACACAGCGACGCCGTCGGCGGATTTCACCGTCCGTCTCACATCGGCGAGGGTTGCACGCCGTAACTGCGAGAGCAGCGGTATGTTGAGTTTCCGCCACTGTCTATCGGAATGGATCGACGTGCGGACTGAAACGGGTACGCCCCGGACGGCGTCCTTCCGGTTCTCCGGCGCCGAGCAGGTCCGGGCCTTCTACGCCGACGAATACTCCGTCTGCGTCGGTCTCGGCGACGCGGTGCCGCACGGCCGGTTCCACGTCGAGGCGAATCAGCTGTGGATGGGTCCGATCGAGGTCACCGAGCACCGCCGCACCGCCGAGATGGCGTTCCGGATGGAGCGCGAGGACGCGTACATCGTCTGCGTCACGGCATCCGGTGCGCTGACGCTCGACCAGGCCGGCGACTCCATCGCGGCGACGGCGTCGCGGGCCGTGATCTACCGGCCGGCGACGGGGCCCGCTGTCATCCGGTCCGGCGCGCCGAACCGGGCGCGCGGTCTGCTCGTCCAGCGGTGGGCGCTCACCGCCGGGCTGGAGCGCCTGCTGGGTCACCCCGTTCCGGCGACGGTGGCGATGGATCCGGCGATCGACCTGGACTCCGCCGGCGGCCGGGCCTGGCTCGACCTGCTCGACCTGTTCGCCCGCGCCTTCGACGACCCCGACCACATCCTGTTCCGCCCGCTGGCCACCGAGCCGCTCAGCCAGGCGCTCGTCGACAGCCTGCTGATGATCGCGCGCCATCCGTACGCCGAGGAGCTGCACGAACCGGCGGCGTGCTGCCGACCGCGGCACGTCAAGATCGCCATCGACGCGATGCACGCACGCCCCGACCACCCACACACCACCGCGTCGCTCGCGCGGCTGGCCGGGGTGGGAGTCCGCAACCTGCAGGCCGGCTTCCGCGACCACCTCAACATGTCGCCGATGGCATACCTGCGCCGGCTCCGGCTGACGAGGGCGCACGACGACCTGCATTCCGGGCGCGCATACACCGTCGCCGAGGCGGCGCACCGGTGGGGGTTCGGCCACCTGGGCCGGTTCGCGGCCGACTACCGCGCCCGCTACGGCGCGCTGCCGTCGGCCGCCCCGAGCCGGGTCAGGTAGGCGAGCACGGCGAGCACGCGGCGGTGGGTGTCGTCCGAGTCGTGCAGGCCGAGCTTCTGGAAGATCGCCCGCATGTGGGTCTCGATGGTGCGCTCGGCGACCACGAGCTGCGCCGAGATCGCGCTGTTGGACTTGCCCTCGGCGACGAGCGCCAGCACCTCCCGTTCTCGCGCGGTGAGCCCGCGCAGCGGGTCGTGGTCGCGCGCCGGGCTGACCAGCGCACCCACCACGGCCGGGTCGAGCGCCGAGCCGCCGCCGGCGACCCGCTGCACCGCGTCGAGGAAGTCGTCGACCCGCAGCACCCGGTCCTTGAGCAGGTAGCCGAACGCGCCGGTGGACACCAGGTCCACCGCGGGACCGGTCACGATGTGCTGGGACAGCAGCAGGATCGGCAGCGTCGGATGCTCGTCCCGCAACTGGCGGGCCACCCGGGCGCCGTCGTCGGTCATCGAGGGCGGCATCCGTACGTCGACCACGATCAGGTCGGGCGCGGTGCGCGCGACCGCGTCGACGAGCGCGTCCGCGTCGGCGACCGCGGCGACGACCTCGTGCCCGGCCTCGGTGAGCAGGCGGACCAGCCCCTCCCGGAACAGCACCGAATCCTCGGCGACCACGACCTTCACAGTTCCGCCCGGACGGTCGTGCCGCCGCCGGACGGGCTGGCGATCTCCACCCGGCCGCCGAGGGCGCCGACCCGGTCGCGCAGCGCCGTCAGCCCGAACCCGTCCTGCGCTCCGCCGCGGCCGTCGTCGGTGACCCGGACGGCGAGCCGACCGTCGTTCCGGGCCACGCTGACGGTGACGCGGCTGGCGTCGGCGTGCTTCAGCGCGTTCGCGAGGCACTCGGCGACCACGTAGTACGCGGTGGTCGCCACCGCCTCGCTCAGGTCGGTGCCGGCGGCGGCGACCTCGAGGTCCACCGGGACGGGGCTGTCGTGGACGAGGTCGCGGATCGCCGCGTCGAGGCCGTCGTCGAGCCGGCCGGGCCGGATGCCGTGCGCGAGCCGGCGCAGTTCGGCCACCGTGGCCTCGATGGCCGCGACGGCGGCGTCCAGATCCCGGTCGGCGGCGTCCCGGTCGGCGGCGTCCCGGTCGGCGGCGTCCCGGTCGGCGGCGTCCCGGTCGGCGGGCCCGGCACCGCGCAGGCGGCGCTGCACCGAGCGCAGCCGCATCCCGACGGCCAGGATCCGTTGCTGCGCGCCGTCGTGCAGATCGCGCTCCAGCCGGCGGCGCTCGTCGGTGACCGCCTCGACGAGCCGGGCCCGGCTGGCCCGCGCGTCGTCGAGGGCGTGGCGCAGTTCCAGCCGCAGCCGGCTCACCTCGATGGGCAGCCGCGCCTCGACGGCGACCTCGCGGGCCTGCCGGCGCCGGCGGGCCGTCGAGCGGCCGAGCACCAGCGCGCCGACCTCGGAGTCCCGCGCGGTCAACGGGATCACATGCGCCGGCGCGGGCTCGGTGTCGACAGGGTTGCCGCCGAGGTCGACGTATCCGCCGGCGCCCGGCACCCGCAGGAGGACCACGAGCGCCGGGTCGTCGAGGCTCGCCCGCAGGGCGTCCTGGACGTCCTCCGGCTGGGCCCGGCCGTCGCGCACGTCGCGCACGAACTCCCGCACCCGGGTCACCATGACCGTGCGTTCCCGGTCGAGGATCCGGGCGACCGCGTCGTGGACGCGCCGGTGCAGCGGCAGCAGCGCCAGCGCGGTGACGAACGCGGCCACGGTGATGCCGACCCGGTCGTCGATGGCGGACCCGACCTGGGCGACGGCCAGCACGACGAGCGCGAACACGCCGGCCGACACCACCGTCGTGATCAGCCAGGAGACGGTCCCGTTCAGCAGCCTGTCGACGTCGAGCAGATCATGGCGCAGGATCGCGATGGCCACGGTGGCCGGCACGAGGAGCACCATCGCCAACATGAACCCGACGTAGGCCACGTTCACCGACGCACCGGCGAACTCGGCCAGCCAGCCCACGGCGAGCAGCGGCGGTACCGACGCCGCGCCGAGGATGAGCCACCGCAGCCGGACGCGTACCAGGTCGTCACCGCGGCGGTAGCGGACCACCGGGGACGCTGCGGCGCTGCCGAGCACGAACAGCAGCGTGACACCCACGACGGAGTCCAGAACGCGGAACCCGGCTTCGCCGAACGGAGCGGGCGTGGACCCGGGCAGCGGCCCACCCCGGTCCTGATAGGCGACTGGATCCAACCCGATCACGACGACGACGGCGACGGAGACGGCGAGGTACGCCCACGGAAGCGCACGCCAGAACCGCCCGCGCAGCAGCCCGTCGGGAAAGATCAGACACAAGAGCACGAACCCGGCCAGGTTGAACACCCACGCGCCGCCCGAGACGAAGGTGGTGGCGAACGACAGCCAGTCGTCCGGCGTGCCCCTGCTCGGGCCCCACCTCTCCAGCGCCCAGGTCAGGGACGGCGCGGCGCCGAGCGCGACCAGGGCCGGCCCGACCGGGCTGTCCGGCCGACGGGCGGCCACCACGACGCCGAGGATGACGGCCGGAGTCGTCAGCACCGCGGCGTCGATCGCCTCGGCGCGGATCGCCGGCGCCGCCGGCGAGTCCCCCGCGCCGATCACCGCGAGCGACACCAGGCCGACGGCGTACGCGAGCACGCCCAGGACGAGCAGCGCGCGCAGCCGGCTCCGGGCGGTCACCGTCCCATCGTGTGGCATCCGGGCCGCCGAGCGCATCAGTGCCAGCACATAGCAGCGGAAACGGGGTGCCCCGCGGCCTGATTCCGGTGCTGGGCCGGACGAAATCGCGCCGTGCGGCGGCCACGCTTCGTCCAGTCACCCGTTCTTGGAGGTCTTCGATGGAACTCGTCGTCATGGTGCTCGCGCCGTTCCCCATCGGCTTCTTCGTCCGCAGCCGGCTGGCCGCGTTCGTCGCGTACATCGCTGTGCACGCCTTCGTGTTCACCTTCCAGTCGCTGAACCTGCTCATCGAGTGGGCCGGCGGGTCGGAGGAGGCGTTCGGCCCGTTCCCGGACGCGTCCACCGGCAACGTCCTCAGCTACGGCGCGGTCAACCTGGTGATCTACGCGGTCGGGCTGGGCCTGGTGTACCTCGGCAGCCGGCTCGGTGCGCGGCGCCGCGCACGCACCGCCGGCCCGGTGGCGCTGGAGCCCGCCACCGGCCGGTGATCGCTCGCCCTTCCCCGCGATCGTGGACGTCTGTCGGTGCCTGGACACCGACAGACGTCCACGATCGCGAAAACGCGGGCGTCCACGCATCGCGATCATGGCGATAGCTGCGCCCGGACCTCGGTCAGGCGCCCGGCCAGGAACGCGCGCTCGGCCTCGTTGTCGGTCAGCGCCAGGGCCTCGCCGTACGCGTCGGCCGCCTCGGCCCAGCGCTTCAGCTGACGCAGGAAGTCGGCCCGGGCGGCGCTGAGATAGCCGTACGTGGCCAGCGGCGGGCTGGCGAGCAGCGGGTCCAACGCGTCGAGGCCGGCCTGCGGGCCGTCGCGCAGGCCGATCGCCACGCCCCGGTTCAGCTCGACGACCGGGGAGCCGGGCCACAGCCCGCGCAGCACGTCGTACAGGGACACGATCTCCGACCAGTCGGTGGCCTCCCACGTCGGCGCCTCGGCATGCACGGCGGCGATCGCCGCCTCGACGGCGTAGCGGGTCGGCGGGCGGCGGCGCAGCGCATCGGTCAGCAGGCCGACGCCCTCGACAATGAGTCCCCTGTCCCACGCGGACCTGTTCTGCTCCGAGAGCAGCAGCATCCGGCCGGTGTCCGACACCCGGGTCGCGGACCGGGCGTCGATCAGGAGCATGAGGGCCAGCAGGGCGGTGATCTCAGCGTCGGCGGGCATGAGCAGGTGCAGCATCCGGCCCAGGCCGACCGCGCTGTCGACGAGATCGCGACGGATCAGCTGCGCGCCGATCGGGGCGGTGTGCCCGGTCGTGAAGATCAGGTGCACCACGTCGAGGACGGCGCCGACCCGCTCGCCGAGCTGGTCCGGCGCCGGCACGCGGTACGGGATCCGCGCCGTCGCGATCTTCTTCTTGGCCCGGGTGATGCGCGCGGCCATCGTCGCCTCCTGCACCAGGAACGCGCGCGCCACCTCGGGCGTCGACAGCCCGCACACCAGCCGCAGCGTCAGGGCGACCTGCGCCTCCCGTGCCAGCGCGGGGTGGCAGCAGGTGAACACGAGGCGCAGGCGCTCGTCGTCGAAATCCGGCTCGGGCAGCGCATCCTCGGTCACGAGCAGGGGCATCGCCCGGCGGAACACCGACTCGCGACGCAGCGCGTCGCGGGCCCGGTTGCCCGCGACCGTGGTGAGCCACGCACCCGGCCGGTCCGGGATCCCGGTCTCGGCCCAGGTCTGCAGCGCCTGGGCGAACGCGTCCTGGGTGCACTCCTCGGCGAGATCCAGGTCGCGGGTCAGCTGGGCGGTGGTCGCCAGCACCCGGGCCCACTCGCGGCGGTGGGCCTGCGCCACCGCCGCGAGAACCGCGTCAGTCATCCGTGCTCGACCACCGGGCGGATCTCCACCCCGCTGTGGCTCGCGCGCACCTCGGGCAGCTTCGCCACCAGGGCGAGCACCTCGTCGAGGTCCTTCGCCTCGACAAGGTAGTAACCGCCGACCGCCTCCTTCGTCTCCAGGAACGGGCCGTCGGTGGTGATCAGCCCACCGGCCGGATCGGCCCGGACGGTGGTCGCCGTCTCCGCGAGTGCGAGCTGCTCGCCGCCGATGACCCGCGAGCCGGCGGCGGCGCGGAACGCGGCGTGCGCGTCCCCGTGCGCCTTCCACTGCTCCGGGGTCATCGACTCCCATTCGCGCTCGTCGCCGTGGATGAGCAGCATGTACTTCGCCATGACACACCTCTTGTCATCCGGGGCCGTGATCGGCCCGCTCACTACGACGACGGTTTCGGCGGGCCGCGGATCGACACCGGCGCAAAGAATCTTGACCAGGCTACCGAACCCGGCGACCGTGTTCTCCATGGTCACTCCGGCACCCGTCGACCCGGTCGCGCTCGCCGACTCGCTCCTTCCGTTCGGCCGCAGCCGCACGCTGCCCGCGGCCGCCTACACCGACGACGCCGTGCTGGCCTGGGAACGCCGCCACCTCTTCGCCGGGGCCTGGGTGTGCGTGGGCCGCGCCGAGGACCTGTTCGACGCCGGCGTCACCCAACGTGCGCTGACGGTAGGCGACGTGGGCGTGCTGCTCACCACCGCGGGCGGCGCCGTCAAAGGCTTCGGCAACGTGTGCCGGCACCGCGGTCACGAACTTCTCGCCGACGGGGAGAGCGCCGCCCGCCCAGCGGTCGTCTGCCCCTACCACGGCTGGGCGTACCGGCTCGACGGCAGCCTCGCCAGCGCCGCCGGCATGCGCGGCGTCGACGCGTTCCAACCGTCCGAACACGCGCTCGTGGACGTGCCGGTGGAGTCCTGGGCGGGCTGGGTCTTCGTCAACGCCGCCGGCGCCGCGCCGCCGCTGCGCGACTACCTCGGCGGGCTGGCCGGCCTGATCGAGCCGTACCGGCCGGCCGACCTGCGAAGCGCCGCCGGCCACACCTACCGGGTGGCCGCCAACTGGAAGGTCATCGTCGAGAACTACCACGAGTGCTACCACTGCCCGCTCATCCACCCCGAGCTGTGCAAGGTGTCGCCACCGACGTCCGGGAACAACTGGGACCTGCCCGGTGCCTGGGTGGGCGGGTCGATGGACCTGCGCGATCATGCCGAGACGATGTCCCTCGACGGCCGGTCCACCGGCCGGTTCATCGACGGCGCCCCACCGCGCACCGTCAGGTACGTGGGCCTGTTCCCGAACCTGCTGATCTCGGCGCATCCCGACTACGTGATGACGCACCGGCTCACCCCGCTCTCGCCGGCGCTCACCGAGGTCGAGTGCCGCTGGTACCTGCCGGCCGACGCCGGCGACCCCTCCTACGCGGTGGACTTCTGGGACATCACCAACCGCGAGGACTGGGCCGCCTGCGAGTCGGTGCAGCGGGGCATGTCCTCGCCGCACTACCGGCCCGGGCCGCTCGCCGCCGGCGAAGACGCCGTGTACCAGTGGATCGCCCTGATAGCCGGCCTCTACCGGAACCCGACGGCTGTCGTCCAGGTGGGCGCGGCGGCGCGCAGCGGCCCCGGTGCCGGTTGACCATCCAGCGCCGTCGGGTCGACGCTCCACCGGCCGGCCAGCCGCATCACGTCGGACTCGCCGACGATGAGGTCTGCGCCGTCGTCTTCGTCGGGCGGCTGCGCCGGCAGGCCGAGGTCGCGCTCGGCCGCGTCCGGATCACCGATCCAGCGGACCAGCTCGCCGGTCTCGCCCAGGTACGCGAAGGAGCGGACCAGCCGACCGTCGACCGCCCGGTCCCACTCGTGCTGCTCCACGACGCGATGACTCAGGTACCGCTGGACCTCCGTGCCGAGCTCTGCCGAGAGCTTGGCCACCGGGAACCTGCCGGCGGCCCGCACCAGCCAGAGGCCGGTCACCAGGAGCCAGCCGCTCAGTGGCGGCGTCAGGACCACGCGGTCGTCGGTCAGGTAGGCCAGGTCGATCCCGGCGCGCCAGGTCACCGTTCCGAGGTCGCGCAGCCCGAGCGCCGCGCGCACCGCGGCCGGCTCGCCGTCGCGGACCGCGAGCCACGTCTGCTTGTACCCGAACCCGACCATCGACCCGTTGTCCATTGCACAAACGCTAGCGGGCGGCCGGGCGCAGCACGCCCGACCGCCCGCATCACGGTTCAGCCGTTAGGGAACAGCCGGCCGAAGTCCGCGTACGCCATCGCGATGTCGGACTGCGCCCAGAACCGGTGGTAATTGAAGGTCGGGGCCGCCCCGCCGGCCAGGAATGCCTGAACCTTGGGCCAGTCCGGGTCGTTGCGGTAGAAGGACCGGATGTCGACGAAGCTCTTGCCGGGGGCGATCTGGTCGCCGTTTGGCATCCGCCCGGTCCAGCCCGGCGGCAGGTACAGGCCCTGCCCGGTGCTCGCGTTGTAGACGTCGTCGAAGCGGGCGTAGTCCTCCCGCGTCTCCGGCGTCGAGACGCCCTTGCTGTCGGCGTTGGCGTTCAACGCGTCCAGCAGCCCCTTGGCCGTCGTCTTCGCCGCGGCGTTGCCGGACTTGGCGGCGTACCACGTCAGCGTGCGGGCGTACGCTGCCGCGACGCCGACGTCACGGCCCTTCTTGGTCACCGTCACGTGCAGGTTGGTGTTGGCGGCCGGGCTGGACGGGTTCCAGGTGACCGGTGCGCCGCTCCACTGCATGTCCGACGGGACCTCGAAGTTGGCGCCGGTGCCGATGGTGGTGTTGGCGATCGCCCACGGCACCCACTTGTCCAGGATCGACTTCGCCCGGGCGTTGCCGGTCTGGTAGTAGTACTCGGCCACGCGCTGCAGCGACCACACCTGCATGCCGAACCACTGGTTGCTGCCGGGGTCCCGGTAGACCGGGTGCTCCTGGTAGAACATGCCGTAGAACGTCGGCGTGCCGGCCGGCGGCTGCGCGTAGGCGCCGTCCCAGCTGTTCGTCGCGCCGCCGGCGATCGCGCCTTCGGCCGACTGCAGCCACTGGTAGAACTCCATCTGCCGGTTCAACGAGTTCGTCCAGTCGGCAACAGCGTTCGAGCCCTTCATCGCCGAGGACAGCTCGGGCGTGTTGACAAGCGCCCAGGCCGTCAGCGGGTTCTGGTAGCCGAAGTGGTTGTGGCTGGAGCCGATGCGCCACGACCAACCCGCGTTCGGGTCGGTCGCCCCGCCCCACGCGTAGTACCACGAGAGCAGGTAGTGCTCGGAGTCGCGGCCGGTGCCGGCCGGGCAGGTCGTCGGCCCGACGCAGTTGCCGATCCGCTTGAAGTACTTGTCGAACATGGCGTAGCGCAGGTAGTCGCCCATCTTGGCCGCCTTGGCGACGGTGGCCGCGACGTCGGCCGCCTTGTTCTGCTCCTTGGCCCACGTCAGCGCCCAGTACGCGGCCTGCACCGCGCGTGCGTCGGCGTCCGGAGCGTTGGTGTACTTCCACTGCTTCGCCGGAGTGCCGGTGTCCTTGATGGAGATGTCGAGGTAGCCGAACGGGCCGCCGAACGCGAACGTCTCGCACGACGGCTGCGGCACGGTCTCCCACACCGACTCCTGCGGACCGCGCTGGAACGTGTTGATGAACGCGGGACGGGTGGTCCCGTCGCTGCAGCGGCCGAAGCCGTAGGTGTTGTCGACGTCCATCAGCCAGTGCATGCCATAGATGTCGCCGGTGCCGTACGCCGACTGCAGTTCGCTGCGCAGCGGGTCCTGGCCCACCGGCACGTTGGGCTGCAACGGCGACGGGTACTGGCTGGGCAGGTTGAACTCGGCGGCGTACTGCGGGGTGCCGTTGACGCCCGCGGTGGGCTGGTCGGCGTGCGACGGGATGATGTAGCGCTCCATCACCGTCCAGGCATTGTTGAACGGCGCCCAGTTCTGCGTGACGCGCCCGTACTGCGCCTCGAGCCAGATCCAGAAGCTGAACGCCTCCGACGTGGTCTCGTGGCCCTGGTCCGGCGCCTCGACGATCAGCGTCTCGATCGAGTGGTACGGCACGCCCTCGGGGCTGAAGTAACCGGAGTTCTTGATCTTGTTGTACTGCGCGAGGAAGCGCTGGATGTACGTGTTGTCGCCGCCCGGGACATCGTCGTCGGCCTCGGTGGCGACCACCGCCAGCGCCGGGTAGCCGGTGGCGGTCGCGGTGATCGTCGCGGTGCTGCTGACGGTGTCCGCGTCCTGCGCCGCCGCGACCGTGACGTTGACACCGGTGTTCCAGTTGGCCGGCGTCAGCGTGAGGGTCGTCGGCGAGACGGTGACGTCCGCGTCGCCGGTCCGCGCGAGGCTGACCACCACGTTGCTGGACGGTGCCGCGCTGAGCTTGTAGTTCAGCGGGCTCGTGGCGCCCTCGGTGACGCTGACCGACGATGGCGTGGCGACGATCGTCGGCCCGGTCTGCTGGCCGACGGTGAACGAGCGCTCCGCCGTCGCGGTGGCGTTCGCGTTGTCGTAGGCGCGCGCCTGGACGGTGTAGCTACCCGCCGGGAGTCCGGTCTGCGTGTACGCGTACGGCGCCGCGGTGTCGGTGTTGACGAGCATGCCGTTGCGGTAGAACTCGACCTTGCTGATCGTGCCGTCCGGGTCGGACGCGGTCGCGGTCAGCGGCACGTCGGCGGGCGCGGTGAACGGCCCCGCCGGCACCGACAACGACACGGTCGGCGGCTGGTTGGTGGGTGCGCCGCCGCAGGTGACGCCGTTGAGCGTGAACGAGGTCGGCTTGGGGTTGGTGCCGTTGTGCGAGCCGTTGAAGCCGAACTCGACCACACCATTGGTCGGGATGCTCCCGTTGTACGTCTCATTCTTCGCGCTGACCTGCGTACCGCTCTGCGTGATGATCGACTGCCAGTACTGGGTGACGCGTTGCGCGGAGTTCGGGAATGTCCACCCGAGCGTCCAGCCGTTGACCGGGTCCCCGAGATTCTTGATCTGGACGCGGGCCGTGAAGCCGGTGTTCCAGTCGCTCGTGGTGTAGGTGACGTCGCAGGCGACGGCCGCGTATGCGCGGGTGGGTACGCCGACCAGACCTGCGGCGATGAGCACGCCGACGGCGGCGAGGGCCGTTCGACGTCTCGTCCGGGAAAGGTTCATGTGGTGCTTCTCCTCGCGAGCTGGCCCTCGGAAGCGGTGGAGGGCGCGGACATGGGGGCCGCAGGGCCGGCTCCCTCTCGCGATGGTCGAAGTGTGCCATGGGAGCGCTTCCAGCGCCAGATCTACGGCTCTTGAGCAGCAAATATCGAAAGTTGTGATCCACTGTTTCCCAAAACCGCACGGAGGCACTAAAGTTCGGTAAGCATCTATGGGAGCGCTCCCATAGATGGGTCACAGGAAGGAAGGACACCCCCAGCGACATCCGCGTGGCCCGGCTCCCGCGCGCGTTGTTCACCGCGATGCGTACTGGACGGAGGCGAGGACCGCCCGCCTCGTCTCCGTCGACCTCCCATGCACGGCTTCCTCGGGCGCGCCCGTCACACCAGGGATCGCGCCGGCGTGGTCGGCGCCGTCGCCCCGGCGCCGTCCACCGCCGCCTCGAGATCGACCTCGATGTCGACCTCGATGTCGTCCGCCGGCGACGGCCCGGTGGCGGCCAGCACCGGCGCGTCGGCGCCACCCACCGGCAGGCGTGCCGTTACGCGGGTTCCGCCGCCGTCCGCCGCGCGGATGTCCGCGGTGCCGCCGAGTTCGGCGCAGCGCTCCCGGATCGAGCGCAGCCCGACCCCGGCCTGGTACGCCGCCGACAGCCCGATCCCGTTGTCGCGGACCTCGATCCGCAGCTCGTCGTCGCGGCACAGCCGCACCGTGCACTCGGTCGCGGCCGCGTGCCGGACCACGTTCGTCAGCGCCTCCGAGACGATGTGGTACGCGGCGACCTCCGCCGCCGCGGGCAGCGACCCGACGCAGGCGTCCGCCTCGATCGTGATGGCCACCCGGCCGCCGAGCCGGGCCGCCCGCTCCCGTAGAGCCGGCACCAGCCCGATCTGGTCGAGCACCGGCGGGCGCAGCCCGTCGATGAGTCGGCGGACGTCGCGCAGCGCGTGGTGGTGCGTCTGCACGAGGCTGTCGAACACCTCCTCGGCCGTGGCCGGGTCGCAGTGCAGCAGCGAGCGGGCGAGCTCCAGTCGCATCGTCGCCGACGCGAGCGTCGGCCCGAGCCCGTCGTGGATGTCGCGGCGCATGCGTCGCCGCTCCTCCTCCAGCGCGGTGATCGTGCGTTCGAGCGAGCGCTGCAGGCGCGCGCCGAGCACGAGGCTGTGCGCGATGACGCCGACCTGGCGCGCGATCCCGTCGAGCAGCCGCCCGTCGCGCTCGCCGAACGGCTCGTGCAGCGGGCCCGCGTCGAGCACGAGCGAGCCGTTGTCCTCGCCCTGGAAGACGAGCGGCAGCGTCGCCGGCTGGCCGGCCGGCTTTCCGTGGCTGGACCGGTAGCCGCCGGACACCTCGATGGCCACGTAGGCCAACCGCAGCGTGCGGGCCAGGGTGCGCGTCACGTGGTCGAGGACCGCCTGCGGCGACGACGTGGACTCCAACGTGTCGCCGAGCTGGCGCAGCACCTCGTACGGGTCGTCGCGATCGCCGAACACGCGGCGGCTCACCACGCGGCGCAGCCGGCTGGCGGCCGGCACCAGGGCCAGGGTGACAATCACGACGAGCGCGAGCGGCACAGGGTCGGCCGGCCAGCCGAACAGCATGCCGAGCCCGGTGGCCGCACCGAGCGCACACGCCAGGACGCCGGCCGACAGCAGGCCGTACACCAACGATCGGCGCAGGATCACCTGGATGTCGAAGAGCCGGTAGCGCAGCACCGCGAACCCGAGCGCGATCGGGCATGGCAGGAAGAACAGCGTGAGCACGTCGTAGCCGAGCAACGGGTGGCCGGTCACCCACTCCGGAAGCCGGCCGAGGCCGATGTAGGCGGCGACGCCGAAGCCGAACGTGTACAGCTGCCACCGCATCCGCTGGCGCGCCGACGGATCGCGCTTGGCGAGCACGTAGCTGGCGACGAGGGCGGCGACGACAGCCACCGGGAACACATTCGCCGCCGGGGGTGACACGGCGGCCAGCAGACCCAGCCGCTGCAGGGCGTCGGCGCCGGGCAGACCGGTGGCGAGGCTCAGCCCGTAGAGCAGGAACGGCACCACGTAGGCGACCGCGACCAGCCGCGGCCGGCGGGCCACCACCGGCCAGCGTTTCGGGAACACCATCGCGAAGTGCAGCATGGCGCCCCACACCAGCGCGTTGGCGGTGTCGCTGAGCATCGTCGGCCAGATCCGCCCCGTCGCCACGTCGACGACCTGGCTCGCGAACGGGTACGCGGCGCCGCCGGCGGCTTGCAGGATCGCGATGCCGAACAACGCACGCGCCGCCGGATCGCGCGGGCGGCGCACGATGACGAAGCCCGCAACCGCCAGCTCCAGGAGGACGAACGGCAAAGCCGACGCGTGATCGCGCAGAATCTCGCGGATCGGGTAGGTACCGAGCGGCACCGGCAGGTCCAGCGTCCGCCCGTCGCGGACCACCCGGTACACCGGCCGGTCACCGGGTTCGCCCCGCTCCCCCAACGGCACGCCGTCGACGGCGACGACCAGGTCGCCCGGCCGCAGCGGGCTGCCCGCGGCGTGGACCTCCTGGACCACCACCCCGTCGGGGCCCCACGGCGGGGCGCTCGGGTACACGACGGTTCCGTCGGCCGGCGCCGCGAGGCGCACGAGCACGACCCACAGCACGGCGCCGAGGCCGGCCGCGACGATCAGGGCCGCCGCGAACCACCGCCGCATCCCGCTCCCCCTCCCGGAATTGTCGGGACCCGCGTCCCCTTGACGCTGGGACGGGCTCCCCCGCATGGTGAGGCATTGTCGACGATCTCAGCGGGTGGTGATACATGTCCGACAACGCGGTCCCGCTGCGGGTGCTGATCGCCGACGACCATCCGGTGTTCCGCGGGGGCATGCGCCAGCTGCTGGACGTCCAGCCGAACCTGTCCTGCGTCGGCGAGGCGGCCACCGGGGCGGAGGCCGTGGAGCTGGCGCTGTCCCTGCGGCCCGACGTCGTCGTCCTCGACCTGCACATGCCCGGCGTCAACGGGGTCGATGCCGCGCGGACCATCACCCGCGAGGCACCCGAGGTCCGGGTGCTGATGCTGACGATGCTCGACGACGACGAATCGGTCTTCGCCGCCATGCGCGCCGGGGCGCGGGGCTACCTGGTGAAAGGCTCGGGGCCGGTCGAGGTCGTGCACGCCATCCAGGCGGTCGGCGCCGGCGGCGCCGTGTTCGGGCCGAGCATCGCCCAACGGGTGCTCGAATACTTCGCGACGCCGGGCCCGAGCGACGCGTTCGCCGAGCTGACCACCCGCGAGCGGGAGATCCTCGTCCTGCTCGCCGACGGGCACCCCAACGCCCGGATCGCCGAGCGGCTGCACCTGAGCCCCAAGACGGTGCGCAACCACGTCTCGAGCATCTTCACCAAGCTGCACGTGGCCGACCGCGCCGAGGCGATGCTGCGGGCCCGGCGCGCCGGCCTCGGCCAGCCGTAGGGCGTCAGACCTCGCGACGACGTCCGGCGTTGCCCAGCAGTGTGTCCCGGGACTTGGGTCCCGGGCGGGCCGGGTGTGAACGGTACCGGCGACTCAGGCCGGCCCGGCCGGCGCGACCCTACCCTGTGGCCCTCCGTTCACCCGGCATCCCGAGGAGGCCGCCACGCATCGACATGCCCACCGGCGCCTGCTGTCGGCGGTCGCGGCAACCGCGCTCATTACGACGTCGGCGGTCACGGCGATCGCGGCCCGCACAGCCGCCGCCGCGCCCGACCGCCAGACAGCGATCTGCGCTCGAGGCGCTCGTTGGCCTGGCGGGCCAGCCCGTCCCGGCCACCGGCGGCGGCAAGCCGGTTGACCGGCCGGGTCAGGCCGGGCCAGGACAGGCCTGACCCGGCCGGTCAGCCGGCCGCGACGGCGGCCAGGTCGTCGACGAGCTGCTCCACCGGGGCGGCGGCGAGGAACTCACGCTGCACGGCGCGGGCCCGTTGCCGGTAGGCCGGATCGCCGAGCACGTCGCTCACCGCGGCCCGCACCGCGCGCGCACTCACGCGCCCGGTCGCGATGGTGCGGGCCACGCCCAGCTCCGTGCAGAACCGGGCGTGCTCCACCTGGTCGCCGATGATCGGCGTCATCACCATCGGCGTGCCCGCCCGCAGTGCCTCGCGGACGCTGGCGGCACCGCCGTGGCTGACGAACAGGTCGACCGACGGCAGCAGCATCGGCTGGGGCAGCTGCCCCACGACGCGGACCGTGGACCCGGGCGCGGCGACCTCCGCGGCAGCGTCCCCGACCGCGACGATCCCCGTGCAGTCCACGGCTTCCAGGGCGGCGACGACGGCCTCGATCTGCGGCTTGGTCTTCCACACCATCGCCGACAGCCAGCTGCCGATCGCGACGTACACCACGGGCCGGTCGGCGGGCAGGTCCGCGAACCAGTCGGGCATGCGCTCGCCGATGCGCTCCGGGTCGCGCTGGCGGTACCAGCGGATGGTTGGCACGGCCGGGTTGCCCGGATACGAGCGCGGCACGAACGACGCGAACAGCGACGGGTACGGGTCCACACCGGTGGGCAGACCGAGCTCGCGGCGCAGCCTGTCCACTGAGGACATGATGGCGTCGGCCGCCATGCGGTGCGCGTTGCCGGAGCCGACGGTCGCGTGCGGCAGCCCGAGCGCCTCGGCGAGCAGCAGGCCGCCGACCTCCTCGGTGACCCGCACCACCAGGTCGGGATGCCAGCGCCGGGCCAGGGCGATGCCGTCGCGGGCGAAGTCCAGCGCGTACCGGCCGAAGAACACGCCGTCGAACAGCGTCCGGTTGTAGTCCTCGTGGGCCCCGAAGGCCAACTGCTGGGCGACGGTCGAGGTGAGGGCCGGGTCGTGCGTCCAGTCCGCGCCGACCGGGGCGAAGTCGACGCCGTACTCGGCCGCCTCGGCGGCGAGGCCGGGCGGGCCGGCGAGCAGCGTCTCGTGCCCGGCGGCGCGGGCGGCCAGCACGATCGGGGCGAGCAGGCGCAGGTGCGAGGTCGCGTTGAGCGTCGTGAACAGGATCCTCATCGCAGCGCACCGACCTTTGGGGGGACCGCGCCGGGCCACCGGCGCAAGCGTGTTGGCGCCTGTGCGACGGCGGCGCGCTCGACGTACCCGCACGCCTCCGGCAGCGTGAAGCCGACGGAGCGGGCAAGCGACTCGAGTGCCGGCACCGTCCACGTCGCGGGGTCGACGCCCGCGAGCCGGCGCCCGAACACGGCGTCCCGTGACGCCCGGCGGCTCAGCCAGGCCAGGTCCTCCTGGCCGATCCGCGCCTGGACGGGCCACGGCACCGGCCGCAGCGGCGCGAACCGGCGCAGCGCGGCCGCGACGGCCTGGAACGGCGGCTCCGGATCGCCAGCGGCAACAGGAGCGCCGAACCTCACCGGCACGGCGGGCCACCCGTCGGCCGGCTCGGGCGATTGCGGCGAGGCGGTGAACACCGCACCGAGCGCCTCGGCGAGCCCGGCCGCGTCCAGGTCCACGATGGACAGTCCGAACCGCTCGCCGGCTGTCCGCAGGTATCCGGCGAGCATCCCGCACTGGCGCACCACGCCGAGCGTCGCGAATGCGTGCCGCACGGCCGGGTCGGCGATCTCGGGGCAGCGTCGCCACGCCGTCGGCGCACCGTCCACCATGGATTCGTACAGCTGTGGCGCGCTCGGCAGGTAGTACGAGAGGTCGTCGTAGCGCTCGCGGATGCGGGCGCAGCCCTGCCCGGCAACGATCGCCCGGCGCACCAACTGGGCGGCGTCGTCGGGCACCACGTGCAGCACCGGCGCGTCGGCGAGCCAGCGGATCGTGCCGCCGGCCGCCCGCAGCCGCAGCCCGAACTCGGTGTCCTCGCCCGCCCACTGGTGGCGCTCCTCGTCGAACGGCGGGCCGTCGGGCGCGAGGTCCCGCCGGTAGCCGGCGTTCGCGGTCACCAACGTGCGCGCGCGGTCGGCGGTCAGCGGTAGCGCGTCGAAGGCGCGCTCGTGCTCCATGAACGCGGTCACCGGCCCGTCGACGACCATCCGCACCGGCGCCGCGACCGCGACGTGCTCGCCGCCGGCCAGTGCGGCCGCCATGCGCGGCGCCCAGTCGGGCGGCACCAGCACGTCGTCGTCGGTGAACAGCACGGTGTCGTGGCGCGCCGCGGCCGCGCCGAGGTTGCGCGCCGTCGAGATGCCGGGCGTCGGGCTGTGCAGCACCCGCAGTTCCGGCGCGCGGACGGCCGGCCGGGCGTCCGGCGGCGCGCCGTTGACGACGAGGACGACCTCGGCGTCCGGGCCGGCGGCGCGCACGCTCTCGATCGCCTGCCGCACGCTCTGCGAGGCGACCGCGCGGCGCAGGGTGGTGGCGATGACCACGCTGACGGGCACGGCTCAGCCCACCACGCGCCGGACGAACGAGCGGATGCCGAACCACGACACCACGACGGTGCCGACGCTCAGCGCGGTCAGGAAGCCCCAGACCGGCATGTGGGCCAGTTGCGGGGTCAGCGAGGCGCGCAGCCCCTCGCTCATGTAGACCACCGGGTTCAGCAGCACCAGGATCTGCAGCCAGCGCACCGGCGCGAGCGTCGCCCACGGGTAGTAGACGCAGCCGAGCATCGTCAGCGGCGTCACGATGATGGCGAAGAACATCTGCGCCTTGCGCATGTCGATCATCGTGCCGAGCAGCAGCCCGGTGGCGCCGGCGAGCAGGCAGGACAGCGCGACGGTGACGAGGAACAGCGGCCAGTTGAACACGTGCACCACCGGCGTGTGTCCCTTGGCATGCACCAGCATCACCACCGGGTAGACGAACAGGCCGCCGATGGCCGCCTGGAACGCCCCGAACACGATCTTCTCCGCGCCGAGCAGCCACACCGGCGCCGGCGCCAGCGCGCGGTCCTCGATCTCCTTGGTGTACTGCAGTTCCAGCAGCAGCGGCATGGTGACCGCGTTGATGCCCTGCAGCGCGATCGTGATGGCGAGCAGCCCAGGCACCAGCACGGTGCTGAACGCACGCCCCGACTGCCCGGGCGCGCCGGCCAGCCCGATCTTCGGCATCAGGTAGGTGAACACGAACGTGAACGCCAGCGGCTGCATGATCGACCGGATCAGCAGGCCGACCGCCTCGCGGCGCAGCACGCGCGCGTCGCGGGCCAGCACGGTCCAGAAGACGCGCAGCCACTGCAGCCGCGGCGGTGCCGGCAGGGCCGGAAACGCCGGCGGTGCCGGCGGTGGCGGCGCGACCGCGAACGTCGTCATGAGCGGTACTCCCGTCCGGTCAGGTTGAGAAACGCGGTCTCCAGGCTGGGCTTCAGCGTGGACGCGTCGCGGATGCTCCGGTCGTGGTTGGCGCCGATGCTCGCCAGTTCGCCGATGAGGCCGACCGGGTTGGTGGTGTGCACCCGTAGCCGCTCCCCGTCCGCGGCGACCCGCACCACGTCGTCGAGCTTGCCGGCGGTCTCCACCAACGGTTCCGCGTCGTCGTCGAAGACCACGGTCACCACCGACTCGGCGGCGGCGCTCGCCCGGATGTGGTCCAGGCTGCCGCTGGTCAGCAGCTTGCCGTGGTCGATGATGCCGATCTCGTCGCAGAGCGACTCGGCCTCGTCGAGCTGGTGCGTGGTCAGCAGGATCGTCTGGCCCTCGGCGTGCAGTTCGCGCAGCAGCTCCCACAGGTTCAGCCGGGCCTGCGGGTCGACGGCCGCCGACGGCTCGTCGAGCACGAGCAGTTCCGGCCGGTGCAGCAGCGCACGGCAGATCATCGCGCGGCGCGCCTGCCCGCCGGACACCTGGTCCAGCGACGCCTTCGCCTTGTCGGCGATGCCGAAGCGCCACAGCAGCGACATGCCGCGCCGGCGCGCCTCGCGGGCGCTCATCCCGAAGTACCGGCCGCGGAACTCGAGGTTCTCCAGCACGGTGATGGAGCGGTCCATCGTGTTCTGCTGGGTCACCACGCCGATGCGGCGCTTGACCTCCACCGGGTTCTTCACCACGTCGAACCCGGCGATGTAGGCGCGGCCGCCGGTGGGCCGGATGCGGGTGGTCAACATGCCGATGGTGGTGGACTTGCCGGCGCCGTTCGGGCCGAGCAGGCCGTAGAAGCGGCCGGGCTCCACCGTCAGGTCCAGGCCGTCGACGGCGGCGAACTCGCCCTTGCCGTACGAGTACGTCTTGCGCAGGCCGACGGTGCGGATCGGCGCGCCGGTCGGGCTATCGGTCATCACCGGTCTCCTCCCGGGTTGGCGTGCGCCCCATCGTTCGCCGCGACGTTGAAGGTCTGCTCGACGTCCGATAGAGACTCGGCGCGCACCCGCGCGAGCGCGGCCCGCACGGCGTCGAGGTCCGCGTCCGGCGGGCCGGGCCGCGCCGGCAACAGGCCGACGACGTCGCTGTGCCCCGCCCGCACCGCCGGGTGCCGCCGTGCCGACGCGGCCAACGACTGGCCGGGGCTCGCATCGAGCAGCACCACGTCGCGGTCGCGCAGCAGCCGGTCCAGGGTCGGCCAGAACAGCACCGGATCCACCGGATGGCGGGCCCAGAACGCCGGATCCGTGGCGGTGCTCACGGCGAGCAGGTCGCCCGTATAGGCCGAGTACAGCGGCAGCCGCGGCGGGTTCAGCGCGACGGTGCGCAGCAACGGGACCGACGCCGCGGCGAGCCCCGCCATCGCCGGACTGTGGAACGCGACCCGGGACGGCACCCGCCGGCACGTGTACCCGTCGCGGGTGAGGCGTTCGACCACGCGGTCCAGCGGCCCATCCGGGCCGGCGAGCAGCGTCTGGCGGGGCGCGTTGACCGCGCCGACCACGACGTCCGCCGTCAGGTACGGTGCCAGGTCCGCGACGCTGGCGGCGACGGCGAGCATGCCGCCGGCGGGTTCCCGCTCGGCCAGGCACACCCGGTCGCGCAGCACGCGGACCGCGTCGGCGAGGGTGAACACCCCGGCGAGCACGGCCGCGGATATCTCGCCGACGCTGTGCCCGAGCAGCGCGGCGGGCCGCACGCCCCAGCCCAGCACCATGCGGCCGAGCGCGTGGTTGACGCCGAGCAGCAACGGTTGCGCCCGGCCGACGGCGTCGATGGGCGCGCCGGTCAACCAGTCCGCCCGCAGCCGGTCGCCGTCGGCGCCGAACGCCGCGAACAGCTCGTCCATCGCGGCCGTGAAGACCGGTTCGGTGCCGTACAGGCCGGCCCCCATCCGGGCCCGTTGCGCCCCCTGGCCGGGGAACAGCAGGGCGACCGGCCGGGCGGCCGGGACGTGCACTGTGGGGACGGTGGGCGCTGTCCGCGCGGTGGTCAAGGCCGTCGTCATGGCCGGCAGCCTGGCGCCGACGCCTCGAGGCCCGCTCGGCGACGGCTCAACCGCTGCCTCGATCGTCGCTGTAGCGCGCGTCGATCGGGTGGCCGCACCGTTTTGCCGGGCGCGATCCGCCTGCCTCCCAACAGGGTGACCGGTGCGGGTGCCGGGTCGTGGCTACGAGCGCCACCCGGCACCGGCCCGGCGGGGAATCCGGAGGGCCGTGTGAGGTACGAGGACCTGTTCGTCGCGGGTTACGGCACCTGGTTGCCGCCGGCGATGTCCGCGGCCGAATGCGTCCACCGTGGACTGTGTGAGGACCGGATCGTCGCCGCGACCGCCATGTCGGCGGTCACCGTGTCCGAGGACCTGAGCGGTCCGGAACTGGCGGTGCGCGCCGGCCGGCGGGCGCTCGTCCACAGTGGACTCGGAGCGGCCGACGTCGACCTGCTGACATTCTCGGCCCTCTACTACCACGGCCACGACATGTGGGCGCCCGCCTCGTACGTGCACCGGGAGACCGTCGGCGGATCCTGCCCGGCGGTGGAGGTGCGCCAGACATCCAACGGCGGGATGGCCGCGCTGGACCTGGCCGCCGCCTACCTCACCGTTTCCGCGAACCGGCAGACGGCGCTGCTCACCTGCGGCGACCGGTTCTGCCCGCCCGGCTTCGACCGCTGGCGCAGCGACCCGGGCACCGTGTTCGCCGACGGCGGTGCGGCGCTCGTGCTGTCCCGGCACGGCGGCTTCGCCCGGTTGCGCAGCCTCGTCGTCGGCGGCGACAGCGAACTGGAGGGCATGCACCGCGGCGACGACCCGTTCGGCCCGGCGCCGTTGTCGTTGCGCACGCCCATCGACGTGCACCACACCACCCGGGCGTTCCTGCGCTCCGCCGGTGCCTCCTACGCGCTGACCCGCATGGCGGCCGGCCAGGCGCAGGTGGTCAAGCTGGCGCTGGCCGAGGCGGACACCGACCTGCCCGCGATCGACTGGTACGTGCTGCCGAACTTCGGCCGCCGCCGGATGGAAAGCAACTTCTTCCGTCCCCTGGGCGTCGACCCGGACCGCACGGCGTGGGACTGGGGCCGCGGCGTCGGACATCTCGGTGCCGGAGACCAGTTCGCCGGCCTGGCCCACCTGCTCGACAGCGGCAGGCTGCGGCCAGGCCAGCGATGCGCGATGATCGGCGTCGGCGGCGGCTTCAGCTGGTCGTGCGCGGTACTGGAGATGGTCTGAGATTGTGTTGCCACCACAGGAGAACGGGCGGCGCGAGCAGTTCGACGAACAGCGCGGCCCGGATCACCGGATGCGGCCAACCGGTCAGCGCGGCCGACAGCGCGCGGGCGCAGCCGCTGGCGAACATGACGGCGAGTACCGCGCGGTACGCGGTGGTGGCCCGCTCGACGCGGGGCACCAGCCACCACACCACGCAGCCGAACGCCAGCCAGTAGACAGCGAGGAAGCGGACCTCGTTGTCCACAGTGGACGTGGTCGGCTGGCCGTCGAGCATCCCGGCCGGCCCGCCGGCGATCGCCATGATGCCCGTGACGATCGGGATGGTTCCGAGCACGGCCAGCACCACCTGCAGCCAGCGCCTCACCGGGCCACCTCCCGCACGCGCGTCCGGCGGGCCAGGTAGTCGTGGCAACCGGCGAGCGAGTCCGCGCCGTGCAGCACGTCGCTACCGGCCGGCAGGCCGAGAAACGCCGGCCTCACCTGTGCTTGGCCGTCCGCGGTCAGCACGACCAGGTAACTTGCGTCAGGATCGGCATAGGCATCGAGATACGTCATCGTCACTCCCTTCCGACGCCGGACACCGTATCGGCCGGGCCTCGAGCGAGGCTCGGGTCCGGCTGATGAGCGAACCGAAGAGAGGCACCAGCATGAGCACTCCGGGGCGCCGCCTGCCGCTGCTGACCATCGCGGTGCTCGCCGTCACGACGGTCGTCACCGTCCTCGCGCGCACCAGCGACCCCGGCCTCGCCGACGCCCTGCGCCGCGACCCGGACGCGCTGCGCGCCGGCGAGTGGTGGCGGCTGGTGTCGCCGGTCCTGTACCAGCCCGACCCGCCGCTCATCGTCGCCGCCACGTTCGCACTTGTGGCGATCGTCGGAGTGGCGTTCGAGTGGCGGTTCGGCCGGCTGCGGTGGATCGTCTTCTACCTGGCCGGCGCGGTGGCCGGGCACGCGGTCGGGCACGTGTTCCAGCCGCACGGCTCGGGCTGCTCGGTGGCCGGGGCCGGCCTGCTGGGCGGGTTCGTGGCCTGGGTCCTCAAGCGCGGCCCGGCACCGCTGCGGATCGGTGCCGTCATCTGGCTGGCGTTCGCCGTCGTGGACACGCTGTTGCGCGACATCCACGGGGTGCCGATCCTCGCGGGTTTCCTGCTCGGCCTGTTCCTGCTACCCGCGGGGCGCGTGCGTTCCCCGGGGCAGCCGTCGGTCGCGGCACCGCGCCGGACCTGGAGCAGGGACTGAACTCAAGCCGGCCGGTGCGGCTCACACAGAGCGCCGCCGGCCCGCGCATCGCCCGTGGCAAAATCGGCCGGGTGCAGATCGGGGTGCTCGGGCCGTTCGAGGTTCGCACGAGCGACGGCGACCTCGCCGACGTTCCGGGCGCCCGCCTGCGCGCGCTGCTGATCGCCCTCGCGCTGGAACCGGGCCGCGCGGTTGCGAGGTCGACGCTCGTCGACTGGATCTGGGGCGAACAACCGCCCGCCGACGCGGCGAACGCCCTGCAACGATTGGCGTCCCGGCTGCGCAAGGTGCTGCCGGAGGGGTCGGTCGAGGGGCAACCGGACGGCTACCGGTTACGGGTGGACCCCGATGCCGTCGACGCCGTGCGGTTCGAGCGCCTCCTCGGCCAGGCCCGCACCGGCGGGGATCCGCTGCGGCTGCCGCGGCTGCGGGAGGCCCTCGGGCTGTGGCGCGGCGCGGCCATGCAGGACGTCGGCCTGCAGGACAGCGCGGCGTTCGACGCGGCGGTCACCCGCCTCGACGGGATGCGCCTGACCGCGATGGAGGACCGGTTCGACGCCGAGATCGCCCTCGGCCATGGCGCTGAGGTGGTCACCGAACTGACCGACCTGGTGGCCGCGCACCCGGTGCGGGAGCGGCTCGTCGCCGCCCTGATGCGTGCCCTCGTCGCGTCCGGCCGCGAGAGCGAGGCGCTCGTCGTCTACGAGCGCGCGCGGGAGGCGCTGGCCGACGCGCTGGGTGCCGACCCGTCGCCCGAACTGTCGGCACTGCATGTCGCGCTGCTGCGCGGCGAGCTGGGACGGCGCGCGGAGAACCGGAAGACGAACCTGCGCGCCGAGCTGACCAGCTTCGTCGGCAAGGACGCCGACGTCGCCGCGGTCCGCGACCTCGTCGCCGAGCACCGCCTCACCACCCTGATCGGGCCGGGCGGCGCGGGTAAGACCAGGCTGGCCACGGAGACCGCGCGCACCCTGCTGGGCGATCTGCCCGACGGGGTATGGCTGGTGGAGCTCGCGGCCATCGGCGCTGGCGGTGACGTCGCGCAGGCGACGCTCGCGGCCCTGCGGCTGCGCGACGCGCTGCTCGCCGACGCGACCGATGCCGAGCCGACGGACCGGGTCGTCGCCGCCCTCCGCGAGCGGGCGATGGTGCTGATCCTGGACAACTGCGAGCACGTCATCGAGTCCGCGGCGACCTTCGCCCATCGGGTGCTCGGCGAGTGCCGGCGGCTGCGGATCCTCGCGACGAGCCGGGAGCCCCTCGGCATCACCGGCGAGGCGCTGTGGCCGGTCGCCCCGCTGGGACTGCCCGCGCAGGACGCCACGCCAGGCGAGATCGAGTCCGCTCCCGCCATCCGGCTGCTGCGGGAGCGGGCGGGCGCGGTGCGCAACGACCTCGCGACCGACGCCCGCACATCGTCGACGCTGGCCCGCGTCTGCCGGGCGCTGGACGGCATGCCGTTGGCGATCGAACTGGCCGCGGCCCGGTTGCGCACCATGTCCCTCGATCAGCTCGCCAACCGGCTCGACGACCGGTTCCGGCTGCTGACCGGTGGCAGCCGCACGGCGCTGCCGCGGCACCGGACGCTGCGTGCGGTGATCGACTGGAGCTGGGGGCCGCTCACCGACGCCGAGCGGACGGTGCTGCGCCGGCTCTCCGTCTTCTCCGGCGGGGCGAGCCTGGACGCGGCCGAGCGGGTCTGCGCCGGCGACGCGGTCGAGGCGGGTGAGGTGCTCGACCTGCTGACCGCGCTGACCGAGAAGTCGCTGGTGGTCACCGGTGGCGAGGATGCGCCCCGCTACCGGATGCTCGGCACGATCAAGGAGTACGCCGGGCAGCGCCTCGCGGAGGTGGGCGAATCCGATCTGGCACGCCGGACGCATCTCGCCTACTTCACCGAACTCGTCGAGACCGCCGAGCCGCATCTTCGTCGCGCCGAACAACTGGATTGGCTCGCCGCTCTCGAGGCCGAGCACGAGAACATCGCCGCCGCCATGCGCGGTGCGATCGCCGCCGGTGAGGCGGCCGGTGCGATGCGGCTCGCCGCGTCAGCCGGCTGGTACTGGATGCTCGGCGGGCACCGGGCCGAAGGCATCGAGCTGACCACCGCCGCCGCGAGCATGTCCGGCGAGGTCGCCGACGACGTGCGGGCCATGGCGTACGCGTTCGCCGCGTACTTCGTCACCGCCGGGCAGGCCGGGCCGCACCAGGCGCAGGAGTGGATCCACCGGGCGTACGAGCTCAGCCAGCGGATCCAGCGGCCGCATCCGGCGCTCGGGTTCGTCGCGCTGCTGGAACGCATGCTGCGCGAGCCGACCGACTTTCTGCCCGCGTTCGAACCGCTGCTCGCCGACGACGACCCGTGGACGCGCGCGAACGCCCGGCTGACCCGTGGCCGGATGCGGATCATGCTCGGTCGCGGCGGACACGACGCGGACGCCGACATCGAGACGGCGCTCGCCGAGTTCCGCGCGCTCGGCGAGCGGTGGGGGATCGCCTTCGCGCTGACCGCGCTGGCCGAACGGCTCGCGATGCGAGGCGAGTTCGACCGCGCGTGCCGGCACTACGAGCAGGCGGCCGAGGCCATCGCCGACGTCGGGGCGGTCGAGGATGCGCTGCGCATCCGCGCGCAGCAGGCCCAGGTGTACTGGCTGGCCGGCGACGACCGGTCGAGCGCCGCCGCCATGGCCGAGGCACAGCGGTACGCCGACCGGATCGTCTGGCCGGACGCGCTGGCCCAGCTGGCTCTGGCGAAGGCGGAGCTCGCCCGCTGGCGGGGCGACCCCGAGCAGGCGCGCCGGCAGCTCGCGCGGGCCAGAGCGGTACTGGGCGACGGCGCCGAGACCATCGAGTGGTTGGCGCATGACCAGCTCGGCTACATCACCGACGATCTCGACGACGCCCGCGAACACCGCATCGCCGCCTTCCGGGCGGTGTCCGAGTTGGGGAACGCGCCCCTGACCGCGCGGGTGATCGTCGGGATCGCCGACCTGGCGCTGCGTCGGGAGGAGTACGAGCAGGCCGCGCGGCTGCTCGCGGCGAGCACGGCCGTGCGCGGCCTGCCGGACCGGTCCCAGCCGGACGCGGACCGGATCGAGCGGACCGCGCGGCGTCGCCTCGGCGAACCGGGGTTCACCGAGGCGACGCGGGACGGTGCGCGGGCAAACTGGCGCGAGCTGGTCGCGGTCACGCTCGCTTCGTGAACGTCGAACGCGCCCACAGGTAGCCGACGAGACCGATGCCGACGCACCAGGCGAGGGCGGCGATCACGTCGCCGGTGTGAGGGGTGCCGTCGAGCAGCCCGCGCAGGGTCTCGATGATCGGCGTGAAGGGCTGGTACTCCGCGAACTGCCGCAGGCCCTGCCCCATCTTCTCCGCCGGCACGATCGCGCTGCTGAAGAACGGCAGCAGCACCAGCGGCACCGCGGCCATCCCCGCCGTCTCCGGCGACTTCGCGGCCAGGCCCAGCGCAACGGTGAACCAGCCGGCCGCGAGACCGAGCAGGACGACGACGCCGACCACACCGAGCCACTCCAGCGGACCCGCCGACGGACGGAATCCCAGCAGGAACGCCACCCCGACGAGGGCCGCGATGGCGAGCAGGTTGGTCAGCACGCTGGCGGCGACGTGACCGTTCAGGACCGCGCTGCGGGAGACGTCCATGACCTTGAACCGGTTGATGATGCCCTTGGTCATGTCCGAGTTCACCGACGTCGCCACGGACCCCAGCCCGTAGCAGACGGCCAGCAGCATCAGCCCCGGCGTCGCGTAGTCGACGTAGTCGACCCCGACGCTGAACGCGTCACCGAGCATGTACACGAACATCAACATGACGACGACCGGCATCAGGACCGCGTTGAACACCGTCGTCGGGTTCCGGGCGATGTGCTTGAAGTTGCGCCGCAACATCACCGCCGAGTTGGACTTCATTTCGCGACCACCTCCGTGGCGTGGCCCGTCAGGGCGAGGAAAACGTCATCGAGATCGGGCGTGTGGACGGAGAACTCCTCGGCGCTGATCGAGTACTCGTCGAGCCGGTCCAGCAGCACCCGCAGGGACGCCGTGCCGGCGTCGCTGGGCACGCGCAGGGTCAGCGCCTCGTCGTCCCGGGTGGATCCGGGGAGGACCAGTGCGGCCGCGTCCAGCTGTCCAGCGGTGGCGAACCGGAGCCGGACGTGGGTTCCGGGCATCCGGCGCTTGAGCTCGTCGGGAGTGCCCTCGGCGACCACGCGGCCCTGGTCGAGCACCGCGATGCGGTCGGCGAGCTGGTCGGCCTCGTCGAGCTGCTGGGTGGTGAGGAAGACGGTCACGCCGTCGGCCACCAGCTCGCGGATGATCGTCCACATCGTGCGACGGCTGCGCGGGTCCAGGCCCGTCGTCGGCTCGTCCAGGAAGATGATCTTCGGGTTGCCGACGAGCGTCATCGCCAGGTCGAGCTTGCGGCGCATGCCGCCGGAGTAGGTCGACACCGGCTTGCGCGCCGCCTCCACCAGATCGAAGCGCTCCAGCAGCCCGGCGACGATCAGCTTGCCGTCGCTGGCGCGCAGCGGGCTCAGGTCCACCATCAGCTGGAGGTTCTCCTGGCCCGTCAGCAACTCGTCGACCGCCGCGAACTGACCGGTGACACCGATCGCCGCGCGCACGGCCTTCGCCTCGGTCGCGACGTCGTGCCCGGCGACCCGGACCGTCCCGCCGTCGGCTTTGATCAATGTGGTGAGCACGTTGACAGTCGTCGTCTTGCCGGCCCCGTTCGGGCCGAGCAGGCAGAACACAGTCCCCGCGCGCACGTTCAGGTCGACGCCGTCGAGCACGACCTTGTCCTTGTAGGCCTTCCGGAGCCCGGTGGCCGTGATCGCTGAATCCGTCATGCGACCACTGTCATCGGGCGGCCTGACACCCACCTGACACGCCCCTGACACGCGCCCGCGGTCACTGCCCGCGCCGTGGCGCTCGACGCCGGGTAGGGAAATTCGTCGCCGTCTCGATTGCGCCGCCGCTCGACGGGTATCCGGGAGGCCGCCGTGCAGGAACCGAACGCAGGACGGAGCCGTTGCCATGGACTCGCTCTACTGGCTCATCGCGGGCCTCGGCGCCCTTGTGCTGGTGTTGCTCGTAGTCGCGGTCGTCGACGTGCTGCGCACCGCCGGTCGCGGGCGGGTCCGCGCGACACCACCGGCGAACCGATCGGACGACGGGCCGACCGATACATCTGGCGTCCTACCGTCGGAGACCGTGCGGCGCCTCAACGAAGAGGCGTACACGCAACCGCTCTACCGCCCCGACCGGCGGCGCGGCCCGGCCACGCCGGCCGAGCGGAACGGCGCCGAGCCCGCGAGCGAGTAGGCGGACCAGGACTTACAGAACGTTTCGGGCAGCCGGTGGGCGATTCCGAAGAGACCTTGGAATCCTGTGGTAGCCCCAGCTACCACCGGACTCCAAGATCTGCCGGCGCCGCCGTGGCGGCGAGCCGGGCCAGCGCGGGCACCAGGTCGGCCGGTGCCGGGCGGGCCAGGCACTGGCCGCGCAGGTCGGCGGCGACCCGCCGGGCCCGCGCGTCGCGCAGCAGGTCCGCGACGGCCCCGGCCACCGCGTCGGCGTCGAAGTCCGCACCGGGGAGGTGCCGGCCGGCGCCGGCGGCCGTGACCCGCTCGCCGTTGGCGGCCTGCTCGCCGGCGAACGTCACCGCGACCTGCGGCACCCCGGCGGTGAGCGCCGTCATCGTGCAGCCCGCGCCGCCGTGGTGCACCACGACCGATGCGCCGTCCAGCGCCCGCTCCAGCGGGTAGCCGGGCAGCAGCCGGACGCCTGCCGGCGCGTCGACGCGGGCAGCGTCCGACGGACTCACCAGCGCCACGATCTCGGCATCCACTATGGACAGTCCACGCAGGATGTCAGGCACCACGAACGACCGGGGCCCGACCATCGCGGTGAGCGAGGTGCCCCACACCACGACCACGCGGGGTCGCGTGGGCGGCTCCAGGGCGGCGGCCGGCCGGCCCACCGCGCCGTGGTACGGCACGTACCGCACCGGGATCCGGTGCGCGTCGCCGAGCGGTGGACGCAGCGCGTCCGGGCACGGGTCCACGACGTGCTCGATGAGGTCGCCGGACAGCTCGCCGACGCCGTACCGGGGAAAGGCTCCGGTGGGGTCGCCGGGCAGCAGCCGCAGCGCGCCGTCCTCGGCGGTGCCGACCGGCCCCCACAGGTGCAACGCCGCCGGCACGCCGAGCACCCGCGCGACGAGCAGCCCCTCCAGGCTCAGCCGGTCGTGGACCACCAGGTCCGGACGCCAGTCGCGGGCAAATGCGACGGCGGCGTCGAAGCTGCGTGCCGTCGCCGAAAGCGCCGCCGCGCGGTGCTGCGCGCGGTAGGCGGGGAAGTCGAACTCCGCCAGCGTTTCCAGCTCGACGCCGGTGACGGGATGCGGCGGAAGCCAGCGGTACGGCCAGTCTCCCGCCTGGGCGTCCCAGAACTGGCGCAGCCGCGCCTGCAGCACCATGTCCAGCCCGTCGAGCGCCGGCACCGCGGCCAGGCCGGCGGCCCGCACGGCGTCGGCCTGCGACGGCGCGCAGAGCACCCGGACGCCGTGCCCGGCCGCGCCCAGCGAGCGGGCGAGCGGCACCATCGGGAAGTAGTGGCCCGGCCACGCCGAGACCGTGAACAGAACCCGCATGGCCGTCAGCCGGGCATCAGGAAGCCGGCCAGCAGGCCGCCGTCCACCACTATCTCCGCGCCCGTCACGTACGACGCGCCGTCGCCGAGCAGGTATGCGGTGAGCGCCGCGACCTCGTCCGGCTTGCCGAGGCGGCGCAGCGGCAGGGTCCGGTGCAGCCAGCCGGCGACCCGCTCGTCCAGTCCCTCGGTCATCGGGCTCTCGATGACGCCGGGGCAGACGGCGTTGACCCGGATACCGTCCGGACCCAGTTCCATCGCGGCCGTGCGGCTCAGCGCGAGCACGGCGGCCTTGGTGGCGCAGTAGGCGGACAGGTACCTGAACCCGATCAGCCCGTCGATCGAGGACACGTTGACGATCGACCCGCCGCCCGCTTCGCGCATCGCGGGGACGACGGCCCGCATGCCGAGCCGCACACCGATCTGGTTGACCTCGATCAGTTCCCGGTCGACGTCGACGGACCCGTCGGCGACAGTGCCGATGCCGAGCACGCCGGCGTTGTTCACCAGCCCGTCGAGGCGGCCGAACGCGGTGCGCGCCTGCTCGACGGCGGCGGCCCACTGGTCGGCGTCGCGCACGTCGAGGTGCGCGTACGCGGCTGCGTCGCCGAGTTCGTCGGCCAGCCGCTTGCCCCCGTCGTCGCGGACGTCGGTCAGCAGGACGCGCGCGCCGTCGGCGCACAGGCGGCGCGCGTGCGCCGCGCCGATGCCGCCGGCCGCCCCGGTGACCAGAACGACGCGACCCTCCAGTGTGGACATCGGTGGCCTCTCAGGTGGTGGCGGGCACGGTGCGCAGCTCGTCGAGCGTGCGCCACAGCGACGCGGGCGTGGCGAACGTGGCGCCGGTGAGCAGCTCGTCCGGCAGGCTCACGTCGTAGGCGTCCTCGAGAAGCAGCAGCAGCTCGATGGTCGCCAGCGAGTCGAGGCCGGCCGCGCGCAGGCACGTCTCACCGGTGACGGGCTGGTCGCGCAGGCCGGGCACGGCCGCCCGCAGCACGTCGGCGAACCGGTCGTCCCACATGTCAGTCCTCCTGTTCGGCCGCGCTGAGCAGGGCGGCCAGTTGTCGCTTGTCGGTCTTGCCGTTCGGGGTCAGCGGAAGCTCGTCGCGCACGACGCACACCGGCGGCACCTTGCCGTCCTCGAGCCGCACCGCCAGTTCCCGCAGCACGCGGGGTCCGTCGAGATCGGTGGCCGCGAACAGCACGACGTCGCGGCCACCGGCCGGCGGCAGCACCGCCGCCTCGCGCACGCCCGGGATGTCGCGCGCCGCGGCCTCGATCTCCAACGCGCTGACCCGCAGCCCGCGCCGCTTGAACAGGTCGTCGCGGCGGCCGGAGAAGTACAGGTGGCCCTCGGCGTCCAGGTGCCCGTAGTCGCCGGTGTGCAGCACCGTGCCGTAGCGCCGGTCGCGCCGGAACCGTTGCGCCGTCAGGTCCGGCGCGCGCCAGTACCCGGACATCAGGTGCGGGCCGCGCACCACGATCTCGCCCACCGCCCCGGGTGGCAGGGCGGTCCCGTCGTCGTCGAGGATGAGCACCTCGGTGCCGTCGAGGGCACGGCCGACGCTGCCGGGCCGCACCAGGTCGCTGTCCGGCTCCTCGACGGTGATGCGCTTGCACTCCGTCGTCCCGAACATCGCGACGACGCCGGCCTTCGGAAACGCCTGGCGCAGCCCCGCGATCAGCGGTGCGGTCAGCGCCGCGCCGGTGTTGGTGAACAGCCGCACCGGCAGCGGCTGCGGGTTCCGGTCGCGGGCGGCGAGGCGCAGCAGCATCTCCCCCAGCGACGGCACGATGGGCATCACGGTGGCGCCGTGCGCGCGCACCGAGGCGAGCAGGCCGACGTGCCGCTCGGGCGAGGTGACGACGAGTTCGGCACCGGCGAGCAGCGCCAGGAACACCTGGTACAGGCCGTAGTCGAAGGACAGCGGGATGGCGGTGAGCACGACGTCGTCGGCGGTGTAGCGCAACCGGCGGGCGATCGCCCGCGCGGCGAACAGGATCGGGCGGTGCGTGCTCATCACCGCCTTCGGCGCCGACGTGCTGCCGGAGGTATAGATGAGCAGCGCCAACCGGTCCGGGTCGGGCTCGAGCGGCGGCACCGGGCGGCGGCCGGAGTCGGGCGTGCGCAGCATCTCCCGCACGTACTCGACCGGCCAGACCGGGCGCGGCGTCAGCTCGAACACAGCCTGCGCGTCCTGCGCGACGACGAGCCGCGGCTGCGCGTCGTGCAGGACCTGCCGCAGGTGGAACGCCTTCATCTGCGGGTTGATCGGCACGAAGACCGCGCCGATGCGCAGTGTGCCGAACAGCAGCGCCACGAACTCGCGGCAGTTGTCCACCCGGGCGACCACCCTGTCCCCTGTGGACACTCCCAGCCGGTACAGCCAGCGGGCGCAGGCGTGCGCGGCCAGGTCCAGTTCCGCGTAGGTCCAGGCGCCGTCGGGGTCGCGCACCGCGGTCGCGTCCGGGCGCGCGGCCACCGCGGCGTCGAGCAGATCGGTGACGACGCCGGCCGGCGTCCGTGTGGTCGAGGGGGCGAGAGCCGTGGCGGTCATGACAGCTCCGGAACGTCGAGGATCTCCACGACGGCGGCCGTGCACGTGTATCCGGCGCCGCCGCCGAACAGCAGGACCGTGTCGCCCGGCGCGACGGCGCGCGTCCGGACGAGGTGTTCGAGGCCCAGGGCCCAGTCGCCGGCGCCGATGTGGCCGGTGGTGCGGCCGAAGTTCCACGTGGTGCGCTCCTCGGGAACGTCGAGGAGGTTGTGCATCTGGTAATCGCCCTTGAGGCGGCCGCTGGCCGGCGTGACGACGCGGGCGACCCGGTCGATGCTCACGCCGGCGGCGGCGAGCGCCTTGTTGCGGGCCAGCAGCATGACCCGGCCGATGCGCACGCTCGTCTGCACCGGGTCGGCCGTCGCGGCGTACCGGTCGGCCCGGGCCATCAGGTCGATCGGTGCGACCGCGGCCGGCGACGCCGCGGCGAAGGGCTCGTCGCCGCGCGCCTGGCCTTCGAGGGCGTTGTCGCTCACCGTCGCCGTGGACAGCAGCCGCGCGAAGCCGCCCTTCGTGTAGAGGATCAGCGCGGTGCCACCGTCGCCGTAGAGGTTGAAGTCGTGCATGTTCCAGCGGTCGACGGCGGGCGGCGCGAACCGGTCGGCGGTGGTGACCATCGCCGCGCCGGAGCCTTCGGCGTGCAGCACGCTCGCGGCCAGCTCGACCGCGCCGAGTCCGACGTTGCAGCGCTGCTGCACATCGAGCGCGGGCACGCCCCGGCCGACGGTGCGGGCCGCGACGTAGGAGCCGGCCGGCCAGATGTCCAGGCCCTGGAACCACAGGCTGCCGTGCAGCAGGACCCGGAAGTCCCGGCTGGACAGGCCGCTGCGGGCCAGGGCCGTTTCGCCGGCGCGCACCGCCATGTCCGGCGGCGCCACATCGTCCGCGATGCACAACGACTCGTAGCCGAGCTGCTTGAAGCGCTCGGGGTCCAGCAGACCCGCCTCGACGGCGTCGCGGGCCGGGCTCGGTGCCGGCACCCAGCTGCCGACGGCTGCGATGTACGTGTTCTGCCAGCGCATCGCGCTCACCGCCGTCCCGCGACGAACCCGCGGACCGAGGCCACCATGTAGTCGATCATCTCGGTGGTCAGTCCGGGGTAGACGCCGATCCAGAACGTGTGCTCGGTGATGATGTCGCTGTTGGTCAGGTCGCCCACCACGCGGTACTCGCGGCCGATGTAGCCGGGGTGGCGGGTCAGGTTGCCGGCGAACAGGTTCCGGGTCCCGATCCGGCGGGACTCCAGGAACGACACCAGGTCCCGGCGGGTGAAGCCGGCGTCCGGCGCGACGGTGATGACGAAGCCGAACCAGCTCGGGTCGGCGTTCGGCGTCGGCTCGGGCAGGATCAGGCCGGGCACGCCGTCGAGGCCGTCGCGCAGCCGTTGCCAGTTGCGCCGGCGGGCGACGCCGAACTCGTCCACCTTGGACAGTTGGGACAGCCCGAGCGCGGCCTGCAGGTCGGTGTTCTTCAGGTTGTAGCCGATGTGCGAGAACGTGTACTTGTGGTCGTAGCCGAACGGCAGCAGGCCCTGCTGCTGACCGAACCGCTTGTGGCAGGTGTCGTTCTCGCCCGGCTCGCACCAGCAGTCCCGGCCCCAGTCGCGCAACGACTCGACGATGCGGGCGAGCTTGAGGTCGCTGGTCAGCACGCAGCCGCCCTCGCCCATGGTGATGTGGTGGGCCGGGTAGAAGCTGACGGTCGTCAGGTGACCGAAGGTCCCGGTGAGCCGGCCGGCGTAGCGGGAGCCGACGGCGTCGCAGTTGTCCTCGATGAAGAAGAGGTCGTGCTCCCGGGCCAGGTCGGCGATCTCGGCGGCGGGGAACGGGTTTCCGAGCGCGTGGGCGATCATGATGGCCCGCGTCTTCGGTCCGATCGCCGCCGCGACCCGCTCCGCCGTGGTGTTGTAGGTGCCCAGTTCGACGTCGACGAACACCGGCACCATGCCGTTCTGCACGATCGGGTTGACAGTCGTGGGGAATCCACATGCGACGGTGACCACCTCGTCGCCGGCGCGTAGCCGCCGCTCCCCCAGTTCCGACTGGGTGAGGGCGGACAGCGCCAGCAGGTTGGCCGACGAACCGGAGTTGGTGAGGTGCGCCTTGCGCAGCCCCAGCATCCGGGCGAACTGGCGCTCGAAGCGGCGGGAGCTGACGCCGGCGGCGATGCGCATGTTCAGCGCGGCCTCGACCAGGGCCACCCGGTCGTCCTCGTCCAGCACCGCGCCGGAGGGCAGCAGCGGCGTCTCACCGGGCGTGAAGCCCGCGCTCTGCTCCCGTTCCCGGTGGAACTTCCGGACGTACTCGAGAATGAGCGCTTGCGCGTCGCTCATGTCAGCACCCCACTCCGTGGGGTGCTGACATGCCGCCGATCCGCAAGCGGATCGGCTCACTGTGCCCGAGGATGACCTCGCTTCGCTCGCTCATCGCAACGCCCCCTCCATGTGGTCCTGGGCTCGTATGTGTGAGCGTGGCGCCGGAGCTTCAAGGCGTTGTCGACTGCGGAGCGAGGCCCGCTCGCGTCTCGTGCCACAGCGCGCACAGCGAATCGGTGAGCGCCCACCGCGCCCGCCAGCCGAGCAACCGGTGCGCGGTCGCCGGGTCGATCTCCTGCCACTCGATGCCCGCCCCGCGCGCGGCGGCGCCCGGGTCGACGCTCTCCACCACCCGGGCCGGCAGGCCGCTGGCCGCAATGAGCGTGTCGACGAGCCAGCGCACGCTCACCGCCTCACCGCGGCCGATGTTCACCACGGCGCCGCACACCGGCGCCGTCGCGGCCGCGACCACCGCCCGGGCGACGTCGCGCACGTCGACGAAATCGCGCAGCGCCCGCAGCGGTGCCAGCCGCAGCACGGCCGGTTCCCCGGTGCCCGCGGCCGCCCGCAACTGGCCGGCGACGCGGCCGAGCAGGCTGCCCGCCGGTGCGCCCGGCCCGGTCACGTTGACCACCCGCAGCACCGCGGCGTCGACCCGCCCGGCGGCGCACGCCGCGAGCACGTGCCGCGAGCCGATCAGCTTGGTGCGCCCGTACGGGTCGACGGGGTTGGGCGCGGTCGACTCGTCGATCGGCTGGCCCACCGCCACCGGGCCGTACTCGTGCACCGAGCCCAGGTGGATCAGCCGCGCCGGCCGGGGCAGGCCGGCCACGGCGGCGACGACGTTGCGCACGAGCGTCACGTTCGACGCGATCTGCTGCTCCTCGCTCACGCCCCACACGCCGCCGGCGGCGTTGACCACCACCGTCGGCGCGGCCGCCGCGAGAAGGTCGCGCAGCGTGCCGGGCGGGGTCTCGGCGACGTCGAGACGCACGCACCGGGTGCCGGGCAGCCGGTCCAGCCGCCGGGACACCGCGATCACCTCGGCACCGGCGGCGACGAACGCGTCGCAGACGTGCCGGCCCAGAAAGCCGCTGCCGCCGAGGACGACGGCCCGCCGGGGTCGCATCGCCTAGCCCGCGAGCGCCACCAGGTCGGCGACGAGCCGGGCCGGCGTCGGTGCCGCGCGCATCTCGTCGGCGATCTGGCGGGCCGCGTCGCGCGGCGCCGGCTTGTCGAGCAGGTCACGCACCGCCGCCCCGATGGAGTCGACGGTGGCGAGGTGGCCCGCCAGGTTCGTCGCCGCACCGGTTCCGGCGAAGCGCCGGGCGATCGCGTCCTGTTCCTCCCCGAACGGCAGCATCAGCTGGGGCAGGCCGGCGACGGCCGTGGTCATCGCGCAGCCGGCGCCGCCGTGGTGCACCACCGCCGCGCAGCCCGGCAGCAGCAGGTGCAACGGGGCCTGGTCGAGCACCCGCACGCCGGGCGGCAGCGGGCCGAGGGCGGCGACGTCGTCGCGGTGCGCCGGCAGGACCACCTCGACGTCCAGTGTGGACAGTGCGGCGACGATCGTCGGTACCAGGTACGCCGCCGAGCCGTACATGCGGCTCATCGAGTTGCTCCACACCACGCAGACCCGCGGGCGGTCGGCCGGGGGCAGGTCCGCCGCCCCGCCCGGCCCGTTGTACGGGACGTACCGCACCGGCATGCGGGTGCCGGCGACCGGCGGGGCCAGCGCCGGCGGGCACGGGTCGAGCACGTGCGCCATCGCCTCCGGCGTGAGCGGCCGGACGCCGTACCGGCCGAACGTGTTCGTGTAGTCCACCGGGATCGGGTACAGCTGCGGCTCGGTCTCCGCGGTGCCGACCGGGCCCCACAGCGACGCCACCGCCGGCACGCCGAGCACCAGCGCGGCCAGCAGGCCGTCGGCGCTGAGCCGGTCGTGCACGACGATGTTCGGCCGCCATTTGCGCGCGTACCCGACCGCCGCGTCGAAGCCGCGCCTGCTCTCGACGGCCACGCGACGCTTCGCCTGCCCGGCTAGCTCCTCGAAGTCCAGTGTGGACAGATCGGCCGGCTCGCCGGTGACGGGGTGCAGGGGCGGCCACGGGTACGGCCACGTGCCGGCCCGGGCCGCCCACAGGTTCGCGAACCGGCTCTGGAACGCCATGTCCAGGTCGCCGAGGATCGGCACCGGGGTCAGTCCGGTCGACGCGACGGCCGCCGCCTGGGCGGGCGGGCAGGCGACCCGTACCTCGTGCCCGGCCGCCCCGAGCGCCCACCCGAGCGGCACCATCGGGAACCAGTGCGCCGGCCAGCCCGAGACTGTGAACAGCACCCGCATGGTCAGCCCCCGGCCATCTCGACGAGCTGCTCGGCGAGCTCGGCCGGCGACGGCCGGGCTGCCACGCCCCCGGCCAGCCGATCGGCCGCCTCCGCATAGCCGGGCTTACCCAGCACCTCGGTGACCGCAGCCCGGATACCGTCCACGTCGGCGAGGTCGCCACGCAGCTGGGCGCCGGCGCCGGCGGCGGCCACCCGCACGCCGTTGAGTTCCTGCTCGATCGCGTACGTGACGGCCACCTGCGGCACACCGGCCGCGAGCGCGGTCATCAGGCAGCCGGCGCCGCCGTGGTGCACGACCGCGGAACACGTGGGCAGCAACAGGTTCAGCGGGAAACGCTCGAGCACGCGTACCGAGTCGGGCAGCGGCCCGATCCGTGCGAGGTCTTCAGCCGTCGCGGTCATGACGATCTCGGCGTCGAGATCGGCGACCGCCTCGACGATGCGCGGCAGCGCGAACGAGCGCGGGCCGGACATCGCGGTGGTGGACGTGCCCCACACCAGGCACACCCGCGGCCTGGCCGGCGGGTCGAGCAGCCAGGTCGGCGACTCCCCCGGGCCGTTGTAGGCCACGTAGCGCACCGGCAGCCGTCGCGCGTCGCCGATCGGCGGCGCCAGTTCGGCCGGGCACGGGTCGATGACGTGGGTGACGCGGTCCCGGTTCAGGTCCCGCACCTTCCACTTCGCGAACGTGCCCGGCGGGTACTCGGGCACCAGGCTCACGTTCGACTCCGGCGGCTCGTGGGTGCCGGTCAGGCCCCACAGGTGCACCACCGCCGGCACCTTGGCGATCGCGGCCGCGAGCTGCCCCTCGGTCGACAGCGGGTCGTGCACCACCAGGTCCGGGCGCCACGCCTTGGTGAAGGCGGCCGCGGCGTCGAAACTGCGCACCAGCGCGCCGAACGTGTCGGCGGTGTGCTCGGTGACGTAGCGGCCGAAGTCGAACTCGTCCAGCGAGCGCATCTCCTCGCCGGTGACGGGATGCAGCGGCAGCCACGGGTACGGCCAGTTGCCGGCCTGGGCGTCCCACTGGTAGCGCAGCCGGCTCAGGAACACCATGTCCATGCCGTGCAGGGCCGGTACCGGGGTGAGACCGGCCGCGCTGGCCGCCGGTTCCTGGCTCGGCGCGCACAGCACGCGGACCTCGTGGCCGGCCGACTGCAACGCCCAGGCGAGCGGCACCATCGGAAACCAGTGCCCGGCCCACGACGAGACGGCGAACAGTACCTTCATCGTGGCGCTCCGACCGTTTCCGGGTGCAGGTCGTCGCGCGTCACGCAGCGCTCGGCCACCTTCCACCCGCCGTCCTCGCGAGTGAGCCGGTCGGTGCAGACGCAGGACAGGTGCAGCCGGGGGGCCTCGCCGCGCGGGATCACGTAGATGAGCGCGTAGCAGCGCACGTCGAGGTCGCCGTCGTCGCGCGGGCGCACGTCGACCATGCCGTGCCAGTGGCGGTGCTGTTCGCCTGCCTCGGCGAGCCGTTCGTGGGTGCGCCGCACGCCGGCGGTCAGGGCGGCCCGCCCGCGCACCGGCTCGGGCAGCGTGCGGGGCCAGAACCAACCGTCCACTGTGAACGTCTCGGCCCACTCGGCGGCTCGGCCGGCGTCGAGCAGGTGGAAGTGCCGCGCGTAGAACTGCTGCACCTCGGTGTACAGGTCGGTGGTGGTGTGCACGTGACCGCCCCTCACTCGTCGACGAACGCGACTGCGCGCGTCCAGCCCGCGCCGGCGCCGACGATCTTGATCGGGAAGCAGGCGATCCTGAACCCGTGGTCCGGCAGCTGGTCGAGGTTGTTCAGGCGCTCGATCTGGCAGTACTCGCGGTCCCGGCCGACGAAGTGCGCGGGGAACAGCACGCTCTTGTCGCCGGTCTCGTGGTAGCGGCGGATCATGTCACCGAACGGGGCGTCCAGGCTGAACGCGTCGGTGCCGATGACCCGCACGCCCTTGTCGAGCAGGTAGTTGGTGGCTGACGCGTCGAGGCCGACGAAGTTGGTGAAGTACAGCATGGAGCCGGCGAACTGGGACGCGCCGGTGTTGACGAGCACGATGTCGCCGGGGCTGATGGTGTAGTCGATGCGCTTGAGCTCCCGCTCGATGTAGGCCGCGTCGGCCACGCTCTCCGCCTCGCTCAGGTCCAGCACCACGGCGGGCGCGTAGAACCAGTCGAGCGGCATCTCGTCGATGGTGCGCGGGGTGCCGTCGCCGTACGTGCAGCGCGTGCCGTAGTGCGCCGGGGCGTCGATGTGAGTGCCGGTGTGCGAGGTAAGCGTCAGCGTGTCGATCGACAGCAGTTCGCCGTCGGGCAGGTCCGCCGGGTCGATCTCCAGGCCGAAGTTCTCCCGCATCTCCTCGCTCATGTGCCGGGCGCCGTCGGCCGGGCTCATGATGTCGTGCGTCACGGTCTCGGGTTCCCATTTCGACGCGTCCACCGGCGTCGACAGGTCGATGATGCGCATGGTGCTACTCCTTCTCGATCCGGATGGTCGGGTTGCCGATAGCCACGTGCCGGGTGACCTTCATGCCCAGCGGCGTGCGCATGAGCACGCCGGCGAGCTTCGGGCGCAGGAAGCCGGCCACCCGTCCGGTGGCGAACATCCCCTTGCTCTGCATGACCTGGAACTTCATGACCGCGTCGATGTCGCGGCCGCGGCGCTGCTGCAGCCGGGCCAGGGACCGCTCGCTCGTGTCGCCGTCGCGCACCGCGGCCACCAGCAGCGGGTGGGCGAGCGCGGCGTCCTGGACGGCGAGGTTGATGCCCTGGGCGCCGAGCGGGCTGTGCGTGTGCGCGGCGTCGCCGATGAGCAGGACGCCGTCGGCGGCCCAGCGCTCGGCCCGGCCGGCGAACACGTCGAGCAGCGTGAGGTCGCGGGTGCGGTGCACGGTCGCCTCGATCTGCTCGGCGAGGTCCGGCACGGCCGCGGCCACCTGCGCCCGGATGTGCTCGACGCCGCGCTCGACGGCCGCACGGTACGCGCCGTGCGGCAGCGTCCAGCCGAGCTGCACGGCGTCGGGGTACGAGTCGTAGGCGAGCACCGGGTTGCCGCCGGAGCGCACGATGCGCACCCGGCCGGAGGGCTCGCCGGTCCCGGGCACCTTGAACCACAACACGTCCAGGTCGAAGACGTCCATCCGGCGGTACCCGATGCCGGCGAGGCGCCGGGTCTTGGAGTACCGGCCGTCCGCGCCGACGACGCAGCGCGCCTCCACCTGGACGCCGCCGTCGACGAGCACGCCGTGCACCGCACCGGCGTCGGTGCGGACGAGTGCGCTCAGCCGGCGACCCGGGAGGTACTGGAACCCGTCGTGCCGCTCGCACGCGGCCAGCAGTTCGGCGAGCACGTGTGCCTGCGGGATGCTCAGCAGATGGTTGTGCGGTCCCGGCAGCCGCCGGTAGTCGATGTCGAGCACCGCCCGGCCGCGGTCGATCAGCTGGAAGCGGGTCAGCTCGTAGCCGCCGCGCGCCCGTGCGGCGTCGAGGATGCCGAGCTGGTCGAGGATCGCCAGCCCGCCGGGCTGCAGGATCTCGCCCCGGTACTCGCGGTCGAGCGAACGGGCCCGCTCGACGACCGTCACCGTCAGCCCGGATCGCAGCAGCAGCAACGCGAGCGTGAGGCCGGCCGGCCCGCCGCCGACGACGCAGACGTCACTCTTGTAATCCATCGCTTCTCCCCTAGGCCCGCAGCGACAGTCCACCGTCGACGGTCAGCACCTGGCCGTGGATCCAGCCGGCCTCGTCGGTGCACAGCAGTGCGACGGCCGCTGCCACGTCGTCGGGGGTGGTGGCGCGACCGGCGGGCGTGCGCGCCGCGATCGGCGCGAGCATCGCCCGGTCCGGCATGTCCGGACCCTTGTCCAGCTTGGTCGTCGCGACCGCGTTGACGGCGATGCCGTGCCCGGCAAGCTCGACGGCGAGGTAGCGCACCGCGCTCTCCAGCGCCGCCTTCGCCAGCCCCTGGCCGACGTAGGCCGGTACGACGCGGCGGGCGCCGGTCGACGACACCGCCACGACCCGGCCGCCGCCGGCCATCAGCTCGGCGAGGGCCGGCGCGTGCCGCAGCAACGGGGCGACGGCCACCGACACGTCGGCGAGGGCGGCCTGCGGGTCGGCGCCGACCGCCGGCATCGGGTGCCGGCTGGCCGCGTTGTGCACGAAGACGTCAAGCCGTCCGTGCTGACTGCGCACGTGCGCCAGCAGCGCCGCCATGGCGGCCGGATCGGTCACGTCGGCGCGCACCGGCACGGCGACGCCCTTGGCGCCGGCCAGGTCCGCGGCGCAGGACCGGGCCGCCGCCCCGTCGTGCCGGTAGGTGAGGTAGACGTGGCACCCGCTCGCGGAGAGCTTCGCCCCGATGGCCCGGCCGAGGCCGCGGGTGCCACCGGTCACGACGGCGACCTTGCCGTCCAGGCCGAGCGTGGATCCGTCCATCGTCACTCCCTCCCCTTCCGCCACAGCGTCGCCGTCCGGTCTCGACGGCGGATCCAGGCGCGGTCTACGCGGGAACCGTCGCCTCGATCAGCCGCAGCGGGGTGCGCGTGCGGGTCACGCCGGCGAACTCCAACCCCGCCCGCCGGAACAGCTGGCGGAACTCGTCGAGCGTGTGCTCCCGGCCGCCGACGTTCAGCAGCAGCAACAGATCCATGGCGGCGGCCACCCGCGGCTCCGGGGTGTCGTCGACGAGGTTCTGCACCACGACGATGCGGGCGCCGGGCCGGGCGGTGCGCCTGATGTTCTCCAGCACCCGCACCGAGCTGTCGAAGTCCCACTTGAGGACCTGCTTGATGACGTACACGTCGGCCTCGACCGGGACGCCCTCCAGGCAGTCGCCGGGCTCCAGGCGGGCCCGGTCGGCGAGTTCGCCACCGGGGCGCAGGGCGGGGTCGGCGACCGCGACGACAGGCGCGAGGTCGAACAGCACGCCGTGCAGGTCCGGGTGCGCCTGCAGGAGCGCCTTCAACAGATGGCCCTGCCCGCCACCGATGTCCACGATGGACTTGGCGTCACCCGGGTCGAACGCCTCGACGACGGCTTGCGAGGTGAACCCGCTGGACTGCGTCATCGCCCGGTTGAAGATCTGGGCGTCCTCGCCGCCGTCCTCGCGCAGGTAGGTGAAGAAGTCCTTGCCGAACAGCTCGGGCACCACCGGTTCGCCGGTGCGCACCGCGGTTTCCAGCCGCGGCCAGGACTGCCAGGCCCAGGCGGCGCCGGCCCACAGGACCATGTCGGCCATCGAGCGGGGTGCGTCGCGCCGCAACAGCCGGGACAGGTCGTTGTGCGCGTAGCGGCCGTCTGCGGTCCGGTCGAAGACACCGAGGTGGGTCAGCCCGCGCAGCACCCGGTTCAACGGGTCCTGGTCGGCGCCGACGGTGCGGGCCAGCTCCGCCACCTTGGCCGGCTCGTCGCCGAGCGCGTCGGCGACGCCGAGCCGGACGACCGTGTGCAGCATCGCGGCGTGGGCCAGCCCGAGCGCGATCTCCTTGATCCGGCTCGGTGCCGGGGT
>Ga0111539_10000429_pt1 | contig 52811 bp, 46 predicted proteins | sample RhiMethybrSRZTD1_FD_79667 | JGI IMG/M metagenome (GOLD analysis project Ga0111539, IMG submission 79667) | Populus rhizosphere microbial communities from Tennessee, USA - Rhizosphere MetaG P. TD hybrid SRZTD1 (version 2) (version 2) | ecosystem: Host-associated > Plants > Roots > Rhizosphere >... | reverse complement strand
GAGATCGGCACGCATACGTCGGTGGAGAACCCGCGCGCGCCCGGACGCAACGCCACCATCGACCAATAGGCGTCGTGGCGCGCCTGCCACAGCCGCGACCGCTCCTCCGGCCTGGTCGTCCATTCGGATGGCCCGCCGTTGAACTCGGCGGCGATCTCGCCGAACCGTTGCGCCTGCTCGGCAACCGAGGCTTCGGTGCCATGGAACTCCAGGAACAGGGTCGGCGTCTCCTTCAGGCTCAGTTTCGAATACGCGTTGCTGGCGCGCACCTGCACCTCGTCGAGCAACTCGATGCGGGCGACCGGAATGCCCGACTGAATGGTGGCGATCACCGCATCACAGGCGCCGCCGATCGACTCGAACGGACAGACTGCGGCCGAGATCGCCTCCGGGATCCCGTGGAGCTTCAGCGTCAGCTCGGTGATTACGCCAAGCGTGCCCTCCGAGCCCACGATCAGGCGCGTCAGGTCATATCCGGCGGCCGACTTACGGGCTCGCCGCGCGCTTGCCATCACCTCGCCGTTGGCGAGCACGGCCTTGAGCGCCAGCACGTTGTCCTTCATCGTGCCGTAGCGCACCGCGTTGGTGCCGGAGGCGCGTGTCGCCGCCATGCCGCCGAGCGAAGCGTCGGCCCCGGGATCGATCGGAAAGAACAAGCCCTGATCGCGCAGGTGCTCGTTGAGCGCCTTGCGGGTAATGCCCGGCTCGACCACGCAGTCGAGATCCTCGGCGTGCACCGCCAGCACCCGGTTCATGTCACGGAAATCGATAGAAACACCACCGAACGGGGCGTTGATGTGGCCTTCGAGCGAGGTGCCGGTGCCGTACGGGATCACCGGCATGCGGTGCGCCGCGCACAGCCGCACGACCTCCTGCACCTCCTCGGTCGAGTGCGGGAACACCACCGCGTCGGGCGCCTGGTTTTCGAGCCAGGTCGTGGTGTGGGCGTGCTGTTGGCGGACCGCGAGCGACGTCACCAGCCGGTTGCCGAAGCGCGCCGCGAGCTCCGAGACGAAGGCCTCGGTTGCCTTTGCATCATGCCTTTCCGTCACCGGTGCAGCCGCCTGCGCAGTCGCCATTCGCGGGTGTCCTCGTCGCGTGCTGTCGTCTCCGTGGAGACGTTAGCAGGCGACATGGCCCACGTGAATGCAACATCCCTTGCGGCCTTGGTACGAGCGGCCGCGCCGCTTGAGCGCAGGGGAAGCGCAAGCGCGATTGGCGTCAGCCGCGGCCCCTCGGCGCGCTGCGTTCGCCGGCGAAGCTGGCGTCGGGCGCATTATTGCCGCCGGGGGTCCCGATCGCGAAGGCGATGGCGGCCATTACGGCTGCGCCGAACAGCGCGGTGAGGAACACGTACTGCCATCCCACGGGCAACCTCGCTCGCGTATAGAGCTCGCGCCGGGCCTGACGGCGAAGCCGCGCCGCGCGCCGGCGGTGGAAGTCGAAATCAATGGACCCGTCGGGGTGTCGGCGGCCATCGTCGGCGTGCATGGTCAATCTCCGTTCGCTTGGTGGCGTGACCGGAGATTGCCCGCCGGGCGGCCGAAAGACTTTGCGGCGCGCTTGATTTGTCCTTGAGAGCTTCGTGACTCTTCCTGAAGAATGGACATTTTGGGCCGAATTCGGACCTGGATCGCATCAATTAGCTCGCGACATTTGGCTCTGAATCCGCTTAAGTCGCATCCGAGACTATCGCCTCAGCGCAAGCCGACCTGTTGCCATGCTCGACCGTTGCGATCTCGAACCCCTGTTCTTTGCGCCGTTCGTCTCTTCGGTAATGAAGGTCGAGCCCGGTTGGATCGACTACAACGGCCATCTCAATATGGCCTATTACAACGTGCTGTTCGATCGGGCGGTCGACGAGGCCTACGAGCTCCTTGGAATCGGGGCAGGCTACGTCGAGCGCGCGCGTCGCTCGCTCTATACCGCCGAGGTGCACATTCGCTACCTGCGCGAGCTGCATGCCGGCGATCCGGTGCGGGTGACGTTCCAGCTTCTCGGCCACGACGCCAAGCGGCTGCATTATTTCGAGCAGCTGTTCCACGCGGCCGATGGCTGGGTATCGGCGACGTCCGAGAACATGGCCCTGCACGTCGCCCTGGATACCAAGAAGACCGCGGCGTTCGCCGCCCCGGTCGCAGCAAGGCTCGCCAAGATGGCGACCTCGCACGCGTTGCTGCCGCGCCCCGAAGCCGCCGGCCGCCGCATCGCCATGCCGGCGCGGAGTTGATCGCGAATTCCGTGCCTTGAGTTGAGAGAACTCGACGATGCGCACCACCATTGCGCTGGACGATGAGCTGCTGGCCAAGGCGCAGGCGTTCACCGGACTGCGGGAAAAATCCGCCCTCGTGCGCGAGGCGCTCAAGGCGTTGATCGAGCGCGAAAGCGGGCGGCGGCTGGCGCGGTTGGGCGGGCACCGAACCGGATCTGGCGACCGTCCGGCGGCGGCGCCCACGACAAGCATGACCTGGTCGGTACCTCCGTGTGGGTCGACCATCCGCGCGCAGCCGACAAGACGCTCGTGGCGTTGCTCGGAACCGGAACGGTGCTCGTCCATCCCTTCGTTACGGGCGAACTTGCCTTGGGAAACTTGCGGCAGCGTGATCTTGTTCTCGGCGCCCTGCAGGATTTGCCGCAGGCCAGCGTCGCCACCGGTCAAGAAGTGCCGCGTTTCATCGGCCTTCATAGGCTGTTCGGGCTTGGCATCGGCTATGTCGCCGCCCCCTTGCTCGCCGCCGTGCGCCTGGCGCAGGATGGCTTGTTGTGGACACGCGACCAGCGTCGGCACAGTGTCGCCCAACAGCTGGGCTTGGCCGCCAGCGGCTTGCATTAGGCACGGCTGCAGCATCGCGCGCTAGCGCCCCTCGCAAATTCTGGCGCCGAGTGCCATTTTGCGCGGTAAGAATCATGGAACGATCGGCGCGTGGCTGAGCCCCTGAAGCATCCCGATGACGGCGTGTTCCGCGCCCCTGAGCCTGCGCCCGGCGGCATTGCGGCGCGCGCGCAAGTAGGCGCAGGCCGGCGTTATCTCGAAGGGCTCAACCCCGAGCAGCGCGCGGCGGTCGAGACGCTCGATGGGCCGGTGCTGGTGCTCGCCGGCGCCGGCACGGGCAAGACGCGCGTACTCACGACCCGCATCGCCCACATCTTGAGCCTCGGCCGCGCCCGGCCCTCCGAGATCCTCGCCGTCACCTTCACCAACAAGGCGGCGCGCGAGATGAAGGCGCGGATCGCCACCATGGTCGGCCATGCGGTCGAGGGCATGCCGTGGCTTGGCACCTTCCACTCGATCGGGGTCAAGATTCTGCGGCGCCACGCCGAGATGGTCGACCTCAAATCGGATTTCACCATCCTCGACGTCGACGATCAGATCCGGCTGCTCAAGCAGCTGCTGGAGGCCGAGAACATCGACGAGAAGCGCTGGCCGGCCCGCGTGCTCGCGGGCTTGATCGACAACTGGAAGAATCGCGGGCTCGTCCCGGCGCGGGTCCCGGCCGGCGAGGCGGCGGCGTTCGCCGGTGGGCAGGGAGCGAAACTTTACACCGCCTACCAGGCGCGGCTGAAGGTGCTCAACGCCACGGACTTCGGCGACCTGCTGCTGGAAATGATCAGGCTGTTCCGCGAGCAACCGACGGTGCTGCGGCAGTATCAGCAGCGTTTCCGCTACATGCTGGTCGATGAATACCAGGACACCAACGTGGCGCAATACCTGTGGCTGCGCCTGCTGGCGCAGCGGCCCGCCAGACAGCGGCAAGAGAGTCCGGGCCCGATCGGTCGCGACGCCGCGCCGCGCGCGGCCCCTGCGGAGGTTGAAGGGCTTCGGCAAGCGAGCGAGGGTGCGCACCCTGAGGAGCGCAGCGGAATGCCGGGCGCCTCGAAGGGCGAATCGGGCGCGATCGAGCTTGCCCGGGCCAACTTATGCTGCGTCGGCGACGACGATCAGTCGATCTACGGCTGGCGCGGCGCCGAGGTCGACAACATCCTGCGCTTCGAGCACGATTTCCCGGGCGCCAAGATCATTCGGCTGGAGCGCAACTATCGCTCGACCGCCCACATCCTGGCCGCCGCCGCGCACTTGATTGCGCGCAACGAGGGCCGCCTCGGCAAGACCCTGCGCACCGAGGACGAACCGGGCGAAAAGGTCACGGTCACCGGCGCCTGGGATTCCGAAGAGGAGGCGCGCGCCGTCGGCGAGGAGATCGAGCAGCTGCAGCGCCGCAGCCATCCTCTGAACGAGGTGGCGATCCTGGTGCGCGCCTCGTTTCAAATGCGCGAGTTCGAGGACCGTTTCATCACCACCGGCCTGCCGTACCGCGTGATCGGCGGGCCGCGCTTCTATGAGCGCGCCGAGATTCGCGATGCGCTCGCCTACCTGCGCCTGGTCAATCAGCCGGCCGACGACCTCGCGTTCGAACGCATCGTCAACGTGCCGCGCCGCGGCTTGGGCGACGCCACGCTCAAGTCGCTGCACGACCATGCCCGCATCCGCCAGGTGCCGCTGATGGAGGCCGCGCGCGTGCTGGTCGAGACCGAGGAGCTCGGCGCCAAGCCGCGCGCAGCCCTACGTAACCTGATCGCCGCGTTCGACCGTTGGCGGGAGCAGAAGGACACGCGGCCGCACACCGAGCTTGCCGAGCTGGTGCTCGACGAGTCGGGATACACCGAGATGTGGCAGAAGGACCGCTCCGCCGATGCCGCGGGACGGCTCGAAAACCTCAAGGAATTGATCCGCTCGATGGAGGAGTTCGAGAACCTGCAGGGGTTCCTCGAGCACATCGCGCTGGTCATGGAACGCGACACGGCGGAAAACACGGATGCGGTCTCGATCATGACCCTGCACTCCGCCAAAGGGCTGGAATTCGACACGGTCTTTCTGCCCGGCTGGGAGGAAGGCCTGTTCCCGCACCCGCGCGCGCTCGACGAGCAGGGACGCGCCGGCCTCGAGGAGGAGCGCCGCCTCGCCCATGTCGGGATCACACGCGCGCGCCGTCGCGCCAAGGTCTCGTTCGCCACCAACCGCCGCATGCGGGGCTCGTGGTCGACCAACATCCCCTCGCGCTTCGTCGACGAATTGCCGGAGGCGCATGTCGACGTGGTGGAGCCGCAGGGCGGATTCGGTGGCTACGGCGGCTATGGCACCTCACGCTTCGACGACGCCGTCTCGTTCGGCTCGAGCTATTCGACCCCCGGCTGGCAGCGCGCACAGGCGCGCCGACGGCGAGACGAGGACGAATGGAGCGGTGACCGAGCCGCGCCATCGCCTGGTCCCGGCGCAGGCGAGCGCACACGGGCGCGCGGCCCGCTTACCATCGAGGGCGAGCTGGTGGCGAAGTCGACCGGCACGGTCTCGCCCTATCGTGTCGGCGACCGAGTTTTCCACCTCAAGTTCGGCAACGGCAACGTCACCGCGGTCGACGGCAACAAGCTCACGATCGCGTTCGACAAGGCCGGCGAGAAGCGGGTGGTGGATTCGTTCGTCGAGCGGGTGTGAACCGGGCGACGAGCCCGCCGTCGAGGCCGCGGCTGTCTCGGTCGTCGCACCTTCCTGGCCTGCTTGCCAGCGAAATACCGGCGGCCCATGCTAGCCACGGGGCGATGCGATGGGTGAGCCCGCGCCATGATGAAGCGGCAGGCTTTTGCAATCGCGCGCATCTATGTGCCGGCGAAGAAACGCGCGGCGCTCAATCCCGCGACCGTCGCCGAACTTGCCGCCTCGATACTGGAAGTGGGGCAGCGCGAGCCGATCCTGGTGCGCGCCGACGGCGAGCGCTTCGTGCTGATTGAAGGCGTGCATCGGCTGGAAGCCTGCAAAGCCCTCGGCGAGGAGACTATCGTCGGCTACCTGGTGGAGGCGCGCAAACATTAGTGACCTCCACCCGAGCTCACCCCACGCCGGACGAGGCGCGACCTTCCTCCCTGCTCGCGGTCATTCCTCGCGCACGCGAAGGAGGCACTGCGATGGCCTTGAAGATCCCACCGATCACGCTCGGCTGGCGCTGCGGATGCTTTGTCCCTGGCCGAGCTCCGCCGCGCCGGGAGACGTGCAGATCCTCTTAACTCTGCCATGCATTCGGCTGGAGCCAACGCGCACGAAACCAGCCTATAGTGGCGGGTCGGGGAAATGACTCGGCACGAGGGCAATCATGCGCAGGCTTTCGCTGACGGCCGCCGTTTTGGCGGCGCTCTGCGCCGCCACGACCGCGCAGGCGCGGGTCGTGATCGAGATCGACAAGTCGACGCAGCGCATGGCGGTGTCGGTCGACGGGGTCGAGCGACACAGCTGGCCGGTCTCGACCGGGCGCTCCGGCTACTCGACGCCGGAAGGCTCGTACACGCCCTTCCGGCTCGAGGTCGACCACTTCTCCAGGGAGTGGGACGATGCGCCGATGCCGCACTCGATCTTCTTCACCCGCGAGGGCCACGCGATCCATGGTTCGTTCGAGACCAAAAAGCTCGGGACACCCGCCTCCGCCGGTTGCGTGCGGCTGGCCCCGCCCAACGCCGCGACGCTGTTCGCGCTGGTCAAGGAACACGGCCTCGCCAACACCCGCGTCGTGATCGACGGCATCGAGCCGCCGTCGGCCCCTGGCGTGGCGCGCCGCGGCGGCGCGCGCAACCCGTACCTCGCGCCCGAGGCGGACACCTCTGGCGTGCAGGCATTGCCGAACGACCAAGCCGTAAGACGAGGCATCGATCCCTATGCGGCGCGCACCCGGCGGCAGCTCTCTGACGAGCGTTGGCCACCATCGCTCTACGTGCGCCCGCAAGAGCCGCCCCGCGCCTACCCGTATCTCGGCGGCTACCGATATCCATACTGAGCGCGCGGAACGAAAACGGACGCACACGATTTGTGCCTGCCATCGCCATCATGGGCGCTGGCGGACGCTGCGGCATTGCCACCGGTACAGCTATCGCTGGCATCCCCACGGCCGCGGGGGGTAAGCCGGTAATGGGCGCCAGCGCAGCGCGTCCGCGCTGCGCTGGCGACTCGATGACCTGGTTTGCTTGAAGGTCCCGCACCTGCGCTGCAGGTTGCGGGAAACGAACCGTCGCCAGTTCCTCGCGAGATGCGTCTTGGCTAATCCTGGCGCAGCGCCAGCGAGCGCTCGACGTTCTGCTCGTGCGCGATCTCGATGATCAGCTTGCGGCGCACTGCCTCCGCGAAGGCCTCGTAGGAGCGCGCCACAACCATGAAGGCCCCCGGGCCACCGATCACGTTCTGCTCGTAGTAGCGATCGAGGTCGGGCTCGAGCGCGAGAATCGGCAGGCCATTGATGCTGATGCCGGCGGCGACCGCCTCGTCGCGCGCCTGCGCGGCCGGACGGCCGCGGTTGTTGGCGCCATCGCCGGAGACGTCGATCACGCGCCGCGGCGCCTGGAACGGGCTCCCGCGCCACAGCGACATGGCGTGATCGATCGCGCCCGAAATCGAAGTGCCACCGCCAAACAGCTGCCGCGGCGCGCGCTCGATCGCGGCGGCGAAATCCTCGGCCGAGGCGGCGTCCGAGATGCGCGTCCACGGCACCACCTGGAACTGCAGCGCCGGGCCGGTCCACTGCGTCACCGTCACCGCGATGGCGCCGGCAGGGCCGGAACGGATCGCGGCCAAAACGTGCGGATGGCGGAACGCCGCCACGTAGCCGTCGCGCTGCAGCTCGAACCGCATCTGATTGACGCTGCCGGAAACGTCGACGGCGAGCACCAGCTGGAGGTCGACGGTCGGCGGCGCGGTCTGCGCGGTTGCAGGTGAGGCGACAGCGGCCGCGAGCGCCAGCACCGGCGCTGCCGCCCGCACGCGCGCGGACCAGGAACGGGCGAAATGGCGCAGACAGCACACGAGGCTCACCCTAATGCTACAAAGGTCGGTCTTCCATAACCGCCGTCCAGTCTCTACATTGAACGAATCGTTCAACAACCGAAAGGAGGTGATCCAGTGTCTCATTGTCATTTGCCGTGGTCACCGGCATCCGGGAGCTGGATCCTCCACAGCGTGGGGGCACCAGCTTAGCGGCGCGATAACGTCGCGGTCCGGGACATCCGGGCCACGGTACCGACAATGGAAGGGCTGTTCGCGGCGCGGGCAGCCCTTCTCGCTTGTATCATGCGCCAATGTCCCCACGACAGGCGACGCGAAGAGCGTGCTTGCATTTGCCGGAAGCCGAGGCGTGGCAGCTCGCCGACCGGTTGGCGGAAGCGCTCGACCCCGACGGCACGGCGGTCGCAGCGTTCGCGCATGGCGATGGCTGGGCGGTTGCGATCCACTCCGATGCCGAGGCGGACGAGTTGCGACTTCGCAGGCTCGTCGGCGATCTCGCCGGACCGGCCGCGGCCGCCGTCCTGACCTTCGAGACCACTGCGGCAACCGACTGGGTGGCGGCGAGCCTCGCCGGCCTCGCGCCGGTCTGCGCCGGCCGATTCCTCGTGCACGGCTCCCATGATCGTGCGCGTGTGGCGAAGTGGCATCGCATCGGCATCGAGATCGAGGCGGCGCTCGCCTTCGGCACCGGCCACCACGGCACCACAAGGGCATGCCTGCTGGCGCTCGATCGGGTGATCAAGCGTCGCGCCGGAAGAGGCGGTCACATTCGCGTGTTGGATATCGGCACCGGCAGCGGCGTGCTGGCGATTGCGGCCGCCAAATCTTTGCGCGCGAGGGTGCTTGCGAACGATCTCGACCCCCAGGCAGTGCGTGTCGCCCGCGCCAACGCGCGCCGCAATCATGTAGGCGGCACGGTGGAGGTCATGCGGGCGACCGGCACCGCGGCGCCGCGCATCCGGCAAGGCGGCCGCTACGACCTCGTGTTCGCCAACATTCTGCTGGAACCGCTGCGGCGGCTGGCGCACCCAATCGCGCGCCTTGCCGCGCCTCGCGCGCACATCGTCCTGTCCGGTCTATTGCGTACGCAAGCCAATGCAATCGTGTCCGCAGGCGGCGCGGTCGGCCTCCGGCTCGAGGCCCGCATCGACCTCGAGGGCTGGACGACGCTGGTGATGCGGCCGAAATAGTCGCGGGCGCTGGGGCTCGCGGCATCACGCACATGGCGCCCGCGTGTCATCAACAACAAGCACGCGTGTTCTGCTCATCGTGGCGGGCGCTCAGCGAACGAACGGCAGATTCCCTAGCCTGCGATCCAACTCGTCCGGCAGCAGGTGCCGGTGGTAGAGTCGGATCTCAGCCTCGACTTTGCGCGCGCGCGCTTCGATCAGGCGGTCGAAAAAGCGCTTGAAGGCGCCCTTCCGGGCAGAGGTAGATGCCGGCACGCCCATGAGGGGCTCTCGCAGGACGGTGGCGGCACGTAACGTGGCGCTGGACATGGCGCTGCTCCATATGAGCGCCGTGGCAATCTTGAGCCGGCGCTCAACATCGCGTCATATGGGGTTACGCGGCGCCCACCAGATCTCGTCCCGGCCTCATGGGTCGATTGCCAAATTCGCATGAAATCATCAGCCATGGCGTGGTGATCGATCGGCCCCAAGCATGTATGCGTGAGCCCTCGCGCACGCGATGGAACGCCCGCAGCAGCGGTGCGGTAGCGCGGGCGGGACACACGCCTAAGGTCGCGCTAGAGTGCCGCGCATGTTCGAAGCACGCTTCCAGACGTTCGATGACGCCGCCGACCGTGGCGCCACGCCGGCGCGCGTCGCCGCCCTTCGAAACGAAATCGCGCAACGTGGGCTCGACGGCCTGCTGATCCCGAAGGCCGACCGGCATCAGAACGAATACCTGCCGGCCAACGAGGAGCGGCTCGCCTGGCTTACCGGTTTCACCGGTTCGGCCGGCCGCGCCGTCGTGCTCGCGGAGCGCGCCGCGCTATTCGTCGACGGACGTTACACGCTGCAGGCAGGCGCCCAGGTCGAAGCGGCTCTGTTCGAGGTCGTGCTGGTGAGCGACACCACCCCCGAGCGCTGGCTTGAGACGAACCTGCCGGCCGCAGCCAAGCTCGGTTACGACCCGTGGCTGCACACCTCGGCCGACGTCGAAAAGCTGGCCGCAGCCTGCGCGGCCGCGGGCGCGACCCTCGTTGCGGTCGATCCCAATCCTGTGGACACGATCTGGGCCGACCGCCCCGCCCCGCCGCTCGGTTCGGTGATGCTGCACGATCTGCGTCACGCCGGCGAAGCCGCGGACGCGAAGCTCGGGCGCATCCGTGCCGAGGTCGCCAAGGCGCGCGCGGATGCTTTGGTCGTCTCCAATCCGACCAACGTCGTCTGGACGTTCAACATCCGTGGCGCCGACGTGCCGCATACGCCGCTCACGCTCGCATTTGCGATCGTGCCGCGCGAGGGCCGCCCCTCGCTTTACGTCGACGGCCGCAAGCTCACCAACGCCGTGCGCGACGCCCTTGAGCGGCTCGCCGACGTGCGCGAGCCGGAGGACTTTGTGCGCGCGCTTCAGGAGCTCGGGGAATTGCGCAAGACCGTTCGGCTCGATCAGGCGAGCGCCGTCGAGGCGCTCGAGCGCGTCGTGACCGAGAGCGGCGGTAAGACGACGCGCGGCGCCGATCCGATCACCGAGATGAAGGCGGTGAAGAACGCGACCGAAATCGCCGGCGCGCATGCGGCGCAACGTCGCGATGCGGCCGCGCTCGCGCGCTTCCTCGCTTGGTTCGATCGCGAGGCCCCGACCGGACATTTGACCGAGATCGATTGCGTGGCGGCGCTCGAGACCTTCCGGCGCGAAACCGGCGAGCTCAGGGACGTCGCGTTTCCAACCATCGCGGGGTCCGGCCCCAACGGTGCCATCGTGCACTACCGGGTCACGCAGGAGACCAACCGCAGGATCTCGTCCGGGGAATTGTTCCTGCTCGATTCCGGCGGTCAGTATCTGGACGGTACGACCGACATTACCCGCACTATCGCGGTCGGAGAGCCGAGCGAGGAGATGCGCGCCCGCTTCACGCGCGTGCTCAAGGGCCATATCGCGATCGCCCGCGCGGTGTTCCCGGAGGGGGTGGCCGGCGCACAGCTCGACGCCTTCGCGCGGCAATATCTGTGGGGCGCGGGCGTCGATTACGAGCACGGCACCGGGCATGGGGTCGGCAGCTATCTCGCCGTGCATGAGGGCCCGGCCGCGATTCACAAATCCAATCTCACGCCGCTTAAGCGCGGCATGATCCTCTCGAACGAGCCCGGCTACTACAAGACCGGGGCTTATGGCATCCGGATCGAGAACCTGGTCCTGGTGGTCGAAGGGCCGCAGGTCGCAGGCGCCGACAAGCCGCTCAATGCCTTCGAGACCCTTACGCTCGCGCCGATCGACATGCGGTTGATCGTGCCGGCGCTCTTGAGCGCGGACGAAATCGCCTGGCTCAACATCTATCATGCCCGCGTGCGCAGCGAGATCGCCCCATTGGTCGATGGCGAGACGCGGGCCTGGCTCGAACGGGTGACGACAGCAATTGGGAGCCAGTAGGCGGCCCGCGCCGACGTCCGCGGCTGGCAATGTCGTTGCCGTTCGCCCGGCGGCGCGCACCAGATACAATTGCTCCGGCAGAGGCCATCGGTAGGACAAAGCTTCTGTCACCGGGGGGTCGCGAAGGAGAATCTGGTCGCTGATCCCGGCGCGGCGCAGGCTTTGTTGACGCCCCGCGGCGGCCAAACTAACTACAAGCCGATGGGCTGCTGCGACGAGCATACCGCGATCGTGCCTGACACCGACGTGTCACGGCGTGGCCTCCTGAAGGGCGCCTCGGTCATTGCCTCGATCGTTCCGGGGTTGCGGCCGGCCGCCGCCCAGGGCAAGCGGCTGAAGCTCGCCTTCTGCAGCCAGCTTCTGTGCGTCATCCCCTATGAGGTCGCGCGCGCGGGCGGCTATTTCCAGCGCCACGGGCTCGACGTGGAGCTTGTCTACACGCGCGGCGGCTCGGCCGCGATGCAGGCGCTGGTCGGCGGCGCGGTCGACTACGCCGCGACCGCACTCGACGTGGCGATCCAGGCCTACGCCAAGGGCGCCGAGATCCGCCGCTTCGCGACCACCGGCCGGCTGCCGTTGTTTGCGCTGGCGACCGCGCCGAAGACGGCCGCGCAGATCCAGTCCGTCAAGGATCTGGAAGGCAGGACCGTCGGCGTTTCGGCGCTCGGAAATGCCGATCACGCCCTGCTCTTGTTCCTGCTCAAGCAGGCGAACGCCGACGCCCGCAAGGTGCAGTTCGCGACCCTCGGCGTGAATCTGCTGGAGGCGCTGCGCCAAGCGCAGGTCGACGCCGGGCTGGTGCAGGAGCCGGCGCTGACGCTGCTGCAGCGCTCCGGCGCGCGCGTGCTGGTCAACGCCATGGATTCGGCCGACGCCCACAAGTATCTCGGCGGTCCGTACGAGTTCATGGGGGTAGCCGTGCGCGCCAAGGAGGTCGAGACGCGGCGCCCTGAGATGGTCGCGCTCGCCAGGAGCTTAGGCGACGCACTCGGGGGGCTGCGCACGATGCCACAGACTGAGATCGTGTCGGCATTGCCGCGTGAGCTGACGACGGGCATGGACACCGCGCTCATCGCCGAGCTCATGGGTCGTTATCGCGAGTCGCTCTATCCCGACACCGTGACGATCGACCTCGCCTCCGCCAATCGCGTCGCCGAAAGCTTGAAGGTCGGCGGCCTGCTCGCGCCCAATGCCGACGTGAGCGGTCTGCAGGACACGAGCATCGCGGGAGGCTGAGCCCCCGACCTCCGTGCCCTTGGTGTACGGGGTCTCACCCAAAGGCGAGAACCAAAAACGGCGCCGCCCGCCACCTCGCCCGGCAGCGGTCGAGCCAGGTGGACACACTACGGAGTGCGAAGGTGCGCGTCCGCGACGTTACAATCTCCTACGGCGGCGAGCCTGTTCTCGAAGGCGCGAGCCTCGCGGTTGGCGAGGGCCGGTTCGTCAGCCTGGTTGGCCCATCTGGCTCCGGCAAATCGAGCCTGCTGCGCGCGGTGATCGGCCTGCAGGCACCGCTTGCCGGGGCAATCGAAATGGAGCTCGCCCGTGACGAGGTCGGCATCCTGTTCCAGGACGACGCGCTCCTGCCCTGGCGCACGGCGCGCGACAACGTCGCGCTCGGTCTGACGTTCCGCGGCATGGAGCGTGCGAAGGCGCTTGACGAAGCGGAGGCGTGGCTCGGTCGGCTCGGGCTTGCCGGCTTCGGCGACCGGTTCCCGCGCCGCCTGAGCGGCGGCCAGCGCAAGCGCGTGGCGCTCGCGCAGGTTCTGGCGCTCAAGCCAAGGCTCATTCTGATGGACGAGCCGTTCGCCTCGCTCGATGCCATCGTGCGCGCCCGCATCATCCAGGACGTGGTCGGCCTGGTCGAGCGTGAACGCATCAGCGTGCTGTTGGTGACGCACGACCTGGAAGAGGCGCTCTGTCTCTCGGACATCGTCTACCTGCTGTCGCAGGGTCCGCGCGCGCGCATCACCCAACGTTACGAGGTACCGATCCCACGGCCACGCGAGCTGATCGGGGCGCGTGTGCACCCGGCCTTTGCGCCGCTGTACGAGAAGCTCTGGCGCGACCTCTCGCTCGAGGTCGAGGGCGCGGCACGCGCGCCGGCACCAAACGACGCGGAGGCCGCATGATGGTGAGCGCGCCATGACCGCTCCGCGACGCTACGCCTGGGCACGGCAGCTTCTCGCCCTAGCGATCGTGCTCGCCGTGTGGGAAGCGGCCGGTCACGCCGGCATGCTCAATCCCCTCTACGCGCCGCGGCCGACGCAGATCGGCGCGGCGCTGGTCGACTTGTTCGCCAGCGGCAGTGTCTGGCCGCACATGGAGGCGACGTTCACGGCGGCCTTGGTTGGTCTCGCGCTCGGCATCGCGATCGGGATCGTGCTCGGTGTGATCGCCGCGCTGGTCCCGCTGGTCGCCGAGCTGATCGAACCGGTGATGACGCTGCTCAATGCCATCCCGCGCGTCATTCTGGCACCGCTGTTCGTGATCTGGCTCGGCATCGGGCTGGCATCGAAGATCGCGCTCGCGGTCATCCTGGTGGCGGTGCTCATCTTCTTCACCGTGTTCTCCGGCATCCGCCAGGTCGACCGCCGGCTGGTCGAGCGCATCGTTACCCTGGGCGGGGGGCGCGCCGCCCTGGTGCGCCACGTCTATCTGCCGTCGGTCGCCGCCTGGGTCATGGGCAGCCTCAAGGTCGCGATCGGGTTCGCGTTCACGGGCGCCTGCGTTGGCGAATTCGTGGGCGCCAGCCGCGGCCTCGGCTATCTGTTGTCGTTCGCACAGAGCACCTACAACTCCGCATTGATGCTGGCGATCGTGCTCTTGATCATGATCGTGGTGTTGGCGATCTTTGCGCTCGGCGGCCGGCTCGAGCGACATCTGCTGCGCTGGAGCTGATGGCCGCGTAGGTGCACTGGAATCGAGGGCGGATGGCCGACACCGCGGTTCACGCGTCGCGCGATTGGGTCAGCAGCCCCACCAGCTATGTCCCCGCCTGGGGAGTGCCGCATTTTGCCTTCATCGTTGCGCTCCTCCTGCCGGTGCCGGCTCGCACCACCGTCTGGATCGTGGCGTTGGTGTGGATGGGTGCGGCCTGCCTCATCAACGCCCGGCGCTGCGGCCGCGCGCATTGCGGGTTCACGGGCCCGTACTATCTGCTGATGATCGCTGCGGTCGCTGTGATAGGCTCAGGCCTGGTTGCCGCCGGATTCGCGACCTGGCTGGCATTCGCGGGACTGATCATCCTGGGCAGCAAGCTGATCTGGTGGCTGACCGAACGATCTTTCGGGAAATTCCGCTGACGTTGGACCCCACGACGTCCCGACGGAAAATCTTTGTACAATTGCGTTCAAACTCCCCCTGAACCCAACGTTGCCCGAGCCGCCCCTTGTATCGACCCGACGCGCCTCTTGACGCGACCCGCAAGCGAGAGGGCTCCGTGCCCCGTGGCATGCTGCTGTTGCTGATCGCCGTCACCGGCGTGGCGCCGCTGTCGCTCAACATCTTGATGCCGGCGTTGCCGGGACTGGTGAGGTCGTTCGCGACCGACATCGAGACCGTCCAGCTCGCGCTGTCGCTCTACCTGATCGTCATGGCGATCGCGCAGCTCATGCACGGCGCCCTGTCCGATCGCTTCGGCCGTCGCCCGGTGCTGATCGCCGGGTTCGCGCTCACGGCGTTGGCGAGTCTCGCGGCCGCCACCGCCACGACCATCGGCGCCCTGATTGCGGCCCGCTCGCTGCAGGCCGTTGGCGCCGCTACCGGCATCGTGGTAGGCCGCGCCATCATCCGGGATCTATACGAGCGCGAGCAGTCCGCATCGATGATCGGCTGGGTCACCATGGCGATCATGGTGGTGCCGCTTGTCGTGCCATGGCTCGGCGGCCTGCTCGACACCACCTTCGGATGGCCGGCGATCTTTCTCTTCATCGCATTGGTGAGCTGCGGCGTGCTGATGTGGATTTCGCTCGCGCTACCCGAAACGCTGCGCGCGGCCGCCCCCGCCAGCCCTCCGGTGCACTATCTCGAGGAGCTGCGGGCGCTCGCGGCGAGCCGGGAGTTCGTCGGTTACGTCTTGTGCTCGGCAACCGGCTCCGCGCTGTTCTTCGCCACCCTCGGCGGAGCGCCGCACGTGGTGGTGACGCAGATGGAACGCAGCCCGGTCGAGCTCGGCCTGTGGCTGGCAACCGGCGCGATCGGCTACATGCTCGGCAACTATGTCTCGGCGCGCTGGTCGGCACGCGTCGGCATCGACCGCATGATCATCTGGGGCGCTTGGCTGGTGCTTGCCGGCGCGATCGGTACTGCGGCGTTGGTGTGGGCGGCTCCCCAACTGGGACCGGCGACTATTTTCGTGCCGCAGCTGCTCACCGCCTGCGGCAACGGCCTGGTGATGCCCAACTCCATCGCCGGCGCGATCAGCGTGCGGCCGCAGGCGGCCGGAGCCGCGTCGGGCATCACCGGCTTCTCCCAGATGGCGCTGGGCGGCGCTGCGGCGCAGTTCGTCGGCCATATCCTTGCCCCCGCGCCGACCGCGATGCCCATGGCGCTGGTCCTGGTCAGTTTCGCGGTCGCGTGTGTGCTCTCGTACTTGCTGCTCGTGCGCAAATGGTGATCGGCATTGGTGCCCGCCCGCGCGCCGGTGGCGATTTCGTGAAGGATGGGAACCCGATACCTCCGGCCGCGTTGATCTGCCGGCTTTGCATCAACGTGGACGGTAACACATGCTGACAACGATTCTCGTCATTCTGCTCATTCTGATCCTGATTGGCGCCCTGCCGCGCTGGGGCTACAGCTCCAACTGGGGTTATGGCCCCGGTGGCATCGTCGGCGTGATCCTGATCATCGTCATCATCCTGGCGCTGACCGGCCGGCTCTGACGGCGCGACCTGAGCTGCGCAAGGCGCCGCGTGAGCGGCGCCTTGCGCGGGTTCGACGCCCTGGGCCCCGACCCGTCACTCAGCCCTGTGCACAACCTACGCGTCACCCTGCCCTACCAGCCTCAACCACTCGTCCTCGCTGAGCACGGCGACCCCAGCCTCTTTGGCCCTGGCGAGCTTTGAGCCCGCGCCCGGGCCGGCAACGACATAATCGGTTTTCTTCGAGACCGAGCCCGCGACCTTGGCGCCGAGCCGCTCGGCCATCGTCTTGGCCTCCTCACGCGTCATGCGCTCGAGCGATCCGGTGAAGACCACGGTCTTGCCGGCAACCTTGGTGTCGCGGCGCGCTTGCTCCATGTTCTCGACCCTGACTTCGCGCAACAGCGCATCGAATGCCCTTCGGTTACGGGGCTCCTTGAAAAACTCGACGATCGCCTCAGCCACCACGGCGCCGATGCCTTCGATCGTGGTGAGGTCCTGGAAGGCTTCCGAGTCCGGCCCGGCGGCTGCCTGGTCCATCGCGTCGAGCAGCGTGTCGATCGATCCGAAATGGCGCGCCAACAGCCTGGCATTGGCCTCGCCGACATGGCGGATGCCGAGCGCATAGATCAGCCGGTTGAGCGGAATCGTGCGCCGCGCCTCGATCGCGGCGAACAGGTTGCGGACCGAGGTCTCGCCGTAACCGTCGCGCTCGACCAGCTTGTGAGGGGCGCGCGCGTCGCGCTGCTTCAGCGTGAAGATCTCGGCCGGCGCGGTGATCAGCCCATCGGCGAAGAAGGTTTGGATCTGCTTCTCACCTAAACCCTCGATGTCGAACGCGTTGCGCGAGACGAAGTGGCGCAGCCGCTCGACCTGCTGTGCCGGGCAGACCAGGCCGCCGGTACAACGGCGGACCGCCTCGCCCTCCTCGCGCACCGCGTGACTGCCACAGATCGGGCACGCGGTGGGGAACCGATAAGGCTTTGCGCCCCTGGGCCGTTTCTCCAGCACCACGCCCAGCACCTGCGGGATGACGTCGCCGGCGCGCTGGATGGTCACGGTGTCGCCGACGCGCACGTCCTTGCGTGCGATCTCGTCCTCGTTGTGCAGCGTCGCATTCTGCACCACCACGCCGCCCACCGTTACCGGTTCGAGCTTGGCGACTGGCGTGAGCGCGCCGGTGCGCCCCACCTGGATCTCGATCGCCTTGACGGTGGTGGCGGCCTTCTCGGCCGGAAATTTGTGCGCAACCGCCCAGCGCGGGCTGCGGTCGCGGGCACCGAGCCGCGCCTGCCAGTCGAGCCGGTCCAGCTTGTACACCACGCCGTCGATGTCGTAATCGAGCTCGCCGCGTTGGAGCTCGATCTCCTGGTGAAACTGGAGCAGCGCGTCGAGCGAATCGCACACTTTCATCAGCGGGTTGGTCGCAAAGCCGCAACGCGCGAACCACTTCACCATGCCGGACTGGGTGTTTGCCGGCATCGCGCTGATCTCACCCCAGCTGTAGGCGAAGAAGCCGAGCGGCCGCGACGCGGTGATCGCGGCATCCTTCTGGCGCAACGAGCCGGCCGCCGAGTTGCGCGGATTGGCAAATACTTGCCCGCCGGCCGCGGCTTGGCGGCGGTTGAGGTCGAGGAATGCCGATTTGGTCATGTAGACTTCGCCGCGCACCTCGCAGACGTCGGGGATTTTTCGGCCGCGCAGCTCGCCGGGAACGTCTTTGAGCGTTCGCACATTGGCGGTGACGTCCTCGCCCACGCTGCCGTCGCCGCGCGTGGCGGCACTCACCAGGCGACCGCCTTCATAGCGGAGCGACAGCGACAGGCCATCGATCTTCGGCTCGGCCGCGAACGCGATCGGCACCTCCAGCCCAAGTTTCAGGAACCGGCGAATGCGTTCGGCGAAGTCCCGCACGTCGTCATCGTCGAAGGCGTTGTCGAGCGAGAGCATCGGCACCGCGTGCCGCACCTTGGCGAACCCGCGCGCCGGCTGGGTGCCGACGCGGCGCGTCGGCGAATCCGGGCGGATCAGCTCCGGAAAGCGTGCCTCGATCTCGTTGTTGCGTCGGCGCAGGGCGTCGTATTCGCCGTCGGAAATGGTTGGAGCATCGTCCTGGTAGTAGCGCACATCGTGCGCGGCGATCTCTTTCGCCAACCGTTTCAGTTCGGCGGCGGCCTCATCCTCGGTAAGGACGTCGATCGGGGTCGGCGACGCGGTCGGCATGAATTGCGACTCGAAAGCAACGCGAATGACGTTCTGTGGCTACGGGTTCCCGCGTTGTAGCATGCCGCCGACGACGGAGCGTACCCGCCGGCTACCGTGATGGTGTGGCGAGCGTGCTACCCGGCCGCGGCGCGGATCAGCCGCTCGGCCGCCGCGCGTGCTTCGTCGGTAATCTCGGCGCCGGCCAGCATGCGGGCGATCTCCTCGCGTCGATGATCGGCTTCCACCTTGGTGACCCGCGTCGCCACGCGTTTGCCACGCTGGCGCGCGTCCTTGACGATCAGATAGTGGCGGTCGGCGCGGGCGGCGACCTGCGGCGCATGCGTCACCGCCAGCACCTGCACCCCGGTTGCCAGCCGCGCCAGCCGCAGGCCGATCGCGTCGGCCACCGCGCCCCCCACGCCGGTGTCGATCTCGTCGAATACCAGCGTCGGTGCCGAGCCGCGGTCGGCGAGCACGACCTTGAGCGCCAAAAGGAAGCGCGCAAGTTCGCCGCCCGAGGCCACCCGCATGAGCGGGCCGGGCCGCGTCCCCGGGTTGGTCTGCACCCAGAATTCCACCCGATCAAAACCATCCGGCCCGCCGCCGGCGGGGTCGCTCGCGATTTCGGTGACGAACCGCGCCCGCTCGAGCTTGAGCGGGCGCAGTTCCTTGGCGACCGCCGCATCGAGCGCCTGCGCGGTGCGGCGGCGAACATCCGACAGCGCCTGCGCAGCTGCGCGGTAGCGCGCTTCCGCTTCCCGCGCCGCCTGCTCCAAAGCGGCCAGCTGGACGGCGCCGCCCTCAAGCGCGGCGAGCTCGCCGGCATGGCGTTCCGCCAGTACCGCCAGATCGTCGGCCGGCACGTTGTACTTGCGCGCCGCCGCGCGCAGCGCGAACAGCCGCTCCTCGATCCGCTCGAGCTCGCGCGGATCGTGATCGGCGGCGTCGATGGCCCGCTCCAGATGCCCGCGCGCGTCCTCGACGGCCGAGAACGCCGCATCGAGCGCGCGCACCACGGGCTCCAGCAGCGCCGGCGCCTGCGCTTGACGGCGCTCCAGCCGACGGATGGCGGCGGCGAGATTGGGCGCCGGGGCGTGCGTGCCGGCGACCGCGTCGTGCGCATCGCGCAAGTCGCCGGCGACCTTCTCGGCCTGCATCATCGTGGTGCGCCGCTCGGCGAGTGCAAGCTCCTCGCCGGGCTGCGGCTTGAGCCGGGCGAGCTCATCGCTCGCGTGCGCCAGCCATTCGGCTTCGCGGCGCGTGCGCTCGACGCCGGCGCGATGATTGTCCAGGGACTCGCGCGCGGCGCGCTGCGCGGCCCACAGACGGGCAACCTCGGCCACCTGCGCCTCCAGGCCGCCATGGGCGTCCAGCAGCAGCCGGTGCGTGGCCGCATCGGTGAGCGCGCGCTCGTCATGCTGCCCGTGGATCTCGACCAGCGCGACGCCGACCGCCTTGAGCACCTGCACGCTGACCGGCTGGTCGTTGATCGAGGCGCGCGTGCGTCCGTCCACCAGCTGCACGCGGCGCAGGATCAGCTCGTCCTCGATTGCGATGTCATTGGCCGCCAGGACGCCCTCGACCGGATGCCCGCGTTCGGTCTCGAACACCGCCGTCACCTGGCCGAGCTCGGCGCCGTTGCGCACCAGATCGGCGTCGCCGCGCGCGCCAAGCGCGAGCGCGAAAGCGTCGAGCAGGATCGACTTGCCGGCCCCGGTCTCGCCGGTCAGCGCCGACAGACCTTGGCCGAATTCGATGTCGAGGCGTTCGATCAGGACGATGTCGCGGATCGCGAGCCGGGTAAGCATGACAACAGACGACGGATGACAGGTGACGGATGACAGGGAAGATAGTGGTGATTCTGTCCCCTGTCCTCTGCCGTCAGATCAGCCCAGCCCGACGCGCTTGAACGCGCGGCTGATCCATGAGCCCTCGTGTTCGCGCGGCTCGAACCCGCCCGAGCGCACCAGGCCGTAGGCGTCCTTGTACCAGCGGCTATCCGGGAAATTGTGCCCGAGCACCGCGGCGGCGGTCTGCGCCTCCGGCACCACGCCGAGCGCCATGTAGCACTCCGTCAACCGCATCAAGGCCTCTTCGACGTGGCGCGTGGTCTGATACTTGGTGACCACGACCTTGAAGCGGTTGATCGCCCCGGTGTAATCGCGCTTGTCGAGATAGTAGCGGCCGATGTCCATCTCCTTGCCGGCGAGTTGGTCGCGGGCGATCTCCATCTTCTTCCTGGCGCTGACTGCGTACTCGGTGTTGGGATATTTCCGCACCACCTCGTCGAGCGCCGCAACGGCTTTGTCCACGCGGGTCTGATCGCGCGAGATGTCGGGCATCCCTTCGAACATTGCCGAGCCGATGATGTACTGGGCATAGGCTGCGTCGGGGCTTGCCGGATTGAGGGTCACGTAGCGCCGCGCCGACGCGATCGCGTCGTCATAGGAGCGCCCCTCGTAGTGCGCGAACGCCGACATCAGCAGCGCCTTGCGCGCCCATTCGGAATAGGGGTGTTGGCGGTCAACCTCCTCGAACCGCTTGGCCGCGGCCTTGTAGTCCTTCTTGTTGTTGAGGAGGAACAGGCCCTCGTTGTAGAGGCGGTCGGCCGGATCGTCGGGGATGTTGACCTTGTCGGTGCCCCACAGGTCGCTTAGCCACGAGCAGCCGCCCAGGGGGGTGAGGCACAGGGCGAGCGCGACCATTCGGGCAAGCGCCCGCGGGCGGCGTCGTTCGCGAACGGTATGCTGCAAGCCCCCACCCATGCTGCCGTGGACTGCCTAACCGGACCCCTCGCCCGGCCTCGCCGTCGGCGAGGCGCCGGCCGACCTAGGCCTTAAGCCGACATTGGGCCGGGAATGTGGCTTTCGGTAACGCCCCACCGGCCTTCAGTGGTCAATGGCCGGCTTTCGGCGCGCAGTGACGGTGAGGCACTCCGCCTTCGCGGCACACGGCGGCGAACGACGGGCCTCCTTGGGCAAGCCTAGGAGAAATCGCGGGCGAACGCCGGTTGCGGCAGGCCGGTCCCGAGTTCGCCACGGCCGCGGGCGCGGCGTGCCGGCTCGCGCGCTTCCACCAGCTTAAAGGCCGCGGGATCCGCCAGCACCGCACACACGACCGCATGATTGAGCCGGTGCCCGCCACGCACCGACCGGTACGCCCCCAGGATTGGCGCGCCCGCCAGCGCCAGATCTCCGACGGCATCGAGCGCCTTGTGGCGTACGAACTCGTCTTCGAAGCGCAGGCCCTCGGGATTGAGCACACGCTGCTCGGAGACCACCAGCGTGTTCTCGAAGGTCGCCCCGAGCGCATAGCCGGAATTCCACAGCCGCTCCACATCGCACACGAAACCGAACGTGCGTGCACGCGCAAGCTCGCGCCGGAAGGCCGGCGGATTGACATCGAGCTTGAAGCTTTGTCGACCGACGATTTCATGGTCGAAATCGATCTCGATCTCCACCCGGAAACCGCGGTCATACGGCCGCAGCTCGCCATAGGAATCGCCGATCGCGACCCGGACCGGCTTCATAATGCGCAGATATCGCCGCGCCGCCGCCAGCACCGCTATGCCGGCGCGGTCGATCGCCGCCACGAACGGGGCCGCGCTGCCGTCGAGAATCGGCATCTCGGGTCCATCGAGTTCGATCGTGGCGTTGTCGATTCCCAGCCCTGAGAGGGCGGCCATGACATGCTCGACGGTGGCGACTGCGGCCCCTGACTGGTCGCCCAGCACCGTGGCAAACTCGGTCGAGCTCACCGCACGCGCCTCGGCGCGAATCTCGCGCTCGCTCTCGCCGTCTGTGCGCAGGAAGACGATGCCGGCACCGGCCTCGGCGGGATGTAGCGTCAACGAAACGGGAAGGCCTGAATGAACGCCGATACCGGAAAGTTCGACATGCTGGCGAAGCGTGGTCTGTCGGCCCGCTTTCATGGTTAGCCCCGCACCCCTCAGAGGCGACGCGCGCCCGGCGCACTTCGCCTTCCGACCCCGCCGACGACATTCACGCGCTACAACTTGGAGATGCGATTGCGTCGCCGGCCCAGCCCCAATGTGAATCAACTTTATCTATTGCGGCCAAGAACGCCAATTCACGCTTTCTTACCGAGTGTTACCGACGAGATGGTCTATCTTCTTGATAATTCAATAGAAAGGGGCGGCGCTCGGCCGCCCCGTTCACGTCGCAGTGTTGCTCGCATGCAACGGTTTAGTTGGCTTGTCGCCGCAGGAAGGCCGGTATCTCGAGCTGGTCGTCATCCATGGCGGTATGGCCCGGCGGCGGCGTCGAACGTCGGTGGAGGTCGAGTCCTTGCGGCGCTGAGCGGTTCGGCGCCGGACGGCGACCATATTCTGATACCGGCTCGGACAGACGCATGTCCAGTGGGCGGGGGACTGGCTGTGGTTGCGCCGGCGCCCGCTCGGCGTGGTGGCCGATCGGACGCATCGCACGCGCTTCAGCCGTGGAGGAGTCCGTTGCCTCCTCGCGACGGCCGAGGCCGACGGAGGCAAGCCGCTGCAACAGCGACATGCGCGGCCTTTCAGCGGCCGCCCCCTGCGCGGCCTCACGCCGTGCCCGAATCTCGGCCTGCGCCGGCAGCGGCAGCTCGTCGATGCGCGGCATGCGCGGACGGTTCGGCGCGCGTTCCGGCTGCGGCGGGATGAAGGTCTTGGCCTCCGGCGGCTGCGCTTTGGGCTCCTCGACCTGCTCCACGAACAGGCTGGGTTTCAGCGGCAACGGCCGGATCGTCACCTCCTCGATCGTGGCCGCCGGCGGGAGCGGCTTCGGCTGTTCGATCGCACTCTCGACGGCCGTTCCGATATCGGCGGCAGTCGCAGCCGGCGCGCGCCCCGGTGCGGGTTCGGGCCGTGCGCCGCGTTGCGGCGGAACGCGCAGCTTGTGCGCCAGCTCGGCCATCCGGGTGTCGGCCGTTGTCTGGTCGATGCCGAGGTCGATGCCTGTCGCGACTACTGACACGCGGATAATACCCTCCAGGCTCTCGTCGAACGTCGCGCCGACGATGATGTTGGCGTCCTGATCGACCTCCTCGCGGATACGGGTCGCCGCCTCGTCGACTTCATAGAGCGTCAAGTCGTTGCCGCCGGTGATGGAGACCAGAAGCCCGCGCGCACCCTTCATCGACACGTCGTCGATCAACGGGTTGGAGATCGCCGCTTCCGCGGAGCGCAGCGCACGTTTCTCGCCGGAGGCCTCGCCCGTTCCCATCATCGCCTTGCCCATCTCGCGCATCACGGCGCGCACGTCGGCGAAGTCGAGATTGATCAGGCCCTCCTTGACCATCAGGTCGGTGATGCAGGCGACGCCCGAATAGAGCACCTGGTCGGCCATCGCGAAGGCGTCGGCGAACGTCGTCTTCTCGTTGGCGACCCGGAACAGATTTTGATTGGGGATGATCAGCAGCGTATCGACCGCCTTCTGCAGCTCCAGGATGCCGCTCTCGGCGATGCGCATGCGGCGCACGCCCTCGAAGTGGAACGGCTTCGTAACCACGCCCACGGTGAGGATGCCCGCTTCCTTGGCGGCCTGTGCGACTATGGGAGCAGCCCCGGTGCCGGTGCCGCCGCCCATCCCGGCGGTTACAAACACCATGTGGGCGCCTGTCAGATGATCGCGGATCTCGTCGATCACTTCCTCGGCGGCCGCGCGCCCGACCTCCGGCTGCGAGCCGGCGCCGAGCCCCTCGGTTACCTGGATTCCCATCTGGATCACCCGCTCGGCGCGCGACAGTGAGAGCGCCTGCGCGTCGGTATTGGCGACCACGAACTCGCAGCCCTGCAAGCCGGCGGTGATCATGTTGTTGACGGCGTTGCCGCCCGCGCCGCCGACGCCGAATACCGTGATCCTGGGCTTGAGCTCCCGGATGTCGGGCATCTTCAGATTGATGGTCATGGGATCGCCTCTTTCAGGGTCGCTGCGGACGCTGTGCACGGCGCCGCCTTGAGCGCCGGTCCGCCACCGGCTGGAGCAGTCGCGTGGGTGCGGGTCATCAGAAGCTCTCCCGAAGCCATCGTCCGACCCGCGCGAAATAGTGATCCTTCCCTGCCATCATGCGCCGCGTGCGCCGCGGTTCGAAGTGTTCGAGATGGGCCGACTGCGGATAGACCAGCAGCCCGGCCGCGACTGCGAAAGCCGGCCCCTTGGCGGCCTCCGGCAAGCCGGCGAGGCCGAGCGGCCGGCCGATCCGCACCTGCCGGCCGAGGATGTGGCCGGCGAGCTCGACAAGCCCGTTGAGCTGACTGGCGCCGCCGGTGAGGACGACGCGGCCGCGCGCGATCGCCGCGAACGGCGAACCGGCGAGCCGATCGCGCACCATTTCGAGGATCTCCTCGACGCGCGGTCGGATGATGCCCACCAGCGTCGCGCGGGAAACGAGGTGCGGTGCGTCCCCGTCGTCGCTGCCGGCCGCAAGCGTGATCATGTCGCGCTCGTCGGAACCGCCGGAGAGCACCGACCCGTACAGCGTCTTGACGCGCTCGGCATCGGCGATGCGCGCGTTGAGGCCGCGCGCCAGATCCATGGTGACGTGCCGGCCGCCGAGCGCGAAGCCATCGGCGTGCACGAAATGGCCCTGCGCGAACACCGCGATGGTGGTGGTCCCGGCGCCGAGATCGACAACGGCGGCGCCGAGATCGGCTTCGTCGTCGGACAGGACCGAAAGCCCAGCCACGTAGGGCGTGGCGACCATCGCCTCGACTGCCAGGTGACAGCGCTCGACCGCCAGCATCAGGTTGCGGACGGCGGCGACGTCGGCAGTGACCACATGCATGTCGACGCCGAGGCGCTTGCCGAGCATGCCGCGCGGATCGCGCACGCCGCGCGCCTCGTCGAGCGCATATCCGATCGGTATCGAATGCAGCACGGCGCGGCCGTCGCGCACCGAATGGCGGCTGCCGGCGCCGAGCACGCGCTCGATGTCGCCGTCGGCGATGGTCGGGCCGGCGACGTGCACGGTCGCCGCGTACAGCTCGCTCGACGGGCGGCCGGCCGAGATCGAGAGCGCCGCGGATTCGAGTTGCACATGCGCCATCCGCTCGGCTGCTGCAACGGCGTTGCGGACCGCCTCCTCGGCCTCGCCCAGGTTGACGACGGTCCCGCCCTTGATGCCGCTCGCGCGGGTATGGCCGATGCCGAGGATCTCGACCGCATGGCTTCGCCGCGGCAGCACGTCCTGGGCCGGTCGCGGCCGCAGGCGGGCGATCAGGCAGCCGACCTTGGAAGTGCCGACGTCGATCGCGGCAACCACCGCCGAGCGCTTCGGCGACAGCGGCTTCATCTTGGGGGTGAGGCCGTGGCGCAGGAGGTTCATGCGCGCACCCCGGCGTGTCGCCCGCATGCGCGCGGCGAAATGCGGGATCGGCTTCCCGCGCGGGTCACCCTGAATTTCGCCGCGCTCATCCGGGCAAGAGCAGCGAGGCGTTCCCGACCGTGCATGTTTGACCAGCCACCCGCATGCGCTTTGGCGTGTCGACGCGTGCCGCGCCGCATGGCGGCCAGTCTTCAGCCGTGTTGGTAAACATCTGGTAAAATTCGGCGCTACAAGCCCGGCAAAATCTGCCTAGTCGGGCCCATGCGTCGGCGCCCGTGGGGTTTCGGACTCAAGGCAGGCGAAACTCGGCCATGCACCCGCAAGGCTGCGGATTGGGCAGCGCGTTGCATCCGGGCCCCAAAACGAATCCCCCCGTCGCCGGTTGTACTTGTGCAAGACGGCAGAGTCCGCGGTAGATGGATACGGAACGCCAAAGCCCCCGTTACGCCGGCATCGACATCTGGGATCCGGCCGACGCGCTCGACGCGATGATCGAGGGCCAGTTTGCCGCCGTGGCGGCCGTGCGCGCCGCGCGCGAATCGCTCGAACGCGCCGCGCTCGCGATGGGGGCGCGGCTGCGCCGGCGCGGCCGGTTGGTCTATGCCGGCGCCGGGACGTCCGGGCGGCTCGCCGTGCAGGACGGCGCTGAGCTGATGCCGACGTTTCGGTGGCCGCCGGAGCGCCTGCTGCTGTTGATGGCCGGCGGCAAGGACGCGCTGATGCGCTCGGTCGAAGGCGCCGAGGACGCGGTCGAGCACGCGGTGCGCGAGGTGCGGATGAACCGCATCGACGGCCGCGACGTCCTGATCGCGGTCGCCGCCAGCGGCACGACGCCGTTCACCGTCACCTGCCTGCGCGAGGCCAAGGCGCGCGGCGCGCTCACGATCGGCATTGCCAACAATCGCGGCACGCCGCTGCTCAGCGAGGCCGATCACCCGATCTGGCTCGACACCGGCGCCGAGCCGATCGCCGGCTCGACCCGGATGAAGGCCGGCACCGCGCAACGGATCGCGCTCAATCTGTTGTCGTCGCTGCTGATGATCCAGCTTGGCCGGGTGTACGAGGGCCTGATGGTCGACGTGCAGGCGATGAACGACAAGCTGATACGGCGCAGCGAGGAGATGCTGCTGCGGCTGACGGCACGCAGCCGCGCGGAGGTGCGCGAGGCGCTCGAGCGCGCCGGCGGCAGCGTCAAGGTCGCCGTTCTGCTGCTGCATGGACTGGAGCCGGACGAAGCGGTGGCGCTGCTTCGCCAAGCCGGCGGCGGGCTGCGCGATGCGCTCGCGCTGGTCGGACGGCGCGGCTCCGACGCCGCGTAATTCCCGCCGGACCCGTCGAGCGCAGCAAACCGTCGCGGCGCAGCGTCATGCGCCATTCAGTTCGGAGCCGCTAATTGTTTAGCGTGACGGGCTTGCCTTCGCCTCGACCCCGTGGTTCGGCGTCACGCCGGCCCGGACTTTGTTTTCTTCTTCAGCTTGTCCTTCTCGGCCTGCTCGCGCGCCGCCGCAGTGTCATCGGAGAGCCGCACGGTGACGCGGTCGGGCAGCCGCAGGTCGATCACGGTCAGGTCGCGCGAGATCAGCTTGCGGTCGCGGTCGAGCGCGATCAGCAGATCAAGAGCGCGCGCCACATCGGCCTCGGGCAGCCGGATGTCGAGGCCGTTCTTGAGTCGGAGATTCCAGCGCCGGTCCGCGACCCGGATGGCGGCGCGCATCTGCTCTTTGACCGCCGGGTAGCGATCGATGACCGCCAGGATCTCCGCCGCGGTGGCGGCGGCACCCGGCCCGACCACCAGCGGCAGGCCAAGGGTTTTGCGCTCGCCGTAGGGCCCGAGCACGGTGCCGTCGGCGGCGATCAACGCAAGCTTCCCGGCATTCTGCCAGAGCGCGAACGGCTCGCGTTCCTCGAGCGCAATCTCGAGCTGCCCGGGATAGAATTTGCGTACCGTCGCCTGCGCGATCCAAGGCACGCTCTCGAGCCGGCGGCGGGCGGCATCGACGTCGAGGAACAGCAGGGAGGTGCGCTCGGTCACTCCGGCGGCGGCGAGCACGTCCTGGTCGGTGAGTTGCCGATGGCCCGTGAGGGCGACGGCGGCGATGCCGAACCCGGCCGCATTGCCGGCGGCGTCGCGCGCGTCCCGGAGCGCTTCGAGCATCGTCGCAATATGGTCGCCCTTGTACGCTCCGTAGCCGGCGCTCAGCGCCACCAGCAGGACGGATGCGGCGACCCCGGCGCCCTTGGGCTTTACGCTGGCGAGGAGGACTGCGATTACGTGCAGCCTGCGGCCGAGGCTGCTCGCCCAGTCGCTGAGGCGCCCGCGCAGCGGACCGGCAAGCGCACCCATCATCGTACGCCCGGCAGCGCCGGCTCGGGCGCGCAGCCCTGACCTTCGGCGCGCCGCACCCGGACGTCCGCGACCGTGCGTAGCGTTCACCTAGACCCCGCAGGTTCTGAACCGCCGGTTGGCATTCTCGGCGGTCAGTGTTCGGCCGCGGTGGTAAACGCCGGGTAAATGCCCGCCGTCAACATCACTCGATACCGAGGAATGTCTTCACGGCCGCTACGGTGCCTGCCGCGTCCTCCTCCTCCGGAGCATGCCCGAGCTCCTCGAACACGACCAGCTTGGAGCCGGCAATCTCGCGGTTGAGCGCGCGGCCGGCCTCGAGCGGAACCAGGCGGTCGCGGCCGCCCCAGATGATGAGGGTCGGCACCTTGATCCCGGCGAGGCGCGCGGGACCACCTGGTTGGCGCTGGCTGAAGCGATCGATCAAGGCGCGCCGGTTGCCCTCGCGTTGCGTGAGGGCAACCGCGCGGTCGATCATCTCGGGGGTGACCTTGCCGGGGTCGCCCCAAACGTTGCGCATGCCCTGCTCGACCAGAAAGCGCGGCAGCGTGTTCGACAGCACCCAGTTGATCCCCGGTGTCTCGAGCAGTCGCAGCCCGATCGGCCTCGAGGTCGAAGGCGCCGGGTAGCCGCCGTCGACCAGGATCAGCGCGTCGACGCGCGACGGGTGCGCGAGCGCGGTGCGCAGCGAAACTCCGGCGCCGAGCGAGTTTCCGCCGAGCACGACGCGTCCGACGCCGAGCTTGTCGAGCACCGCGATCACGAACGCGACATCGCGCTCGCGCCCGTACACCCGATCCGGCGACGGCCCGGTGAGGCCGTAACCCGGCAGGTCGAACGAGATCACGCGGCGCTTGGGCTTGAGCGCCGCCGCCCACCCCTCCCATGCGTGCAGCGAGGAGCCCGTGCCGTGCAGCAACACGATCGGTGCCGGGTCGTCACGGGGCCCCTCGTCGCGCAGGTGCACCTGCATTCCGGCCGCCTCGACGAATACCGACGGCGGCGGTGCGAACTGCTCACGCAGCTCCGCGACCGTCCGCTCCGGCGCCCAGGTCAGCGCGACGAAAGCGCCGAGCGCCAGCACCAGCACGATCAGAAGCGCGGCCAGAATCCGGAGAAAGGTTCGCATGCTCCACTCCGTGTGATCCCGGACGGCGAGCCTCGAGCGAGTCTAACCGACCCGAGATGGTGCGTGTCCGGCTGTCGCGGGGCCTGTCGTCGAACGGCGCCGAGCGCCGATCCGACGGCGGTCCGCGTCGCTGGTGCGGACCACATCACGTCAGCGGCCGAGCGAGGCGTCCTCGACCATCCATTCGACCAGCTCGCCGAAAGCGATACCGGCGTGCGCGGCGAGCTCCGGCACCAGCGAGGTCTCGGTCATGCCCGGCTGAGTATTGACCTCCAGGCAGACAACGCCGTCGAGCCCGCGACGGTCGTCGTAGCGAAAATCGGCGCGGCTCACGCCGCGGCAACCGAGCGCGCGATGCGCAGCGAGCGCAATGCGGCGGACTTCCTCGTAGACCTCCGGCGGAATTTGCGCCGGCAGGATATGGGTGCTGCCGCCGGGCGCGTATTTGGCCTCGTAGTCGTAGAAGCGGGCGGTCGGCACGATATCGATGACGCCGAGGGCGCGGTTGCCCATGACCGCGCAGGTGAGCTCGCGTCCGGGAATGAAGCGCTCGGCGAGCACGCTGTCGCCGAATGCCCAGTCGTCGCGATAGAGCTCCTGCGGCGGATGATCGTGCGTCTCGGTCACGATGAAGACTCCGACGCTCGAGCCCTCAGCGACCGGCTTGAGCACGTACGGCCGCGGCAGCACGTGCCGCTTCGCCGCCTCGAAGCGGGAGACCACGATCCCATCCGGCACCGGAACGCCGGCTGAACGGAACACCGCCTTGGCGAGCTCTTTCTGCATCGCCAGCGCCGACGCCAACACGCCGGAATGGCTGTACGGGATGGCCAGGACTTCAAGGATACCCTGCAAGCTGCCGTCCTCGCCCGGCCGGCCGTGCAACATGTTGAGGGCGACCTGCGGCTTGAGCGTCGCCAAGACGGTGGCGATGTCGCGCCCGACATCGATGCGGGTGACGCGGTAGGCTTGCGCCTCGAGCACGTCGGCGCACGCCTTGCCGGAGCGCAGCGAGACCTCGCGCTCGGCCGACCAGCCGCCCATCAGCACCGCGACGTGCTTGCTCATGCTGTTCCCCTGCGATGCCGGCACCTAGGCTGATTCGGACCGCGAGCCATAACAGCCCCGACAGGGTGCGCATAGCGCCGCACCAGCATGTCGATATTGCGTCCCACGGCTCCGGCATCGCCAGCACGGTTGCAATCGGCACGGTCGCTTATCCGCTGCTGGAGAAGGCCGGCTGCGAGAAGCGCAACGCATAGGATCGGTGAGCAGAGCGAAACCGATTATTCGTCCGCCTGCGCTCGGACGATCGGCGTTCCTTTCGCTCAACCCGTTTCGTGGGCGTTCGGGACGCCGATCCGCTTGATCTCCCACTCGAGCTCGACGCCGGAGTTTTCCCTCACGCGCGCGCGCACCGTCTCGCCCAGCGTCTCGATGTCGGTGGCGGTGGCGCCGCCGCGGTTGATCAGGAAATTGCAGTGCAATTCGGACACCTGGGCATCGCCGACCACAAGGCCGCGGCAGCCGGCGGCGTCGATCAGCTGCCAGGCCTTGTGGCCGCGCGGGTTCTTGAAGGTCGAGCCGCCGGTGCGGCTCTTGATCGGCTGTGTCGCCTCGCGCGCCTCGGTGATCGCGTTCATCTCGGCCGCGATCGCAGCCGAGTCGCCGGGCGTGCCCTGGAACAGCGCCTTGGTGAAGATGACGTCGTCGGCAACACCGCAATGGCGATAGCCATAGCCCATGTCAGCGTTGGCATAGTTACGAATGCGGCCCGAACGGTCGACGCCACGCGCTTCGATCAGCGCGTCCTTGGTCTCGCGGCCATAGGCGCCGCCGTTCATGCGCAGCGCTCCGCCGATCGCGCCGGGGATTCCACGCATGAACGCGAGACCGGCAAGGCCCGCCTCCTGCGCCGAGCGCGCGACCTTCACGTCCGGCACCGCGGCGCCGGCGCGCACGCGGCCGTTCTCGATCTTGACCTCGTTGAAGCCGCGCCCGAGCCGGATGGTCACGCCCGGGACACCGCCGTCGCGCACGATCAGGTTGGAGCCGAGGCCAATCGCCGTCACCGGCACCTCGCCCGGCAGCTCGCCCAGGAGATAGGCGAGGTCTTCCTCGTCCTCCGGCATGAACAACGCTTGCGCGGCCCCGCCGACGCGGAACCAGGTGAGCTCCGCCAACGGCTGATCGGCGAGCAGACGGCCGCGCAGAAGCGGCAACCGCGATTTGAGGTCTGCAAGCACGTGCACACTCACGCTGCGGCACCGAGCGCGGCGAGCTCGGCCGGCAGCGCGTAGGCCCACTGCGTGACCGAGCCGGCCCCGAGCAAGACCACATAGTCGCCCGGTCGCGCCAGCGCGCGCACGATCGACGCGAGCTGCGCCGGTTCGTCGAGCGCGATCACCTGGCGATGGCCGCGCACGCGCAGGCCCTGCACCAGGGCGTCGCGATCGACGCCCGGGATCGCGGTCTCGCCGGCCGGGTAGACGTGCGCGACGACGACCGCGTCGGCGTCGTTGAAGCAGGTACAGAACGGCTCGAACAGCGAGGCGAGCCGGCTATAGCGGTGCGGCTGCACGATCGCGATCACCTGGCCGCGCGTCGACTCGCGCGCCGCCGCCAGCACGGCGGCGATCTCGACCGGGTGGTGGCCATAGTCGTCGAACACGGTCACGCCGTTCCACTCGCCGGTGCGGGTGAACCGCCGCTTGACGCCGCCGAAACCGGCGAGCGCCCGCCGGATCTGAGCGTCGGCGACACCCAACTCGCGCGCGACCGCGATCGCCGCGGTGGCGTTGAGGGCATTGTGCCGGCCCGGCATCGGCAACACCAGGTTGGCAATCTCCTGCACGGTGTCGCCGGCGCGGTCGCGAAACGCGACTGCAAAACGCGAGCGTCCGTCCGCATGGGTCAGATCGACGAGCCTCGCGTCGGCCTGCGGATTCTCCCCATAGGTGAGGATGCGCCGGTCGGTGATACGGCCAACCAGGCCCTGCACCTCGGGGTGGTCCGTGCACATCACCGCGAAACCATAGAACGGGACGTTCTCGACGAACGCCTAGAACGCGTCCTTCACCGCATCGAAGGTCCTGAAATGGTCGAGGTGCTCGGGATCGATGTTGGTGACGACGGCGATGTCGGCCGGCAGCTTGAGGAACGTGCCGTCGGATTCGTCGGCCTCCACCACCATCCAATCGCCGGCGCCCAGCCGCGCGTTGGTCCCGTAGGCGTTGATGATGCCGCCGTTGATCACCGTCGGATCGAAGCCCTCGACCAGCGCCGCGACCAACGACGTGGTGGTGGTCTTGCCATGTGTGCCGGCGATCGCGATGCAGCTTTTCAGCCGCATCAGCTCCGCCAGCATCTCGGCGCGGCGCACCACAGGCAGCCTGGCGGCGCGCGCCGCCGCCAGTTCCGGATTATCAGGCTTGATTGCGGTCGAGACCACCAGCACCTGCGCGCCCTCGACGTTGCGCGCGTCATGGCCGACGACGATCCGGATGCCCTGCTCGCGCAGACGCTTGACGTTGGCGCCGTCGGCGACGTCGGAACCCTGCACCGTGTAGCCGAGATTCCTCAGCACCTCGGCGATGCCACTCATGCCGATGCCGCCGATGCCGACGAAGTGGATGGGACCGATATCGCGCGGCAGCTTCATCGGCGTCCTTCGAGCCTCTCACCAGCCATGCGGGGCCGTCCTAGTGTTGCCGGTCGCAACCGAGTAAAGGCGCTTGGCTGAGCCCCCCGCTATCGCCAGCCGCCAATCGGCTGGACCGACACGTGCTGACCCGCGGGGATGACGAAGAACAAGCCCACCGTCAAGGCTTGGGCACTATTTGGTGCTCGCGACCCTTAGCACCAAATCGGCCAGCCGCTCGGCGGCATCAAGCGTTCCCACCGTCCCGGCGGCCGCCGCCATGGCGGCCAGTCGCGAGGGATCGGCCGCGAGCGCGGCGATCTCCTCGGCGAGGCGCTGAGGCGTGAAGTCCGCCTGCACCAGCAGCACGGCGCCGCCGGCGCGCTGCAGCACGGTGGCATTGGCGAGCTGATCCTGATCGAGCGAATGCGGCAGCGGCACCAGGATCGCCGGGCGTCCGAGCGCCGCCAGCTCGGCGACCGTGGAGGCGCCCGAGCGCGACACCACCAGATGACAAGCGCCGATGCGCGCCGGCAGATCGGCGAAGAACGGCGCGACCTCGGCGGCGATGCCAAGACGCGCGTAGGTTTCGCGCACCCGCGCGAGATCCTCCTCGCGCGCCTGCTGCACGATGCCGACGCGGGCCCGCAGGCTTGCTTCGAGCTGTTCCATCGCGGCCGGCATGATGTCGGCCATGATGCGCGCGCCCTGGCTGCCGCCGAACACCACGATCCGCAGCGGCGCGCTCGGCTCGCGGATCGGATAAGGCGTCGCGGCCGCCGCGATCACCGCCGGCCGCAGCGGGTTGCCGGTATGCGTCGTCTTGCCGGCGCGTGCGCCGTCACGATTCAGAATGCCAGGAAAGCCGGTCGCGATCGCGGTCACGCGCGGCGCCAGCAGGCGGTTGGCGCGGCCCATCACGGCGTTCTGCTCGTGGATGACGGTCGGAATACGCGCCAATGCCGCCGCCAGGACCGGCGGGATCGACGGATAGCCGCCGAAGCCGACGACGGCGACCGGTTGCACCCGGCGCAGCAACCGATACGCGCTCACGACGCCGCGACCGAGAACTGCAATCGCGCGGGCTGCCGCCAGCGGGTTGCTGCCGCGCAGGGTGTCGCTCGGGATGACGTGCTTCATCCGGGCCGGGAATGCGCTGCCGTAGCGGGTGGCACGCGCGTCGGTGGCGAGGTCGACCGCGACGCCGCGCCGTCGCAGGGCGATCGCCAGCGCCTCGGCCGGGAACAGGTGCCCGCCGGTTCCGCCGGCGGCAAGCAGCACCAGCGGCTCGCCGCCGTCGTGCATCAGGCCGTCCTCAGCGCCGGTGCAAACTCGCCGCCGCCTGCCAGCATCTCGGCGCGCGGACGCTCCCGCGTCAGCGCCAGCAGCATGCCCATGCCGTAGGTGAGCGAGATCAGCGAGGAGCCGCCGTAGGAGATGAACGGGAGGGTCATGCCCTTGGCCGGCATCAAGTGCAGATTGACCGCCATGTTGATGGCGGATTGCAGGCCGAACAGAATGGCGAGGCCGGCGGCCGCAAAGCGAGTGAACGGCTCATCGTCGTTCAATGCATGGGTGAGCGCCCGGATGACCACGAACGCGAACAGCGCCACCAGCAACAGGCACAGCAGGATGCCGAATTCCTCGGCTGCGACCGCGAACACGAAGTCGGTGTGACTCTCGGGCAGCACGCGCTTGACGGTGCCTTCGCCGGGGCCCCGGCCGAACCAACCACCGCGCACAAACGACTCGAGCGCCACGTCGATGTTGAAGGTGTCGCCGGACGCCGGATCGATGAAGCGTTTGATGCGCTTGGCGACGTGCGGGATGGCCAGATATGCCCCGGCAAGGCCGGCGACGGCAGTGCCGCCGAGGCCGGCCACCCAGATCCAGCGCATTCCCGCCATGAAGAACAGCGCGCACCACACCAGCGCGATCAGCATGGTCTGGCCGAGATCGGGCTGCAGCACCAAGAGCGCCACGACCGACATCAGCAGCAGGATCGCGACGGTGTTGGCCGGCATTTCCGGCCGCCGCGCCGATTCCGCAAACAGCCAGGCGATCAGGATGACGAACGCCGGCTTGACGAATTCCGATGCCTGCACGCTGATGCCGGCGATCGACAGCCACCGCCGCGACCCCTTGACTTCCGGCGCGTACTGCAGCGTCGCGACCAGCAACACCATGCTGGCGATGAAGACGAACAGCGCCACCCGCCGCACCCAGCGCGGCGGCAACAGCGAGGTCGCGATCAGCACGACGAACGCCGGGATCAAAAACAGCACGTGGCGGTTGACGAAATGGAACGGGTCGAGGCCGATGCGGACTGCGACCGGCGGGCTGGCGGCGAGCGACAGCACGATGCCGCCCAGCATCAGCGCCGCCAAAGCCGCCAGTATCAGGCGATCGACCGTGTACCACCATTCGCCGAACGGCGTGCGCTTGGCGCGCGAGACCATGTGGATGCCCCGGGAGTGCTTACGGCTTGTGGTGCGCCCGGCATGGTTTCCAGACCGTTAACGCATTGGAAAGAATTGCAATGGTCGGCGCGCCGTCCGGCTCGAAGCTGTTGGTCCGGACGCCGGCCGCCGGCCACTCACGCCGCCGGCGCCGTCCGCAAGCCCGGCAGCGCGCGGACGAGCTCGCGGAACGCGGCGCCCCGCACCTCGAAATTCGGATACTGATCGAACGACGCGCACGCCGGCGACAACAGCACCACGGGCTCCGGCAGGCCCGATGCCGTCGCATCGCGCGCCGCCAGCTCGACCGCGCGATCGAGCGTGCCGGCAATCTCGTGCGGTACCTTGCCCGCGAGCGCGGCGGCGAATTCCGCCGCCGCCTCCCCGATCAGGTAGGCTTTGCGGATGCGCGGGAAGAAGCCGGCAAGGCTGGCGATGCCGCCAGTCTTTGCCCGGCCGCCCGCGATCCAGAAGATGTCGGCGAAGCTGGCGAGCGCGCGCGCGGCAGCGTCGGCGTTGGTGGCCTTCGAGTCGTTGACGAACAGCGCCCCGTCCTTGCGGCCGATCTCCTCCATGCGGTGAGCGAGGCCCGGGAACGACCATAGGCCGCGCTGGATCGCTTCCACCGACAGGCCGAGCGCGAGGCCCGCGGCCGCGGCACATGCCGCATTCTGAGCGTTGTGCGCACCCCGCAACGAGCCGATGCCACCGACGTGAGCGATCGGGCGCCCGCTGCCGCCGCCGGCAAGGACGACCTGCTGAGCTTCGACATAGAGCCCGTCGGCGAGCGGGCGCCGCACTGAGACGCGGGTGACGCGCTTGCCCGCCTTCTCCAGCCGGTCGGCAACCGCCTGGCACCAATTGTCGTCGACGCCGACCACCGCCGTTCCCGATGCGGGCACGCCGGCCACCAGCCGCTCCTTGATCGCCGCGTAGTTGGCGAGCGTGCCGTGACGCTCGAGATGGTCTTCGCTGACATTGAGCAGGATGCCGACCGACGGGTCGAGGGTCGGCGCCAGGTCGATCTGGTACGACGAACATTCGATCACGTGCACGCGCCCCGCCCGCGGCGGTTGCAGCGACAGAATCGCGGTTCCTATATTGCCGCCGGCCGCGGCCTCGTAGCCGGCGCTGGCAAAGACGTGGGCGACGAGCGCCGTGGTGGTCGACTTGCCGTTGGTGCCGGTGACGGCGATGAATGGCGCCTGCGGCGCGGTGCGTCGCCGCTCGCGGCAATAGAGCTCGATGTCCCCGATCACCTCGACCGCGGCGTTGCGGGCAAGTGCCACCGCCCAGTGCGGCGCCGGATGGGTCAGCGGCACGCCGGGCGCCAAAACCAGCGCGGCGATGGCCGACCAATCGATGTGGCGCAGGTCGGCGATCGGGATGCCCGTCGCACCCGCCTCCGCCAGCTGCCCAGCGTTGTCGTCGAACGCGACGACTTCGGCGCCGCCGGCTTCGAGAGCGCGCGCGCTCGCGAGCCCCGACGCGCCGAGGCCGAACACGGCAACGCGCCGGCCGGCGAAGGCGGCGACCGGGATCATGCTGCCTCCGTCACCGCAGCTTCAAGGTCGAAAGGCCGGCGAGCGCGAGCACGATCGAGATGATCCAGAACCGGATCACGATCTGCGGCTCGGTCCAGCCCTTCTTCTCGAAGTGGTGATGCAGCGGCGCCATCCTGAACACCCGCCGGCCGGTGAGCTTGTACGAGATCACCTGCACAATCACCGAAACCGCCTCCAGCACGAACAGGCCGCCGATGATGGCGAGCGCGATCTCATGCTTGGTGGCAACCGCGACCGCGCCGATCAACCCACCGAGCGCGAGCGAGCCGGTGTCGCCCATGAAAATCGAGGCCGGCGGCGCATTGAACCACAGGAAGCCGAGGCCGGCGCCGAGCAGCGCGCCGCACAAGACCACCAGCTCGCCGGTACCGGGCACGAAATGAATTTGCAGATAGTCGGAATAGACCGCGTTGCCGGCGAGGTACGCGATCAGCGCGAAGCTCAGCGCGGCGATCATCACCGGGCCGATGGCGAGACCGTCGAGCCCATCGGTGAGGTTCACCGCGTTGGCGGCGCCGACGATGATGAAGGCGCCGAACACCACAAAGAACCACCCGAGATCGATGATGAACTCCTTGAAGAACGGAAAGGCGAGCGAGGTGGCAAACGGCGGCCGGCCGAGGCTTGCGATGCCCACGCAGGCCGCGACCGCGAGCACTCCTTCGATCAACAGCCGCACGCTGCCCGGGATGCCGGCATGGGTCTGCTGCGTCACTTTGAGGTAGTCGTCGTAGAACCCGATCAGACCGAAGCCGAGCGTCAGCCCCAGCACGATCCAGACATAGGGGTTGCTGGGATTGGCCCACAGCACGGTCGCAGCCGTGATGCCGGTGAGGATCATCAGGCCGCCCATGGTGGGCGTGCCGCGCTTGCTCACCAGATGCGACTCCGGCCCGTCCGCGCGGATCGGCTGGCCCTTGCCTTGCTTGAGGCGCAACAGGTTGATGATCGCCGGCCCGAACAGGAACACGAACACGAACGCGGTGAACGCCGCGCCGCCGGTGCGCACCGTGAGGTAACGGAACACGTTGAGGACCGAGAGCCGGTCCGTGAACTGCGCAAGCCAGTAGAGCATCGGTCAACCTTGAGCGTACGCGGCCGCGGGAGCCGCGCGCGGGGCGAAATGGCTCATGAGCGCGCGCGCGAGCGGTCCCATGCGCGAGCCGAGCGAGCCCTTGATCATGAGCACGTCGCCGGCGCGAACGGCGGCGAGCACCTTAGGCTCGAGCTCCGCCGCGGTCGGGGCGTAATCGGCGCGGGAGTCGGATGGCAGCGCCTCCCACAATCCTTTCATCAGCGGGCCGGCACAGAACACCAGATCGACCTCTGAGTCGACGATCGGCTGCGACAGCCCGCGATGCAGTGCCGGACCTTCCGGACCGAGCTCCAGCATGTCGCCGAGCACGGCAATGCGGCGGCCCTGCGGGCCGGTCGGGGTATGACCGAGAAGGCTCAGCGCCGCGCGCATCGAGGCCGGATTGGCGTTGTAGCTCTCGTCGATCAGGAGCGCGGTGCCGCCGGGCAGCTCCAGCGTCGTGCGGGCACCGCGCCCGACCGGCGCCTGCAATGCGGTGAGCGCGACTGCGGCGAGTGCAAGGTCGGCGCCCACGAGCGCAGCCGCCGCCAGCACGGCCAGCGAGTTCTGCACGATATGGCGGCCGGGAGCGCCGAGCTTGTAGGTGAGCTCGGTGCCGAGGATCGAGGCGGTCACCGCCGAGCAATCCGGTTGCAGCGCCACTTTGGTGAGGCGCGCATCGGCGTCAGCGTGCTCGCCGAACGAAACGACGCGGGCAACGCCCGCGTCCCGCGCGGCGCGCGCAAGCCGGCCGTATTGTGCGTTGTCGCGGTTGAGGACGACGGCGCCGCCGGGCTGCACGCCGAGGAAGATTTCCGCCTTGGCATCCGCGATCGCGTCGAGCGAGCCGAAATATTCCAGATGGACCGGCTCGATGGTGGTGATCAGCGCGACGTGCGGCCGCACCAAGCGCGTCAGCGGGATGATTTCGCCGGCATGATTCATGCCGAGCTCGAACACGCCGAACTTCGCTGCCTGCGGCAGCCGCGCGAGCGACAGCGGCACGCCCCAGTGATTGTTGTAAGAGGCTGCCGAGGCGTGCGTGGCGCCGTCCGCCGACAGCGCCAGCCGCAGCGCCTCCTTGGTTCCGGTCTTGCCGACCGAGCCGGTCACCCCGACGACGTGCGCGCGCGAGCGCGCGCGCGCCGCCCGCGCAAGCTCGACGAGGCCTTCGAGCACGTCCGGCACGACCAGCAGGGCAGCGTTGGGGGCGATCTCTGCGCGGCGTGCCGCGGCGACCACCGCGAGCGCGGCTCCGCGCGCAAGCGCCGACGTGATGAATTCGTGTCCGTCGCGGCTATCGCCCTTGATGGCGAAGAATGCTTCGCCCGGCGCGATGGTACGGCTGTCGATCGAGATACCGCCGACGCCGTGCGGCAACGGGCCGGCGCGCTCGGCAGCCATGGCGGCCGCCATCGCCTCGGTGCTCCACAGCGCATCGGCGCTCATGCGGCCTTTTCCCCCAGAGCCGCCGCCACCGCCTCATGGTCGGTGAACGGCAGAACTCGGTCGCCGACGATTTGGCCGCTTTCATGGCCCTTGCCGGCGACCAGCAGCACGTCGCCGGCGGCAAGCTCGGCGACTGCCGCGCGGATCGCCTCGCGCCGGTCGCCGATCTCGCGTGCGCCCGGCGCGCCGGCCAGGATGGCCGCGCGGATGGCGGCCGGATCCTCGCTGCGCGGATTGTCGTCGGTGACGATCACGCGATCGGCGTGTTCGGCCGCAATCGCTCCCATGATCGGCCGTTTGCCCTGGTCGCGGTCGCCGCCGGCCCCGAACACGACAACCAGGCGCCGCGCATAGGGACGCAGCGCCGCCAACGCTTTGGCGAGCGCGTCCGGCTTATGGGCGTAGTCGACGAAGATGGGCGCGCCATTGTGGGAACCGACCAGTTCCAGGCGACCCTTCGCGCCGCGCAGCGTTTCCAGCGCCGCCAACACTGCCGACGGCTCGCCGCCGCTCGCAATCGCGAGGCCCGCCGCCACCAGTGCGTTCTCCACCTGGAACGCGCCGACCAGCGGCAAGCGGACCTCGAAGGCGCGGCCGCGATGGGACACCTCCAGCCGCTGGGCGAAGCCGTCGCGCTCGGCGGCATTGACGGCGATCCCGTCCGCGGCGCGGCCCACTCGCAGCACCTCGAGGCCGCGCGCCGTCGCGGTCGCTGCCACCCGCTCGGCTCGGGGGTCGTCGGCGTTGATGACGGCGGTGCCGCCCGGCGCGATCAGTTCGGTGAACAGCCGCAGCTTGGCGGCGAAATAGGCCTCGATGTCGGCGTGATAGTCGAGATGGTCGCGGCTCAGATTGCTGAATGCGCCGAGCCCCAGGCGCAGCCCGTCGAGCCGGTGCTGATCGAGCCCATGCGACGAGGCCTCGATGGCGAGATGGGTGATCCCTTCGCCTGCCAGCCGGTCGAGCGTGCGGTGGAGCGCGACCGGATCCGGCGTCGTCAGGGCGCCGTAATCCTCTCGGCTGGCGGTCACGACCCCAACGGTGCCGATGCTGGCGGACGGATGCCCGAGCGCCTGCCAGATCTGGCGCGCGAAGGCGACGATCGACGTCTTGCCGCTGGTGCCGGTGACGGCAGCGATGGTTTGGGGTTGCCGGGGATAAAAGCGCGCGGCGGCGAGCGCCAATACCCGGCGCGCATTGGGCACGCGCACGAAGGCGACCTCCGGGTTCAACGTTTTCGGCCGCTCCGCTTCCGCCAACACTGCGACCGCGCCGGCGGCGGCAGCGGCCTCGATGAAGCGCGCGCCGTCGGTGCGGCTGCCGGTCATGGCGACGAACATGTCGCCCGGCCGGATCATCCGACTGTCGGCCGACACGCCGCTGACTTCGATCGCGTCGACGCCGCGGTCGCACGAAGTCGCTTCGGTCAGAACGTCGCGCAGCAGCATGCGGTGCCGGCTCGAACGCGTGGGCGCCGCGGGAATCGCGGCGTCGGCAGTCGCACCCGCTTAGCGCATCGCCTGGGCATTTCCCAGCAACTAGCCGCGGGCGCATCGGCCGAGAGCGCTGGCTGCAGCGCTTGCGGTCGCCCGATCGATATCGTCGGCCGGCGTCCGGGGAAGCGGCCCTACCAGGCGCGGGCGCCGCCCTTGCCCGCCTGATGCTTGTCGATCGCCGCCTGCACGGCGGCCTTCGACTGCTCGCCGGCGGTCACGTACTTGGCCTTGGCGTCGTCGTAGCTGAAGACGCGGAGCGCGTTGGCATTGCGCTGGAAGTGGGGATGCACGTAGCGCGCCATCAGCTCGTAGCTCTTCTGCGTCACCGGCCAGTCGGCCCAATTGTGCGCCAGCAGCAAGACGCCGCCGAAGCCGCCGTTCGAGCCCATCCACAGCCGCTCGAAATGGCGAATGCAATCGTCCGGGGTGCCGATGCAGCCGAGCCCGGAAGATATCAGGTACTCGGCCGGGTCGCCGGTGACATCCGGGGGGATGATTGGAAAGGTCGCGACCTCGGAGAAGTAGCGGTTGAAGTCGCCGAGGCCGAATTTCACGTCGGCGCGCGCCTGTTCGCGCGTCTCCGCCACATGCGCGAAGGTGACGATCCGCCATTTGCGCCGGTCCGGCGTCTTGCCGTTCGCGCGCGCGCTTTGCTCGTACACCCCCCAGTTGGCGGCGTGCGCCTTGAGCGCGTCGTCGGACGTGCCTCCGATCGAAAGCATCCCGATGCCGTGCTTGCCGGCGGCGAGCGCGCCGACCGGGGAGCGCGACGATGCCACCGCCATCTCCATCATCGGCTGCGAATAGCTCGGGAGCTGCAGGCGCGCCTCCTGCAGGTCGAACCAGTCGGTCTTGCGGGTCACCAAGCGGCCCTGCATCAGCTCCATGATGACGTCGAGCGACTCGTCGAGCTTGCGGCGCTGGTCCTCGGGCTTGAGCCCCATCTTGACCGCATCATAGACCAGCGAGCCTGGCCCGACCCCGAACATCGCCCGGCCGCGGGTCATGTAGTCGAGCTGCATCATGCGGCCGGCAACGGTGAATGGGTTGTGGTAGGGCAGCGAGACCACCCCGGTGCCGAGACGGATGTACCGCGTGCGCTCGGCGGCCGCGGCAATGAACATTTCCGGGCAGGCGATGATCTCGAAGCCGCCCGAGTGATGCTCGCCGATCCAGGCCTCGTGATAGTTGAGCCGGTCGAGATGGACCAGCAGCTCCATGTCGCGCTCGAGCGCCAGCAGCGGGTTCTCGGCGAGCGCATGGAACGGAGCTAGGAAAATGCCGGTCTTAAGAAATCTGTCGTCCATGGAGGCTGGCTTTCGTCGTTCTCTCCGCACACCTGATGGTAACGATCACACCTTTTCCTGATCGGGAGCAGACCACCACAATCGGCCGATGAAGCAAAGCCCCGGCTCACCGCAGAGGCACGGAGGGGAGCATCGGCTTATGCAGCCTGCCCTGCGCTGGTCTTGGGCGGAACGGCAGCGACCACCGCATCAACGGATTGCCGGATAAAGTCGGTGTCGGCGCGTAAGTCGTCGAGATTGCGCCGAGGTGGAAACGGCTCGCCGGTGTCATCGGCCCATCCTTACTGCCGCGAATGCCAGCGCTTCGGCCGCTCCGGTCAGCGCTTCATCAAGGGTGTCTCCGGCCGTGATCACCCCCGCCACGTCCGGGAACGACACGCCGTAGCAACTGTCGCCGTCCTTGTGAATCAGAGCAATGTAATGCGCCATGCCGGGTCAGTCCTTGGCCCACTTCGCCTGCCGACAGATCGAACGCACAGTGCCCGGTGGAAGGTCCTTTCGCGGGTGCGGCACGATACGATCAACCTCGTCTGCGGTGAACGAATTTGTGGTGCGACCCCCGCACCGATGCAAGCTCGAAACCGTCATCTTGCAGCCGCTGAATGATGGCACGGCTATCGCGCAGCGACCGATGCTCCCTTCCACATTCGAGTGTCCGAGGAATGGCGGCAACCCGTCGAATGCGGCAAGCCGCGAAGGCTTTGCTCCCCGCCGGGGTCTACCGCATCGCCTGCGCGGCGCCGAGGATCAGCCGCTCGGCCGGCGGCAGGTCGAGGCGCGGCTCGAGCCCGAGCAGCGGCGCGATGCGCGCGATCACCTTGCCGGCGGTCGGCGCGGCGTTCCAGCCGGAAGTGGCATAGCCGTGCGTCTCCGGCAGCGGCTGCGGCTCGTCCAGCATGATCAAGACCAGGTAGCGCGGCTTGTCGGCCGGCATCACCGCCGTGAAGCTGTTGAGCAGCCGGCTCTTCGAATAGCGGCCGCCGACCACCTTTTCGGAGGTGCCGGTCTTGCCGCCGACGTAATAGCCCGGAATATCGGCGCGCCGTGCGCTCCCCTTCTCGGCATTGAGCCGCATCAGGAAACGCATCTTGTCGCTGGTCTCCTGCTTGACTACCCGGACGCCGAGCGCGGCCGCCTCCTCCTCGGTCCGCTTGAGAAAAGTCGGCGGGATCAGAACCCCGCCGTTCATCAGCGCGTTGATGGCGGCAACGGCCTGCAGCGGCGCGACCGAGAGCCCGTGGCCGAACGCGATGGTGACGGTGTTGAGCTCGCCCCAGCGCTTCGGCACCAGCGGCTCGGCGCTTTCAGGAAGCTCGGTGCGCAGGCGATCGAGCTGGCCGAGCTTCTTGAGGAACCATTTGTGGTGCTCGACGCCGAGCGATAGCGCCATACGGGCGGTGCCGATATTCGACGAATAGGTGAAGATCTCCGGCACCGTGAGGATGCGTTTCTGGCCCTTGTAGTCGTGGATGCTGAACTTGCCGTAGCGCAGCGGCACGCGCGCGTCGAACGAGGAGTTGAGGTTGATCTTGCCGGAATCGAGCGCCATCGCGACGGTGAGCGCCTTGAAGGTCGAGCCCATCTCGAACACGCCGGTGGTCAGGCGATTGATGCGGGTCGGATCGTTGGCCTCTTTCGGGCTGTTGGGATCGTAGTCCGGCACCGAGACCATCGAGAGGATCTCGCCGGTGCGCACGTCGGTCACCAGCCCGGCGGCGGCCTTGGCTTTGTACTTGTCCCTGGCGGCCAGAAGCTCGTCGCGCAGCGCATGCTGCACCCGCACGTCGACGGCGAGCTCAACCGGCTTCTGCTGCCGGTCGGTGGCGAAGCCGGCCATGTGCAGATCGGCGAGGCCGTTCTTGTCGAGCCAGCGCTCGATGCCGGCAATGCCCTGATTGTCGATGTTGGTGTGGCCGATGAGATGGGAGACCACCGGGCCGTTCGGGTAGGCGCGCTTGTTCTCGCGCAGGAACCCGACCCCCGGAATCCCGAGGCGGTGGATGTCCTGTTGCTGCTTGGCGCTGATCTCACGCTTGAGCCAGGCAAAGCCCTTCTTGGAGGCGAGCCGCGCACGCGCCTCGACGGTCTCGAGGTCGGGAAGCACGGCGGTCAACAGCTCGATCGCCTCGTCGATGTCGATGATGCGCCGCGGCTCGGCGAACAGCGACGCCGCCTTGACATCGATCGCCAGGATCTCGCCGTGGCGATCGAGAATGTCGGGGCGCGCGGTGGCGACGGCGTCCTGCGCCGAACCCCGCCGCCCCGGGTGGCCCTCGGGCGCAAGCGCGAACAGCACGAGCCGCGCCGCGATGATCGTGTACACCACCGCAAACGCCGCAATCGCAAGCCCGACGCGCGCTCGCGACTTGGCGTCGCGATCCACATTGCGCCCGTAGAGCAGCGTGCCCAACAGGCGCCGGCGCAGCGCCTCGCGCGGCGGCGCCTTTGACGGGGGAGCCTGGTCGTCGGCCGCCATGCCGCTCACCTGTCCCGCGCCGGATCCGGCAAGCTGCCGGTCAGCGCCTCCTCGTCGGTGAAGATCTCGATGATGGCACCGATCGGGTCGGCGGTGCCGGGCGGGACCAGCTGCACCGGCCGTTCCGGGAGCTTGTCGAGCGCGTCGAACTGCGCGACCTCGATCGGTCTCAGCTTGAGGTGACGTTGCGCCAAACCCTGGATGCGATCGGGGCGATCGAGTTGGGTCCACTCGGCGCGCAGGTTGGCGATGGCGTCGCGCTCGCGCCGAATCTCGGCGCGCAGCTTCGACACGCGCTCGGCCTGCAGCGTCGCCTCGAACTTGATCTTGTAGACGTAGGCCGCCGGCAGCACGAGCGCCGCGATGACCACGATGTTGAGGATGCGCAGCATCTCAGTGCCTCCGCGCCCCGCCGACGAGCGCCGGCAGCGAGGGCATCTCCGCGGGCATCTCGATGGCGGCCGCCTGCGTGCGCTCGGCCGCGCGCAGCTTGGCGGAGCGCGCCCGCGGGTTGGTGATGATCTCACCGGCGTCGGGAATGACCGCCTTCGGCGTCAGTAGGCGAAAGCTCGGGGCCTGCACCTGCTGCGCCGGGCGATGGCGCGACACTGCCGCCGTCCGGCTGCGGCCGGCGAGGAATCGCTTGACCAGACGGTCCTCGAGCGAGTGAAACGAAATCACCGCCAACCGCCCTCCCGGCTTGAGCACGCGCTCGGCCGCGCCCAGCCCTTGCGCCAACTCGTCGAGCTCCTCGTTTACGAACATGCGCAATGCCTGGAATGTGCGTGTCGCCGGGTGGATGTCGCCGGCGCGCGCATGCACGACGCGCGCAACGATATCGGCGAGCGCCCGCGTGGTCTCGATCGGCCCTTCATTGCGCCGCGCGACGATCGCACGCGCGACCCGCCGGGCATGGCGCTCTTCCCCCAGCGTGGCGACGACCGCGGCAAGCTCGCGCTCCGACATGGCGGCGATCACGTCGGCGGCCGCAGGCCCGGCACCGCCCATGCGCATGTCGAGCGGCCCGTCGTAGCGGAACGAAAAGCCGCGCTCCGGTTGATCGAGCTGCATAGAGGAAACGCCGAGATCGAACACGATGCCGTCGACGGCGGTGGCGCCAGCGCTCGCCAGCACGGCTTCGAGCTCGGAGAACCGGTCTTGAACCACGACCAGCCGGGCGGCGGCTGCCTCGACCAGTGCGGCACCAAGCGCGACCGCGTCTTGATCGCGATCGATGCCGATCACGCGGCAATCGGCGGCATCGAGGATTTGGCGGGTGTGCCCGCCGGCGCCGAAGGTGGCGTCGACATACAGGCCGCCATCGCGCGGCGCCAGGTACTCGACGACGCGCCGGGCGAGCACGGGAACATGGGGGGCCAGTCCGCCAGCGGCATCGGAAGATTCCGTGCCGCGGCCCCCCGTCATTCCCGTGCTCCGTGCGCGTCCGGCGCCGCACCCCGGGAACCAAGCTCTCGCTTGAGCGCGCGCACCTTCTCGGTGGCCTCCGTGAGCTGCGCGCGAAAGCGGGCCGGTTCCCAGATCTGAAACTTGTGGCCGAGGCCCACGAACGCCACCGCGTCCATGATGCCGGCGTGGACCTTCATCGAGTCCGACAGGATCACCCGCCCCTCGCCGTCGAGCCTGAGCGTCTCGCTGGTGCCATAGAGGGCGACCAGGAATTCGTCCCGCTGGTCCGAATACGGAGGAAAGCGCGCGATCAGCGCGTCGATTTCCTGCAGCAGCGCATTGCCTCCCGCATCGATCGAGGGCGAGGCCAGGCTGGGATAGCAGTAGAGGCCGTCGAACCCATCGCGGGCGAGCACCGCCCGGAACGCGCCCGGGATCGACACGCGCCCCTTCGCATCGACGCGTAAGGTGTAGTTGGACACGAACCGGTCCATCCGCCCCCTCGTCCCCACGGGCTGGACGGACCGGGCAGCGCTTGCGCCAAACGGACCCAGTCCCCACCAAAACGGCAGCGGTGGACCCTGATGGGGAGATTTGGGATATCATGGGATATGGGTCGCGGTCAACGGATCGACGAGCGGCCGGAGCCGCCTGCCGGCCCCCGTCGCCAGCAGGCGATTAACGCGATTTAAGCTTAAGGAATTGTTGCAGGGCTCGCACTTCGCACCCGTCCGGAGAGCCTCCGGTACCAAAATACTTCAACATTGATCATGCATTAGCCGGAAACGATGGTCCAAAAAAACAGGAACGGGCCTCATGCTTCCGAGTTGTCTCCGAGGAGGGAAGCACCGCTTCCCGCTCAGAATTCCATGGAGGCCAAACATGCTGAAGAAACTTTTGATCGCGACCGCGGCGGGTGGTCTGATGATGTCCACTGCGCTGGCGCAGCAGCAGGCGCCGGCTCCCGCGCCGAGCGCTCCCGCGGCGACCCCGGCCACGCCGAAGGCCGACGACAAGGCCGCAATGAAGGCCGATGCCGACAAGGCCGCAATCAAGGCCGATGCCGACAAGGCCGCAATGAAGGCCGATGCCAAGTTCGTCGGCAAGCAGACCGCCGATCAGTGGTTGGCTTCGAAGTTCAAGGGCACCGACGTGATCGGCGCCGACAACCATAAGATCGGCGACGTCGGCGACATCCTGTTCGACAAGGACGCGAAGGCGGTCGCGTACATCATTGGCGTCGGCGGCTTCCTCGGCATCGGCTCGAAGGATGTGGCGCTCGACCCCAAAGCCTTCGAGGTCGTGCCCGGCGACCACGGGATGGCAGATGCCAAGCTGAAGCTTGCGATGACCAAGGACGAGCTGAAGAACGCACCGGCGTTCGAGAAGTACAGCCCGCCGGCCCGCACGACCGGCACGGCGCCGGGGACATCGCCGCGGCCGGCTGGAACGACCGGCTCGACCACGCGCTAACGGTGCGTGAATCACGCGCTAACGGTGCATGAATTGAGTAGCAGTGGCGTTGAGTAAAAAGACCGGCCCGGCTTCGGTTGCGGTCGGCGAGGGAAAGCCCCGGGAGCAATCCCGGGGTTTTCCTGTTTGTGGGGCGGCTGCACGGCACCAGGGATTGCGGCAGCCATCGCATCAGGCAGCGCAGGCGCGGCGCCCATGAGGCCCACTGCGATCATGCTGTTTGGCGAGCGGCCGCCCGATTCCATCGGTTGCGAAATCGCTTTAACGTCACCGCGATGGCTGCATTCGCCCCCGATTGCGCGCTTGGCGTCGACGTCATCGCTTCGCCGAACCACGGGGAGCGCCGGGGCGGCGCACGGCCGAGTCTCCTCATCTTGCACTACACCGGAATGGAGGACGCCGAGGAGGCGCTCGAGCGCTTATGTTCGCCGCAGAGCGAGGTCTCCGCGCACTATCTGGTGTTCGAGGATGCCCGCATCGTGCAATGCGTGCAGGAATCGCGGCGCGCCTGGCACGCCGGCGTGTCGGCCTGGAACGACATCACCGACGTCAACTCCCATTCGATCGGCATCGAAATCGCCAATCCCGGCCATGAATTCGGCTACACCGACTATCCGAGCGCACAAGTCGATGCCGTGATCGCCCTGTGCCGCGACATCGTCGATCGTCACGCCATTGCACCGGATCGTTTGCTCGGTCACTCGGACGTGGCGCCGGCGCGCAAGCTCGACCCGGGCGAAAAATTCCCATGGCGCTCGCTGTACGCGGCGGGACTTGGGCATTGGACCGAGCCAGCGCCGCTTGGCAGCAAGCGCGGCGCGTTCGCGATCGGGGCGAGCGGAACGGAGGTAAGTGCGCTGCAGCAGGCACTTCGCCGGTATGGTTACGGCCTCGAGGTGACCGGGATATTCGATGACACCACGCAGCAGGTGGTGCGCGCCTTCCAACGGCACTTCCGGCCCGCTCGCGTCGACGGGCTCGCGGACCGGTCGACCCGCCGCACCCTTGCGGCCCTGCTGGAGACCCGCGCGGGCGCCGAGCAGCAGGTGTGACCGTGAAGTTACACTTGGTTAAGAAAGCTTAACGCGGGCCATTTTCGGGCTATACGGCCGGACGCCGATTCTTAATCTGCCGTTCATGCTTCGGGCGCGCAGACGGCTTTCCCATCTGACCCTTGCAGGGACGCTCCGGCGCACCGCGCTGCTGGCGGGCGTGCTGTCGTCGTCAACTGCGCTGGCGCAGACCCAGGGCGAGCGCTTTCCGTCTCCGGCCGTTCGCACTGCCATGGCGGTGGAAAGCACGGCGCCGGCCCCAAACGCAGCGGTCGCCGCTGCCGTCATCCCCCTCCCGGTGCCGTCGCCGCTCCGCGCGGGACGCGGGCTCGCGGCCGTCCCGATGCCGCGGGTGGCGCCGCGTGCACCCGCTACGCCGAACGTCGCGGCAAAACCGAGCGCCGAGCCGGAGCGAACCACGCCAGTAAGGGTTGCCTACGCGGCGCAGCCCGCCGAAGGCGACTTGCCGTTCTCAGGGCTGATGCGCCAGACCGCGTCCGAGCCCGCTGCCGACGCCGCGTCGCGTCAACCCTATGTCGATGTCGTGCCGCGCCCGCCGGCACCGATTCCCGACCGCACCGCCGTCCCGCAGCTCGAGCCGCGCTACCACGTGCGCCGGGTGCCGATCTCCCCCGCCGATCTGATGGTGATGATCGAGAACAAGGCGATCAAGCACGGGGTGCCGCTGGCGCTGGCGCACGCGGTCGTGCGGGTCGAGTCGAATTTCGATCCGCGCCTCACCGGGCGCGGCATCACGATCGGCCTCATGCAGCTCAAGCATCCGACCGCGCAGGCGATGGGCTTCACCGGTACGGCGCAGGATCTGCTCGAGCCCGAGACCAATCTCGAATGGGGCATGCGCTATCTCGCGCGCGCGCATCGGCTTGCGAAAGGCGACATCTGCGGCACCGTGATGCGCTACCAGGGTGGCCTGCAGGCGACCCAGATGTCGGCGGCCGCGATTCCCTATTGCGGCAAGGTCAAAACCCTGATGGCGATGCGCTAAAGCGCGGGCCTTGACGGCGCGCCCGCCGATCCCCATGCCTAGGGCGTCAGTCGGCCGGACGGCTGCGGCGGCGAACACCGAAAGGTGGCCGCGGAGGAAAGTCCGGGCTCCTTGGACATACGGTGCCGGATAACGTCCGGCGGGGGCAACCCCAGGGACAGTGCCACAGAGAACAGACCGCCGGCCCGTTCCCGCCGCAAGCGGGCGAAGGGCCGGCAAGGGTGAAACGGTGCGGTAAGAGCGCACCGCGGGACCGGCAACGGGACCGGCACGGCAAACCCCACCGGGAGCAAGACCGAATAGGGACGGCGCGGGACCGCAAGGTCCCGGGATCAGTGTCCGGATCCTGCCGTCCGGGTAGGTTGCTGGAGGCGCCGCGCGATCGGCGTCCCAGAGGAATGGCCGTCGAACGCCGATGCCTGCTTGCATCGGCGTCATACAGAACCCGGCTTACAGGCCGGCTGACGCCGCAACGAGGGGCGCTTCGCCGGAACGGCGAGGCGCCCCGCCAATTTCGCAAGCGATCTCGACCACGTAGCCCACCGGTCCATCGGCGAGCTCCTGGTCCAGCCTGGCCATGTCGAGCAGCAGTCGCACGGTCTCATAGTCCTCCGCACGGCAAAGCTCGGCTAGCTCTACCGCAATGATCGCGGCTTGATCGGCTATTTCCGCGTGGTCCATGGCAGCCCCCCTGTCGTCCCGCAGACGAGCCCGAGCATGACCGGCGGAGCCTTGGTCGGAGTGTGAAGTACTTCACACTTGCTCGCTCGCCATTGCCTTTTCTTATGAGGGCATAAGCTAGATGATTAGCTGGATGACTGAGGTTCTGGATGGCCACATTTGGAGCGTTCGAAGCCAAGAACAGGCTTTCGGAGCTTGCTGGAGTGGGCGCAGGCCGGCGAGGAAATCGTCATCACGCGGCGGGGCCGGGCGATCGCAAGGATCGTATCCATTAGGGCGCCGGGACCGACCGCGACCGGGCGCGCGCCGCTGCCGCGCGCATTCGCGAACGTGCAAGCCAGCTCGGCGGCAAATTCGCTTGGGCAGAATGGAAAAGCACCGCGATGAAGGCCGCCCGTGAACGTGGTCGTCGACGCCTCCGTCACCTTGGCCTGGATCTACGGCGGCGAACGAACGCCGGCGATCGAGCGCGTGTTCGCCCTGGTGATCGAAGATATCGGGTGGGTATCGGCGATCTGGCATTGGGAAGTGGCCCAACGGACTGCAACGCGCCGTTCGGCAACGGCGCATTGATGCGGCGTTTCGGAGCGGCGCGCTGCGCGATCTCGCCTTCGCGACCGAAGGCGGCGCTCTCCCGTGAGGCCGGCGGCGTATTTGAGGTCGAAGCCGGCGCAGAACGCACCGCCCGCGCCCCACGGCACTGCCACTGATTGCGATCCGTCCGCATCGAAGGCGAGCAGCGCCTCGGTCAGCGCTTCCGCGCTCGCCGGGTCGATGGCGCCGCGCGCCGCGCGCCGATCGCGGATCAGCGCGGTGACAGGGCCGTCTTGTTCGATGGCAAAGTTCGTGGCGATCTCCTGCCGGGCGGGCTGCGGGATCGGGCGCTTCCGAATTTGCAGGCGTCTCACATGCGGTCGTCTTGCGAATTGCGACATTCCGGCAACACCGAAGCGCGGCGGCGCAGTCGCGCACCAGGCGATGCGCCGCAATGACGCGAAGCCCCTTGTCCTTCTTGGCGTAGGCGAGGCCTTCGTAGCGGGCGAGCCGGCGCAGCGCGTCGATCTCGGCGTCCCCCTCAAGCCTGCCCATGAGCGCCGCGCGCGCCTGCGCGATCCGGCGCAACTCCATGACGCCCTCGGCCGCCATGCCGGCGAAGCGGCGGGCGGCCGGCGCCTCGATCACGAGCTCGCGCTCGAGCACCACGACCGCGGCGCGCCAGCGCGGGTCGGCGCGGATCGGAACCGTCAGCCCATGCCGATGGGCATTGCCGAGCGCGCGTGCATCGACGTGCGGCATCCGCGCATGGGTGGGCGTGGGGCGTTCGCGTGATGCCGCCTGTTTCATTCGCCGCGCCTCGTGCCTCATAGCCTCATCGGTCAATGCGAGTTGCGCACCGGCCCGGCGGAGGATCCACCTGGACGAAACGCGGCGCGCGAGGATTTACGTCAAGATACATCTCTAAGCCATTGATAGTTATCGCGGATCATCAAACCATTTCTTCCTGGCCGGAACGCCAGAAAATTCAGCCTTCGTGGTCTGCGCCTCTTTCCCAGCATGGCCCCGGAGCGCAATTATCCCCTTGAAGCATGGACGATTAGGCGCGACCGTGCTACGAGTCCGGCTTCGTGGCCGGACCGAGTCGTAGAATGGCTGGGCTCATTAAGCGGTGCTTGTCTCCTATTGGCGCGTGGGCGACCAAGATTGAGTCTTGGTTGGCGCTTGTCTTCATGATTTCCAGTTGGGGATTTTTCACATGGCTGGGGAACCAGTGGGCTGGATTGGCCTCCCACGGTTGGGCGGCGGTTATGTTCTTTGCTCTCGGCGTTACGTTGCTTGTCATAATTGTTGCGAGCATTTTTTTGTTTGCGTGGCGTTATTTCCGCCCCCTTCCGCATCAATTTTCGCCGTATGACCCATGGGCGTACTCACAAGACCCTGCGTCAGGGGCTCCAAGCCGGGAGGTGTACTTCAGCCTTTTCGATTTTGCAGTTCAGCACTTGTGGCCCGCATGTGATCGGCAAATTGACTTACAAAAAGCCATCATCCGAGAAGGCGCTGGTGATGATTTTGTTAAAGAACTCGCAATTGAAGGAATGTCATCCGATACACGCCCCGCATCACAAGCGTTCTGGGTTCAATACGAAAATTTGGTGCAGGGCATCGAAGGCTGCGAGCCAACGCTAAATTTCGACGCCTTGGTCGATTGCATCAATAGGCTAGGGAAGGGAGCTTATAAAGATTTCTGCGATCAGTCAGAAGAAATGGGCAAAAGGGCGAAGATTAGTGAGCTTCGATCTCATCGAGTTCTCGGGCCGGTTTGGTGGGAATGGGCTAATCAACACAATCAGCTTGTGGACGAACACAAGAAGGTGACACAGAACCCGCGATTTGGACGAAAGGTTTATCGCCCTAACAAGCCGGGAAACTGGGGAGAAAAAATACAGATATG
>Ga0111539_10000427_pt1 | contig 52916 bp, 45 predicted proteins | sample RhiMethybrSRZTD1_FD_79667 | JGI IMG/M metagenome (GOLD analysis project Ga0111539, IMG submission 79667) | Populus rhizosphere microbial communities from Tennessee, USA - Rhizosphere MetaG P. TD hybrid SRZTD1 (version 2) (version 2) | ecosystem: Host-associated > Plants > Roots > Rhizosphere >... | reverse complement strand
CGCATCCACGAGTCCGACCTGCAGGCCAAGATCTTCCGGATCCTGTCGATGACGGACGAGGAGGCCAAGGACCGGTTCGGGTTCTTCCTGGAGGCCCTGCAGTACGGGACCCCGCCCCACGGAGGGATCGCCCTGGGCGTGGACCGCATCGTCATGATCCTCGCCGGCGAGCCGTCCATCCGGGACGTCATCGCTTTCCCCAAGACGGCGAGCTTCACCGACCTCATGACCGGATCTCCTTCACCCGTAAGGGACGATCAGATCCGCGACCTCGGTCTCGTGGTGATCCGCTCGACCTAGTGATAGGCTATTTTCATGCGGGCGGAGCCCCCAAGACGACTTTTAACACCCCTCCCCGCCGGCCTGTCCACGCCCTCCTGAGCACGCCTTTTGACGTGCGCGGTGCCACGCCATGAAGCGCGTGGCCCTTCCGGAGCAGGCGGCGGAGACCCTCTTCGGCAACCGCGACGAGAACCTCCGCTTCCTCGAGGACAACCTCAAGGTCCGGATCAAGAACGACGGCGCGACCCTCGTCGTGGACGGCAACGAGGAGGGCCAGGACGTCGTCGTCCAGCTCTTCGACCAGCTCGGCTCGATGATCAAGGACGGCTACGCCGCCTCGCCCGGCGACGTGCGGGTGGCCGCCCAGCTCCTGAGCCAGGACCCCGGCGCGCGCCTGAAAGACTTCCTGATGAAGGCCGCGATCCGCGGGGCCAAGAAGGTCGTGGTCCCGCGCAGCCTCAACCAGCGCGCCTATCTCGAAGAGCTCGAGAAGAACGACATGGTCTTCGGGATAGGCCCCGCGGGTACCGGGAAGACCTATTTGGCGGTGGCTCAAGCCGTGAGCAGCCTCCTCGCGAAATCGGTCGCCCGCATTGTGCTGGCCCGCCCGGCCGTGGAAGCGGGCGAGAAGCTCGGCTTCCTGCCCGGCGACCTGCAGGACAAGGTCGACCCCTACTTGCGGCCCCTGTACGACGCGCTCTACGACCTCCTGGACTACGACCGCGTGTCGCGCCTCCTCGAGCGCAACGCGATCGAGGTCGCGCCCATCGCCTTCATGCGCGGCCGCACCCTCAACGACGCCTTCGTGATCATCGACGAGGCCCAGAACACGACCACCGAGCAGATGAAGATGGTGCTCACCCGCATCGGCTTCGGCTCCAAGGTCGTGATCACGGGCGACATCACGCAGATCGACCTGCCCGCCGGCCGCACGTCCGGGCTCGTGGAAGCCATCGCCGTACTCAACGGCGTGAAGGGCATCTCGTTCGTCTACTTCGACGAAAAGGACGTGGTGCGCCACAAGCTGGTGCAGTCGGTGATCAAGGCCTACGACGCCTACGGGGCGTCGCCGGCCCCGGCACGCTGAGGCGGGCGGTGCGCAGGCGGTCGGCGCACGTCGAAGTCGTCGTCCTCAACCAGCAGCGGCGCCGGCGGGTTCCGGCGGCGCGCCTCCGCCGGGTCATCGAAGACGCGGGCCGGGCCCTGCGTGTCTCGGGAGAGGTCGCGCTCGTCCTCACTACCGACGCGCCCGTCCGCCGCCTCAACGCCCGCTACCGCCACCAGGACAAGCCGACGGACGTCTTGTCCTTTCCCGGTCCGGGCGGGGAGGCCGGGCTCGGGGACATCGTCATCAGCCTCGACACCGCCGCCCGCAACGCGCCGCGCTTCGGCCGCACCCTCGGCCAGGAGCTGCAGGTCCTGACCCTGCACGGCTTCCTGCACGTCCTCGGGTACGACCACGAGACGGACGACGGGACGATGGACCGCTTGGAGTCGCGGTTGCGCCGGAAGCTGCTCGGGGTGGCCCGGGAGAGAAGTCCGGGCCAGGAGCGGCGGGCGTGATCTCCACGATCGTCCTCATCCTGAGCGCGGTCCTGCTCATCGCCATCTCCATCTCGCTGGCCGCGGTGGAGGCGGCGTTCTACCTCGTGAAGCGGCGGCGCCTCGCCCACCTCGCCGTCAACAACCCGCGCGCCGAGCTCGTGAACCGGTACCTGGAGGACCCGCCCAGCCTCCTGATGCCGATCCACATCGGCACCTACACCGCGCACGTGGGCATCACCGTCGTCATCACCGCGATGTTCCTGGAGCGCCTCCAGCACTGGGCGATCGTGGTGGCCTTCGGGGCGATGGTCATCTACTTGCTCCTCCTGCGCCTGACCCTGCCCTACAGCCTGGTGCGCCGGAACCCGGAGCGCTCGCTCCTCGTCCTGCTGCCCGCATTCCACGTCTACGCCCAGCTCCTGGGGCCGCTCGTGCGCGCGCTGCGGCGCCGCGCCCGCGGGGAGTCCGCGTCCTCCGCGGACGAAGAGATGCCGACGCCCGTGCCCGAGGTGCCGCCCGCCCCCGTGCACGATCCGGACGAGGACCGCCTGATCAAGGCCGTCGTCCGCTTCGCGAACACCAACGTCAAGGACGTCATGACCCCGCGGCCCGACATCGTGGCCCTGCCCGCCAGCGCGGCCATCGGCGACCTCACGCGCATCATCCGCGAGACGAAATACAGCCGCATTCCCGTCTTCGGCGAGAACCTGGACGACATCGTGGGCGTGGTCACGGTGCGGGACCTCATCGACCACGAAGGCCCGCCCGCCGATCCCCTGCGTCCCCTGGTGCGGCCCGCCCTTCTCGTCCCCGAGACGAAGAAGATCGCGGAGCTGCTGCAGGAGTTCCAGGCCGGCCGCATCAGCTTCGCCGTCGTCATCGACGAATACGGGGGGACGGCGGGGCTGGTGACGGTGGAGGACATCGTCGAGGAGATCGTCGGGGAGATCAAGGACGAATACGACCTGGAAGCGGAGCCGATCGTGGTGGAGCCGGACGGCGCGGTGCTGGTGGCCGGGCGCGTGAACGTCGACCGCCTGGAGCAGGCCCTGGAAGTGCCGCTGGCGGAAGGCGACAATGTCGACACCGTAGGAGGCCTGGTGGCAGCCGTGTTCGGGCGCGTCCCCCGGACGGGGGAGCGCATGGACTACAGGGGGTTCACCATCGAGGTCGTCTCCGCCGAGCACAAGCGCGTCAACCGCGTGCGCTTCCGCCGCAAGCCCGCGGAGGCCGAGGCCTCGTGAGCGTGAAAGGCGTGTTCCGGCTGGCCGTCGCGGCCGCGGCGGCCGTTTCCTGCGGAGGGGAATCCACGCCGACCCCGCTGCCGTCTCCCCAGATCGTCGCCACCGCGGAGCCGCCGCGCCTGCCCATGATCGCCGCCACCGGCGACATCGTGTGCGCGCCCGGATCGAAGGACCCCTGCCGCCACCTCGAGACGCTCGCGGTCGTGGAGAGCCTGGCTCCGGACCTCGTGCTGCCCCTGGGCGACAACCAATACGAGACGGGCTCGGGGGACGAATACGCCGCCGCCTACAACCTCTCCTGGGGCCGCCTGCGCGCGATCAGCCGCCCCGTGCCCGGCAACCACGAGTACCAGGAAGACTTCACGGCGAAGGGCTATTTCGACTTCTTCAACGGGCCGGGTGCCGTCACCGGCCTCGCGGGCGAGCGCGGCAAGGGGTACTACAGCTACAACGTCGGGGACTGGCACTTCGTGGCCCTGAACAGCAACTGTGGCCACGTCCGCGGCGGATGCGCGGTGAACTCGCCCCAGGAGCGCTGGCTGCGCGACGACCTGCAGGCCAACCGCCGGCCTTGCGCCCTGGCCTACGCCCATCACCCGCGGTTCAGCTCCGGCATCAACGGCAGCGGAGACAACCTGGCTCCCCTTTGGCAGGCCCTCTACGAATACGGCGTCGACGTCTACCTGGCCGGTCACGACCACCACTACGAGCGCTTCGCCCCCCAGCGTCCGGACGGCGTGTCCGATCCCGAGCACGGGGTGCGCGAGTTCGTGGTGGGGACGGGCGGGCGCAGCATCACGCCTTTCCGCACCGTTCTCCCCAACAGCGAAGTCCAGGACACGACGAGCTTCGGCGTCCTGTCCATGCGGCTCGGCCCCAACTCCTACCAGTGGAAGTTCCTGTCTTCGGCCGGCCTGCCGCTCGCGGACAGCGGCAGCGCGACGTGCCACTGACCACGGACGCTTCCGCCTTCCACGCCGGGTTCGTCTCCGTCGTCGGACGACCCAATGTCGGGAAGTCCACGCTGGTGAACCGGCTGGTGGGGCAGAAGGTGGCGATCGTCTCCGACAAGCCCCAGACCACGCGCAACCGGATCCTGGCCGTCGTCAACGCGCCGGGAGGGCAGATCGTCCTCTTCGACACGCCGGGCATCCACAAGCCGATGCACCGGATGAACCAGCGCATGGTGGAGACGGCGGTGCGAAGCCTGGGCCAGGTGGACCTCGCGGTGTGGGTCGTCGACATCACCGAGCCCTACGGGCCCGGCGACCGCTACGTCCGCGACGTGCTCGCGAAGGCCGGGCGTCCGGTGATCCTCGCCATCAACAAGATCGACCGCGTGCCCAAGCCGAAGATCCTCTCCGCGATCGAGCAGTACCGCTCGCTGCTGGACTTCGTCGAGGTCGTCCCCCTCTCCGCCCGCGACGGCGACAACGTGGAGCTGCTCTCGTCCCTGCTCCTGAAGCACCTGCCGGAAGGCGAGCGCCTCTACCCGGAGGACTTCCTCACCGACCTGCCCGAGCGCTTCTTCGTGGCCGAGATGGTGCGCGAGCAGATCCTGCGCCTGACCCGCGAAGAGATCCCCTACACGACGGGCGTGCTCATCGAGAGCTTCAAGGAGGAAGAGGGGCTCGTGCGCATCGAGGCCACCATCTACGCGGAGCGCGAGAGCCAGAAGGGCATCCTCATCGGCAAGGGAGGAGCGATGCTCAAGGAGGTGGGCACGGCCGCGCGCCGCCAGATCGAGGAGTTCCTGGGCACGAAGATCTTCCTGGGCCTCTTCGTGAAGGTCCGCGAGCGTTGGCGCGAAGACGCGGCCCTCCTCGACGAGATGGGCCTCGGCGACAAGGGTGGCCGGAAGGACTAGGGCGCGCGCGTCCCGAAGGCGAGGCGGGCGAGGACGGTCAGGCCGCCCACGTCCTTTTCGTTGTAGATCTTCGAGACCCCGGACTCTCCGATCGTGTTCGGGACCGTCGAATAGCCCACCTCGACGCCGATACGCAGGGGACCGGCCAGGTAGTCGACGCCGAGGGCGCCGTGCCCCGAGAACTTCGTCGCGCTCTGGGTCTCGACGAGGCCGGCGACGTCGCTCGTCTCCTTGTACGATGTCGCCCCCAGCCCGATGGTCACGTAGGGCGCGAAGTGCGAGCTCGGCAAGAACCGATAGCCGACCGCGCCGTAGACCGGGATGAGCCGGATGGTGAGCGGATGGCCGAGGGGGAAGACCTCCCCCGCGGCATCGGCGATGAACACGCGCTCGCCCGTCTTCTGGAAGTGGCGGCCATGGGCTTCGAGGAAGAACGACTGCCCGAGGCCGATACGGACGAAGCCGCCGATGGTGCCGCCGCCCTTGCTGCCGTCGAAGATGGCCTTCGCCGACTTCGACGCGTTCGTCATCTCGGAGTAGCCGCCTTCCACGCCGACGCCCCAGTCGAGGGCAGCGGCGGGACCGGCGCCGGCGAGGACGAGCGCGGCGGCCAGGGCGGGGAGGGCGCGGGAGGGCTTGGTCATCGTTGGCAATCTCCTCCGCGGGATCATATCGTGCGGGAGAGCGAAACGGACGGGAACGGAGGATTCAATGGGTTGGGTGACGCGCACGGGGACGGCGGTCCTCCTCGGAAGCACGGTGGCCGCCGCCGGGCCCGCGGAGGACGTTCGCGCGTGGCGAAAGGCGCACGAGACGGAGATCGTGCGCGAGCTGGCGTCCCTGGTCGCCCTGCCCAACCTGGCCCGCGACGCGGCCCCGATCCGCGCCAATGCCGATCACCTGGTGGCGATGCTCACGCGGCGAGGGATGGTCACGCGCCTGCTCGAATTGGACGGCGCGCCTCCGGCCGTGTACGGCGAGAAGCGCGTCCCGGGCGCGAAGCGGACCGTCGTCTTCTACGCGCACTACGACGGCCAGCCCGTCGATCCCGCGAAATGGCACGGCGAGCCGTGGAAGCCGCTCCTGCGCGACCGCGGCCTCGAGGACGGCGGCGCCGAGATCCCGCTCGACCGCGTCCCCTATCCACCCGAGGCGCGCCTGTACGGCCGCTCCGCCTCCGACGACAAGGGCCCGATCGTCGGCATCCTGGCCGCCCTCGACGCGCTGGAGGCACTGGGCCGGCGTCCCAGCGTGAACGTCGCCCTCTTCCTCGAAGGTGAAGAGGAGACGGGCTCGCCGCATCTCGAGGCGTTCCTCGAGAAGTACCGCGGCGAGATCGCGGGGGACGGCTGGCTCCTCTGCGACGGGCCCGTCCACCAGTCGCGGCGCATGCAGGTCTACTTCGGGGCCCGCGGGATCACCGACGTGGAGGTGACCCTCTACGGCCCCGCGCGGCCGCTGCACAGCGGGCACTATGGCAACTGGGCGCCGAACCCGGCGCTCGAGCTGGCCCATCTCGTGGCGGGGTTGCGCGACGTCGACGGGCGCATCCAGGTGGCCGGCTTCTACGACGAAGTGCGGCCGCCCACGCCCTCCGAGCAGCAGGCGCTGCGCGAGGTCGCGGACGTGGACGTGGCCTTGCGCGGCGAGCTCGCGCTCGCGCGCACGGAGGCCGGTGGCGCCCGGCTCGTCGAGCGAATCCTGCTGCCCGCCCTGAACGTCCGCGGACTGTCCTCGGGCGGAGTGGGGTCACTGGCCGCCAACGCGATCCCGACCGAGGCCCGCGCTTCGATCGACTTCCGGCTCGTACCCGACCAGACGCCGGCCCGCGTCCGCGAGAAGGTCGAGGCGCACCTTCGCGGCCTCGGCTACGAGGTCGTGCACGACGCGGTGACGCTGGAGGCGCGGCGCCAGCGGCCGCGCCTCGTCCGCCTGGAATGGGGACCGGGCTATCCCGCGGCCCGGACCTCGATGGACCTTCCGTTCTCGCGCGCCCTCACCCGCTCCGTCGAGGAAGCGAGCGGGGCGCCGCTCATCCGCCTGCCCACCCTCGGCGGCAGCGTGGGCATGGAGCTGTTCGCGCGCATCCTGGACCGCCCGGTCGTCGGGTTGCCCATCGTGAACCACGACAACAACCAGCACGCCTCGGACGAGAACCTGCGGCTCCAGAACCTGTGGGACGGGATCGAGGTCTACGCGGCGGTGATGACGCGGGTGGGCGCGCTCTGGGACGCGAAGTGAGCGGCGGGCGCGGCCTCAGCCGCGGGTGAAGATGCGCTTCAGGAGGCCGGAGCGGCCCTGGCCGGCCTCCGGCTCCTGTTCGGTCAGCTTCTCGAGCTCCGCCCGCACCTCGAGGTTGTCGGGGAGGAGCTCGACCGCCTTGCGCAGCATGTGGGCGGCCCGCGCCTTCAGGCCCTGATCGCGGTAGATCTGGGCCAGGAGGAGGCAGGCCTCGGCGTGCTTCGGGTCCTCCTTCAGGACCTCCTGCAGCAGCTCCTCGCCCTGCTTGAGCCAGTTCACGTTCTTCATGTAGGCGCGGGCCAGCAGCACGCGCCCCTCCTGGCGGGGCTTGCCGACCGCGCGCAGGACCGCGGGCTCGAGCACCTGGATCGCGTCCCAGTACATCTCGCTGGAAAGGAGACGGGAGGCCCGCTTGATGGCGACGGCCGCCTCCTTCGCCTCGGTCTCCCGATCGACGGGGTCGGGCGCGGGCGCGGCGGGGGCCGGCGCGGCCGGAGTCGGGTTGAGCTGGCTCTCGTACTTCGCGCGGATGCGGGGGTTGCGCAGCACCTCGTAGGCCTCGCCGAGGCGGACGAAGATGGCCTCGATCTTGTCGCGCAGGTCGGCGAGCGCCGGATCGTGATGCACGTCCGGATGGAAGCGTCGGGCGAGGCGGAAGTAGGCCTCCTTGACCTGGGCTTCCGTCGCCGTCCGCTCCAGGCCGAGGACCTGGAAATGCGTGTGGTGCTTCAGGGCCGCGAACGCCTCCAGGATCTCCATGCGCCGCGGGTCGTCCTGGGCGACGGCGGCGTGTTCCGCGGCCTGGGCCGCGGCCTCTTCCGCGGTCGGGGGAGGCGGGAGGATGATGAGCGGAAGCTCGGGCACGGGCGCCGCCGCCAGCTGTACGGGCGCACTCTTCTTCTTGGCGGCCGGACGCGCCTTCGGCGGCAGGTCCAGGTACTCGATCATCCCGGTGGACAGGAGCGCGAAGAGGCTCTTGTGGGTCTCGTCCTTGGGGAGGGAGATCATGCCCACGATCTCGCGTGCGCTGAGCGTGCCGTCGACGCGTGAGAGCACGTAGCCGTCGGCGGGGGTGAGGGTCACGCGCTGGAAGCGCAGCAGGGGATCGGAAGCCAGGCCGAGGATGCGGTCGATGTCCCCGAGGTTGTAGCGCACGACGTCGGGATCGGTCACCGAGCGCGCCGCTTCCAGGATCAGCTCGCCCGTCGTCACCTTGAGGGTCGTGTCGCCGAGGAGGGGGCCGGTGCCGTCCTCCTCGTTGAACTCGTAGGTCCCGTCGTTCCACGAGAACACCTTGGCCAGGATCTCGTGCACGTGCAGGGCGAGGGCGTCTTCGATCTGGTCGGCCTTGATGAGGCCGAGCTCCACCAGCACCGTCCCCAGCTTCTTGCCGTCGCGCACGGCGAACCCGATCGCGCGCTTGAGGTCAGGCGCGCTCAAGTGGCCGTGGCGCACCAGGACCTCGCCCATGCGGTCCTCGCGCACGCTCGTGTCGGCGTTGACGATGTGACCGGCGCGGAAGCGGAAGCCGCGGCGATCCGGGCCGCGGTGGAGAAGGAGCATGCCGGACTTCCGTCCGACGTACAGCTCGCGAAGCAGGCCCGGCAAGACGCCTTCGCCCAGGGCTCCGTTCATCAAATATTCCGCCATGAAGGGCGGCAAAGTATACCAGCGGAAGGGAAAGGCCGTCGTGTGCGGAGTCACCCGGCGGGGCAGGCCGCGTCGATCCAGGCCTCGATGGCCGTCCGGATTCAGGGAATGTTGAGACCGAGGCCCTTCAACGCGATCGACGGCCGGATGAGGCCGTTGCCGAACGTGTCGTCGCGGCCGGAGCCGCCGAGGTCTTCCGCGGTCTGCTCCATCGCGGCCTTGATCGCCGTCGGGTTCGTGATGCCCTGCTGATAGAGGAGCGCGGCCAGCGCCGCCACGTGCGGAGTGGCCTGGCTGGTGCCGGTCACGAAGAAGTACCCGAAGTCGTTGAAGATCCCGCGTTCCGCCGAGTCGGGATCGAGCGTCTGCTGCAGGATGCCGTCCGGACGTCCGTCCGGCACGCCGTTCGGTCCCGTGTCGTCCCGCCGGTTGTCGCCGCCGGGCGCCACGAGGTCCAGCTCCGTCCCGAAGTTCGAATACGGCGCCTTCTGCTTGCGCCCGTCGATGGCGCCCACGGCGATCACGTTGGGAAGCGCGGCCGGAAAGCTGACCGTGCCCCGGCCGTCGTTGCCGGCCGCGGCCACCACCGTGATGCCCGCCGCCACCGCGCGGTCGATGGCCGCGCGCACGGTGTTGGAGTTGCCGTCGCCGCCCAGGCTGAGGTTGATGACCTTGACGCTGGAGTTCCGGGCCGCGAAATCGATGCCCTCTGCCACTTCGAAGAAGCTGCCGTCGCCGTTCTCGTCCAGGACCTTCACCGGCATGAGCGCGCAGCGGAAGGCGAGGCCGGTCGCGCCCAGGGTGTTGTCCGTCGCCTCCGCGATCGTCGAGGCCACGTGGGTGCCGTGGAAGTTGTCGTCGTTGGCGTGGTCGTCCTCGTTGACGATGTCGCGGCCCTGCACGAAGACCGTCCCGCCGAAGTCCGGGGCCTTGCGATAGGGGCCGAAGTCCTCGAAGGCGATGCCCGTATCGAGGACGGCCACCACCACCGAGGGATCGCCCTTCTGGATGTCCCAGGTGCGCTCCGCCTCGAGCATCCGGAAGTTCCACTGGACCTCGAAGGCGAGGTCGTTGGGCTTGAAGAACGCGTGCACCGGCCCGTTGACCTCGGCGTATTCGACCTCGGGCGCGGTGCCCAGCCGCCGCATGGCCTCGCCCATCGTGAACCCGGCATCGAGGTCCACGAGGTACCGGTTGCCGAAGGCGCTGCGCTTGACCCTCGCCGCTCCCGCTTCCCGCGCCACCCGCGCCACGTCCCTCTCCTGGGCCTGCTCACGGAACTGCACGATGAGCTGGCTCCTGCGCTCGCGCGCGCGCGGCGAATCCGGGTCCGGCGGCCGCACGGAGGCGATGCCGAAACCATCGCGCGCGTGCACGGGCTTGAACATCGGAACGGCGAAGGCGAGGACGGCGATCGCGGTGGCGAGGCGGGAGGTGATCCTCATGAGCCGAGTCTAGGCGCGGTACCGGGGACCGTCAACGACGGAGTGAGCGGAAGAGCCAAGCGGTGGCCGCCGTTCCTCCGGCGAGGAGGAGCAGGCCGGACACGACCTGGGGCTCCTCCATCGCCTCGGAGGCGGCCCCGCTGAGGAACACCGTCCCGAACGTGATCGTGTTCAGGACCGCGTGCGCCACCATCGACGGGACGAGCGAGCCCGTGAGGAGGCGCAGCGTCCCGAGCCCCAGCCCCACTGCAAACGCGAAGGGCAGGCGATAGAAGACGAGTCCCGCGCTCACCGCGTCGATGTGGATGAGCGCGAACAGCGTGGACGAGCCCAGCAGCGCGGCCAGGGACCCCATCCGGGCCAGCGAGGGGAGCACGATCCCGCGAAAGAGCGTCTCCTCGCACAGGGCCGGCATGATCGCGATGGCGGCGACGGAGAGCACCGCTTCCTCGAGCGAGCGCGGCCGGAGCTGCTGATGAAGCGCGCGGAAGCTGTCGAGGAAGGCGGCGGGAGGACGCCAGACGGCGAACTGGACGTTCATGAGACCAAGGCTCGCGGCCCACAGCGCGCCCCCGCCAAGGGCGGCCAGGACCAAGGTGCGGCCGGGCGCGCGTCGAAGGCCCAGGCCGTCGACGATCGGTACCCCCGACAGGCCCACGATCAGGATTCCAGGGGCGATCAGGCACAGCTCCCCGACCGCGAGCGCGGTCCGGAGTCCGCGGGCACCGACCACCATCAGCCCCGCGAACATGGCCGCCATGCCCGCGAGCACGGCGAAGGCGGCCAGGCCGGGGTGCACGGAGGTTCGTCGTGGAGAGGACCCGCTGGCGACCACCTTGAGGGCATTATGGCCCACGCCGCGCACGCGGCCGTCGTTGACGGTCGGCCGACGCCACGTATTAAGATCGAGCTTTTGAGCGAAACGAGCATCGACGTGTCGAGGACGGCCGCGGAATCGGTCGAGACGGCGGGGGCGCGGCTGCGCGCGGCCCGGCGGATCGTCGCGCTGACCGGGGCGGGGATCTCCGCGGAGAGCGGCGTGCCCACCTTTCGCGGACCGGGCGGACTCTGGCGCCAGTACCGTGCGGAGGACCTCGCCACGCCGGAGGCCTTCGCGCGTGATCCCCGGCTCGTCTGGGCGTGGTACGCCTGGCGCCGCGAGAGGATCGCGCCCCTCCGTCCCAACGCCGCTCACGCGGCCCTCGTGGCCCTCGAGAAGAGGACGCCGGAGTTCCTGCTGGCCACCCAGAACGTGGACGGCCTTCATACTGCCGCGGGCAGCACCCGCATCGTCGAGCTGCACGGGACGATCTGGCGGCTTCGGTGCACATCGTGCGATCAGGCGCGGGACGACCGCAGCGTGCCGCTGGCGGAGATCCCGCCGCGCTGCACCTGCGGCGCGCTCCTGCGGCCCGGCGTCGTCTGGTTCGGGGAGGCGCTGCCCGAAGAGGCGGTGACCGTGTCTTTCGAGGCCGCACGCGCGGCCGACGTCGTGCTCGTGGTCGGCACTTCGTCGCTGGTCTATCCCGCGGCCGCGCTGCCCCAGGCCGCGCGGGCGGCCGGGGCGTTCGTCGTCGAGATCAACCCGGAGCCCACGCCATTGACGCCGCTCGCGGACCTTTCGCTCCGCGGCCCGGCGGCGGCGCTGCTGCCTGCGATCGTGGAGGCCGGGTGAGCTCGCCCACGAACACGCGCGAAGCCGAAGCCGGGTGGGGGAGCCGGCGCCTCCTGGACCTGCCCGCGGAGGACCGTCCGCGCGAGCGCCTGGTGCGGCACGGCGCGGGCGCTCTCTCCAACCGCGAGCTGCTCGCAGTCGTGCTGGGGACGGGAACGCGCCACGCCTCCGCGCTCCAGGTCGCGGAGAACCTCCTCGCCTCCGGACTGCGCGGGCTGGCCGGCCGGTCCGTGGGTGAGCTGGAGGCCGAGCGCGGCCTCGGCCGGGCGAAGGCGGCCCGGGTCGCGGCGACGCTGGAGCTGGGGGCGCGCCTGGCCACGGAGGGGCGCGGGCCGCTGCCCGCGCTGCGCACGCCGGCCGAGTCGGCGCGGTATCTGCTGCCGCGCTACGGCGCGCGGCCGGTCGAGACCTTCGGCCTCCTGGCCCTCGACGTGCGCCATCGTCTCAAGCGCGAGGCCGTGATCTCGGTCGGCTGCCTGACGTCGTCGCTGGTGCATCCGCGCGAGGTCTTCCAGGAGGCGGTGGTCGCGCGCGCGGCCGCCCTCGTCCTCTTCCACAACCATCCCTCGGGAGATCCGGAGCCGTCCGCGGAGGACGTTGCCCTCACGCGCCGCCTCGCTTCCGCGGGCACCCTGATGGGCATCGAGATCCTGGACCACGTCGTGCTCGGGGCGGGCCGCTTCGTCAGCCTGAAGGAACGCGGACTCCTGTGACCCGGATCGCGTATTTCGACTGCGCCTCCGGCGCTTCCGGCGACATGGTGCTCGGCGCCCTCGTGGACCTCGGCCTGCCCCTGGACCGCTTGCGCGCGGAGCTGGCCAAGCTGCCTCTCACCGGGTACCGGATCGCGGCCACCAAGGTCGCGCGGGCGGGGATCCAGGCCACCAAGGTCGACGTCGTCGTCGAGGACGAGATCGAAACGGAAGGCAAGAACGGTAAAACGGACGGGCACGGAGACGGAGACGGGCACGGGCACGAACACGATCACGAGCATCACGACCACGAGCACGGCGAGCACCACGACCACGACCATTCGCACGCGCCGGGCGCGCATCCGCATCGCGGGCTCCGCGAGATCCTGCGCATGATCGAGACGAGCGGCCTCGATGCCGGGGTCAAGGAACGTTCGTCCGTGCTGTTCCGGCGGTTGGGCGAGGTGGAGGCCAGCATCCACGGCATCGACGTCGACGACGTCACCTTCCACGAGGTCGGGGCGGTCGATTCGATCGTCGACGTCGTCGGCTCGGTGATCGGCCTCGGCTGGCTCGACGTCGATCGCTTCCTGGCCTCGCCCCTCAACGTGGGCTCGGGCACCGTGAAGATCGCGCACGGCGTGTACCCGGTGCCGCCGCCCGCCACCTTGCAGCTCGTCTCCGGAGTGCCCGTGTACGGCAAGGGCCGGGGCGAGCTGCTCACGCCGACGGGCGCCCTCCTGGTCACGGCGCACGCCACCGGGTACGGTCCGCTCCCGACCCTCCGTCCCGAAGGCGTCGGTTACGGAGCGGGGACGAAGGACACGCCGGGACGGCCCAACGTCCTGCGTCTCATCGTGGGGGACGAGATCGCGGGCGATGGCGAAGGCCACCGCGTGACGGTCATCGAGGCCGAAATCGACGACATGTCGCCCCAGCTCTTCGGCCCGCTCCTCGACCGGCTGCTGGCCGCGGGCGCGCTCGACGCGTTCTACACCCCGGTGCAGATGAAGAAAGGCCGGCCGGGCGTCCTCCTCACCGTGATCGCGGAGAGGGAACAGCGCACGGCCATCGAGGAGCTCCTGTTCGCGGAGACGACCACGCTGGGTGTGCGGTGGCAGGAGTGGGATCGCACGGTCCTGGAGCGGCAGTCGGTGGCGGTGGAGACGGAGTTCGGGACGGTGGCGGTGAAGGTCGGGCGTCGCCAGGGCCGCGTCTACAACGTGCAGCCCGAGTTCGACGACTGCCTGGCCCGCGCGCGCGAGGCCTCGCGCCCGGTGAAGGAAGTGTGGGCGGCGGCGCTCTCCGCCTACCACGCCGGAAAACGCAAGTGACGATCAAGACCACGTTCCACACCACTCCGATCTACTACGTCAACGACGTCCCGCACCCGGGTCACGCCTACACGACGGTGGCCGCGGACACCCTGGCCCGCGCCCGCCGCCTGCGCGGTTGGGACGTCTTCTTCCTCACCGGCACCGACGAGCACGGCCAGAACATCGAGCGCGCGGCACGCGAGAAGGGCATGGACACCCAGGCCTACTGCGACATGATCGCGGCCCGGTTCCGGCAGCTCTGGGACAAGCTCGACATCACCTACGACCGGTTCATCCGCACCACGGACGAGGTCCACAAGCGGGGCGTGCTCGCCCTCTGGAGCAAGCTCAAGGCGGCGCAGACCGCGCAGGGCCCGGCCATCTATCGCGCGACCTACTCCGGCTGGTACTGCCCGCGCTGCGAAGAATTCAAGGACGAAGACGAGCTCAAGGAGCCGGGCCATCTGTGCGCCATCCACGAGCGCCCCTGCGAGTTCACGGAGGAGGAGAACTACTTCTTCCGCCTCTCCGCGTATTCGTCGTGGCTCGAGGAGCAGATCCGCTCCGAGGTATTGCGGATCGAGCCCGCGGGCCGCCGCAACGAGGTCCTGGCCGTGATCAAGCAGGGCCTCAAGGACGTCAGCTTCAGCCGGGCCCGCGTGAAGTGGGGCATTCCCGTGCCGGAGGAGCCCGCCCACGTCTTCTACGTGTGGATGGACGCGCTCACGAACTACATCACCGCCCTCGGCTACGCGGACCACGCCCCGGAATACGTGAAGTTCTGGGAGAAGGCCGACGAGCGGATGCACTTCGTCGGCAAGGAGATCATCCGCTTCCACTGCATCGTCTGGCCGTGCATGCTGCACGCCGCGGGCTTGCCCGTGCCCACGCGCGTCTTCGCCCATGGCTGGCTCACGCGCGACGGCAAGAAGCTCAGCAAGACGACGGGCAACACCATCGACCCCGACGCCCTCATCGCGCAATACGGCGTGGACGCCTTCCGCTACTTCTTCCTGCGCGAGGGCTCCTTCGGCCAGGACTGGGACTTCACGGACGGCGCGATGGTCAAGCGCTACAAAAGCGACCTCGCCAACGACCTCGGCAACCTCGTGTCGCGCGCGATCACGATGGCCGCGCGCTTCGGGGACGGCAAGGTCCCGGTGAAGCCGGCGTCCCTGGACGCCAGCAACCAGGGGCTCGAAGCGCGCTTCCAGTCCGCCAAGATGGGCTACGAGCACAGCGGGGCCGCGCTCCTCGAATCCGTGTTCGAGCGGTACGAAGCCCTCGACTACGCGGGCGCCCTCTCCCTCGTCTGGAGCTGGATCGGCCAGCTCAACCAGCGCATCGTGGCGGAGGCGCCCTGGGAGGCGGTCAAGGATCCCGAGCGCCGCACGGAGATCCATCAGTTCCTGTACCGCCTGCTCGAGGCGATCCGCCTCATCGCGGTGCTGCTCTGGCCGGTGATGCCGCAGGCCTCGCGACGCATCTTCGTGATGCTCGGCCTGCCCGACACCGACCCCATGCCCGACGCGCTGCACTGGGGCGTCCTCCAGACCGGGCATCCGTTCGGTCCCATCCAGCCTTTGTTCCCCCGCATCGACGTCACGGCGGGCGGGCCGCCGACCCCTCGCCCGAGCAAGGAGAAGACCGTGTCCGAACCCACGAAGCCCGCCGCCCCGCCCGCGGTGCCGCCCGCCGCCGCACCGCCCGTCGAGAAGACCCAGGCCGCGTCGCCCGCGGGCGCGCAGATCGACATCGACGACTTCGCGAAGATCGAGCTGCGCGCCGCCCGCGTCGTGAGCGCCGAGAAGATCGCGGGCTCGCGCAAGCTCCTGAGGCTCCAGGTGGACCTCGGTGACGAGCAGCGCCAGATCGTCTCCGGCATCTCCGACGCCTACGAGCCGGAGGCGCTGGTCGGCAAGAAGATCGTCCTCGTCGCGAACCTCAAGCCCGCGAAGCTGATGGGCGTGGAGTCCAACGGCATGGTCCTGGCCGCCTCCGTGGACGGACGCGCGGTGCTGTGCACGTTCGACGCGGACGTCGCGCCCGGCACGAAGGTCAAGTAGCGGCGCGGAAGAGGGTGCCCCTGCGCGCGACGGCCCGGCTCGCGGTCGCCGCCCTCGTCGCCGCTTCCAGCCTCGGCTGTCCGCGCGTCCCGCGCCAGGTCGCCTACGACCTGGCGGAGCGCTTGCCCTACGCGGAGCGCTGGTCGTCGCGGGACGTCCTGCTCTTCGGCACCCCGGCCTCCGAGCCGCAGCAGGCGGACGGCTTCTATCGCGAGGCCGCGCCCGCGGAAGGTGATCCCTTCGTGTGGTCGAAGGGCGAGGCCGAGTTGGCCCTCGTCTGGCCCTCGCCGCGCCCGCGCTTCGCAGTGGTGGACCTCGCCCCCTACAAGGGCGTGAAGGGCCAGACGGCGGAGGTCCGGCTCAACGGGTCGCCCGTCGCGCGCTTCACCCTGAACGACGCGCGCTATCGTTACGGGTTCGCCCTTCCCGCGGACGCGCAGCGCGCGGGGGACAACCGGCTGCGTTTCGTGTTCGCGGCCACGGCGTCACCGGCGGAGGAAGCGGGCAACGCGGACCGCCGCCAGCTCGCGGCCGCGTTCTACAGCCTCGTCGTCGGCGAGGCCGCCGATCCCGGCCTGCAGGACCTGCTCGGCCGTGATGCGCCGCGGCCGTTCGCGGTCACGAAGGCGGACGGCGTGCCCACGCTGGTCGAGGTCGGGCCCGCGGTCGTGCGCTACGCCATCCGCGTCCCCTCCTCCGCGGAGCTGCGCTTCCGGCCCGCCCTTCATGCCGCCGCGCGCGCCGCCGGCGCGTCCGCGTCCTTTCGCGTGACCGAGGAGAGCAAGCCGGGCGAAGAGCGGGAGCTCTGGTCGGCCGTCCTCGGGCCGCAATCGAGCGCGCCGGAGGAGGTGAGCGTCTCGCTGCGCGCGAAGGCGGGCGACATCGTCCGCATCGGGCTGCACGTGGGGGCGGCGGGGGCGACGGGTGAGCGGTTCGCGTGGGGACTCTGGGGCGCGCCGCGCGTGATGGGCCAGGGCGTCGGGGAGGCGGGAACGCGCCCCGTGCCGTCCGAGGAAGAGCGGCGCCGCGTGGACGGCCTCCGGGCCGCCCTCGGGGCCCCGAACGTCCTCTTCGTGATCCTCGACGCCGGGCGCGCCGACCACTTCGGCGCCTACGGCTACGGGCGGCCGACCACGCCGAACATCGACCGCTTCGCGCGGGAGGGTGTCGTCTTCGAGCGCGCGTTCACGCCCGCCGTCTACACACTGGGCGCGATGTCGTCCGTCTGGACCTCGCAATATCCCGACCGTCACCACGCGGACGTCTCCTTCGCGGCGCGCCTGCCCCCGGACCGCCTGACCCTGGCCGAGCTGCTCGGGGCCCAGGGCATCCACACCGCAGGCTTCGTGTCCAACGTGATCGCGGGCTCGTTCAACGGCTTCGATCGCGGGTTCACCGAGTTCCACGAGGTCTTCCGCGAGCAGGGAACGAGCGCGGCCGACGGTCTCGCCCGCACCGTACCCGGCTGGATCGCGAGCCAGGCCGGGCGCCGCTTCTTCGCCTACGTCCACTTCCGGGAGCCGCACTGCCCGTACAACCCGCCCCCGCCGTTCGACACGCGCTTCGGGCCGGAAGGCCCGATCACGAGCGAGATGCGGATGGCCTGCGGGTCCGGCACCTGGGTCACCGAAGTGAACCAGGGCCGCCGGCCCTTGAGCGCCGCGGAGAAGGACCATCTCGTGCGGCTCTACGACGGCAACCTCGCCTCCGCGGACGACGTGATGGGGCAGATCCGCACCGCGCTGGAGAAGGCCAACCTGCTCGACCGCACGGTGGTCATCATCAGCGCCGACCACGGAGAGGCGCTCTTCGAGCACGGGTGGATCGGGCACAACGTGCAGCTCTACGACGAGAGCGTCCACGTGCCCCTCATCGTGCGCTTCCCCGCGGGGCAGGGGCCGCCGGCGGGGACGCGCATCGGCACTCTCGCCGACCTCCTCGATGTCGCGCCCACCATCGCGGACCTGTTCGGAGTGATGGGCCAGGGCGGCTCGGACCGGCGGTTCCAGGGCCGCAGCCTGCTGCCCGCCGTCCTGGGGGCGAAGGGGGAGACGGCCATCCTGTCCCGGACGGTCTGGGACCGCCCGCGCTACGCCCGCCGCGACGCCGACTACAAGTTCGTCTACGACACGCGCACGGGCGAGGAGGAGCTCTACGACCTCGCCCGCGATCCGGGGGAGAAGACGAGCCTCGTCGCCTCCGATCCGTTGCGGGCGGCGTGGTCACGCCAGGAGCTGCACCACTGGATCGCGTCCGCGGCGCGCGCGGCCACCGAGGGGGCGGTTCGCCCCGAGAAGCTCACCCGCGAGCAGTGCGAGAACCTGAAGGCTCTCGGCTACATCCCCGCGAACACACGGTGCGACTGAGCGCGCTCAGACGGCGCGCGTAGGAGCGGGCTTCGCGCCGCGCGATGCCGTGCGGATCGGGCGGATGTGCGCCTCGTGCGCGCGTCGCAGCCGGCCCTGGGCGTCGCGCACGTGGCTCAGCATCGCCGCCGCCGCGCCCGCTTCATCATGGGAGCGGATGGCCTCGAAGATGCGCGCGTGGTCGCCCACGATGTGCGCGTGGAACTCGGTGGAGATCACCACGTCCTGCGCCACCTCGGACGAGAGGTCGGTCATGGCGCGGACCAGGATGGCCAGGGGCAGGTTGCGCGCGCACTCCGCCACCCGGTGGTGGAACTCCAGGTGGAGGCAGCGCGCCTCGCCGCTCCCGCGCGGCGCCGCCTGCTCGGTGCGCAGCAGCTCTTCCAGGCGGGCCAGATCCTCGGGCCCGGCGTGGCGGGCGGCCAGGCGCGCCACGGACGGCTCGAGGAGGGCGCGCGCTTCCGTCAGCTCCTCGTGCGAGGTGCGGCCCAGGCGCAGCAGGAATGTCAGGTTGCGGCTCATGGGGGCGGGGTCGAAGTCCGCGATGAACGCGCCTCCCTCCGCGCCGCGCTTGATGGAGACGAGGCCCGCCTCGGCCAGCGAGCGGTAGGCCTCGCGCACCGAGACGCGGCTGGCGCGCAGCCGTCCGGCCATCTCCCGCTCCGCGGGCAGCTTCTCGCCCGGAGCCAGGCGTCCCTCGGTGATGGCCTTGCGGATACGCCGCACGATGGTCTCGGAGACCCGCCCGTCCGTCGTTTCCTTCCTCATCGCCTCATCGGTGTTATCGTCCCTCTAACCCGACATGATGGGAAATCGGGGGCGGGTCGTCAATGGCACCTTGGTCGGACGGCCGGCCGGGGGTGGGCGGGCGGAGGGAGGGCGCGTGGACGGGATGGTGGCGACGGTGGCGGGGGTGGGCTTCGTGCTCGGGCTCCGGCACGCCCTCGACCCCGATCACGTCGTGGCGGTGACGACGCTGGCTAGCCAGCGCGTCGGCCTGCGCCGGACGTCGCTCGTGGGCGCCTTCTGGGGCCTCGGCCACGCGCTGTCCCTGGGCGCGGTCGGAGGGCTGATCCTCGCCCTGCGCCTGACCGTTCCCCCCGCGGTGAGCCACGGCCTCGAGGCGGTGGTCGCGGTCATGCTCGTCGTCCTGGGCACGCTGGCCCTCCGCCGCGCCCTGCGCTGGAAGCTCCACGCGCATCCCCACCAGCACGACGGGACGACCCACGTCCACTTCCATGCCCATCGCCGCCAGGAAGCGCAGGAGCACCGCCACCCGCATCCGCTCCAGGGCGGCCTGCGGCCGTTCCTGGTCGGCCTCGTGCACGGCCTCGCGGGCAGCGCGGGCCTCGCCCTGCTGGCCCTGGCCGCCGCGCCCACGCTCGGGGCCGGGCTCGCCTACCTCGCGATCTTCGGCCTCGGCTCCATCGCGGGCATGCTGATGTTGAGCGCGCTCCTGAGCGTCCCCCTGGCCTACGTCGAAGGCCGGTACGCCAGTCTCCACCGCGCGGTGCAGGTCGCGGCGGGCGCGGTCAGCCTCGCCTTCGGCCTGTACCTCCTGTGGGAGCACGCCGCGGGAGCGGCCGCGGCGGCCTGGCTCTCCTGAAGTGGCGGCGACAGCCTCCGCGCGGCGACGGCTGATCGTCGCCATCACCGGAGCGACGGGCACCCTCCTGGGTGTGCGGCTCCTGCAGGCCCTGCGCGGGAGCGGCGTCGAGACCCATCTCGTCCTCTCGCGCTGGGGAGCGCGCACCCTGATCCACGAGACGCCGTTCACGGTCGACGAGGTGCGCCGGATGGCCACACGGTCCTACGCGGAAGGCGACCAGGGCGCGGCCATCTCCAGCGGGTCGTTCGTCACCATGGGGATGGTCATCGCGCCGTGCAGCGTGAAGACCCTCGGCGAGATCGCGCACGGATACGGCAGGGACCTGGTCCACCGGGCCGCGGACGTGGTGATCAAGGAGAAGCGGCGCCTGGTGCTGGCCGTACGCGAGTCGCCGCTGAGCGAGATCCACCTCGAGAACATGCTGAAGCTGGCGCGCATGGGCGTGGTGATCGCACCCCCCGTGCCCGCCTTCTACAACCAGCCCCGGACCCTCGACGACATCGTGAACCACACGGCCAGCCGCCTCCTGGACGTCTTCGACATCCACGTGGAAGCGCGCCGCTGGGAGGGAGTGATGGGGACGGGGCGGGCGCGCCCCCGCCGCGCGAAGAAAATCGCGCGCCCCTGACGGGTTTTTCCCGCGCCTTGCGCGTAAATGGACAGCGCCCCTCTACCGGGGCCCGACGGCCGTCGGATAGAATGGTCGACCCGAGGGCCAAGGAGGCACGACGATGTCAGTTCGCATTGGCGACGAGGCACCCAACTTCAAGGCGGAGACGACGCAGGGCCCGATCGACTTCCATCAGTGGATCGGCGACGGCTACGCGATCCTCTTCTCCCACCCCAAGGACTTCACGCCGGTCTGCACGACCGAGCTCGGCTACATGGCGAAGCTGGAGCCGGAGTTCAAGAAGCGGAACACCAAGATCCTCGGGCTCAGCATCGATCCCGTGGACGACCACAAGCGCTGGGCCAAGGACATCGAGGAGACGCAGGGCACGGCCCCGAACTACCCGATCATCGGCGACAGCGACCTCGAGGTCGCGAAGCTGTACGACATGATCCATCCCAACGCGACGGGCGGGAAGCGGACGGCGGCCGACAACGCGACCGTGCGCTCGGTGTTCGTGGTGGGTCCGGACAAGAAGGTCAAGCTCACCCTGACCTACCCCATGACCACGGGCCGGAACTTCGACGAGGTGCTGCGCGTCCTGGACTCCATCCAGCTCACGGCCAAGCACAAGGTTTCGACGCCGGTGAACTGGAAGCCGGGCGAAGACGTGATCATCGCGGGCTCGGTCTCCGACGATGAAGCCAAGCAGAAGTACCCGGAGGGCTGGAAGTCGCCCAAGCCCTACCTGCGCATCGTCAAGCAGCCGAAGTAGTCGCCTAACCCGCGCCCCAGCCCCCGGTCGAGGTGGCGGAGTCGTCCCGGCCGCGGGCGAGGGCACGCTCGACGTCCGCGACCTCGATGCGCAGGCGGCCCTCGCTGAGCCCGGGCGCGTTCGGGGGGTCGAACTCGTAGGGGCGGACCACGCGGCGGAAGACTTCCTTGAGGGCGCGCGCGCCCAGGCGGGGCTGGCGCGCCGCCTCCGCCGCCACGCGGCGGGCCGCCGACTCGCTCATCTCGAGCTTGATGCCCTGGCTCGCGAAATAGGCGTGCGACTGGCGCAGGGCGGAGTCCGCGCTGGTGACGAAGATCTTGTAGAGCTCGGCCTCGCCCAGGGGCTCCAGGACGACCACCGCGTCGAAGCGGGACAGGAACTGCGGCGTGATCCCATAGGCGAAGAGGTCCTCCGAGCGCAGCCAGTCGCGCAGGGCGAAGCGGACCTCCTCGTGGATCCGGCCCGTCTCCGAGACCGTGGTCGTCTTGAGCGACTGCTCGCCCTGCCCCTGGATGACGCGGGCGAACACGCTCTCGTAGAGCCCCTCGAAGGCTCCCGCGCACACGAACAGGAGCCGCGACGAATCCATCTGGACCGTCTTGCCGCCCGCCCATTCCGGAAGGCGCAGCGGCACCGCCTCGTTCTCGATGAGCGTGAGCAGGGCCTCCTGGGCCCGGATGCCGGACACCTGGACCTGATCGCCCACGCGGCTCCGGATCTTGTCCACCTCGTCGATGAAGACGAGGCCGTAGCTGGCCTGGGCCAGCATCCGCTCGACGGGCGCCGCCTGACCGAGCTGCTCGCGCGCCCGCTCCAGCAGCCGGTGCATCACCTTCTCGCCCGCCGTGCCCTGCTGCGCTTCCTCGCCCAGCACGTTGGCGTGGATGCGCACGACGGTGGAGCGGAGGGCGAGGGCGGGATCGGCGGCCAGCATCTCCTCGACCGCGCGCATCAGCGTCGTCTTGCCCGAGCCCGAGGAGCCCACGAGCAGGATGTTGCCGACGCGGAGGCCGGCCAGCTTCTTGGCCAGGGCGACCGAGACCTCGCGCACGGCCTCGGGCTGGCCGAGGACACGCTTGCCCAGCGCGGCCGCGATCCGGGCGGGCGAGGGGACGGCGGGCGCCGAGGGCGGCGCGGAGGGCGGGGTCGGCGGCGGCGGGGCACCCATCAGGCCGATAGTATGGCCCTTCGTCGCTTGCGCATCACCACTGTGCAGTCGCCGTCCTCGTAGTCGTCGTGGACGCGCACGATCGCGCCGAGCCGTCGCGCGAAGGCGGCGACGGCCGAACGGCGGTGCCAGAAGAGCCAGGGCGCGTCCGCGAGCTCGGGCGACGAGAGGAAGTTGAAGACGAGCCAGCCGCGGGTGGCCGCCCAGGCCTCGCGGATGGTCCGATAGAACTGTCGTGACGACAGGAGATTGAGGGAGCCCGAGAAGATCACGACGTCGGCGCCGACGGCCATCGTCTCGGGGGCCTGGACGAAGTCTCCCTCGACGATCGAGCAGTTCGGGTAGCGCCGGCGGCGCGCCGCGCGCGCGAGCCAGGACTGTGCTTCCAGGCCGACGTAGTGCGCGGGGACGATTCCGCGCCGATGGAGGTAGCCCAGCAGGTCCGCCGGCCCGCAGCCGACGTCGAGGACGCGGCGGCCGCGCAGCGGGCATGTGCGCGCGATGGCCTCGAAGCGGACGATCTGATCGCGGCGGCCGACCCACAGCAGGGCAGAGGCGCCGCGCACCTTGCGTCGATGCGCGCGTGAATAGGGACCCAGGTACGCGGCCCGGCGGTCCGGCATGCAGGCGCGACGATACACCGCGGAGCGGGAGTTGCCACTAGAAGCAGCTGCGGTCGATCCCGTATTTCTTGACCAGGCGTCCGAACGCGCGGCGCTCCTTGCGGGCGGCCATGGCCGCCCGGCTGATGTTGCCGTGATGGCGCCGCAGCGCCGCCTGGACGTACGCGCGCTCGAAAGACTCGATCGCCGCCGCCCGCGCCTTGCGGAACGGCGTGCGCAGCGTGAATCCGGTTGAGCTTCGTCCCGGCGCCTCCGCGTCCACCGGCTCGGGCAGCACGATGTCGCGGGCCAGGATCTGCGGCGTGCGTGAGAAGACCAGGGCGCGCTGGAGGACGTTGATGAGCTCGCGGACGTTGCCGGGCCAGTCGTGCTCCACGAGTCGGTTCAGGGCCGCCCCCGAGAGGGTTGCCCGCCTGCACATCCTCTGGCCCAGCGACCGGAGGACGTGGCGGGCAAGGAGCGCGATGTCCGCGGGCCGGTCCCTGAGGGGTGGCAGATCGAGGCGCAGGACGTTGAGCCGGAAGTAGAGATCCGAGCGGAAGGCGCCTTCGCGCACCGCCTGCTCGAGATCACGGTTGCTGGCCGCGGTCACCACGACGTCCGCGCTGACGAAGCGCGCCGCGCCGAGCGGGCGGTATGTTCGCTCCTGGATGAAACGGAGCAGCTTGGCCTGCGCGCTCGGCGAGAGGGAGTCCACCTCGTCGAGGAAGAGCGTGCCGTGCTCCGCCACCGCCGCCAGTCCCCGCTTGTCCTCTCGGGCATCCGTGAAGGCGCCGCGAGCGTGTCCGAACAGCTCGTTCTCGAAGAGGCTGTCCGGGATGCTTGCGCAGTCGACCGGAAGGAAGGGATGGTGGCCACGCCGGCTCAGGTGGTGCACGGCGCGGGCGCAGAGCTCCTTGCCCGTGCCCGTCTCCCCGGTGATCAGCAGGGGACCCTCGCACTTGGCCAGGAGGGGGATTCTCTCGAGCACCCTCACGAACGCGGGATCCTCTCCGACGAGCTGGGCGAGCCCCACCTTCGCCATGAGCATCTCGCGCGAGGCCTCGATCTCCGGCGCCGTGTCGAGGAGCCGGCGCAAGCGATGAAGCAGCTCATCGGGGCGCCCCGGCCAGACGACGAAGTCGTCGACCGTTCCCGCCGCCATTGCGAGCAGCTCCGCCGGAAGGTCCCTGGAGATGACGGCCAGCATCGGGATGCGCGCGCGCCACGGGGCGAGCCGGGCCAGCCAGGACGGAGTGGTGTCCGACGTGGCGACGAGCACCATCGCGCGGAAGTCGGAGCCCTCGGCGTGGCTGGGGTCCAGGCGATCCCACTCCACCTGTTCGCATGGCAGGCCCATCTCGCTCTTCAGCAGTGACTCGACGTCGATCCGGGCGGGCGGGGCGGAGGGCGTGGAGACGACGAGCAACGGGGACCGCATTTCTCTGGCCATGCTAGGGGGAGCGGATGGGGTTGCGTGTCCTGGCTGTTCGAGGCGGCGCGAGTAAAGGAGACGCTGCGCCGAGGTAGCCAAATCATGGGCACGGAGCGGCTCTGAGTGGACGGGTCACCTTCGTCCGACTCCGCCAGCAAACGAGTGCGAAGCCTACGTATTCCGGTCCATCCCCGTCAAGCCCTTTTTCGTTCCCACATGTGCCCGGAACATGGGTCACGACTGACCCAGGCGGGTTGGAATCGCCCCACCCCGTCGATGTCCACGGAATGCCGACCGTTTCACGGCCCGATCCATCCTGACCGCCGTGACCTGGGTCGCCAGTGACCCACCCCCGCGCGGCCGCCGGGCGAGGCGGAGACGCCCTGAACCAGCGCCCGCTCAACGACGTGGAGGCCAGGCAGACTCGCGGCGCGTCCCTTGCCTATCGGACGGGGCGATGGCGCAGCGATTTGCGGCCCGTGCGTGGTGCCCGGAGATCGTGGAGGACATCCTCGACTATTTCCTGCGCAACCCTGAGATGACGGACACGCTCAGCGGCATTCTGCAGTGGCGCCTGCTCGAGCAGAGCGTGCGGCGTCATCTCGACGAAGGGCGTGATGCGTTCCAGTTCCTGCTCGAACGCGGGTTCCTGCGGCGGGTGTCCGTCACGGCCGCGAAGGAAGACATGTTCGGCCTCGACCCCCTGCGGCGCGCCGAGGCGGTGCGTTTCCTCGCCGCCGCGCGCCGCCGGCGCTACGCCGCGATGGGGCGGAGCTGAGCGACCTTACGGAGAAGCCATGGCCAACAAGCCGGTGTCGAGCGTCGGGCCGGTCGAGATCACGGACAGCTTCGGCAAACAGCTCGTGATACCGCTCAGTGCGCTCTATTTCGACGGTACCGGACAGATCAAGGCGGACAAGTGGCCGACCTACACCGCCACCCCCACGATCCAGGCGCCCGTCGACAACTGGCTTTCCTACCTGGTGGGACAGGGTCTCGTCGCGGCCGGTGACGTGGCTCCGCCGAAACCCGCCTTCGAGGTCGAAGCCCGCGACCCCGGCGCCAACGGCAACACCATCACCATCGAGATCTCGAACGTCACGCCCGACACGGCCACGCCCGGCAACTCCACGGCCGACGTCACCGTGACGGAGACCGACGTCTACGCGGGCCTCGGCCCCGCCACGCTGGGCGCCGTCATCGGGACCCTCACCACGACGGGATCGCGGCCGGGGCTCGTGCGGCTCGCCACCGGCAGCCCCGGGCTCCCGGCGGCCATGCAGGGCGACCTGGCGGGATCGCCGCCGGCGCTGGCGGTCGGGAGCGCGTTCACTCTCCAGGCGAAGGCCGACGAGCCGGCGGCCACGGCCACTCACGTCGTCGTCAAGGACGTGAACACGGGCGACAGCACGTTCGGCCTCGAGGCGACCTGGACGAAATCGGCGGCGGGCATGAAGTTGTCCGATTTCGACGACGAATTCGATTACGTGGTCCATCTCGCGGGCCCGGTCGGCGCCCCGCCCGCGGAAGGGACGGTGACGCTCGTCGGGGGCGCGGACTCGCTGGCCGTGAGCGCGGCCAAGGCCAAGGGCACTGTGCTCGCCGGCGAATGAGCCGCCGTCTCGTCGCGGTACCCGTCAAGGCAGCTGAAGGAGGATAGATGCCGGTCACACCCAGTTTCCCGGGGCTCTACATCGAAGAGCTTCCGCTCAACGCGCATACCATCACCGCCGCGCCCACGTCCATCACCGTGCTCGTCGGGTACTCGCACCCGTACAAGACGCGCAACCCCGGACGAGCCGTCCGGCTGTTCAGCTTCAGCGAGTACGAGCGGGAGTTCGGCGGGGCCTTCGTGACCGGCCTCATCCGGCCGGACCTGCCGGACGCGGTGAGCCAGTTCTTCCTCAACGGCGGATCCGACGCCTACGTGGTGGGGCTCACGCCCAAGTTCCGCGACAGCGCGGGCGCCGTCGTCGGCCTCTTCAGCAATGCCGCTTTCCAACCCACGGCCAAGGTCCTGGGGACGGTGGCCAACACCGGGCTGGTGCTGACCGCGCTGGAACCCACGGACTCCGTGCCCATGCGGGTCTCCATCAGCAACCTCCGCAGCTCGTCGGCCACCGGCACTCCCCTCGACATCTTCGACGTGACCATCACGTACGGATCACGCGTGGAGACCTACCGAGGAGTGACCGTCCTGGGCACCGCGCCCGTGCTGCCGGACGCCGCCATCAACGGCCTGTCCACCCTGGTCAAGGTGGCCCCCAACAGCGCGGGGTTCGGCACCGGCTTCGCCGGCCCCGTCACCGTGACCTTCGGCCAGACCCTGCCCGGGGGGTTCAACTCCACCTTCAGCGCCCAGGACTTCACCGATGTCTTCCAGGCCGACACTTCGCTCGACAAGGTCCAGATCTTCAACATCCTGCTCACGCCGGGGGTCTCGGACAGCGCCATCAACAGCGCCGCCCTCGCCTTCGCGGAGCGGAAGCGCGCCTTCGTGGTCCTCGACCCTCCGCAGGCGGCGGCGGCCGACGCCAGCGATCCGCTCCTCACTCCCATCGAGACGCTCATCGACGCCGTGCCCAAGAGCCAGAACGGCGCCATCTACTTCCCCTACCTGCTCTCGACCAACCCGGTGACGGGGCAAACGGTGGAGGTCGCCCCCAGCGGCTACGTGGCGGGGATCTTCTCTCGCGAAGACCTGAATCGAGGCGTGTGGAAGGCACCCGCGGGGCTGGAGACCACGGTGCTGAACACGGTGGGTGTCGTGCCGCGCGGACGGATGACGGACCCGCGCCACGGCGTCCTGAACCTGCTCGGCATCAACTGCCTGCGGACGTTCCCGGGCACGGGCACGGTCGTCTTCGGCGCGCGAACCCTCGTCTCCACGAACCCGGCCTTCGCGCAGTCCAAATACGTCCCCGTCCGCCGCATGACCCTGTTCATCGAGCAGACGCTGCTGGCCAACCTCCGGTGGGTGGTCTTCGAGCCCAACGACGAGCCACTGTGGATCTCCATCCGCACCAGCATCGAGAACTTCATGCTCTCGCTCTTCAACCAGGGGGCCCTGCAGGGCTCCAAGCCCAGCGACGCCTTCCAGGTGAAGTGCGACGCGACCACCACCACCCAGGACGACATCAACAACGGGATCGTCAACATCATCGTGGCCTTTGCCCCGCTCAAGCCGGCGGAGTTCGTGATCATCAAGATCGCGCAGCTCGCCGGGCAGCCCAAGGCCTAGGAGGGGGACATGGGAAAGCCATTCACCGTCAACATCAATCGCTTCGATCCATACAAGACATTCCGGTTCCTCGTCTACTTCGGGGGGTCCACGTCCGCGGTGGCCGGGGTGAGCAAGGTGACGGGCCTCAAGCGGTCCAGCGACGTCATCGAGTACAAACAGGGCGGCGACGCCATCAGCCGCAAGGGTCTCGGCCGCACGAAGTACGACCCGATCACCCTGGAGCGCGGGCTCACCCACGACCCCGACTTCGAGGCCTGGGCGAACGCCGCCCAGGTCCTGGACAAGGGCTCGCCCTCCACCTCGCTCAAGAACCTCCGCAAGGAGATCCGCATCGACCTCATGAACGAGATGGGTCAGCCCGTGCACCGGTACATCGTCCACCGGTGCTGGGTCTCGGAATACCAGGGGCTGCCGGACCTGGACGCGGGCGGGAACGCCGTCGCCCTCGAGCACATCAAGCTCGAGAACGAAGGGTGGGAGCACGACCTCACCCTGACGGAGCCGACGGAAGCCTGAGGACTGGCCGGTGGAGATCCAGCTTCCCCTCAGCGGGACCAGCCTGCGGCTCCGGCCGCCCAACGGATTCGACGAGATGTTCCTCGTCGAATCCGGCGGGGGGGGCCGAAGGGCGGCGGTGGAGTTCTTGTCGCGCATCGCGGGAGGTGCCGACCTGTCGGCCCTCCCCGTATACGACTTCGAGACGCTGCTCCTGGAGCTGCGCGCCCTCCTCGTCGGGGAGGCGGTGGTGGCGGAGGCGCGTTGCGGCTGCGGCGAGCGCGTCGACGTGCGCTTCACCGTGCGCGACTACCTGGCCTACAAGCAGCCGCGACCCGTGACGCGCACGGCGCCGGCGGGCCCGGCCGGTTGGCTCTTGCTTTCCGGGACGGAGGTGGTGTTCCGCCTGCCGACGGTTGCCGACCAGCTCGCCCTCTCCGGCCGGCCCGAGCCGTGGAGGTCCCTGGCCGAGAGCTGCGTGCGGCCGGCGGCCATGGCCCGTCGCGTCGACGGCCTCCTGCGCGCGCTGGCCCCGCCCCTGAGCGACGTGGTGACGGGGACCTGCCCCCACTGCGGGCGTACCGCGCCCTTCGGTTTCGACGTACCCGCGTTCGTGCTCGCCGAGCTGCGCGCGGGCAGCCTTCACGTGGACGAGGACGTCCACCTGCTGGCGAGCGCCTACGGCTGGAGCGAGGAGCACATCCTCGGCCTGCCGCGCGCGCGCCGCGCGCGCTATGCCGAGAGGATCCGCGCCGACCGCGGCTCGAGGCGAGCGTGACGAGGCCGTCCTACTTCCGCACGATCGCCCAGCCCGTGCCGCCACTCACGCCCGTGCTGGTCCCGGCGACGCGGCTCCCCCTGGAGGCGGACGAGCGCGTGGACAATTCGCCGCCCGTACGGCTGGATCTACGGCGGTCCGAGGCCCCGCTCGCGGTGAGTCCGGAACCGCCGGCCGCCGGCACCCTGCCGAGCCCTCCGGTGACCGGCCATCCTTCGGAGGCCGCGGCGATGCCCTCGAGCGAAGCCCGGCGGCCGCCGATCCTCGACGAGGTCCCACCCATGCGTTCGGCCGAGCCACGGGCCGCGGAGCACGTCGAGCGCACGGTCCCGCCTGTGCCGACGGCGTCCGCGGAAGGCCACTCCTCGTCGGATCCGCGGGCGAACATGGTGCCGCGCGGTCCGGCGGTAAGCCGTGTCCCACCCGCATCCGCACGGCCGCGACGGCCATTTCCGACGGGCCCCATGACCTCCGACCCTCGCGCACCGGTGGCCCCGAGCGCGGCGCGGCCGGGAGCGCTCGCCGGCGAGGGCTTGACCTTCCGCGCCGATGCCGTGACCGTGCGCGGTCCGAGCGCCGGCGATCCGAGGAGCGAATCCGTCGGCGACGCGCCACGCGCCCCGGCTGCGGCTCCGCGCGTGTCGGCCCCCACGTCCATCGTCCCGGTCTCGGCGGTTGCGGCCTCGGCGGCCGCCGCCGCGAGCGGGCCCACGATAACCATCGGGACCATCGACGTGCGGGTGGTCGACACGCCCCGACGCGCGGCCATCCCCGCGCCCGCCCCTTCCGCACGGCCGGCGGAGGCCTCGCCCGCTCCCCTGGCCCGAGGCCTCGTGGGGAGCTTCGGCCTTCGCCAAGGTTGAGACATGGCATGGAGCCTTCTCGACATCTCCGCGATCACCGACGACCTCGTGGCGATGCTCGAGGGCTGCGTCGCCGCCTCGCCCATGTGGGTCGACAACGGCGGTCCGATTACGCGCTTCAACCTGGCCGTCAGCGGCTCGATGCCGGAGAGCGTGCGCAAGGAGGGCGGCTGCCAGCTCACCCTCTACCTCTTGCACGTGGAAACGGACAAGGCGAACCGCAATACCCCCGTCCTGGGGCCGACGCCGCAGGGAAACCGGCGCCACCCGCTGAGCCTCGACCTCTACTACCTGATGACGGCCTTCGCGGAGAAGGACTACCACCAGGAGCAGCAGGCCATGAGCATCGCCATGCGCTGCTTCCACGAGAAGAGCATCGTCACTTCGCCCACCCAGCAGTTCACGCTCACGTTGGAGACGAAGTCGGCGGACGAGATGGCCCAGATCTGGCAGGCGATGACCACGCCACTCCGTCTGTCCGTCGTCTACCGGGTGGCCGTCGTCTTCATCACGCCGAGCCAGACCGCTCCCGCTCCGGCCGCCCCGCCGACGAAGGTGAGGATCGCGGTCACACCGGCCGACGTGCGCGCCCTGGCCGCCGGCGGTGTCTACGGTCCGTCCCTGGTGGCGACGTTCAAGGTGCCGCCGGGCGCCACTCCCGCGGATGTCGAGGTCATTCGTACGACGTTTTCGCCGGCCGCCCTGGTGCCGGGCGACACCGTCCTGGTGGCGGGCGCGGGGCTGAACTCGCCGAAGCTCGCGAAGGTGTACCTCACGCCGGCGGGGGGCACCGAGGTGGAGGTCAGCGCGTGGCGGATACCGCCCGTGACGGCCTCGGAGCTGCGGCTCACCTTGCCCTCGACGGTGGGTGCGCTGCCCGCGAACGCGCCGCCGTCCGGCCTGTACCTCTTGTCCGTCGGATCGGACGTGCCGGCCGTCGTCCGGTCCAACGCCGTCCCAGTGATGGTGGCGGCGCGGGTGGACAACGTCCTCGATCCGCCCGAGCTCGTGCCGGACGGCAGCGGCCTCTACACGGTGGAGGGGGTGGGGTTCATCCCCGCGCAGACCGTTGTCATCCTGGACACCGTCCCGCTGACACCCGTCGCCAGTCCTCCCGGGGCCGGCGAGTTCCAGGTCAACGGCGCCGGCACGCTTCTCACCTTCAAGCGCCCGGCCACGCTGGCCCCCGGCCGTTACTGGGTCCGCGTGCGCGTGAATCAGGTCGACGCCGCGCCCTCGTGGTTCATCGTCGTATGAGCGCGGCATCCGGTCCGGCGTCGCCGGTGCGGACCCGGGCGGCGTTCGTGGAGCGTGTGCGTGTGCGCGCCCGCCGCTATGCGCTCTGGGCGAGGCACCTGTGGGAGGACGGCGGGGCGAGCGCGGGGCAGGGGCTCGCCATCACGCACGGGGAGGTCGACCGCCTGCTCCTGGCCCCCGAGGTCCTGGCCTCCGCCGAGCAGGATTTCTACCGGAGCCACGCGGGGGCAAGCACCCTGGCCGACGAGGTCCTTCGCGCGGACGAGGCGGCGGCGGAGGACGAGGAGTGGACGAGCCTCTGCGAGTGCTTCCATCTCACGGCGCTCGAGCGCGACCTCCTCTCCGCCGCGCTGGCCGCCGAGATCGATCCCGGCCTCCGCCGCGTCTATGCCTACCTGCACGACGACGTGCAGGCGTCCCAGGTCACGCAATGGCTGGCCGCGCGCCTCTTCGAATGGGCGCCCGACCAGTACTGCGGGCCCGACGCCAATCTCGTCTTCTGGCGCCTGGCTCGGCCGATCGAGAGCTCTCCCAACCCGTGGGGCCCGGCTGCTCCCTGGGCTCCGGACCCCGCGATCGTCCTTCTCGTCGAGCAGGGCGCGTGGCTCGATCCGGAGCTGTGGCCGTCCGTGTTGGCAAGGGACGCCACGGAGACCGCGGCCCTGCCCTGCGCGTTCCCGGAGAGCCTGGCCGGGATCAACGGGTTCATGGAGGGCCTGCGGGCGAGGAGCGGCGCTCCCGTCGAGATCGAGCTCGTGGGTCCCGCGCGGAGCGGCCGGCGCACGCTGGCGGCCCAGTGGGCCGCCCTCCAGGAGCGCGACCTGCTCGTGGCCGACGCGGGTGCTCTCCTGGGCGGCGTGTCCGCGGAGGCGGCCGCCGAGCGTGTGGTCAAGGTCCTGCGCATGGCTCGTGCCGGCCGTGCCGTCGCGTACTGGCATGCCGCGGAGTCGATCACTCCGGCGGCCTGGCAGGCGGCGCGCGGGATGTTCGACGTCACGGTCTTCGGCCGTGAAGCCCCGAGCGCGGCGCCGCCGGCGGAAGGCGTCGTGCGCCATACCGTCCGCCTCGGTGCCGTCCCCCTGGGCACGCGCGAAGCGCTCTGGCGGCACTTCCGAGCGGAGTCCGCTCCGGCCGCGGTGCGTGACCGCCTGCTGCTGGCCGGTGAAGTGGCCTATCTCGCGTCGGCCGCCGACGCCGGCGAGACCGCGGTGCGCCAGGCCGCGCGATCCCTGGCGCGTCCCCCCAACGAGCTCGTCCAGAGCCTTCCCTGCCCGTACACGTGGGCCGACCTCGTCGTCACCTCCGACCTGCGCGCGCAGCTGGGCGAGTTCGAGCAGCAGGCGCGCCTGCGCTGGCCCGTCTACGAAGAGTGGGGCTTCGACCGGCTGTGCCCGCTCGGGAAGGGCATCACCGCGCTCTTCGCGGGCCCGAGCGGAACGGGCAAGACCATGGCCGCCCAAGTCGTGGCCCGCGAGCTGGACCTCGACCTCTATCGCGTCGACCTCGCGGGCGTGGTCAACAAGTACATCGGGGAGACGGAGAAGCGGCTCAAGCAGGTCTTCGATCACTGCGAGAGAGCGCACGTGCTCCTCTTCTTCGACGAGGCGGACGCCCTCTTCGGCCAGCGCATGCAGGTCAAGGACTCGCACGACCGGTTCGCGAACATCGAGATCGACTACCTGTTGCAGCGGATGGAGCAGTTCGACGGCGTCGCCGTGCTGGCCACGAACCGCAAGAACGACCTGGACACCGCCTTCCTCCGCCGCATCCGGTTCGTCATCGACTTCCTGCCCCCGGGGCCGGAAGAGCGACTGCGCCTCTGGAAGAAGGCGCTGCCCGAGTGCACTCCGTCGGGCGAAACCCTGCTGGGCGCCGTCGACTGGGGCCACCTGGCGCAAAACCTCGCCCTGACCGGGGCCGACATCAAGAACGCGGTCCTCAGCGCGGCGTTCCTCGCCCGGAGCGAAGGCGGCGTGATCTCCATGCGACACCTGCTGCGGGCGGTGAGGCGCGAGATGGCGAAGCACGGGTCCGTGCTGCGCACGAGCTGGGAAGGAGAATAGCCGTGGTCAAGGTCGACATCGGGACCGTAGCCCTGGAAGTGCCGGGCCTTTCCGCCCCGGCCGGACGGCGGCTCGCGGAAAGGGTGGCCGAGGGCCTCGGGGGCGTGGATTGGGCGGCCGCGCCCGCGTCCGCCATCACCCTTTCCGTGACGACCGAGGCGGACGTCGAGTCGGTCCACCTGGACCTGCTGGCGGCTTCGATCGTGAGCGCCCTGCGGCGCCAGCTCTCCTGACCGCGATGGCTGGCAAGTTCCTCCACGGCGCCCTCGTCCAGTTCATGGACACGTTCCTCATCCCTCTGCCCAACGTCATCATCTTCCAGTTCAATCCGGAGACGATCACCCACACCTGGTCCCCGGCGCAGGCCGCGGGGGGCAGCGGCCCCACGGCCAATCCGCTGGCCGTCAAGGGCACGCCGGGCGAGAGCTTCTCGTTCAGCCTCGCCATGGATTCGAACGACATGATCGCGGACGGGAGCCCGGTGGCGGAAGGGATCGCGGTGGTGTCCGGGGTCTACACGCGCCTCGCCGCCCTGGAGATGCTGCTCTACCCGACGGCCAGCCCCACGGACGGCCTGCTCGGCGCGGTGTCGGTCTCGGCGGCGGGAATCGGAGGCTCCGCGGCGGCGGGCGGGGTGAAACGGGACGTGCCCGCGGCGCAGCTCCCCACCGTCCTTTTCGTGTGGGGCCCCGGCCGGATCCTCCCCGTCAAGGTGACGGGCCTGGCCATCACGGAGCGGCTCTACGACCCGCTCCTCCTGAACCCCATCCACGCCGAAGCCCAGATCGGCCTTCAGGTGCTGACCCCGGAGGAGCTGAAGTACGTCACCGGCCCCCTCGCGGACCTTGCGAACGTCGCCTACACGTATTCGCAGGGCCTGCGGCAGGTCCTCGCCATCGCCAACCTCGCCAACTCCGTCGAGTCGGTCATCGGCATGCTGCCGGTCTGAGGAATCCATGTTCGAGCCCGGAAGCCGCTACGAGAAGATGCCGACCTACACGGTCACGCTGCCCGACGGCCGGACGGTGACGGCGGTGCGGCTGCCCCTGCCCCTGGCCGATCCGTTGCTCGGCTACCACCGCCGCCTCGAAGGTCAGCGCCTCGATCACATCGCGGCGCGGTACCTCCGGGATGCCACGACGTTCTGGCGCCTGTGCGACGTGAGCGGGGTCATGGTCCCGGATGCCCTGGCCGCGCGCGACCTCGTCGGCGTGCCGCAGAAGAAGTGAGGGAGCGATGGCAGGGACCTTCCAGGTCGTGATCAACGGGACGCCGGTGGAGGACGACTTCTACACGAAGATGGCCGCCCTCGAGGTCGAGGAGAACGCCGACGAGCCGGGGGCCTTCGTCATGAAGCTGCCCGTGGCCACGGATGGGGGCACCGACCTGACCTTCGTCAACGACCCTCGCCTGCAGCCGTTCGCCAACGTGGCGGTGGTCGTGAAGCAGGAAGACCAGGCCGACCAGTGCGTCTTCGACGGCTACGTCCTCTCCCACAAGTTGCACCTCGAGACGGGCGCGGCCTCGAGCCTGCTCGAAGTGTGGGGCCAGGACGCCTCCTGGCTGATGAACCTCGAGGAGAAGGCCCGCGAATGGGTGGACGTGACCGACGGCAGCGTGGCCAACTCCATCTTCGGCGAATACGGGTTCGCCCCCGCAGACGAGAACACCGACGAGGACGCGGTGTCCCATCCGGAGAGCGGGCACAGCCTCATGCAGCGGGCCACCGACATCCAGTTCCTGCGCAACCTGGCCCGCCGTAACGGGAAGCTGTGCCGGGTGGCGGCGGAGGACAAGCCGGGCCAGCTCACGGGGTACTTCATCACCCCTCCCCTCGACGGCGAACCCACCGTCACGTTGGCCCTCAACGACGCCGCGGCGGCCACGGTGAGCGCGCTCGACTTCGAATGGGACGTCACCCGGCCGAGCGCGGTCAACGCGCGGCAAGCGCTCTTGACCGACGCCAGCGAGGACGGGGCGAGCGGGAACGCCGCCGACTCCGGCCTGGCCGCGCTCGACGAGCGCGACCTCGCGACCTTCGCCGGGCGGGCGACCACGGTGCTCCTGACCACGGTGGTCGACGATGCGGGCGAGCTGGCCGCGCGCGCGCAGGGCCTCTTGCGCGAGTCGGGCTGGTTCCTGCGCTGCGAGGGAGAGACGGACGCCAGCCGTCTGAAGGCCGTTCTTCGGGCCGCCACCGTGGTGCAAGTGGACGGTGCGGGCGCCGTCCACTCCGGCAAGTACTTCGTGTGGAAGGTGCGCCACAGCTTTACCCAGGACGCGCACAAGATGCGCTTCTCGCTCTGCCGCAACGCGGCCGGGCCCGCGCCCTCCGGCGCCGGCGGCCTGCCCTTCGGATTGTGACCGCCATGAACGACCACGCCCTGCTCGAGGTCATCGACCGCATCCGCGGGCGGTACTTCGGCAAGTACCGCGGGACGGTGACGGAGGTGGACGAGGCGACGCTCCGGATCAAGGCCAAGGTGCCGGCGGTGCTGGGCACGCAGAAGACCGGCTGGTGCACGGCCTGCCTGCCCTACGCGGGCGACCAGGTCGGGCTCGCGTTCCTGCCCGAGCCGGGCAGCGGAGTGTGGATCGAGTTCGAAGGGGGCGACGTGTCGTATCCGGTCTGGGTCGGCTGCTACTGGCGCGAGGGAGAGAAGCCGAGCGACGTGACCCCCGCCGTCAAGGCCATCGTCACCCGGCAGGGGATGAAGGTCCTCTTCGACGACGACGAGCAGACGATCGTCCTGACCGACCAGAGCAACAACAAGGTCACCCTCGCCGTGGACAGCATCACCCTCGAGCGCGGAGCGAACAAGGTCGTGCTCAACGAGGCCGGCGTCACCGTCAACGACGGCGCGCTGCAGGTGGTCTAGATGACCCAGCTCCTCACCACGGCCAGCGTGCTCCTCTGCCCTCACGGGGGCATGGTCAGCGTCATCAGTGCGAACGCGCGTTCGACGGCGCAAGCGGCCCTCGCGCGGAGCTCGGACACCTTCACCATCGCGGGCTGCCCCTTCAACATCGCCGGCGGGCCGCATCCCTGCGTCCGCGTGCAGTGGATGGTGTCGGCCACGAGGGTCAAGGCCGTCGGCGATCTCGCCCTCAACACCAACAGCGTCGGGTTGTGCCTGGCCGCGGACGGCGCGCCGCAGGGGGCGGTGATGATCCAGGCCACGCAGCCGCGCGGCTCCGGGCATTAGGCATGGCGCGCCACGACTTCGCCTATCCGTTCCGCATCAGCGGCACCTCCGGGCAGGCGGCCCAATCCGCCTATCCCGACCACGTCGACCAGATGATCCGGCAGGTCCTCCTCACCGATCCCGGCGAGCGCGTCTGCATGCCGGAGTTCGGCTGCGGGCTGCGGCGGCTCATCTTCGCTCCCCACAGCGATGCCCTCCAGGCCACGACGAACCTGCTCGTCCTCCAGTCCCTGCAGCGATGGCTCTCTCTGCACATCGAGGTGAAGAAGGTGACGGTCAGCAAACCGGACGAGTTCCCCGAGGGACAGTTCGTGGTCCTCATCGAATACGTGCTCCGGGAGACGCAGACGCCGAGCCAGGCCGAGGTCCGGGTCTTCTAGATGAGCGCTCCGGCCAAAGACCGCTTCCTCGCGCTGAGGGAGTCGACGACCCTCAACGGCATCGATTTCGTGGAGGTGCTGGCCGCGCCGCCGGCGGGCGAGTTGCGCGTGCACTTCGTCAACGCCGTCACCGTCGACGAGCCGGGCCTCACCGCCACCATCACCGGGGGTGACCGCGTTCCGACGGTGGCGGTCGAGCCGATCGTCCCCGCCGACTGGTCCGCGGACGCGGAGGGCCGCCCCGTCCTCGCCGTCCATGCCCTCGCGGACGGCGATTTCTCCAACTACACGCTCCGCCTCTCCAGCTCGCGCCTGGACCGCTTCTTCCGGGAGACGCGCTTTTCGTTCAAGGTGGCCTGTCCCTCCGACTTCGACTGCGCGCCGGTGCCGATCACGTGTCCACCGGACGACATCGTGGCCCCGCCGATCGATTACCTGGCCAAGGACTACGGAAGCTTCAAGCGCGCCCTCAGTGACTTCTCGGCCCTGCGCTACCCCGACTGGGAGGAGCGGTCGGAGGCGGACTTCGGCGTGATGTTCCTCGAGGCGCTGTCCGGGCTGGCCGACGAGATGAGCTACGTTCAAGACCGGGTCTCCGCGGAGGCCGCCCTCGAGACGGCCACCGAGCGTCGCTCCATCGAGCGGCTCGCGCGGCTGGTCGACTACCAGCCACGGCCAGCCACCAGCGCGCGCACCCTGCTCGCCTGCAACGTGACCTCGGGCCCCGTCCCCGCCGGTGTGCGCGTGAGCGCCGAAACGCCCGCGGGCGCCGTCATTCCGTTCGAGATCGGCCGCGGCCTCGCCGACCACGCCAGCTACGTGACGGATCCCCGCTGGAACGATCCCATCCCACCCTACTGGTGGGACGACGACCGGCGGTGCCTGCTCCCGGGGACCACCGAGATGTACGTGGCCGGCCAGGGCTTCGGTTTCTTCCCGGGTCAGGCCGTCCTCATCGACACCGACGCTCCCAACACGGCGGACCCGCCGACGCGGGAAGTGGTCCACCTCACCGATGTGGAGGAGCTCCTCGATCCTCTCTTCGGCTCCGCCCCGGTCACGCGCATCGCCTGGTCGGCGGCGGAGGCCCTGCGCTACGAGCACGACCTGACGCGCACCCACCTCGCCGGCAACGTCCTGCCCGCCACGCAAGGCCGGCGCTTCAGCGAGAGCTTCGCCATCGAGAAGGCGCCCCTCACGTCGCCCGGGATGCCGCTGGCCATCGTGCGGCGCGCCGCCAACAGCACACCCGGCGCGCCCGCGTGGGACTACCTGCACAGCTTGAGACAGGCCCCTCTGGCCTGGCTGGCCGGCGACGACCCGGAGGCCCCTCCCGCGCCGGAGATCACCTTGACGCGCAAGGCACCTGTCGTCGACGCGTGGGCGTGGACCACGCCTCTCCTGAAGGCGAGCGAGTTCGAGAACGTCTTCGCCACGGAGCCCGCCACCTATCGGCCGATCCCGTTTCCGGGGGGCACCCATCGCGAGTACGACGGCGACCGCGGCGAGACGCTGCGGTTCGGCGACGGCACGTTCGGCGCCCGTCCGGACGCGGAGGACGTATTCGAGGCCGTCTACCGCGTCGGGGCCGGAGAGGCCGGGAACGTGGCCCCCGACTCGATCACGGTGATCGACCCCGCGTGGACCGGCCTTCTCTCCGCGGCGTGGAACCCGTTCCCCGCCCAGGGCGGCGCGGATCGAGAGACGGCCGAGCGCGTGCGCCGCCTCGCGCCGCAGGCGTTCCGCGCGCGGCAGTTCCGGGCGGTGCGCGCCGAGGACTACGAGGCGGAGGCCGAGAGGCTGCCCTGGGTTCAACAGGCGGGGACGGCCTTCCGATGGACGGGCAGCTGGCTCACCGTCTTCACCACGCCGGACCCCAAGGGCGGGGGCGCCCTCCCCCTGGAGCGGCACACCGAGCTGATCCACCTGCTCAATCGCCGGCGCCTGGCCGGCTACGAGTCGTACGTGCCGCCGGCGCGATACGTCTCGATCGACCTGCGCATCGTGGTCTGCGCGACGCCCGAGGCCTTCCAGGGCGACGTGGAGCGCGATGTCCTCGACCGTCTGGGCAGCTCGCGGCGCGCCTCGGGGGCCGTGGGGTTCTTCTTCGCGGACCGGTTCACCTTCGGGACCCCACTGGAGCGAAGCCGGCTCGAAGCCGCCATCCAGGCGACCCCGGGCGTGGCCGGCGTGCTGAAGGTCCAGTACCGGCGCCGCGGTTTCGTGCCCGCTTTCGTCGATCTCCCGGACGTGCTGCCGCTGGCCCCCGACGAGATCCTTCGCGTCGACAACGATCCGGACTTCCCCGAGCGCGGCTCCTTGAAGGTCATCGTACAGGGAGGCAAGTAGTGGCCGACGAGACCATCTGCCCCTGCGAGCGGCCACCGAGCGAACGGCTCGTCCAGAACCCGCCCGCACGCTCGTCCATCCGCTATCGCGTGGGTGACTTCGTCAGCTTCCGCCGGGCGCTCCTGGCCGGACGCGAGGGGGAGACCCAGCTGGCGGCGTGGCGGCCCGGCGCCCGGACCGACCTCGCCCTCCAGATGATCGAGTGGTGGGCCTATCTCGGCGACGTGCTCACGTTCTACAGCGAGCGCATCGCCAACGAGTCCTACCTGCGCACGGCCGAGTTGCAGGAGAGCGTGCGACGGCTCATCCGGCTGCTCGGCTATCGCCCCCGGCCGGGCATCGCGGCGAGCGGCACGGTGGCGGCCGTGGTCACGGGGAATGCGGCGGTGACCATCGAGGCGGGATTCGCCATCGACAGCAAGCCCGGGCCGGGGGAGGAGCCGCAGACCTTCGAGCTGGACGCGGACGTCACCGCGTTGCCCAACGACCGCGTCCCCGCGCGACCGCCGGAGTTCCTGCTCGCCCCCGCCACGAATCAGTTCCTCATCCGTGGCGTGACCACGCAGGTCGCCGCCTCGTCGGTCGTCGTGCTGGCGGCGCGCAACCCGGCGCTGACGCCGGTCACGCCCGGCCTGTTGAGCGTCACCAGCGTGGTGACCGAGACGACGTCACAGAAGACGAAACAGTCTCGTGTCACCTTCTCCGCCGCGAGCGCGCTCCCGGCGCCCCTTCCCGCCTCGGCGCTGGCCGTCCGCCGGCCGACCCAGGCGAGCCCCGTCTGGACCCTGACCCCCGGCGGCATCTCCGGCAACGTCGTGCACCTGGCGGGAGCGCAGCGGCAGATCGCGGCCGGCGACCTCGTGGTCCTGACCGCTTCCGGCCTCACCCCGGTGTTGGCCACCGTGAACGCGGCCCAGGAGGTCATCTGGTACGCGAACCCGAAGTCGTCGTCCACACCCCAGACGCCGCCGGACGCACCCGCCATCCCGATCCCGCTGCCGCACACCCAGCTCACGTTGTCGGTCACCCTCGACGCCTCGTGGCCCGCGGCCGTGGCCTCCGCTTCCGTCCAGTTCGCCCTGCAGGAGGTCGGTCCGCTCGTCGACCAGCCGGCATCCAGCTTCGATGGAACGCCCGGCGCGCTCGAGGCGGTGGCCCCCGCGCGGTTCCGAGCCGGAGCCGGCATTCCCATCCTGATCGAGGACTCGCTGGGGGCGGGCATGGAGGGCTTCGGCGCTTCCAGCAACGCGGAACAGACCCTGACCGCCAGCGGGCTCACCGAGCCGCCCGTCTCACTGGTTCCGCCGCTCGCCGTCTACACCAACCTGCTCGCGGTCACGCGGGGAAAGACGGTGGCGGCCGAGGTCCTGGGCGGCGGCGACGCGTCGGTTGGCGGGCAGGAGTTCGTCCTCAAGAAGTCGCCCGTCACCTACCTGCCGAATGGGGCCGGCTTCGTGAGCACGGTGCAGGTGCGCGTGGACGGCGTCCTCTGGCAGGAGGCGGAGAGCTTCTTCGACCAGGCGGCGGGCGCCACCATCTTCGTGACCTCGGAGGACGAGGACGAGAAGACCCACGTGAAGTTCGGGGACGGCGTGAACGGCGCGCGCCTGCCCACCGGCGTGGACAACGTCGTGGCCAGCTACCGCTACGGCAGCGGCGCGGCTTCACCGGGACCCGGCCAGCTCACCGTCATCGCCAAGCCCCTCCCCAACGTGACCGGCGTCCGCAACCCCGTGCCGGTGGGAGGGGGAGCGGACCCGGAGCCCGCGGCCCAGATGCGCCGCTACGCGCCCAAGTCCGTTCTCGCCTTCAACCGCGCGGTGTCGGGTGACGACTACGAAGTGATCGCCGCCCTCGCGCCGGGCGTCACGCGTGCGCGCGCCTACTGGGCCTGGAGCGCCGCCGAGCAGCGCGGGCTGGTCACGGTGTACGTGGGGGATGACGCGGCCGCCGTCGATTCCGCGCGCGCGGCCCTCGCCGCCACCAGCGACCCCAACCGCCACGTGAGCGTCGTGCCGGCCGCGGCCGTCCCGACGCTCGTCCTCCTGCTCGTGCTCGTGGATCCCCGCTTCGAGCCCGCGACGGTGGCGAGCGGCGTGCGCACGGCGATGCTCGATCCGGACCTCGGGCTGTTCGGGGCGAACCGCCTGCGCATAGGCGAGTCGGTGTTCCACAGCCAGATCGCCCTGGCCAGCCTGGGCGTCCCCGGCGCGATGGCGCTCCGGGCCAGCCTGTTCGTCACCCTGCGGCCCAGCGGCCTCGCCTTCGAGCTGCAGGCGCGGCATGTGCCCGGCGAGGGCGGCTACTTCCAGACGCAAGAAAGCTGGGTCTGGGTCTTCACGGAGATGGCATCCCATGCCGGATGACCTCTTCGTCCAGTACTACGGCGCGAAGCTGTGGAGCCTGGTGCCCGCCGTCTATCGCGCGCGGGACAGCGAGCCGGTGGAGCCCGGACCGTTGCGCGAGATGGTGGACCGCATCGCCGCCCAGGCCGCGATCGTGCGGCGGAGCGTGGACCGCCTCTGGGAAGACCAGTCGATCGAGAGCTGCGACGACTGGATCATTCCGTACATCGGCGACCTGCTCGCCACCAACCTGGTGGCCGCCCTGGACGCGCGTGGCCAGCGGCTGGACGTGGCCAAGACCATCTACTACCGCCGCCGCAAGGGCACGGTGGGGCTGCTCGAGGAGCTCGCCTCCGACATCGCCGACCGGGACGCGCGGGTGGTGGAGTTCTTCCGGCGGCTGGGCCGCACGCGCCACAACTTCGACCCGCCGATCGGCCCGGTGCCCTTCTTCGGTGGCGCGACGGAGCCGGTCCCGCCCGCGGTCATCGAAGGCCTGGCCGGAGCCTACACGCGCACACCGATGGGCGGCTACGCCGACCTGCGCCAGGCCTACGGGGCGGCCAAGGCCCACACCGCGTTCGACGAATACGCGCACACCGCGGACTTCCGGCGCGGCCGCACGTCGGTGGGCTGGCACAACATCCCCAAGCTCGGCGTCTTCGTGTGGTGGCTGAAGACCTACCTGGTCGGCGATACCACGCCCGTCCTCCATCCGTCTTGCGCCGGCCAGTTCACCTTCGATCCGACGGGCCGCGAGATCCCGCTCTTCGCGCGGACGCAACGGTCGGCCGAGCGCTTCGGCGAGCACTGGATCTCGCCCGACGAATGGCAGCTCCCCGTTCCCATCGGACAGGACCTGTTCGACCTCCAGCCGGACCAGCTCTACCCGTCGTCGCTGGCCGTGCTCGAGGGAGACACTCCGCCTTTCTCGCCGATGACCCTCGACCGCGTCGTCGTGGACACGGAGCGGGGACGGTTCCGGCTGCAAGGGGCCCCGCCCGCCGGCGACACCGTGCACGTCCGGTACACCTATGGGTTCGGGAGCGAGATCGGGGCGGGGCCGTATGACCAGCGGCTGCGGCGCGCGCGTTTGCCGGAGCAGCCGCCGCCCGTCCGGCTGGCCGCGGGCGGTGGCAACGCGCTCTCCACCGCCACCACCGCCCTGCCCGCGCAGGCTACGGTGTCCGTCCGCGACTCGCTGACCTACGGCGCGCCCGTCGACGTGTCCGGCGTCGATCACCTGGTCGTCGCGGGGAAGAACCGCGAACGGCCCGTCGTCCGTTGGACGGCGACGCCGCGACCGGTCTGGACGGTGACGGGCAACCCGGGATCCACGCTGGCCCTGCAGGGCCTGCACCTGGCCGGGGCCGACATCGTCCTGGCCGGCGACTTCGATTCCGTCCTCCTGCGCTGTTGCACGTTGGATCCGGGGACGTCCGGAGATCGAGCGCAGCCCCCGGCCATGTTCGCGAGCGCCATCGACGGCGTCCTGCTCGCACCGACGCGGCTGTACATCGAGGCCACCGTGCGGACGTTCCGCGTCGAACGGTCGATCACAGGTCCCCTGCGCGCCCGAACCCCGGGGAGCATCGAGCGCCTCCAGATCTCCGACAGCATCCTCCAGGCGCTGCCGGAGTCGATGGGCGGACTGTTCGTCTCTTCCGACCTCTACGACGCGGGAGCCCTGGCCGCCGACCTGCAGAACTCTTCCGACCCGTTGTCGACCTTCCTGCGGGGACGCCTCTCCGCGGCCGGAGTGGCCGCCGTCGACGCCTACGACCCGGCGGCCGTCGCCCCGCCGTCGCTCGCCGACCGGCTCCGCCAGGACCTCAACGCGATCATCGACGGCGGCACTTCGATCTACGAGGCGGCCCGCTTCGCTGGAGTCCGGCTCTCCGCGAAGACGCGCGCCCTGGCCGGACAGGCCCTCACCGGCGCCGCTCTCACCGATCTCAACCGCCGGTTGCTGGAGGAGGCCTACCCCGCGGCACTGGGCGCTCCCGCCATCGCCACGACCGCGGGCGACGTGGAGCTGGTCCGCACGACGGTGCTGGGACGGATCGCCGTCCACCGCCTGCACGCCAGCGAGTGCGTGCTGGGGGACCTTGCCGTAGCGGACGACGACCAGCACGGGTGCATCCGCTTCTCGGCGTACGCGGAGGGAAGCGTCATCCACCAGCCGTACGAGAGCGTGGCCATCCTTCCCGAGGCGCCGGTCTTCCGCACGCGCCGGTTCGGTGAGCCGCAGTACGCGCGCCTCCGCGAAGGTGCGGACGACTTGATCGTCGCCGGGGGCCCGGACGGGACGATGCTGGCCGGCGCCGAGGACGGGTCCGAGATGGGAGCCTTCGGGTTGGAGCGGATCCCGGTCAAGAAGCGCGGTCTCCGCCAGAAGTTCGTCGAATACATGCCCATCGGCCTGGTGCCGGTGTGGATCGACGTGACCTGATCGAGGGCGTCCAAGGAGAGCGAGATGGCGAGCGACAGATCCCGGGTTTCGTACGATCCCTCGAGACAGTACCGCTCCGTGGTGGCCCAGCAGGGCCGCGTGACCCTGGAGGCGGATGTCAACGAGGCGGCGTACATCGGCCAGGAGGAGCTGCGCGAGGAGACCCTCGACATCGTGGGGCCGGTGGGCACGCCCGATGACGGCTTCGCGGTCAGCGGCGCGGCCGGCCTCTTCGACTTCCACGTCGGCCCGGGCACGCTCTACGTGGGCGGCCTGCGTGTGTTCGAGCCGCTGGGTTTCGATTACAGCACGCAGCCGGAGTGGCTCGACCACGACGGGGACCCGCTATGGGTCGAGCCCAAAGACGTCCGCGAACGACAGGGCCACGAGCTGGCCGCGCTCCTCTTGCGCGAGCAGGAGGTGGGCGCGGTCGAGGACCGTCCCCTGCGCGAGGTCGCGCTGGGCGGACCCGACTCCGCCCAACGCACGCGGCTCGTGCGCCGTGTCCTCCGCCTGGCCACCTCCGCCGACGAGTGCGAGGAGGCCGACGGCGAGGTGGCGAAGCAGCTCGTCAAAGCCGGAGTGACCTGGAACCCGGACACGATGAGGCTCACGAGCCCGGCGACCTTGCAGGTCCAGTTCGTCCAGGCACCGGAGCCGGAAAGCCCCTGCGACCCCGAGGTGCAAGGCGGTTACCTCGGCGCGGACAACCAGCTCATCCGCGTGCAGCTCACGGGCTTCGACCTGCGCGGCCGCGGTCGCGGCCGCTTCGTCTGGGGGTACAACAACTCGTCGTTCTTCTACAGGGTCAAGGCCGTCGACGCCCAGACGCTGGAGTTCGAGGCCAGTCCCATCGACGCCTATCACACGCCGCGGCCCAACAAGGCGGTGGAGGTTCTCCGCTCGGCCGTCCCCCTCGGCCACGACGACTACGTCGCGGCCCACAGCGGCGTCGTGATCACTCCGACCGCGGCCTTCGTCCCCGAGACGCGGCGCCTGGCGCTCCCCGCCCCCCTGCCCGCCGAATACGTCGATCCCGATCACACCACGCCACTGTTCCTGCGGGTGTGGGAACAGGAGCTCGAGTTCACGTCGGGGACGCCCGTCGAGCTGCCCGGTACGGGCCTGCAGGTGGTCATCGACCTCGGCGGGCCGGCGGGCCTCTTCACCATCGGACAGTTCTGGACGTTCGCCGTCCGTCCGCGCACTCCGGTCAACGTCTACCCGCAGCGTTACCTCGACGCGGCGCAGCCGCCGGAGGGCCCGCGCCTGTGGCTGTGTCCGCTGGCCGTCATCGGCTGGAAGAGCGCGACGTTCCAGCTCCTGGACGACTGCCGGCCGCCGTTCGACGACCTCGTCGAGCTGACCAAGCGAAAGGGCGAATGTTGCGCCGTCGTCGTCAAGGAGACCGACGCCGTCGCGCCGGGCGCGCTGCAGAAGCTCCTGGACCAGGCGGCGCTGAACAAGAAGGGCGTTTCGCTGCGGCCCGGCGTCTACGAGCTGATCGAGCCCTTGCGCCTGGGCCCCCAGCACTCGGGGCTCGTGCTGGAGGGGTGTCAGTCCGCCGCGATGATCCGCGTCAAGGCGGGAGCGGAGGCCGCCTTCACGGACGGACTGATCCTGCTCGAGAAGACGGACGACTTCACCCTCCGTGGTCTGCGCCTGCGCCTGCCCGTCGTACCGACGCGCGGGACCGCGGCCAAGCAGGCGTTCTCCATCGGCGTCCGGCCCGTCCAGAGCGCCAACCTGACCATCGAGGACTGCCTCTTCCGGTTCGCCGTCGACCCGCGGGTGCCGACGGTAGCGATCGGCGTCTACGGGGGCGCCGAGCTGTGGCACCTGCGTCTGGTCCGCAACCGCTTCTTGTACGAAGGAGAGCGCGACGGGTCGGAGCGCGGTCCGCATGTGCTCGTGGGGTTCGGGCTGTGGCCGCAGGCGGCGCGGAAGACGGACGGGACGGCCGCGAGCGGAGCGCTGGGCATGCCCCTGCTGAGCGACGCGGAGCTTGCCCACAACGAGTTCTCAGGGCTGGACTACGCGGTCTGGGTGCGCGCCGTGCTCGGGCGCGTTCGGTGCGAGAACAACGTCGTATCCCGGTGCGGCAACGGGTTCCAATTCGCAGGCCCCGACGTGTCGTCCATCGGGGAGCTCGTCCGCCAGTCCTTTCGAACCACCTTCCGCGACACCGCCGAACGGGACCTCCATCGCGCCCTCATTTCCGCGGCCCAGCCGGAGGTCGTCCGCCGCATGGAGGAAGCGGGTCGCGCGCTGCCCTTGCCGGGGGGGATCGAGATACACAAGGCCTTCGCGGCGGCACCCTTGGATCAGATCCGGACCAAGGCGGTGCGCGCGGAAGCGAAGACGCTGCTGGACCGGCTCCGCGCCGACTTGCGCAGTGGAAGCGGAGGCCCGGCCGCCCCTCCGGCGGGCGCGCCGCCGGAAGCCGTCGATGACGAAGGTGAGATGGACCGGCGGGAGCTCGCGAGCCTTCTCAACAGCTTCCGTCTGGCCGCCGCCGTCTTCGACGGGGCGCCTCGACTGACGCCCCACCTCCACTTCAGCCATAACGAGGTCTTGCTCGAATCTGCGGCGCGGACCGAGCGCGCCCTCGAGGCGAGGTCGGGTATCGCGGTGCTGCTGGCCCCCGACGACGGCGGCAGCGTGATGCTGATGGGAAACCGGATCGACGGCCGGGACGTCTGGGTCCTCGCCTCGCTGATCCTGCCCGCCTACTGCGTGGTGAGCGGCAACCTCATCACCAACGAGACGACGGACGATCGAACCTTCAGCCTCGTCGTCCACGGGGCGGACAAGGCGCTCCTTTCCGTGATGGGCAACGCCTTGCGCGGGCGCATGCAGGTCCTGCCCGAACGGAGCACCACGGCCGCGCCCACGACCTGGCGTTTCCTCAACGAGAACAGATGAGGAGGATGTCCGCAGAGATATCACGCCATCCGTCCCCGGACGTCTCCGCGCGCGTCGGCCACCGCGCGCGCCCGCACCCGCCTTTGGCTTCGCCGCGTCTGCGCCTGCCCTCGGGCAACCAGTCACGGCTGCGGGCGCTGGCGCCCGCCTCTGCTCAGCCCAAGCTCGCGGTCTCCGAGCCGGGCGACCCCTTCGAGCGCGAGGCCGACCGCGTCGCCGACGCGGTCGTGGCCACGGCCCAACGCTCGTGCGAGGGTGGCTGCGAACGAGAGGAGCGCGGCGCCTGCGCGGAGTGCGCTCAACGCAAGGCCGAAAGTGCGCCTCCCAGCCCGGCGGCCAACCCCCCGGCTCGACCGCGTGCGGGCGGCGGCCACCCCCTCCGCGCCGGCATCCGTTCGTTCATGGAACAACGCATGGGCCATTCGTTCGAGAGGGTGCGACTCCACACGGACGGGAGCGCGGCCGGTCTGGCCCGCAGCCTGAGGGCCCGCGCCTTCACGATCGGATCCGACGTCTACTTCGGAGAGGGACGCTACGACCCCGACAGCGTGAACGGCCGCCGGCTGCTCGCTCACGAGCTGACCCACGTCGTCCAGCAGGGCGAAGCGGGTGGCGCAGGACCCATCGCCCAACGGACGGTGTTTCGTCAGGCGGAGCCCGACACCGAGACCGGTGCCGACGAGGGGTCAGCCGCCGAAGGTGAGACCGAGGAGGCGGCGGAGGCGGAAGAGAGCGACGACAACCCCGAGTTCGACATCTCGGACGGCAACACGGCGCTCGGTCCCTCCACCCCCACGGAATCAGGGGAACAGGAAGAGGAGGGCGCGTCGGAGTCCGAGACCCCGTCCGAGGACGTCGAAAGCGGGACGGACGAGGGCGACTCGGAACCCATCGAGATGAAGGGACCCGGGGACAAGGGCAAGGGAAAAGGGAAGGGCAAGGGCAAGGGGGACAAGGACACGCCCAAACCCAAGCCGAAGCCGAAACCGAAGCCGATCATCACGAAGATCGACGTCGATCTGGCCAAGCAGAAGCTGCACATCACGTCCAACGACGGGAGCCTGGACGGGGACGTCACCATCTCCAGTGGACACGGGTGTCCCAACACCAGCGACGACCCGTGCAAGACGGGAGACGAGCTGTACTGCACTCCCAACGTCAAGGACGTTGCCCCCGGCCGCCTGGAGGGCGAGGGATTCACCAACAAGGACGGCGACGGCATGGCCTGGTATGTCGGCGTTGACGATACAAGGGGGATCGGCATCCACAACAGTCAGACCGCCAACGGCACACCGCTCTCGCACGGATGTGTGCGCGTCGGCGACGGGGAGCCGGGCAAGGCCATCGCGAAGAAGATCAACACGCACGTCAACAAGGACACCAAGATCACGATCACCGGCAAGGCGCCGACCAAGGCGTGGAAGAGAGCGAAGGACAAGATGAAGTCGTACAAGGACTGCCCTCTGCCGCCCGAGCCCAAGCCCAAACCGAAACCGGCGGCCCCCAAGAAGAAGAAGTAGGAAACGGCCGCGGCCAAGCGGCTCAGGGCTTGGACTTGCCCTTGGTCTTCTTCTTTTTCTTGCAGTCCCAGCAGAACTTGTTGCTTTGACGCGCCCAGGTGCCGCCGACGCTCACGGAGGTCACGTTGACCCTCACGTTGTCGTGGATGATGCGCGAGGGCGGCACGGCCGGGTTTCCCCGATCCAGCCGAACGCAGCCGTGAGAGGCGGGGTAGGCGGGCACGGGATCGTAATGATGGAAGGCCACCCCACGGCCATTGAAGTAGGTGACGTTCTTCGCCGAGGGGTACTTCTTGAGCTTGCAGCCGAGGTTGCCCACCGTGTGCGGGCCCTTGGGTGTGCAGTGAGAGCCCCCGAGCTTGCTGGTCGCCGTGTCGTTGCAGTTCTTGCCGCAGCACCCCGCCCCGGGCGAGCTCTTGAAGGGGCCCTTGGGCTGAGCGCCCGCGGACGGCCCGGCCCAGGTCAGGGTGACTTCGTGGTCGGGGCTGGCCAGATCGACCTTGATGGCCTTGATGAAGGTAGCGGGGAAGTCGGCGACGCGAGCCGACGGCCGGCCGCAGAACTCGGCGGCCTTCTTGGGCCCCTTCCTTTGCAGGAGACCCGACTGGGCCGCGGCCCCGGGAGTGAGCCGGGCCGAACCACCTCCGACCACCCGGTCCGCCACCGCGTCCGCCTCCGCCTCCAGGGCCTGGGCCCGCGGAGAGTCCGACCACGCGGCCGCGCCCGGTTCACTCTTGGACTGAAGCTCTTCCTCTCCCTCCGCGCCCGTCTCGCCGGCCGCGGTCACCGGCTCGCCCGCCTCGCCCTGCTCGACCGCCTCGTCCCCGACCTCGTCCTCTGTCGCCGCGTCCTCGTCGTCGCAGCTGTTCTCGTCGGTGTCCTCGCCGGACTCGTTGTCGACCGGATCGTTCTCGTCGCCCGCCGGCTCCTCGTCCAGCGCGGTGGCGTCCCCCGCCTCCTCCGTCATGCCCTCTTCTTCCGCGGGCGCCCGCTGGAGGGCGGTGCGGCCGTCCGCCTGCTGCACGACATGCGTCAATTCGTGTGCGAGCAGGCGAGCGCCGGCGCCCGTGCCCGGCTGGAAGCGGCCGGCCCCGAACACCACGTCCTCACCGACAGTGTAGGCAAGCGCCCCCACGGAGCGCGCGGACTCGGCGGCCTCGCTCCCGGTATGGACGCGCACGCCACCGAAGGAGTGGCCGAACCGCGATTCCATTTGCGCGCGCGTGCCGGCGGGCAGCGGCTCTCCGGAGCCCTGCAGGGCGCGCGCCACGGAAGCCGAGGGGCCTTTGGCGCCCCCGGTGCTCTTCTGCCGCTGGAGGCGCTCCTCGGGGCAGGCACACTGACCGCCGCTGCCCCCGCAGCCACATTTGCGTTGTATCCGCTCGAGCAGGCCCTGATTGCCGTAGCCGGTACCCGGAACGCGGGGTGAACGTCGCATTGCGATGGACGGCCTGACCGGCGGCCGCGGCGTGGAGCTCGCCTGCCGTTGTCCGCAACGCATACCAAACGAAACTTTACACCCGTGCGGCCCCCGGGGAGCTGTATCCGCACGGATCGGCTCGACGGCAGAAGTTGCCGATTCGCGGCCGGAGAGTGGACGCGGCATAATCATGGGCTCTCGCTCTCCCGGACTTGGCCTCAAGTCAGAGGCCGTGCGCGGGTGAGCCGGACCCATGCCGTGTCGATCGGCAGGATGGAGTTCATGATGGCGCAGGACAAGGACGAGGCGCGAGCCGCGGGTTTCAAACGTGGCCTGGACGGCAAGGGCAGCGCGGCCGGCATCACCGAAGGCTGGCAGGACGACAAGCACTCGGGCCCCGCTCGCACGGAAGGCTATATCGAAGGCAAGAAGAAGCGCGCCCGAACGCAGGCGGAAGCGGAGAAGAAGGAGAAAGCCAGGAAGTAGGCGGCGGCGCGGGCTAGTCTAGGCCACCATGCTCGCGTACGTCGTGGCCGCGCTCCTCGCGACCGTGCCGCGGTCCGCGCCCGAAAAGCCGATCGACCGGCAGGCCCTGGTGACGCGCCACGATCCGACGTTTCACGCGATCGACTACGCGGCGCCGCTCACCGTCGGCAACGGCGGGTTCGCGTTCACCGTGGACGCGACGGGGCTGCAGACCTTCTCGGCCGCGTATTACCGCGAGGGCATCCCGCTGGAGACGCTCTCGCGCTGGGCCTGGGCGACGGACGAGAACCCGCGTGGCTTCACGCTCGCGGATGCGGACGCGTCCTTCTCGCGGCCCGACGGACGCGTCCAGCCGTTCCCGACGCGGACGGACGTGCCCGCCGCGGACTGGCTGCGCAAGAACCCTCACGACCATCCCCTCGGCCAGGTCGCCCTGGAATGGGTCAAGGACGATGGCCGCGAGCTCGCGCCCGCGGACGTGCGCGCGCTGACGCAGGTCCTCGACCTCTGGCGGGGCGTGATCACCAGCCGCTACGAGCTGGGCGGCACACCCGTCGAGGTGAAGACGGCGGTCGATCCGGGGTCCGACGCCCTCGCCATCCAGATCCGTTCGCCGCTGGTGGCGACGGGCCGCCTGCGCATCCGCCTCGCGTTCCCGCGTGGTCACGACCTCGCGGTGAAGAACACGCCGCCTCTCGACTGGAGCCGGCCGGAGAGCCACACGTCGCGCCTCGACGGCGATCACGCCGTCGAGCGCACGGTGGGCGAGACGCGATACTTCGTCGCGAGCACGCGGGCGCTGCGGCGGAATGGTCCCCACGAGTTCCGGGTGGAAGGCGACGCCGGGAACCCGATGCTCGCGCTGACTCTCGCCTTCTCCCCGCGCCGGGTCGCGGAGGCGCCCACGCCCGCGTCCGTCCTCGAGGCGAGCGCCCGGTCCTGGCCGGACTTCTGGCGACGCTCCGCCGCCCTCGATCTCAGCGGCAGCACGAATCCGCTCGCGGCCAAGCTCGAGGAGCGCGTGATCCTGTCGCAGTACCTCACCGCGGTGCAGATGGCGGGTGAGGTACCGCCGCAGGAGAGCGGCCTCACCTGCAGCACGTGGTACGGCAAGCACCACACCGAGATGATCTGGTGGCACGCCGCGCACTTCGCGCTGTGGGGTCATCCGGAGCTCCTGGCCCGCAATCTCGAGTGGTATCGCGCGCGCCTGCCCGACGGGCGCGCTCTCGCCCGCCGCCGCGGTCTCGACGGCGCGCGCTGGGCCAAGATGGTGGGACCGGAGGGACGGGAGAGCCCGGGCGGGAACCCCCTGATCGCCTGGAACCAGCCTCACCCGATCTACCTCGCGGAGCTGCTGTACCGCCTCACGCCCGACGCGGCCACGCTGACGCGCTATCGCGACCTCGTCCTCGAGTCGGCGGATGCGCTCGCCTCGATGGTGTGGCTGGACCCCGCGCGCGACCGCTACGTGCTCGGACCGCCGCTCTGGATCGCGCAGGAGATCCACGATCCCGCGGCCAGCCAGAACCCGTCGTTCGAGCTCGCCTACTGGCGCTGGGCGCTCGGCGTCGCGCAGAAGTGGCGTGAGCGCCTCTCTCTGCCGCGGGACGCGCGCGCGGACGACGTCCTCGCCCGCCTTTCTCCCCTGCCCGTCAAGGACGGCAAATACGTGGCGCTCGAATCGTCCCCGGATACGTGGGACGCCGTGGAGAGCCGCCACGATCACCCCGCGATGCTGATGGCCCTCGGCTTCCTGCCCGGCGGTCCCGACGTGGACCGCGCGACCATGGAGAGGACGCTCGAGGCCGTACGCACGCAGTGGGATTGGGACACGAAGATCTGGGGCTGGGACTATCCGATGATCGCGATGACGGCGACCCGCCTGGGCCGGCCGGACGTCGCGGTCGAGGTCCTGCTGCGTGACGGGCCCAACAACGTCTACACCGCCAGCGGCCTCTGCCCGCAGCGCAGCGACACGGCCGCCGCGTCCACCGGCGGCACGCCCTCGCGAAAGTGGGAGATCGCGGCCTATCTTCCCGCCAACGGTGCGCTGCTGTCCGCGGTGGCGCTCATGGTCGCGGGCGGGGACGGCTCGGCACCGCCGTTTCCCGGCTTCCCGCGCGACGGCACGTGGAAGGTGCGCGCGGAGGGCTGGCGGCCGCTGCCCTAGCCGGACTTCGCGAGCCCGCCGATCTGCGCGAGCAACTGGATTGCGGCCAGCCGGCGCCGCTCCGGATCGGGTCCCAGGAGCTCACGTGATCGCACGGGGGCGTCGCGCAACGCATGGAGACGCGCGCGGGCGGTCACGATCGCCTCGCACGCGTCCAGCAGGCGGTCTTCGTCCTCCGGCGCGTCCAGGGTGGCGCCGATCGCGTGGGCGGCATCGCCGATGGTGCGCGCGGCTTCCTCCAGGACGGGCGCCTCGGGGTGCTCGTGTTCGAGCGCGAAGCTCTCCGCGCGCAGCGCGCCGAGAGCACGAACGAGTCCGTCGACGGCTTTCCAGCGGCAAGGCATCGGGTGTACCCGCGATCTGGCCCCCGAT
>Ga0111539_10000426_pt1 | contig 52948 bp, 53 predicted proteins | sample RhiMethybrSRZTD1_FD_79667 | JGI IMG/M metagenome (GOLD analysis project Ga0111539, IMG submission 79667) | Populus rhizosphere microbial communities from Tennessee, USA - Rhizosphere MetaG P. TD hybrid SRZTD1 (version 2) (version 2) | ecosystem: Host-associated > Plants > Roots > Rhizosphere >... | reverse complement strand
TGGTCGGCACGTTCGTGGTGCTGCGGCGCATGAGCTACATCGGCCACGGCCTCTCGCACGCGGTGTTCGGCGGGGCCGCGGTGGCCGCGGTCGTGGGGGTGGACTTCTTCCTGGGCGCGGGCGCCTGGGGCATCGCCTCGGCGCTCCTCATCGGACGGGTCGCCCGCCGGGGGGTGATCGGCAGCGACGCCGCCATCGGGGTGGTCACGACGGCGAGCTTCGCCCTGGGCCTGGCCCTGTTCGGCCTCTACGGGCAGGCGCGGCAGAGCACCGAGGCGCTGCTGTTCGGCAGCATCCTCGGCGTCGACGAGACCGACATCGCCGTCGTCGTCGGCGTCACCGTGGCGACCGTGCTGGTGGTGGCGCTGGGGTACCGCCCGCTGCTGTTCTCGACGTTCGATCCCGAGGTGGCCGCGGTCTCGGGCCTGCGCGTCGACCGCCTCGACGCGCTGCTGATGGTCGTGCTGGCGGTCGCGATCCTGGCCACCACCCAGGTGCTCGGCGTGGTGCTGGTGGCGGCGACGCTGGTGATCCCCGCCACCGTCGCCCGCATGCTCACCAACCGGTTCGCCCGCATGCTGTGGCTGTCGACCGTCATCGGCGCGGCGTGCGGCTTCGTCGGGATGGTGGCCAGCTACCACCTCGACATCTCGTCGGGCGCCGCCGTGGTGCTCGTGGGGGCGGCGCTGTTCACGGTGGTGTTCGCCGCCACCGGGGCGCGCGGTCGGCGCCGTCTCGGCGCCCGGAGGATCGAGCCGGCCGCCTGAGGATCGGGGCGTCGGTCAGTCGTCGTCGAGGTCGGGCTCGGGCAGCGACTTCCGCAGCACGATGCGCCGGCCGCCGGCCTCGACCCGCCACTCGTCGACCGCGGCGTCGAGCACGGCCGAGGCGATCTCGGGCACATCCGCCGGACCGCCGGGGGACGGCGCCGGGCCGGCCGTCGCCGGCGGGACGGACCCGGCATCCGCGACCTCGAGCTCGACCACCAGGCCGTCGGCCTCGACGTCGAACGTGACGACCAACGCGCCCTCGCCGCCCGGGTCGTGCGCCAGCAGCGCTGCCGCCTCGCCCACCGCCAGCTGGATCTGCTCGACCTCGTGGTAGGTGAACCCGGCGCGGGTCGCCAGGCCCGCGGCGCCCGCCCGGACGATGCGCACGGCGGGCGTGGCGGCGGGCACCGAGAGCCGGATGCGGTCGGTCGGGGTGAGATCCACGCCGCGCCGGAGCGTAGTGGTGCCCTGGCCGATCGGCGGAGGCGGCGGTCCGAGCGGGCCACCGGCTCGCCGCCCGCCCGGGCCGGGAGCGCCCGTCTACGAGGTGGGGGGCGGCGGGGTCACCCGAGCCGGGTCGACGTCGGGCCGCTCGCCCAGGTACACGGGGTGGCGGATGCGCCCTTCCGACGTCAGCTCGCCGTACGCGATCTCGACCACGACCTCGGGCCGCACCCAGTGCGCCCCCCGCCGGTGCAGCGCGGGCGGCTCCGGATCGAAGGGGCACTCGGCGACGGCGAGCGGCGCGAGCCGCCGGCCCATGCGGGCCAGCTCGGGCACGGTGAACCCCGAGCCGACCCGCCCGGCGTACCGCAGCGGCCCGCCGGGCTCGTCGTAGGCCCCGACCAGCAGCGAGCCCAGGCCGCCCTCGCGGTTGCCCGCGCCGCCGCTCCAGCCGCCCACCACCCACTCGTCGTGGCGGCGGACCTTGACCTTGATCCACTGCCGGCTGCGCCCGCCGGGCACGTACGGGGCGTCTCGACGCTTGGCGACCACGCCCTCGAGGCCCTGGGCCTCGGCCGCGGCGAGGAGGTCGGCGCCCTCGTCGTAGACCCGGGCCACGTCGACGCCGGGAGGCAGGTCGTCGGCGATCCGTTCGAGGAGCGACCTGCGCTCGTGCCACGGGCGGGCGACGAGGTCGTGGCCGCCCAGGCGCAGCAGGTCGAACACGACGTAGCCGACGGGCACGTCGGCGGCCCGCCGGCTGGCCTCGGCCGCCGACGAGACGTGCATGCGGTGCTGCAGGCGCTCGAAGCTGGGCACGCCCCGGGCGTCGAGCGCGACGACCTCGCCGTCGAGCAGGGCGTCGAGCGGGGCCAGGGCGGGCGCGAGCGCGGCCAGCTCGGGGAACGAGACCGCGGCGTCGCGCCCGGTGGTGCTCCACGCCCGCACGCCGTCGGGCGTGACGTCGGCCAGCACGCGCATGCCGTCCCACTTGATCTCGTAGGCCCAGCCGTCGCCGGTGGGCAACGGTCCGCTCGTGGCCTTCATGGGGGCGAGCGCCACGGCGGGCAGCCTACGGCCACCGCGTCCGGGCTCCGGCGCCGTCAGCCGGCGCGCCTGTCAGCCCTCGCGCACCGCGCGACGGAGCCGGCGCAGCCCCTCGTCGATGTCGTCGACCTCGATGGCCCCGTACCCGACCACGACCCCCGCGCGCGCCCCGTCGCCGACCCGGAACATCGACAGGGGCTGCACGGCCACGCCGGCCACCGCCGCCCGTCGGACGACGCGCCCGACGTCGTCGGGCCCGAGGGCGAGGGCGGTCGCGCTCACGTGCAGGCCGCACGACGACGGCTCGACCCGGAGGTCGTCGGCGAACCCCCGGCTGATCGCGTCCACCACGCGGTCGTGGCGCTCGCGGTAGACAGCCCGCATGCGCCGGAGGTGCCGGGCGAAGTGGCCTTCGTCGAGGAACCACGCGAGCGCCACCTGGGTCGGCAGCGACGTGTGCCAGTCGGTGAGGTACTTGGCGGCCTGCAGAGCGGGCACGAGCGACGGCGGCGCGGCGACGAAGCCGAGGCGCAGGGTCGGCAGCATGGTCTTGGAGAACGAGCCGACGTACACGACCCGGCCGCTGCGGTCGAGGGTCTGGAGCGGCTCGACGGGCCGGCCGGCGAAGCGGAACTCGCTGTCGTAGTCGTCCTCGACGATCGCCCCGCCGTGGCGGTCGGCCCACTGCAGCAGCGCCGCGCGGCGCGCGAGCGACATCGTCGTGCCCACCGGGTACTGGTGCGACGGGGTGACGTAGACGAGCCGCGCCGCGTCGGGGATCTCGTCGACGACGATGCCCTCGTCGTCCACCGGCACCCCGGTGACCCGCAGCCCCCGGGCCCGGAAGAGCAGGTGGGGCGGCGTGTAGCCCGGGTCCTCGACGGCGACGTCGGCGCCGGGCTCGGCGAGCACGGCCGCGACGATGTCGAGGGCCTGCTGGGTGCCGTTCGTCACGATGATCTGATCGGCGGTCACCTGGACGCCGCGGGACACGCCGATGTGGCGCGCGATCGCCTCGCGCAGCGGCGGGTGGCCGGCCGGATCGCCGTAGTAGGCGCGCCCGACCTCGGCCGGGCGGAGCGCCCGCCCCGTCAGGCGCCGCCACGTGTCGAGCGGGAACCGGCTCGCATCGGGCACCCCGGTGCGGAAGTCGTACTCGGCCGCGGCGGCGAACGCGGTCGGGGTGCGCACCCGCTCCCAGTGGCCGACGGGGCGGAGCGCGCCGTCGGTCGAGCGGACCGCCACGGACCCGACCGGCGCCTCGGGGCTGACGAACGTGCCGGCGCCGACCTGTGACGACACGAACCCCTCGCCGTGGAGGCGGTCGTAGGCGACGGTCACGGTGGAGCGCGACACGCTCAGCCGCCGCGCCAGCTCGCGGGTCGGCGGCAGCGGGTCGCCCGGCCGCAGTCGACCGGACACGATGGCGGCCCGCAGCTGGCGGTAGATCTCGCCGGCGAGGTCGCGGCGCCCGATCAGGCTGACGTGGACGTCCACGGGCGGGCAGGGTACCGGGGCGCCGGACGAATGGCCTGCCCGATCCGACCGGCGTCATCGATGGGGGCAGGCCAGTGCGGGCCTCCGGGCCGGCCAGGGGCAGGGTCCGGGGTACGACCCGAGTCCCGCCCGGGCTCGCTCGGGGGGACACACCGAGCGCCTCGGCCCCATTGGACTGGTGGGATCATGCCGGATCGGACCTTGAGCTGAGCCTCTCGCGATCGTACGGTCGGTCCGATGGCCGCCACCGCGTCGTTCGCACCCCGTCTGGTCCTCGGGGAGTCGCCGCGGTGGCACGCCGGCCGCCTCTGGGCGTGCGATTGGGAGCGGCGCGAGCTGGTCGCCGTCGACGCCCGGGGCGGGCGGCAGGTCATGGCCACCGTCCCGTCCGCCCCCTTCGCCGTCGACTGGTCGGCCGACGGGACGCTGTTCGTGCTCGCCGGCCCCGACCTGCTCGCCGGCGGCCGCGACGGCCTCCGCCCCGTCGCCGACATGCGGCCCCTCGGTGCCGACGGGTGGAACGAGATCGTGGTCGGTGCCGGGGGCGACGCCTACGTCAACAGCGTCGGCCGCGACCCCGCGACCGAGCCCCGGACCGGCACGATCGCCCTCGTCGCCACCGACGGGACCGTCCGGCAGGTCGCCGACGGCCTGGCCTCTCCGTCGGGGATGGCCGTGACGCCCGACGGCGCCACGCTGCTCGTGGCCGAGTCGTCCGCCCATCGCATCACGGCGTTCGACGTCGATCCCGCCGGCGGGCTCGGCGGCCGGCGGGTGTGGGCGCACCTCGGGCACGCTGTCCCCGGCGGCCTGTGCCTCGACGCCGACGGCGCGGTCTGGTGCGCCGACGTGCCGGGCCGGCGGTGCATTCGGGTCCGCGAAGGCGGCGAGGTGCTCGACGTGGTCGCCACCGACCGCGGCTGGTTCTCGTGCGCCCTCGGCGACGAGGCCCACCCGACGCTCTACGTCGTGGGTGCGTTCTGGACGGGCCTGTCGGGCCCGTCCCGCGGCGAGCCGACCGGCCGGGTGCTCACGGTGCCCGCGCCGGCCCCGGCGCCCGCCCCCGGGGTCCCGGCCGGTCCCGCCACCGGCCGGGACCCCGCGGCCGACCGCACGGCCCACCCCGTCGCGGCCGGTTGCTGAGCTCCCGGCGGTCGCGAAGATCGCCGTCGGGACGGCCGACCGACCATCACCCCACCATCACCCCTCGTCGGTCGGGGCGTCCTCAGGGGTCTCGTCCGCGGGGTCGGCCGGGCCGTCCGCGTCCGGGAACGTGACCTCCAGGTCCAGCTCGTCGGCGCCGCGGACCACGTGGACGGTGACGGTCGTGCCGAGGTCGGGCGCCGCCAGGGCCGCCTCGAGGTCGGTGGGGGACCCCACCTCGACCTCGCCGACGCGCGTGATGAGGTCGCCGGTGGCGATCCCCCCGTGCGCGGCCGGGCTGTCGTCGGCCACGCCGCGCACCAGCGCGCCGGCCCGCTCGGGCAGGCCGACGGCGCGTCGCAGCCGCTGCGCGACCCGGTCGGGAGCGATGCCCACGCCGAGCACCGCCCGGGGCGGCGCCTGCCCGGCGGCCAGGTCGTCGACCCGCCGGCGGAGGGCCGGACCGGCGGGCTGCGCCAGCGACAGGCCGTCGCCCAGCCGGAGGGTGGTGAGGCCGACGATGCGCCCGTCGACGTCGACCACCGGGCTGCCCGACGTGCCCTTGCCGAGGGGCGCGGTGTGCTCGATGGCCCCGCTGACCAGCCGGCCCCGGGGCCCGCGGAACGACCGGTCGACGGCCGAGACCGTGCCCTGGGTGACGCGTCGGCCGCCGGGGATGGCGGCGACGGCGTAGACGGCCGCGCCCTCGCCGGGGGCCCCGTCGGCCCACGCCGGTGGGGCGATGCCGCCGGTGTCGACGGCCAGCACGGTGAGGTCGCCGTCGGCGTCGACCGCGGTGGCCCGACCCTGCACCGTCCGGCCGTCGGCGAAGGTGACCTCGGTCGTGCGGTCGCGGAGGTTGTGGGCGTTCGTGGCGACGAGCCCATCGGCCACGACGACCCCGCACCCCCGCCCGCCGTGGCGGCCGATGCGGACGACGGCGGGCGCCACGGCGTCGGCCACCTGCTGGACGATCTGCTGCTGTTCGGTGCTCATGCCGTGCCTCCCGTTGGCGCCGGTCACCCCGACCGGCGGTTGTCCTGCGGTGAGTGTTGCGTGGACATTTGTCACTTGCAACTCGCAAGTGACTGTAGTTTGAGCGCATGTCCCCGCCACCGCGCGCGCCCGGCTCCCGGGCCCCAGGCCTCCCGACGTCCCGCCGCGACGAGCAGCCCCCGGCGACCGCCCCGTCGCCCGCCCTGGCGTGGGCGGCCGAGGCGGTGGGCGACCGGTGGTCGCTGTTGGTGGTGGCGCACCTGCTCGCGGGGCCGGCGCGGTTCGGCGAGCTGCTCGCGGCGCTCGACGGGTTGGCGCCCAACATCCTGGCCCGTCGGCTGAACCGACTGGAGGAGCAGGGCCTGGTCGTGGGGCAGCCCTACTCGACCCGGCCCGTACGCCACGCCTACCGGCTCACGGCGTCGGGCGCCGAGCTGGCGGGGGCGGTCCGCATGCTCACCGGGTGGGGCGCCGCCCGTGCCGGCGCCGACCCCCGGCTCGTCCCCCGGCACGGGGCCTGCGGCTCGTCGCTCGACGTCCGGTGGTTCTGCCCGACCTGCGGCGAGGCGGTCGACGGCCCGGTCGACGGCCCGGTCGACCCGGTCGAGCCCGGAGGCGCCGCCTCCGGGCCGCGGCGGGGTGACGGCCTGGTGTGGCTCTGACGGCCTACTGTCGAGCGCCGCCGTCCGAGAGGACTACCGTCTGGACTTCGGCGGAATCTACGCATCCAAGAGGAGCACGTTCGATGTCCCAGGTCAGTCCCGGCTGGTATCCGGATCCGTCCGGACGCTTCGCCCAGCGCTACCACGACGGAACGAGGTGGACCGAGCACGTCGCCGACGCCGGCGGACAGCGCAGCGTCGACAACCCCGAGGCCCAGGCGGCGCCCGCCAACCCCTACGGGGCGCAACAGGAGCAGGCGAGCGGCCAGAGCTGGGGTGCGCAGGGCGGCGCCGACCAGGGGTACGGCCAGCAGAGCAGCGGCCAGGGCTGGCCCGCGGCGGGCGGCCAGCAGCAGAGCGGTCAGGGCTGGCCCGCGGCCGACCAGTCGAGCGGCCAGGGTTGGCCGGCGGCGGGCGGCCAGCAGCAGAGCGGTCAGGGTTGGCCCGCGGCCGGCGGGCAGCCCGGCTACGGCCAGCAGCAGTCGGGCCAGCAGTGGCCGGCCGCCGGCGGGCAGCAGGGCTATGGCCAGCAGCAGGGCTACGGGCAGCAGGGCTACGGCCAGCAGCCCGGGGGCTTCGGCCAGCCGGCCTACGGCTACGGCGCCCCGTCGTCGGGCGGGTTCACGCCCACGATCGGCCTGATCGTCGGCGGCATCGGGGCGTTCTTCCTGCTGCTGTCGCTCTTCGTCCTCGACTTCCTCAAGGTCAGCGCCGGGGGCTTCTCCGACAGCGGCAGCCTGGGCGACGCCGGGGGCGACGGTGCGCCTACGCAGCTCGACCTGTACTCGAGCCTCGGTCGCATCCTCGGCCTGCTGGTCATCGTGGTCGCCATCCTGGCGATCCTGAAGCTGCCGCAGATCCCGCAGCTCAACAACGTCCCCAACCTGCCGATCATCGTCGCGGCGGTCTGCGGGGTGTTCGCCCTCTGGCACCTGCTGGCGATGTTCGCCAAGCCCGACATCCCCGGCGGGTTCGACATCGACGTGTCGGTGTCGCCGACGATCGGCGCCTGGCTCGGCCTGTTGGGGTGGATCGCCCTGGCGGCCGCGCAGTTCCTCCACCAGCCGGTGGGCACGCCGAAGCGCTGACACGCCGACGACCGCGGTCGTCACGAGGGTCCCGCCCGGCTCCGGCCGGCGGGGCCCTCGGCGCGTCCGGGCCCGGAAGACCACGTCGCCCTGTGGCGTCGGCCACACCCTGGGCTACCGTTCCTGACACACCGTCAGGAGCGGTCTCCCTGACGGCCGATCCGACCCGAGGGGGACCCGTGGGGACCACGCAGTTCAACCTGGCCGAGGCGTTCGAGACGGTGGCCGCTGTCCACCCCGACCGCGAGTGCCTGATCTGGGGCGACACCCGCCTCACGTTCTCGCAGATGGCCGACCGCAGTCGCCGCCTCGGCACCTACCTGCGCAGCCGGGGCCTCGGTGCCCACACCGAGCGCGACGCGCTCGGGGGGCACGAGTCGGGTCAGGACCACCTCGGCATCTACCTCTACAACGGCAACGAGTACCTCGAGGCGATGATCGGCTCGTTCATGAGCCGGGTGGCACCGTTCAACGTCAACTACCGGTACGTCGCCGACGAGCTGCTCTACCTGCTCGACAACTCGCGGTGCCGGGCGCTCGTGTACCACGCCGCCTTCGCCCCCACGCTGGCCGAGGTGCGCGATCGGCTGCCCCGCCTCGAGGTGCTCGTCCAGGTGGCCGACGAGTCGGGCAACGACCTGCTGCCGGGCGCCGTCGACTACGAGACCGTGCTCGCCGGGACCGAGCCGGGCATCGACGAGCGGCCCACCGCCGACGACCTCTACATCCTCTACACGGGGGGCACGACGGGCATGCCGAAGGGTGTGCTCTGGCGCCAGCACGACATCTTCCTGTCGGCCATGGGCGGCCGGAACATCCTCACGCAGGAGAAGGTCGAGACCTACGACGACGTGGCGGCCCAGGCCCGCGCGTTCGAGAACCCGCTCAAGTTCTTCGTCATCCCGCCGCTGATGCACGGCGCCGCCCAGTGGGTCGCGTTCATCGCCCTCAACAACGGCCACTCGGTGGTGCTGCCGCCCGACACCACCCGGTTCGACCCCGCCGAGGCCTGGCGCACCATCGAGTCCGAGGGGTGCACCACGCTCACCGTCGTGGGCGACGCCATCGCCCGCCCGCTGGTCGAGGAGCTCGAGTCGGGCAGCTACGACACCAGCTCCCTGCTGAGCGTCGGCAACGGCGGGGCGCCGCTGACCCCGACGATCAAGGCGCGGCTGCTCGAGCAGCTGCCTCACATCTTCCTGACCGACGCCGTCGGGTCGTCCGAGACGGGCGCGCAGATGAACCACATGTCCAGCAAGGAGGACACCTCCAGCGGTCGGTTCAACCCGGGCCCCGGCACGGTCGTGGTGAGCGAGGATCTCGACAAGGTGCTCGAGCCCGGGCACGACGGCATCGGCTGGCTGGCGCAGACGGGGTGGGTGCCGCTCGGCTACTTCGCCGACGCCGAGAAGACGGCCCGCACGTTCCCGGTGATCGACGGCGTGCGCTACTCGGTGCCGGGCGACCGGGCCCGCCTGCTGGCCGACGGCGAGATCGAGCTGCTCGGGCGCGACTCGGTCACCATCAACTCGGGCGGCGAGAAGATCTTCGCCGAGGAGGTCGAGCGGGCGATCGCCGGACATCCGTCGGTGCACGACGTGGTGGTGGTCGGCCGCGCCAGCGAGCGCTGGGGCCAGGAGGTCGTGGCCATCGTCGAGCTGTCGCCGGGGGCCGAGGCGTCGGCCGACGACATCGTCGCCCACGCCGCGCAGCACGTGGCCCGCTACAAGCTCCCGAAGGACGTGCTCTTCCTGCCGGCGATCCAGCGCAGCCCGTCGGGCAAGGCCGACTACCGCTGGGCCAAGGCCCAGGTCTGACGGCTCTCGGCCCCTCGCCGATCCGGGAGCCCGTCCCACGGGCGCCGACCGGTCCCGTGACGCGACGAGGCCCCGGGTGCGACCCGGGGCCTCGGACGTTCTCTCGGGTGGTGCCGCCCGGCCGTCAGGCCGCGGCCGCCGCCTTGCGCCGCTTGGCGGCGACGGCGGTGATCACGCCGCCGGCGGCGGCGAGGGCGAGGCCGATGCGGGCCAGGGGCAGCGACGAGTCGTCGCCGGTGCGGGGCAGCGAGCCGGAGCCGCTGCCGCCGCCCGAGCCCGACCCGGCGCCGTCCGCGACCACGGTGATGCTGGCGGTCAGCGTGAGGGGCGCGCCGTCGGCGCCGGTGCCGGTGGCGACGATCGTGTGCGACCCGAGCGGCACCGTCGACGGGATCGTGGCCGACAGGCCGGCGACACCGCCCTCGTTGGCCGTCGGCGCGCCCAGCACCACGGGGTCGGAGTTGAGCGTGATCGTGACCTCGGTGCCGGCCGTGAAGGTCTTGGCCTCGATGCTGATGGTCTGGCCCGGCGTCGGCGTCGTGTCGCTGATGATCAGGCTGTTCTCGGCCGGGGGATACTGCTGCGCCCCTGCCGGCGCCGCCGCCAGCACGAGGGCGATCACAGCCGCCGTGACCACTCGCTTCACCATGGTTCGTCTCCTGCGTACCCGCACGGAGGCCCCGCGCCCCCAACCTCAATGGTCCCGGCGGGGACACTAACACGCGTGCGTGGGCGCACAAGCGGTCGCGTCCGTGACGTCTCGCGTTCTCCACGCGCCGACCGTGGGCGGTTCACCGGGACCCCCGGGGTCGTACGATGACCGGGCGCACGGGCCCGGCCCGGGGGTGTAGCTCAGCTGGCAGAGCGGCCGCCTTTTAAGCGGATGCGCGAGGGTTCGAGCCCCTCCACCCCCACGCTCCGCCGGCGCACCGCGGCCCACCGGGCCGACGGGTCCACCCCCGCACGTCGCGCCCGGTGCGTACCCTGTGCCCGTGGACGCCGACGACGCCCGCCGCCGCCTCGCCGACGAGCGTGCCCGCCTCGAGCGGGTGCGGGCGACCGTCGAGGGCGACGGACTGCACGACGAGGCCGAGGAGGACGCCTCCGCCGCGCTGTCGCACCTCGGGCAGCACCCCGCCGACGTGGCGAGCGACGCCTTCGAGCGCGAGAAGGAGTTCGCCATCCTCGACCGTGTCGACGGCGACCTGGCCGCCGTCGACCGGGCGCTCGAGCGCCTGTCCGGCGGCACCTACGGATCGTGCGAGGCCTGCGGCGGCCCCATCGGCGACGAGCGGCTGGAGGCGCGGCCCGCCGCCCGCTTCTGCATCGAGCACCAGGCCGACGTCGAGACGTGACCACGGGGAGCCGGGCCGCCGAGCGCGGGGCGCACCGGCGGGCGCAGGGTCAGATCTGGTCGGGCACCGTCGTGTCCTCGGGCGTCGCCAGCGCCACGCGGTCGCCCAGCGCCAGCCGGCCGTCGGCCGCCACCTCGAGCCACCGGCCCTCGGTGTTCGCCAGCCGCACGAAGTCCTCGCCGAGGTGCTGCTCGAGCGTGTACACGAGGCCGCCGTGGGTGATCACCACGACGTCGCCCCCGGGCACCGCGTCGGCGATCCGCCGCAACGCCGTCACGGCCCGGGCCAGCAGCACGTCGTCGGGCTCCCAGCCGGGCGGGCGCCGGTGGTCGGCCAGGTAGCCGGGGAAGCGCCCCTCGATCTCGTCGCGGGTCAGGCCCGAGAACTCGCCGGCGTCGCGCTCGCGCAGGTCGGGATCGACGACCACCGGGCCCACGCCCACCGAGTCGGCCACGATCATGGCCGTCTCGACCGCCCGCTGCAGGTCGGACGCCCAGATGGCGTCGACGGCGCCGACCGCTCGCGCCGCCTCGTACGCCTGGCGGCGGCCGAGGGAGGTCAGGGGCGGGTCGGCCTGGCCCTGCCAGCGGCCGGTGGCGTTCCACTCGGACTGCCCGTGGCGCACGAGCAGGATCCGGGTGGTCGGGGTCGGGGACTCGGCCATGGGGAGAGGACGCTACAGCGACCCCCGACCGCCCCCGACCCCCCTGCGTCCCGCCCGCGTCGGCGGGTGGCGGGCCCGGCGGGCTGCCGAGGTCCCGCCGGGCGTCACTAAGCTCGTCGGGCAGCCACTGGGGAGCGCCGCCGAGGCGCGCCCCCGCCGCGTGAGGAGATGCGACCCGATGGCCCTGCCGCTCGACAAGCTCGGAACGACCTACGGCCCCACCACGGCCGAGATCGACGCCGACCGGGCCCGCGCCTACGCAGCGGCCACCAACGACCCCAACCCCGCCTACGAGTCGGGCAAGGTCGCCCCGCCCGTCTTCGGCGTCGTCCCGGTCTGGAGCACGATGTTCGAGGCCGTGGGCGACGTCGTCCCGCCCGAGGCGGCCATGTTCATCGTCCACGGCGAACAGGACATGCACTTCCACCAGCCGCTGGTGCCGGGCCGCTCGATCACGACCATCAGCCGGCCGGTCGGCGTGCGGGTCGGCGGGTCGGGCACCCGCCTGACCGTCGAGGTCACCAGCAACGACGGCGAGTCGGGCGACCTCGTGCTGACGCAGTACGTGACGCTGTTCGTCCGAGGCATGTCCGACGGTGCGTCGGGGGGCGACGACAAGCCGGCGCACGACTTCCCCGAGGCGGCCCGCGCCCGGCCGGTCGGCGAGCACTCGGTGCACGTCGACGACGACCAGACGTTCCGCTACCGCGACGCCTCGGGCGACCAGATGCCCATCCACGTCGACGAGGAGTTCGCCCGGTCGGTCGGGCTGCCCGGCATCATCGCCCACGGCCTGTGCACGATGGCCATGACCAGCCAGTCGGTCATCTCCACCGTGGCCGACGGCGATCCGACCCGCCTGCGTCGCCTGGCCGTGCGCTTCGCGGCGAACGTCTTCCCGGGCAACGACGTCACCACCTCGATCTACGAGGTCGGGCCCGCCCCCGGCGGCGGCACGACCTACGCCTTCGAGGCCGTCAGCGACGGAGCGGTCGTCATCAAGCACGGCCTCGCCGAGATCGCCTGAGGACGACGCTCCGCCCATGCCCGTCCTCCGCCTGTTCGCCCAGGCCCGCGAAGCCGCCGGCACAGGTCGTGACGTCGTCGACGGCGCCACGGTCGACGAGGTGCTGGCCCAGGCCCGCGCCCGCTACGGCACGGTCTTCTCGACCCTGCTGAGCTCGTGCCGCGTGTGGGTGAACGGCGAGCCGGCGACGGGCGCCGAGCCGGTCGGCGACGACGACGAGGTCGCCGTCCTGCCGCCGGTCTCCGGGGGCGCGGCGTGATCCCGCCCCGCAGGCCGGGCCCGGCCCCGGGGTCGCGGGACGACGGCCGATGACCGAACGCGACGCGCCCGACATGTGGTGGGCCGACGAATCGCCGGTCGGCACCGGCAACCGGCGCAACGGCGGCGGTTCGGCCCGCACCGATCGGGCGCCCGAACGCGCGCCCGAACGCGACCTGACCGCCGACGGGCCGGGCTCCGGCGACCGGTGGCCGGTCCCCGATCCCGAGCGGCGGGGCCGGCTCGACCCGCCCGTGTCGGCGGCCGCGCCGCCCTCCGACCGGTGGGGTGACGTGCCGGACCCTGCGCCCCTCGGGCGTGACGTCCCCGATCCCGGCCCGGGGTCCTGGGGAGAACCCGACCCCGCCGGGTGGGTCCCCGACCCGGCTCTGGGTCGGTCGCCGTCCCCCGACCACGGTGCTCCGGCGCGGTCCACCCGCCCGACCGGCGGCCCCGGCCTCAGCCCGTCCGACCCCCTCGCCGCTCCCGGACGCGAGGGGGCGCCCCGCCAGTGGTTCGTGCCGCCGCCCGAGGAGCTGCCACCGTTCGACGACGAGGTGCCGGGTGCCGACCGGCCCCGGGCGGCCGCGGCCGTCCCGGCGGCGCCGGTGCTCGCGGCGGGGCGGGCCGCGGTTCGTCCGCCACACGACCGGACGCCTCCGTCACGGCCGTCGTCGAGGATCGACCGCCGGCGCCTGGCCGTGGTCTACGACGTCGACGGCCCGCGGGTGCGACTGGGCGTGGCCTGGTTCGTCGTCGTGCTGGCGGCCACCGTCCTGAGCCCGTTCACCACGGCGCTCGCGTTCGCCGTCGCCGCCGGCTTCGCCGGGCGGCAGGTGGTGCGGGCGTGGGGCTCGGTGGCCTGGCAGGCCGACGTGGGTGCGGGCATCGCCGCCGTGCCGGTGCTCGCCGCGACCTTCGGCACGCCGGTCGCCGTCGGGGCCGCGGTGCTCGGGTCGGTGGTCGCCGTCGGGGCCGCGGCCGCGCCCGACGGGGCGCGCCTGCCCGGCAGCGGGGGGCGGGTGGCCGCCGCCGGCATCCTCGCCCTCGCCCTCGTCCCCGCCCTCGGCGGGGCGTGCATGGTGCTGGTCCGCTCGCACTCGGTGATCGCGGCCGTCGTCCTGCTCGGCGTGGCCTCGGCCTACGAGGTGGGCGACTACATCGTCGGGTCGGGGGCCGGGAACCCGATCGAGGGCCCGCTCGCCGGCATCACCACGGCGACGCTCGTGGCGCTGCCGCTGTCGCTCGTGCTGGTCGAGCCCTACGACACCGGTGGCGTGGCGCTGCTCGTGTTCACGGCGGCCGCGTGCCCGTTCGGACAGATCCTCGCCTCGGCCACGCTGCCCGGGGCCGGCGCCCACGCGCCGGCGCTCCGGCGCATCGACACGCTGCTGGTGCTCGCCCTCGTGTGGGCGGCGGCGGCCGCGGCCTTCTGAGCCGACCCGGCTCCGCCGCGGCCTGCCGTCGGTCCCGGACGCGACAGAGCCCGGCCGCTCGGGCCGGGCCCTGGGTGGGCGTCGGGGGCGGTGACGACCAGGGCCGACGATCAGGCCTTGGCCAGGTTCTCCGCCGCGAACTCCCAGTTGACCAGCTTGTCGAGCCACGTCTCGATGTAGGCCGGACGGGCGTTCTGGAAGTCGAGGTAGTAGGCGTGCTCCCACACGTCGAGCGTGAGGATCGCCGTCTTGCCGTGCTTGAGCGGCAGGTCGGCGTCCTTCGTCTGCAGGATCTCGAGCCCGTCGTCGCCCTTGGCGAGCCAGGTCCAGCCCGAGCCGAACAGCGTCTTGGCCTTGTCGGTGAACGTCTGCTTGAACTCGTCGACCGACCCGAAGGCCTGCTCGATGGCGGTCTTCACGTCGCCGTCGGGCTCGCCGCCCCCGCCGGGGGAGAGGCAGCTCCAGAAGAACGTGTGGTTCCACACCTGGGCCGAGTTGTTGAACAGGCCGCCGGGCTCGGCCGAGAGGATGATGTCCTCGAGCGACTTGTTCTCGTTCTCGGTGCCCTCGATGAGGCCGTTCAGGTTGGTCACGTACGTCTGGTGGTGCTTCCCGTAGTGGAAGTTGAGCGTCTGCTCGCTCATGTGGGGCGCGAGGGCGTCCTTGGCGTACGGAAGCGGAGGAAGCTCGAAAGCCATCGGCTCTCCTTGGGGTCGTGGGCGAACCGCTCGCAACCTACCCGCGTGCGCGCGGCGTGACCACGGCCCACCAGCAGATGCCGACGGCCGGGATTCCCGACCGATTGGCGCGGGAATTCCTCTGTCGCTGAGGCTGTTCTCCTTCCGATGGTGCGCCGACTCGCTGTCCTGTCCCTGCACACGTCGCCGCTCGCCCAGCCGGGCGCCGGCGACAGTGGCGGCATGAACGTCTACGTGCGCGAGCTCGTGTCCGCGCTCGCGCAGGCGGGCGTGACCAGCGACGTCTACACGCGGCGCTGGGCCGAGGGGCTCCCCGACGTCGTCGACGTCGAGCCGGGGTTCCGGGTGGTGCACGTGCCGGCCGGACCGGTCGACCTGCCCAAGGAGGCCCTCTCCGAGGTCGTCGACGAGTTCACCGAGGGCGTCCTCGACCGCCTGGTGACGGCGTCGGGGCCCGAGGGGCTCGAGGGCGTCGAGGCGCTGCACGCCAACTACTGGCTGTCGGGGGTGGCCGGCCACCGGCTCAAGCACGAGCTCGACCTCCCCCTGGTGTCGACGTTCCACACGCTCGCCCGGGTCAAGGCCGAGACGGGAGACCCGGAGCCGCAGCGCCGCGTCGACGCCGAGGCCGAGGTGATCGGCTGCTCCGACGTCATCCTGGCCAACTGCCCGGCGGAGGCGGCCCAGCTCGAGCGGCTCTACGGCGCCGACCCGTCCCGCATCGAGATCGTCCCGCCCGGGGTCGTCCACGCCTTCTTCTCGCCCGGCGACAGGGCGGGCGCCCGGGCGGCGCTGCCGCAGGTCGGGCCCGGCGACGGGCCGGTGCTGCTGTTCGTGGGCCGCATCCAGCCGCTCAAGGGCCTGGACGTGGCGGTGCGCACGCTGGCCGAGCTCGACGACCCGACCGCGGTGCTCGTCGTCGTGGGGGGCGCCAGCGGCGCGGGCGGCGGCCGCGAGGTCGAGCGCATCGAGAAGCTGGTGGCCGACCTCGGCGTCGGCGACCGGGTGCGGTTCGCCCCGCCGCAGCCGCACCACATGCTGTCGACCTACTACCGGGCGGCCGACGTCGTGCTGGTGCCCAGCCGCAGCGAGTCGTTCGGGCTGGTCGCCCTCGAGGCCGCGGCGTGCGGCACGCCCGTCGTCGCCGCCGCCGTCGGCGGTCTGCGCACGCTCGTCGACCACGGCCGCACGGGGTTCCTCGTCGACGGTCGCGACCCCGCGGTGTACGCCGCGTACACCGAGCAGATCCTGGGCAACCGGGCGCTCGCCGACCTGCTGTCGGCCCAGGCCGCGGCCCGGGCGCGCGAGTTCACGTGGTCGACCGCGGCGGGGCGCCTCCGCCGGATCTACGCCGACCTGGCGGCCCGGTCGCTCGTCAGCTGCGGCTGAGCCCGTCGCCGCGGCGCGCCGGTAGCGTGCGCGCCATGACGCAGCGCCCGTCGACCGATCCCGAGCTGGTCGCGCTCGCCGACCGCATCGAGGCCTGGCTCGAGCGCCAGCGCACCGACAACCCGGTGGTGGCGGCCGTGGAGCGCGACGAGGAGTCGGGCGAGCGGCGCTGGTTCGTGCGCGTGCGCGGCGAGGCCAAGGACGTGTTCACGATCTGGTTCCACCTCCAGCAGCGCACGCTGCACTACGAGACCTACGTGATGCCCGCCCCCGAGGAGAACGCCGGCACGCTCTACGAGTACCTGCTGCGGCAGAACGCCAGGCTGTACGGCGCCGCGTTCGCCATCGGAGTCGAGGACGCCGTGTTCCTGGTGGGCCAGCTCGGCAACGACGCCATCGACGACGACGAGCTCGACCGCGTGCTCGGGTCGCTGTACATGTGGGTCGAGCGGTTCTTCGCGCCGGCGCTGCGGATCGGGTTCGCGTCCCGGTTCGCCGGCTGACATGTCCGACACTTTCGTTGTCTTTCGTGTCTCGTGACTGCTAGCGTGCCTCCGGGGCCGCGGCCCGGTGGGCACCGCGATCGGGGAAGTCGTCGGGTCGCGCACCGGGCCCGCGGCCCCGTCCCGACCGCGGCCCGGGCCGCGGGCGGCCGCGCCGCGCACCGGTAACGTCGCCGCATGGCGATCCCCCAGCTCCAGGTGATCGGCGGCGGCAAGATGGGCGAGGCGCTGCTCGCGGGCCTGCTGTCGGCCGGGTGGGCCGCGGTCGACGACGTGCGGGTGGTCGAGCGCCTCCCGGGGCGGGCCGCCGAGCTGCGCGAGCGGTTCCCCGGCCTCGACGTCGGCGACGACGTCGCCGACGCCCGGGGGCACGTCGTGGCGGTGAAGCCGGGCGACGTCGAGACCGCCTGCCGTGCCCTCGCCGCCGCCGGCTCGTCGGCCCGGGTGCTCTCGATCGCCGCGGGCGTCACCCTGTCCCGCCTCGAGGCGGCCCTCGCCGCCGGCACGCCGGTGGTCCGGGCCATGCCGAACACGCCGGCCCTGGTCGACGCCGGCGCCGCCGCCATCGCCGGGGGGACGTCGGCCGGCGCCGCCGACCTCGACTGGGCCGACGAGGTGCTGGCCGCGGTCGGCACCGTGGCCCGCGTCGACGAGCACCTGCTCGACGCCGTCACCGGGCTGTCGGGGTCGGGCCCCGCCTACGTGTTCCTGGTGGCCGAGGCGCTGGTCGACGCCGGCGTCCTCGTCGGGCTCCCGCGCGCGACCAGCAGCGCCCTCGCCACCCAGACGCTGCTCGGGGCGGCCCGGCTGCTGGCCGAGTCGCCCGAGGGCCCCGAGGCCCTGCGGGCCGCGGTCACCTCGCCCGGCGGCACGACCGCCGCGGGACTCCGGGCGCTCGAGTCGGCGGGCGTGCGGGCGGCGTTCCTCGACGCGGTCGTCGCCGCCACCGACCGCAGCCGCGAGCTCGGCGGCTGACCGTCGTGGCCCGGGCTCCCGGGCCTCGGCTTCCCTGCCCGCTCGCCGGGGTGCGCGTCGGCCGGGCGGGCGGCGCGTGAGCCGCAGCCCACGCGTGGGGATTTGGCGCCGGGGCCTCGGCTCGACTGCCCGGCCGCCGAGGGAGCGCGGCCGGGCGGCCGGCGCGTGAGCCGCAGCCCACGCGTGGGGATTTGGCGCCGGGGCCTCGGCTCGACTGCCCGGCCGCCGAGGGAGCGCGCCCACTCGCCCCACGAGCCACACCTGCGTACAGTGACCGCAGCGGAGTTGGAAGGGGTCGTCCCCATGGCTGTGTCGCGCGCCCGGTTCCTCACCCCGCAGGAGGTCGCCGACCTGCTGCGGGTGTCGTCGATGACCGTCTACCGGCTGATCAAGGCCGGCGACCTGCGCGCGGTCCGCGTCGGCAGGGCCTACCGGCTCCTCGAGGACGACGTCGACGCCTACCTCGCCGCCCGCTTCACCCAGGCCGGCTGACCGAGCGCGGCCCGAGCCCGCCGCCGCCCTCCGGCGCGGCGGACCGGCGGCGCCGAGTGGTGCGCCGCCGCGGCGCTCCGACACACTCGCGTCCGCATGCCCCCGCGCTTCGACACGATCAGCTTCCTGTCCGACTACGGCACCACCGACGAGTTCGTGGGCGTCGTGAAGTCGGTCATCCGGTCGATCGCGCCCCACGTCACCGTCGTCGACATCACCCACGACGTGCGCCCCTACGACACCAAGGGGGCGTCGCTCACGTTGGCCCGCAGCGTCCAGTACCTGTGCCCGGGCGTCGTGCTCGGCATCGTCGACCCCGGCGTCGGAACCGACCGCCGCGCCGTCGCCATCGAGGTGGGCGACGGCCAGTCGTTCCTCGTCGGGCCCGACAACGGGATGCTGGCGTCGGCCGTCGGCCTCGTCGGCGGCGCCACCGCCGCCGTCGAGCTGACCAACCCCGACTACCAGCTGCCGGCGCCCGGCCCCACGTTCGCCGGCCGCGACGTGTTCGCCCCCGCCGCCGCCCACCTGTGCGCGGGGGTGCCGCTGGCCGATCTGGGCACGCCGGTCGACCCCCACGAGCTGGTGCCCGGCATCGTGCCGCTGCCGCGCGACGAGGCGGGCACGATCGTCGGCGAGATCCTCTGGGTCGACCGGTACGGCAACTGCCAGCTCAACATCGACCCCGAGGCGCTCGACGCGTGGGGCGAGCGGGTGCAGCTGCGCTGGACCCGTCCGCGCGAGGGCCTGCGCACGGCGGTCCGCGCCCGCACCTACGCCGACCTGGCGCCCAGCCAGATCGGCCTGCTCGTCGACAGCTACGGGCTGCTGTCGGTGAGCATGGCCCGCGGCGCCGCGGCCGAGACCCTCGGCCTCGAGGCGGGCGACGAGATCTCGCTCATCCCCCTCGGCGACGACGACACCGGCGAGCCGCCGGGCGACGGCGCCGCCCGGGGGGCCGCCTCGCCCGTCACCCTCCAGCCCCGAAGGCCGTCATGAGACCCGGAACGACCATCGTCCTCGCCATCCTGCTCGCCCTCATCCTGGGGGCCTCGGCCATCCAGCTGCTGATCTTCGCCCGGTGAGGGCGGGCGCCGCGCCCCTGCGCCCCCCTCGCGGGCGGTGACGAACGCCCTGCCGCCGCCGTCGCGTCCTGCAAGACTCTCGGCCGCATGAACCTCGCGACCCTCATCGAGGGCCACGACGCCGACCGACCCGCGCTGGTCAGCCGGGGGCGGACCACCACCTACGGCACCCTGCGCGACCAGGTGGCCCGCATGCGCGGCGCGCTCGCGGCGCGCGGCGTGCGCCCGGGCGACCGCGTGGCGATCGTGGCCGCCAACAACTGGTACTTCGTCTCGGCCTACCTGGCCGTGCTGGGCGCGGGCGCGGTGGCCGTGCCCCTCAACCCGCAGAGCCCGGCGCCCGAGGTCGAGCGCGAGCTGCGCGCCACCGGCGCGTCGCTCGCCCTCGTCGGGGCGCAGGGGCTGCGGGCCGCCGAGCACCTCGCCGCCGCAGGGCTGCCCGGCTACCAGGGCGCGGTCCCGGTGGCCGAGCTGCTCGACGCCGAACCGGCACCGATCGTCGACCGCTCTGCCGACGACCTGGCGGTGCTGCTGTTCACCAGCGGCACCGCGGGTTCGCCCCGCCCGGCCATGCTCACGCACGGCAACCTGACGTCGAACATCGACCAGATCCTGGCCAACCCCGAGCGCCCGGACGGCGCCGACGAGGTCGTGCTGGGCGTCCTGCCGCTGTTCCACGTGTTCGGGCTCAACGCCCTGCTGGGGGTCGCCCTGCACGTGGGCGGCACCGTCGTGCTGATCGAGCGGTTCGACCCGCACAGCACGCTCGAGGCCGTGGCCGAGCACGGTGTGACCGTGCTCAGCGGGGTGCCGACGATGTGGTCGGCGTGGGCCGCGCTGAGCGACGCCACCCCCGAGACGGTGAAGTCGGTGCGCTACGCCGTGTCGGGCGCCGCCCCGCTCGACCCGGCCGTGCGCCGCGCCGTGCGCGAGCGCCTGGGCATCGAGCTCACCGAGGGCTACGGGCTCACCGAGGCGTCGCCCGCGGTCACCAGCGGCCTCGGCCACGACGCACCCGACGGCAGCATCGGCGTGCCGCTGCCGGGCGTCGCCGTGCGCCTGGTCGACAGCGACGGCGAGGACGCCCTGGTCGGCGACCCCGGCGAGATCTGGGTGAAGGGACCCAACGTGTTCGTCGGCTACTGGGGCGACGAGCTCGCCACGGCTGCGGCCCTGACCGACGACGGCTGGTTGCGCACCGGCGACACCGCCGTGGTCGACGACGACGGGTTCCTGTCGCTCGTCGACCGGTCGAAGGACGTGATCATCGTGTCGGGGTTCAACGTGTTCCCCGCCGAGGTCGAGGAGGTGCTGGCCCTGCACCCCGCGGTCGACGCCGCGGCCGTGGTCGGCGTGCCGCACCCGCACTCGGGCGAGGCGGTCCGCGCCTACGTGGTCGTGCGCGAGGGCGAGCACGTCGAGGCCGACGAGCTGATCGACCACGCCTCGCACCACCTGGCCCGCTACAAGTGCCCGTCGGCGGTGACGTTCGTCGACGAGCTGCCCCAGGGCATCACCGGCAAGGTGCTGCGTCGGGCCCTGCGCCGGGCGCTGAGCTGATCCCGGGAGGCCGTCGGTGACCGACCTCCACGTCCTGTCCGCCACCGAGCTGCTCGCCCTCATGGGGGCGGGCCGCCTGACGAGCGTCGAGCTGCTCGACCACCTCGTGGCCCGCATCGAGGCCGACGCCGGCGCGGTCAACGCGATCGTCGCCCTCGACGTCGACCGGGCGCGCACCCGCGCCGCCGAGGCCGACGCCGCGCGCGCCCGCGGCGAGTCGTGGGGCCCGCTGCACGGCCTGCCGATGACCGTGAAGGACGCGTTCGAGACCGAGGGCCTGGTCACCACGTCGGGGGCGCCCGAGCTGCGCGCCCACGTGCCCACCCGCGACGCCGACGCCGTCGCCCGGCTGCGGGCGGCCGGCGCCGTGATCTTCGGGAAGACCAACCTGCCGATCTACGCGGGCGACGTCGAGACGTTCAACGAGGTCTACGGGCGCACCAACAACCCGTGGGCGCTCGACCGGGCCGTCGGCGGCTCGTCGGGCGGCGCGGCCGCGGCGCTGGCGGCGGGCCAGACCCCGCTCGAGCTCGGCAGCGACATCGGCGGGTCGATCCGCAACCCCGCCCACTACTGCGGGGTGTTCGGGCTCAAGCCCACGTGGGGCATCGTGCCCATCCGCGGCCACATCCCCGGCCCGCCGGGCTCGCTGGCGACGGCCGACGTCGGCGTCGCCGGCCCCATGGCCCGCAGCGCCGCCGACCTCGCCCTGGGCCTCGAGGTGCTGGCGGGGCCGGCGGCGGCCGACGCGGTGGCCTGGCGGCTCGAGCTGCCGCCGCCCCGCAACGGCGGTGCCGTCGAGGGCCTGCGGGTGGCCGTGTGGTTCGACGCCCCGGCGCCGCCCCTGGCCGTCGACGTGCGCGCCCGGCTCGACGTCGCCGCCGACGCGCTGGCCGACGCCGGCGCGCGCGTGACGGCGGTCCCCGCGCCCGTCCCGCTCGACGAGCTGCGGGCCTCGTGGGAGCGCCTCGTGCTGCCCATCTCGACCGCCGGCCTGCCCGACGACGTCTTCGCGTCGTTCGCGCAGGCCGCCGAGGCCCCTGTCGCCGACGACGAGCCGGTCGCCATGCGGGCGCTGCGCGCCGTCGCCCTGCGCCACCGCGACTGGCTGCGGGCCGACGAGCGCCGGCAGCGGCACCGCCACCGGTTCGCCGAGCTGTTCGAGCAGCACGACGTGCTGCTCGCACCGGTCATGCCCACCGCGGCGCCGCGGCACGGCGACGCCCACGACATCACCGTCCGCGAGGTCGACGTCGACGGCGAGCTGCGCCCGGCGATGGAGGGCCTCGACTGGGCCGGCGGCATCGGCACCCTGCTGCTGCCGGTGGCCGTGCCCCCGATCGGCCGCACGCCCGACGGGCTGCCGGTCGGCGTGCAGGTCGTGGCGCCGCACCTGCACGACCGCACCGCGGTGGCGGTCGCCGGGCACCTCGAGCGGCTCCTCGGCGGGTTCGTGCCGCCGCCGGCGTACGCGACCGCCCCTGCGGGGTAGACGATGCCTGTGCCCTCCGACGCGCCGCCCGCCGCCGAGCCGCCCGCGACCGACCCCTGGGCCCGCCCGCCCGGGGTCGACGACGCCACCGTCGAGGCGACGGGCACGCTCAGCGAGGCGCTCGAGTGGGTCGAGCGGGCCCGCGGCCACCTCTACGAGTTCCACCAGCTGATGGGGCACGCCGACGCCACGTTCGGCGAGGCGGCCGAGCAGCTGCGGGCCGCGGGGCACGCCGAGCAGGCCGACCTGCTGGCCGCAGAGGTCGTCGGGCGCAACGTGCTCTACGGCCGGTGGACGTTCCAGGTGGTCGAGGAGTTCGACGCCGACTACCACCGGCCCGTCACCGAGGTCGAGCACCGGGTCCGCCATGCCCTGGTCGGCGGCCGCCGGCACGTCTTCGAGGCCGAGATGAAGGACGCCCGCCGCTCGACGGGTCGCCCGCACCACGAGCGCCGTCCCACCGACCCGCCGGCCACCTGACCGCGGCGGGGGCGGGGCGAGCCGATCGCCTCGGCGTCCCGTCGCCTCGGGCCTGCGCTGGACGAGCGGGACCAGCGGGACGAGCGGGTGGCCGGGGCCGACGCGCACCGTGCCGGAGTCACCCCGCAGGGTTGCGCCGCAGGTCACACCCCGTGCTTGTGAGCACGTGAACAAGCGGCGGTAGATTCTGGCGCATGGCTGAGGGCAGCAAGCGGCACGTGCGCAAGATCCCGGAGGCGACCGTCAACCGCCTGCCGATCTACCTGCGCAGCCTCCTCGAGGCCGCCGGCGACGGGCTGCCCACGATCTCGTCCGAGCGGCTGGCCGAGCTGTCGGGCTTCAACGCCGCCAAGGTGCGCAAGGACCTCAGCTACCTCGGCAGCTACGGCACGCGCGGGGTCGGCTACGACGTCGAGTACCTCGTGTTCCAGATGAGTCGCGAGCTGGGGCTCACGAAGGAGTGGCACGTCGTCATCGCCGGCCTCGGCAACCTCGGCCACGCCCTCGCCAACTACGGCGGCTTCACCGAGCGCGGCTTCCCCGTGGCGGCCCTGGTCGATGCCGATCCCAAGGTGGTGGGCACCGAGATCAACGGCCTCGAGGTGCGCCACATCGACGAGCTCGAGGCGATCGCGGGCAGCCACCAGATCGCCATCGGCATCATCGCCACCCCCGCGGCGGCCGCCCAGGAGGTGGCCGACCGCATGATCGCCGCCGGCGTGTCGTCGATCCTCAACTTCGCGCCGACGATCGTGACGGTGCCGCCCGAGGTGTCGTTGCGCAAGGTCGACCTGGCGGTCGAGCTGCAGATCCTCAGCTTCTACCAGCAGCGTCGCGGGGCCGAGGCCGGCGCCGCGCTGCCGCCCGAGGCGACCGTGGCGCCCCCGGCGGGCTGAGGGTCGGTCCGAGGCGCCGCAGCCGTGCCCGTCGACGAGCCGCTGTACCCCGTCAACCTCGTGCTGGCCGGGCGTCCCTGCCTGGTGGTCGGCGGCGGACGGGTGGCGTTGACGAAGGTGCGCGGCCTGGTCGACGCCGGCGCGGTCGTGACGGTCGTGGCGCCCGAGATCGATCCGGCGGTGGCCGACCTGGCCGCGGCGACCGAGGTGCGGCCCTACCGGCCGGGCGAGGCGGCCGGCTACCGGTTCGTGATCGCGGCCACGGGCGACATCGCCGTCAACCAGCAGGTGTTCGACGACGGCGAGGCGGCCGGGGTGTGGGTGAACAGCGCCGACGACCCGGCGCGCTGCAGCGCCGTCCTGCCGGCGCGCGTCCGTCAGGGTCGGCTGCTCCTCACGGTCTCGACCGGGGGACACAGCCCGGCGGTGGCGGCGTGGGTCCGGCGGGGCCTCGCCGATGCCTACGGCCCGGAATACGACCGGCTCATCGACGTGTTGTCCGAGGTGCGTCGCGAGGTCCGATCCCAGGGCATCGGAACCGAGCAGCTCGATTGGCAAGAGGCGCTCGATTCGGGAATCCTGGACCTGCTCCGGGCCGACCGGCTCGACGAAGCGAAGGAGCGCTTGCGCGCGTGTCTGTCGTCGTCATCGGACTGAACCACCGCACGGCCCCGCTCGACCTCCTCGAGCGGATGAGCATCGGCGACGGTCAGCTGTCCAAGGCGCTCCACGACCTGACGACGCGCGAGCACATCAGCGAGGCGCTGGTCCTGTCGACCTGCAACCGCACCGAGGTGTACGCGGTCGCGGAGCGCTTCCACGGCGCCTACAGCGACATCCGGGGCTTCCTCGCCGACTTCTCGTTCCTGCCCCCCGAGGACTTCTCCGACCACCTCTACGTCCACTACGACTCGGCCGCCGCCGCCCACCTCATGGCGGTGACGGCGGGCCTCGACTCGGCGGTGCTCGGCGAGAGCGAGATCCAGGGCCAGATCAAGGTCGCCTGGGAGCGCGCCCGCGACGAGGGATCCGCCGGCCCCGCGCTCAACCTCCTGCTGCGCCACTCGCTCGAGGCGGGCAAGCGGGCCCGCACCGAGACCGGCATCGCCCGCAACATCGCCTCGGTCTCGCAGGCCGCGGTGGTCATGGCCGCGGAGCGGCTGGGCGGCATCGAGGGAGCCAACGTGCTGGTGCTCGGCGCCGGCGAGATGGGTGAGGGCATGGCCGTGGCGCTGGCCGGTGCCGGCGTCGCCGAGGTCGCCGTGGCCAACCGCACGACCCGGCGGGCCCACGAGCTGGCCGCCAGGGTCGGCGGCCGGTCGGTGCCGCTGCTCGACCTGCCCGACGAGCTCAGCCGCGTCGACGTGCTGCTCACGTCCACCGGCTCGCAGGCGCCCCTGATCGAGAAGTCCGACGTGGTGCCGGTCATGGCCGGACGCGCCGGGCGACCGCTGCTGGTGGTCGACATCGCGGTGCCCCGCGACGTCGATCCCGCGGTCGCCGAGGTCGAGGGCGTGACGCTGCTCGACATGGACGACGTGCGGGCCTTCGCCGACGCCGGGGTGGCCGGTCGCCGCCGCGAGGTGGACGCCGTCGAGGCGATCCTGGCCGACGAGCTCGAGCGGTACCTCGGTGCGACGACGGCCCGCGAGGTCGCACCGATGATCGTGGCGCTGCGCCGGCGCGCCGAGTCGATGCGCACGGGCGAGCTCGACCGCGTGCGCGCCCGGTACGACGACCTCGACCCCCGGCAGCTCGAGATGGTCGACGCCGTCACGCGCGGGGTGGTCGCCAAGCTCCTGCACCAGCCCACGGTCGTGCTCAAGGACGCGGCGGGCACGACCCGCGGCGATCGGCTCGTCGCGGCCCTGCGAGAGCTGTTCGAGATCGAGGGCTAGTGCCGTGTCCGGCAGCGTCTGCGCCGTCCCCCGCCGGCCGGGATCGCCGCCGGCTGCGTCCTCGTCCTCGCCGCGGCGACGCCTGCGCCGCCGGCCTGCGTCCTCGCCCGCGACGATCGTGGCTCGCCGCCGAACGACGAACGTTGCCTGACACGGCACCGGCCCCCACCGCGGTGGCCCGCTCCGAGACCGACCGATGACCCGCCTGCGCATCGCCACCCGCGGCTCGGCGCTGGCCCGGTGGCAGGCCGACCACGTCGCCGCCCTGCTGCACAAGGCCGACCCCGGCATCGAGGCCGAGGTCGTGGTCGTCGAGACCAGCGGAGACCGCCGCCTCGACGTGCCGATCTGGGAGCTGGGCGGCAAGGGAGTGTTCGTCAAGGAGGTGCAGGCCGCCGTGCTCGACGGCCGCGCCGACGTGGCCGTGCACTCGGCCAAGGACCTGCCCTCGGCCACCCCCGACGGCCTGGTGATCGCGGCCGTGCCCGAACGGGCCGACGTGCGCGACGCGCTCGTCGGCGCGGCCCTGGCCGACGTCCCCGACGGCGCCGTCGTCGCCACGGGATCGTTGCGCCGCCAGGCCCAGCTCGCCCATGCCCGGCCCGACCTGCGGTTCGAGGGCGTGCGCGGCAACATGGCCCGCCGCGTCGCCCGGGCCGGCCAGGACGGCGTGGCCGCGGTCGTCGTGGCCGCCGCCGCCCTCGACCGGCTCGGCTGGGCCGACCGCATCGCCGAGCGCCTCCCGGTCGACGTGGTGCTGCCCCAGGTCGGCCAGGCGGCCCTCGCAGTCGAGTGCCGGGCCGACGACGCGACCGTGCGCGCCGCGCTGGCCGCGATCGAGGACGGCCCGACCCGCCGGGCCGTCGACGCCGAGCGCGGGTTCCTGGCCGAGCTGGGCGGCGACTGCTCGCTGCCCGCCGGCGCCCACGCCACGCTCGACCCGGCCGCCGACGTGCTCACGGTGCGGGGACTGGTGGCCACGGCCGACGGCCGCACGGTGGTGCGCCACGCCGAGGCCGGGCCCGCCGCCGACGGTGCCGCCCTGGGTCGCGCCGTGGCCCGGCACCTGCTCGACCGCCAGGGTGGCGCCCGGCTGCTCGGCCGGCGATGACGGGCCCGAGCCGCCCCGGCGGGCGATGACCGTCCACCTGGTGGGCGCCGGGCCCGGCGACCCGGGGCTGCTGACCGTGCGGGCGCTCGAGGTGCTCCGGCGGGCCGACGTCGTCGTCTACGACCGGTTGTCGCAGGAGTCGCTGCTCGACCTCGCGCCGCCCGGGGCCGAGCGCATCGACGTGGGCAAGGCGCCGGGGCACGTGCGCCTGGCGCAGGAGGACATCAACGCCCTGCTGGTCGAGCGGGGCCGCACCGGCGCCGAGGTCGTGCGCCTGAAGGGCGGCGACCCGTTCGTGTTCGCCCGCGGCGGCGAGGAGGCCGCCGCGCTCGCTGCCGCCGGCGTCGCGTTCGACGTGGTGCCGGGCATCACCTCGGCCATCGCGGTGCCGGCCTACGCCGGGATCCCCGTCACGTTGCGGCACTCGTCGACCAGCGTCACGATCGTGACCGGCCACGAGGAGCCGGGCGCCGGCGACGACGGCACGGTCGACTGGCAGGCGGTCGCCCGGGTCGGGGGCACGATCGTCATCCTGATGGGCGTGGCCCGCATCGGGCGGATCGCCGCCGCGCTGATCGCCGCCGGCCGGTCGCCCGACACGCCGGTGGCCGCCGTGCAGTGGGGCACGCGCCCCGAGCAGCGCACGGTGCGGGCCACGCTCGCCACCATCGGCGACGCGGCGCTCGGCACGCCGTCGACCATCGTCGTGGGCGACGTGGCCGCGTGCGATCTGGCGTGGTTCGAGGACCGCCCCCTGTTCGGCCGCCGGGTCGTGGTGACCCGGGCGCGCCAGCAGGCCAGCGCTCTGGTCGAACGCCTCACCGCCCTCGGCGCCGCCACCGTCGAGGTCCCGGCCATCGAGATCGCCGAGCCGGCCGACGGCGGCGCGGGCCTGGCCGAGTCGGTCGACCGCCTGGTCGCCGGGGCGTACGACTGGGTGGTCGTGACCTCGCCCAACGGTGCCGGACGCCTGCTCGCCGCCGTGCGCGCCGGGGGCCGCGACGCCCGGGCGTTCGCCGGCGCCCGGCTGGCGGCCATCGGCCCCGGCACCGCCGACGTGCTCGCCGGGGCGCACCTCGTCGCCGACCTCGTGCCCGAGCGGTTCGTGGCCGAGTCGCTGCTCGACGCCTTCCCCGCGGCGCCGGCCGGCGGCGGGCGCGTGCTGCTCGCCCGGGCCGCGGTGGCGCGCGACGTGCTCCCCGAGGGCCTGGTCGCCCGGGGCTGGACGGTCGACGTCGTCGAGGCGTACCGCACCGTGCCGGTGCCGCTCGACGCGGCGCGGGCCGAAGCCGTCGCCCGCGCCGACGTGGTCACCTTCACGTCGTCGTCGACGGTCACCAACTTCCTCGCCGCTGCGGGCGCCGACGCCGTGCCGCCGGTCGTCGCGGCCATCGGTCCGGTGACCGCCGGGACCGCCCGGGCCAACGGCCTGCGGGTCGAGGTCGAGGCCGCGGTCCACACGATCGACGGGTTGGTCGACGCCCTGTGCGCCTGGGCCGCCGAGCACCCGCCCCCCGACCGCCCGCCGGCCGACCACCCGCCCCCCGACCGGCACGGGCCGGCCGGCGCGGGCCCCGCGGCGTGACCCGGCCCGACGCGCTGCTCTTCGACTTCGACGGGCTGATCCTCGACACCGAGACCTGCACCTACGAGACCGTCGTCGAGATCTTCGCCGAGCACGGCGAGCGGCTCGACCTCGCCTGGTGGCACACGATCCTCGGCACCGCCCACCACCCGCACTGGACCGAGCGCCTCGCCGACCAGCTCGGCCGCCCGGTCGACCGGCAGGCGCTCGTCGCCCGGCGCGAGGCCCGCCGCCTGCCCCGCATCCACGCGCTGCCGCCGTGCGACGGGGTCGTCGCCCTGCTGGACGCGGCCGACGCCGCCGGGGTCGCCTGCGCGGTGGTGTCGTCGTCGGCGTCCGACTGGGTCGTGCCCCACCTCGAGCGGCTGGGCCTCCGCCACCGGTTCCGGGCCGTGATCACGCGCGACGACGTCGGCGACAAGGCCCGGACCAAGCCCGCCCCGGACCTCTTCCTCGCCGCCGCCGCCGCCCTCGGCGCGCCGCCCGCCCGCTGCGTCGTCCTCGAGGACTCGCCCAACGGGGTGGCCGCCGGCCGGGCCGCCGGGATGGCGGTCGTCGCGGTGCCCGGACCGATGACGCGCCCCCTCGACTTCGGGGCCGCCGACCACGTGGCGGCCTCGCTGGCCGACCTCGACATCGCCTCGCTCGGGGCCCTCGTCGCCCACCGCTGACGGGCGCCCGGGGGTGGCGGGAAGCGGCAGCCGCACGCCGCGGTGCCGTGTTCCGTCGGGGCAGATCGGTTGTGCTTGACTGTCGCACAACCGTTTGGCCACCCGAGGGAAGGGCGAGTGGCCGGACCGCCGGAACGGGTCGCCGCATGCTCGCGGTCGGCCTCGGTGCTACAACCGACCTGCCGGATGTCCGGCTGACATGCCCGAGGGGCCGAGAGGGCACGTGACACTTCTGTCCGTCAACAACGTGGGGGTGCGGTTCGGCGGCGTCGTCGCCCTCGACGAGCTCACCTTCGACGTCGAGCCCGGCACCATCTGCGCGCTCATCGGGCCCAACGGCGCCGGCAAGACCACGCTGTTCAACGTGCTCAGCCGGCTCTACCAGCCGAGCTCCGGCACCGTGCGGTTCGACGGCGCCGACCTGCTGTCGGTGCCCGCGCACAAGATCGCCCGCCGGGGCCTCGCCCGCACGTTCCAGAACGTGGCCCTGTTCCCGGCGCTCACCGTCCTCGAGAACGTGCTGACCGGGGCTCACGCGCTCGGCAAGGTCGGGTTCGGTCGCTCCGCCCTGCGCATCGGCGCCGCCCGTGAGGAGCGCGAGCTGCGCGAGCGGTGCCTGGCCCTGCTCGCCCGCCTCGACCTCGCCCACCTGGCCCACCGGCCGGTGGCCGGGCTGCCGTTCGGCACGCTCAAGCGCATCGAGTTCGCCCGGGCGCTCGCCACCGAGCCGCGGCTGCTGATGCTCGACGAGCCCGCCAACGGCCTCACCCACAGCGAGGTCGACGAGCTGGGCGAGACGATCCGCTCGATCCGCGACCAGTTCGACCTCACGATCCTGCTGGTCGAGCACCACATGGCGATGGTCATGGCGATCTCCGACCACATCGTCGTGCTCGACTTCGGCCGCAAGATCGCCGAGGGCCCGCCGGCCACCGTGCGCAACGACCCGGCCGTGATCGAGGCCTACCTCGGGGCACCGGCGTGAGCGAGCGCGACCGGGGCCGCAGCCCCAGGAGCGGAGGATCATGAGCCTGCTCGAGCTCAGCAACGTCGCCGGCGGCTACGGCCCGGTCCGGGTCCTGCACGACATCGACCTCGCGGTCGACGACGGCCACGTCGCCGTCGTGCTCGGGGCCAACGGCGCCGGCAAGACCACGACGCTGCGCGCGATCAGCGGCCTCATCTCGGTCGGCGGCGACATCGTGTTCGACGGCCAGCGCATCACGGGCAAGGGCCCCGAGGCGGTGTCGCGGCTCGGCATCGCCCACGTGCCGCAGGGGCGCGGCACGTTCTCCGACCTGACGGTCGAGGACAACCTGCGCATCGGCGCCATCAACCGCACCGGCCGCGACGTCGAGGACGACCTGGCCCGCTGGTTCGAGATCTTCCCGCGCCTCGCGGAGCGCCGGCGGCAGGACGCCGGCAGCATGAGCGGCGGCGAGCAGCAGATGCTGGCGCTGGCCCGGGCGATGATGGCCCGGCCGCGGCTGCTCCTGCTCGACGAGCCGTCGCTGGGGTTGGCGCCGCTCGTCACCCGCGAGCTGTTCGCCCGGCTGGGCGAGCTCAACCGCGAGGAGGGGCTGACCATCCTCGTCGTCGAGCAGAACGCCAACCTCGCCCTCGACATCGGCCACTGGGGCTACGTGCTCGAGACCGGCCGCATCGCCGTGCAGGGCCCGGCCCAGCAGCTCCACGACGACGAGGCCGTGCGCAAGGCCTACCTGGGATTCTGAGGGACGACGATGCAACTCTTCATCGAGCAGGTCCTCAACGGGGTCGGCAACGGCGTGGTCTACGGGTCGGTGGCCCTGGCGCTGGTGCTGATCTTCCGCACCACCGGCGTCCTCAACTTCGCCCAGGGCGAGATGGCCCTGTTCTCGACCTACATCTCGTGGAAGCTCACCACGACCGGCATGCCGGTCGTCGGCGCCATCGCCATCTCGATGGCGATCGCCTTCATCGCCGGGGCGTTCATCGAGCGCACGCTCATCCGTCCGATGGAGGGCCGCAGCGCCCTCAACGTGGTGATCATCACGCTGGGCCTGTTCCTGGGGCTCAACTCGCTGGCGCAGCTCGTCTTCGGCACCGATCCGCAGCAGATGCCGTCGCCGTTCCCCGAGGGCAGCGTTTCCTTCATCGGCGACGCCACGATCCAGAAGGAGACCATCGGCCTCATCGTCGTGCTGCTCCTCGAGTGCCTCGGGCTGTGGATCCTGCTGAACCGCTCGCGGCTCGGCCTCAAGCTGCGGGCGGTGGCGTCGAACCCCGACTCGGCCCGGCTGCACGGCATCCGCGCCGGCTCGATGCTCATGCTCGGCTGGGCCATGTCGGCCGCCCTCGGCGCCGTCGCCGGTTCCCTGGTGGCGTCCGAGCGCACCGGCTTCGACTCCAGCCTGATGCAGACGATCCTCGTGTACGCCCTGGCCGCCGCCGCCCTCGGCGGGTTCGACAGCATCTGGGGCGCGGTGATCTGCGGTGTCGTCGTCGGCGTGGCCGACGCCCTCACGATCCAGTACGTCGACGCCCTCGACGGCATCGAGGTCGTGCTGCCCCTCGCCCTCATCCTGGTGGTGCTCGTGGTGATGCCCAACGGCCTGTTCGGCAAGCGCACGGTGGAGAGGGTCTAGTGGCAGCGATCGTGACGCGTCCGTCCCCGCCCGAGGCTGCGGGGGGCGACCGATGAGCGAGCACTCCGGGGCCGCCCTCGAGCCCGCGATCGGCGACGTCCCGCTCGTCATCGACGACACGAGCACCGGCGAGACGCCGTCGCTGTGGCCGGCCGTGCCCCGCAAGGTGCTGATCGCCCGCATCGTCATCGGCGTCGTGCTGGCGGCCGCGGCGCTGTACGCGCCCTTCTACTTCGAGCCCACGATGAACCGGGTGCTGTCGCAGGCGATCTACCTGGCCATCGCCGCCATGGGCCTCAACCTGCTCACCGGGTTCAACGGCCAGGTCTCGATCGGCCACGGCGCCTTCTTCGGCGTCGGGGCGTTCACGTCGGCGATCCTCATCGTCGACCACGGGTGGACCTACGAGCCCACCATCCTGGTGGCCGCCGTGCTCAGCGCGGCGGTGGGGGTGCTGGTCGGCCTGCCGGCGCTCCGCGTCCGCGGGCTCTACCTCGCCCTCGTGACGCTGGGCCTCGCCGTCCTGTTCCCCCGCATCGTCCAGAAGTTCGTCGACGGCACCGGCGGCGTCGCCCTGCTGCGCCCGCCGCGCAGCAGCTTCGCCTCGCTCATCGACGGCCTGGCCGACGACCAGTGGGCCTACCTGCTCTCGCTGGCGATCATGGCCGTGCTGTTCGTGCTGGCCTGGAACATGGTGCGGGGCCGCATCGGCCGCTCGATGATCGCGGTGCGCGACCAGGAGATCGCGGCGACGACCGTGGGCGTGAACCTGGCCGGCACCAAGGTCACGACCTTCGCCATCAGCGCCGCCTACGCCGGGGTCGCCGGCTCGCTGTCGGTGATGATCGACCGGGTCGCCGACGGCACCAACCCCATCCTCTACTTCCAGCGCTCGATCGAGTTCCTCGTGGCGATGGTCATCGGCGGTGCCGCCACGATCCTCGGCCCCGCGGTGGGCGCGCTGCTGCTGGTGCTGCTGCGCCGCAACACCGAAGACCTGATCGAGGGCAAGGAGGTGCTGGCCCCCGCCATCTTCGGCGCGTCGCTCATCGTGATCGTGTACGTCCTGCCCGAGGGCGTGGTCGGTGGCGTCCGCCGGCTGCTCGCCCGCCTCGGCCGTCCGTCCGCCCGGCCGCCCGACACGCCCGGGGCCGATCGACCGCCACCGGCGCCGGCCGACGCGCCGGCCGCGCCCGCGTAGCCCAGATCGCTCATCCCATTCCTCACCTCACGACAGCAACCGATTCAGGAGGGCACATGTTGAGACGACCTACGGCCAAGGTGGTCGCGGCGCTGATGGCGCTGGCGCTGCTCGGGTCGGCGTGCAGCTCGCGAGACGACGACGACAACGCCAGCACCGACAGCGGGGGCGACAGCAGCAGCGGCGACTCGAGCATCGACACGGCCGATTGCGTGAGCGACCCCACCGCCGAGGTGGGCGACACGATCAAGCTGGTGTCGAGCTACCCGCAGTCGGGCCTGACCGCGGCGTTCTCCGAGATCGCCCGCGGCTGGAAGGCCTACTTCGACAAGGTCAACGCCGAGGGCGGCGTCGACTTCGCCGGCAAGACCGTCACGATCGAGTACGACGACGCCGACGACCAGTACAACGCCGCCGAAACCGCGGCCAACATCGACGAGATGGTCGGCCCCGACGGCGACGGCGCCTTCGCCGTCTTCAGCGTGGTCGGCACGGCCAACAACCTGGCGATCCGCGACACGCTCGACGAGCTGTGCGTGCCCGACGTGTTCGCGGCCACCGGCTCCCCCGCGTGGGGCAACACCGACTACCCGTGGCTGATCGGGTCGACCCTGTCGCCCTACCCGCTCGAGGCCGAGATCTTCGCCGACCTCATCGAGGAGCAGCTGCCCGGGGCCAAGGTCGCCATGCTGGTCCAGGACGACGACTTCGGTGCGGCCTACCAGGAGACGCTCGAGGCGGCGCTCGCCGACAGCGAGAGCGGGGCCGAGGTCGTCCAGGTCGAGAAGTACGCGACCGGGGCCAACGAGGTCAGCGCCCAGATCACCAGCCTCGCCGCCAGCGGGGCCAACGCCTTCTTCAACGGCGGCACGCTGCTGGCGTGCCCCGACGCCCTGACGAAGACCGCCGCCGCCGGGTGGGAGCCCGAGATGACGTGGGTGTCGGGCACGTGCACGTCCGACACGCTGATGGGCCTGGCCGGGCCGGCCGCCAACGGCGTGTGGAGCGCGGCCAACCTCAAGGACCCGCTGAACCCCGACTACGACGCCGACCCGGCGATGGTCGAGTACCTCGACACGATCCGGCAGTACCAGCCCGACGGCTTCCGCGAGACCAACGCCATCGTGGGCTACGGCTACACGCAGGCCGCCGTCTTCGTCGAGGCGCTGAAGGCGGCGTCCGAGCCGACCCGCCTCGGCCTGATGGAGGCCCTGCACGACCTCGATGTCAGCGACGTCGGCCTGCTGCTGTCCGGCGTCACGGTCGCCACCGGGCCCGACGACGCCTACATGGGCGAGTCGCTGCAGCCCGCGCAGTACGAGTACGTCGGCGAGGGCCAGCGCAACCACTTCGTCCCCCAGGGCGACATCGTGGACTTCGAGGGCCAGACCGGAACGATCACCCCCGAGGACCTCATCAACGGCTGATCCCGTCCCGGGGTCGACCACGCCGACCACGAGGGGGCGCCGCCGCCGGCGGCGCCCCCTCGGCGCGCCCGGGCACGCCTGTGTGCGTGCCGCCCGCGCTGCGTAGCATCGACGAGGTGAGTTTCCCCCAGCGCCGGCTGCGGCGCCTGCGCCGCACCCCGGCCCTGCGCCGCCTCGTCGCCGAGACCCGCCTCTCGATCGACGACCTCATCGTCCCGCTGTTCGTGCGCGAGGGCGGCGACCACCCGCGCGAGATCTCGTCGCTGCCGGGCGTCGTCCAGCACACCCGCGAGTCGCTGCGCAAGGAGGTGCACGAGCTGGCCGACCTGGGCGTGCCGGCCGTGATCCTCTTCGGCGTGCCCGAGCACAAGGACGCCGAGGGGTCGGGGGCGTGGGACCCCGAGGGCATCGTGCAGGTGGCCCTGCGCGACCTGCGGTCCGACATGGGCGACGACCTCGTGCTGATGGCCGACCTCTGCCTCGACGAGTACACCGACCACGGGCACTGCGGCATCGTCGACGAGCACGGCCACGTCGACAACGACGCCACCATCGACCTCTACGCGCAGGTGGCCCAGGCCCAGGCGGCCGCCGGCGCCGACGTCGTGGCGCCCAGCGGGATGATGGACGGCCAGGTCGCCGCCATCCGCGACGCCCTCGACGACGACGAGTTCGCCGAGGTGGCCGTCCTCGCCTACGCCGCCAAGTACGCGTCCGCGCTGTACGGGCCCTTCCGCGAGGCCGTCGACGTCACGATCGCCGGCGGCGGCGACCGCAAGGCCTACCAGCAGGACCCCCGCAACGCCCGCGAGGCGTTGGAGGAGATCCGCGCCGACCTGGCCGAGGGCGCCGACATGGTGATGGTGAAGCCCGCGCTCGCCTACCTCGACGTGCTGGCCCACGCCCGCCTCGAGGTCGACGTGCCGCTGGCGGCGTACCACGTGTCGGGCGAGTACGCGATGGTCAAGGCTGCCGCCGAGCGGGGCTGGATCGACGGCCCCGCGGTCATGCTCGAGCACCTCACCGCCATCCGCCGGGCGGGTGCCGACATGATCCTCACCTACGCCGTGCGCGACGTCGTCGACCGCCTGCGCTGATCCGGCGCCCCCCGCGCTGATCCCGCGCCACCCCGGCCGCCGGGCCGCACCGCTCGGCGATTGCCACCATCCGCCGCCCCCGCTGCGTTACCTTCCGGGTCCTTTGTCGCGGGACGGCAGAGGGGCGGTGACCGATGTGGCGCGATCTGGTGCGGCTGGACGGGGGCGAGACCGCTCGCCGCCGTCTGGGCGCGCTGGCGCTGGCGGCCCTGCTCGCCGTGGTCATCGCCTGGACCTCGACCGGGGACCTGCCCGTCGGCGAGGTGATGGGGCCCGCCGGTGGCGGCGCCGATCCGAGCGGCGACGAGGCGTCGGCCACGACCGCGACGACCGCCCCGCCGGCGCCGCCCGCGTCGAACGTGCCCCTCACCGCGCTCCGTCCCGGCGAGCAGCCCCCGCAGTTCGTGCTGTTCTCGTTCGACGGCGGCGGGTGGCACGACCGGTGGCAGGAGTTCATGGCCGTGGCCGGGCAGCACGACGCCCGCTTCACCGGGTTCCTCACCGGCATCTACCTGCTGGCCGACGACAGCCGTGGGGCCTACACCGGCCCCGGCCATCGAGCGGGGCGGGCGTCGGTCGGGTTCGGGGGCACGCCCGCCGACGTCCAGGTCCTGGTCGACGACCTCAACCAGGCCTGGCTCGCCGGCCACGAGATCGGCACCCACTACAACGGGCACTTCTGCGACGGCAACGACCCCAGCGCCGACGACTGGTCGGCCGCCGACTGGGAGGCCGAGATCGCCCAGTTCGGCGTCTTCTGGCAGGGCTGGGCGGCCATCAACCGGAACGCAGCGCCGCGGCCGCTGCTCCCGCCGCTCGACGAGGTCGACGGCGGCCGCACGCCGTGCCTCGAGGGCCGGTGGGACCAGCTCGCCGTCGCGTGGGCCGACGCCGGCTACCGCTACGACTCGTCGATGGTGGGCAGCGGCATGGCCTGGCCCCGCGTCGAGCAGGGGGTGTGGGAGTTCCGGATGCCCACGGTGGCGTCGCCCTCGATGGGGACCGTGATCGCCATGGACTACAACTTCTGGGTCCAGCTCAACGGCGGCGCCGACGAGCCGGACCGGGCCCCCGAGTTCCGCCGACGGGTGCTCGACACCTACCGGCACATGTACGACGCCACGTTCGCGACCAACAGGGCGCCGCTCGTGATCGGCAACCACTTCAACGGGTGGAGCGGCAACGCCTTCAACCCCGCCGTGCTCGACTTCATGGGCGAGGTGTGCGGACGGCCCGAGACCTACTGCGCCACCTACTCCGACGTCATCGCGTGGATGGAGGCGCAGGACCCGGCGGTGCTGGCCGAACTGCAGGCGCGGCCCCCGGTCTCGTGACCGTGGGCCGCGCCGGCGCCGCGATCAGCTGCGGCGCGACGCCCAGCTGAACTCGACCACGAGCGGCGGGTGGTCGCTCAGGTCGTCGCCGTCGGGCGCCCGGAAGCGCTCGCGCGGCATGTCGTGGCTCGTCGCCTGGAGGCGCACGCCGTCCCCGCTGCGGTAGGCGATCTTGTCGATCGAGCTGGTCTCGGCGCACCCGGTGGCGTCGCACGCGTCGGTGAGCCCGGTGCGGGCGAGGAAGTCGTCCCAGATGACCGTGTCGGCGCCGCCCGAGCCGTCGGGGTGCGTGCTGTTCGTGTGCAGGTTGGTGTCGCCGCCGACGATGACCGCCCGGCCGGCGCTGGTGGTGGCGATGAAGTCGGCGAGCTGGTCGAAGTCGTCGACCTGCAGCGCCTGATCGGCGGCCGTGCCGCCGGCCTCGGCGTGCAGCGTGTACACGTCGACGAGCGCACCGTTCGGCAGCGTCATCGTGACCATGGCGAAGCCCTTCATCGCCAGGCAGTCGGCGGCGCCGCCGTCGCTGGTGTCGATCCCGCCGAAGCAGCCCGTCCACGGCACCCGGGTGTTCCCCGTGAAGGGCAGGCGCGACAGGACGCCGTTGCCGTCACCGACGAACATGCCGCGGGCGGCGGGGTCGATGCCGACCGCCTCGGGCCCCGGGTGCTGCTCGCTGCGGTACTCGTGGGTGGCCTGCGCCCGCAGCCGCTCGTGGTAGTGCACGAAGTCGAGCTGGTCGACGACGGGCATCCACCAGTCGAAGTCCTCCTGGGTCAGGACGACGTCGTACTCGTTCAGCAGCGGGCTGATGAGCGGGATGTGCTCCTTCGGGTTCTCGGTCGAGATCTCCTGGGGGAGGCCGGCCACGTTGTAGCTGAGCACGCTGAACTCGCCGCGCGCGCCGCCTCCGCCCGGTCCCCCCGGGTGCGTGCAGGCGGCCGCGGCGGCGACGAGCCCCGCCGCCAGCGCCCCTCTCGTCATGGTGCGGCGGGCGCGCCGGGCGCGCGGGCCGGTGGTGGTCATGTCCCCTCGTTCCCCCATGACGCCGACCTTACGCCGTAGGGCGGGACTGTGCCGGGGCGCCCGCCCCGCCGCCCGCGGACGTGCCGAACCCGGGTCGCCGGGCGCGGTCCTCGAGGGGCTCGAGCTCCTCGAACAGGGTCAGCTGCAGGCCGGCGGGGGCGTCCAGCCGGGCGTTGAGCGAGCGCCACGGCGTCTCGACCGGCGCGCCGAGCACGGTGGCGCCCGCCGCCTCGAGGCGGGCGGTGGCCGCCCGGGTGTCGGTGACCTCGAAGGCCACCCGCAGCGCCGGGCTCACGTCGCGTCCGACCTCGACCCGGTCGATCATCGCCCGCTGGGCGGGGTTGGCGATCTCGAGGGTCGCCCGGCCGGCGTCGAAGATCGCCACCCGGGCGTCGCCCTCTCCCGAGAACGCCGCCTGCTCGCGCAGGCCGACGGCGTCGCGGAAGAAGGCGACGGCGTCGTCGTGGTCGGGCGCCTCCACGACCAGGCGCAACTGGTGCACGGCCGGGTCGTCGCGGGTGAAGTGGACCTCCATCCAGGGCTCCCACGTCTCGCCGTCGCCGGAGCGCTCCCACTGCGCCGCCATCGATCGGCCGTCGGCGGCGACGGTCAGCGTCGCCCGGACGGTCGCCCCGGCGGGAGGGTCGCCGGCGGGGGCCGCGGCGGAGGCCACGTCGGCCCCACCGGTGAAGGTCCACGTCCCGGCGTCGTCGACGCGGGCACGCATGACCGTGGTGGTGCCGTCGTCGCCGTAGGCGGTCGCGGTGAACGCGTCGGTGGCGGGGTCGTGGTCGCCGATCAGCTCGAGGGCGCGGACCGTGCGGTCGCCGACCGTCACGTCCACCGTGTGGACGAGGAAGTGACGCCCGGGCAGCCACTCGTACGTGTCGGTGCCGACCACCGCGACCGGGTGATCGCCGACGACCCGGCCCTCGGTGCGCCAGCGGCCGACGAGGGCGCCGAGGCGCGGCGTGGCGGGGGAGGGACCGGCCACGGCCGTGGCCCGCCTCAGGCCGCGACCGGTGGCGTGGCGGCGGGGCTCGGCGTGGACGGGCGGACCGCCCGGGTGGCCGCCGGGGCGGTGGCGGCACGCCCGGTGACGCTGGTGCCGACGTGGCCGCACCAGCACTCCCAGCGCAGGGCGATGCCGTCGGGGGTGGTGTCGAGACCGCGGATCCGGCCGTGGTCGAGCAGGATCTCGCGGCCGTGGCGGGGGCAGTGGACGCTGAACATGGAACCATCGTCCGCCCGTCCGGGGCTCGTGACGAGTGGCAGGACTGCGCATGTTCGAATAATTCCTGCCAGTTGCCGGAAGCGGGTCCCGGGCCTGCCCGTAGGCTCGTCGCGTGCCCACGAACGACGACCTGTTCGCCCGCGCCCGGCGCGTGATCCCGGGGGGCGTGAACAGCCCCGTCCGCGCCTTCCGCGCCGTCGGCGGCACGCCCTACTTCGTGGCGCGGGCCGAGGGTCCCTACGTCTGGGACGTCGAGGGCACGCGGTACGTCGACCTCGTGCAGTCGTACGGGGCGATCATCGCCGGGCACGCCCACCCGGCGATCGTCGAGGCGGTGCAGCGAGCGGCGGTCGACGGCACCAGCTACGGCGCACCGACCGAGCGCGAGGTGCTGTTGGCCGAGGAGATCTGCGCCCGCGTGCCGTCGTGCCAGATGGTGCGGCTGGTGTCGAGCGGTACCGAGGCGACCATGTCGGCGATCCGCGCCGCCCGGGGGTTCACGGGCCGGCCCACGGTCGTGAAGTTCGCGGGCAACTACCACGGCCACGGCGACCTGCTGCTGGCCGAGGCGGGCAGCGGGCTCGCCGCGCTGGGCCTGCCGGGCTCGGCGGGCGTCACCGAGGCCGCGGTGCACGACACGCTCGTGGTCCCCTACAACGTCGTGCCCACGCTCGACGAGCGCACCGCGTGCGTGATCGTCGAGCCGATCGCCGCCAACATGGGTCTGATCCCGCCGGATCCCGGGTTCCTGGCCGGCCTGCGGGCCGAGTGCGACAGGGTCGGCGCGCTGCTCGTGTTCGACGAGGTCATCACCGGCTTCCGCGTCGCCCGCGGCGGCGCGCAGCAGCTGTACGGCATCGCTCCCGACCTCACGACCATGGGCAAGGTCATCGGCGGGGGGCTCAACATCGGGGCCTACGGGGGCCGCGCCGACGTCATGGGTGTCGTCGCCCCCCTCGGGCCCGTGTACCAGGCGGGCACGCTGTCGGGGAACCCGCTGGCGACGGCCGCGGGCCTGGCGGTGCTCGACCTGCTCGACGACGGGGCCTACGAGACCCTGCGATCCCGGGCCGAGGTGTTGGCCGAGGCCCTCCGCGCCGCCCTCGACGCCGTCGGCGCCGTGGGCCACGTCCCGGTGGCGTCGACGCTCGTGGGGCTGTACCTCGGCGACCCGCTGCCGTCGGACTACGACGGCGCCCGGGCCACCGACGAGGCCCGGTACGCCAAGCTGTTCCACGCCCTGCTCGACCGCGGGGTGGCGCTGGCTCCGGGCGCCTACGAGGTCATGTTCCCGGGCCTGGCGCACAGCGACGACGTGCTGGCCGAGGTGGCGGCGGCCGCCGCCGAGGCCGCTGCGGTGTCCTAGCCGCCGGCGCCCGGCCGGGCCGCGTGACCCCTACTCGAGGTCGCCCGTCGCGCCGTGCGCCGGGCCCCGCATCGGCTCGAGCGTGCAGGCCCAGGCGCCCGAGTCGAGGCGGGGCGGCTGGTCCATGTAGTCGGCCCGGCAGCGGATGTCGTTGACGAGCCAGCCGACGGTGATCGCAGGTTCGAAGTCACCACCGCGGGTGGTGTCGGGCGCGTCGGCCACGAACGGCCGGAACACGACGAGCCCGTTCAGCACCATCGCGGCGACGACCAGCCACAGGAACGGGCGGCGGTTGCGCTCGCTCGCCGCGATCCACAGCACGACCGCGAGCACGCACGGCACGAGGTGCGCCGGCTTCCACGGCATGCGCAGGAACAGCAGCTCGGTCGCCAGCAGGCCCAGCACCGCGAAGCGCAGCAGGGGATCGCGCCCCCAGCCGCGCAGCGAGCGCACCAGCGCCGGCAGCGCCACGACGAGCAGCGCGACCAGCGCCACGCCCGCGACCGCGTAGTTCTTGAGCAGGAACCGGGCGACGTTGTTCGACGCGCTCACCCAACCGTCGGTGGCGTCGAGGAAGCCGAACGTGCGGTCGAACGACAGCCACACGGGCACGTACAGCAGCGCGCCCAGCGGCAGGGCGACCGCCGTGGCGGTGAGGGCGCGGCGCCGCTCGGCGCGGTCCCAGCCGACGGCGACGAGCAGAGCCGCCACCAGCACGAGCGACGAGCTGCGGCTGCCGAGCGTCAGCGCCAGCAGCACGCCGGCGGCCACCGGTCGGTGGCGCTGGAGCGCGACCGCCCCCCAGGTGAGGAACGCCGTCGCCCACACGAAGTCCGCGGTCTGGGTGCCGGAGATGAGCACGATGGGCGAGGCGAGGAAGCACAGGGCGACGAGGTCGCCGTTGTCGTGGCCCCAGGCGGTGACGAGGCGGGCGACGCCGACCACGGTGGCCGCCAGAGCCGCGGCCGTGGCGAGGTTGACCAGGACGTGCCCGCCGAGCGGATCGAGCACGGCCACGATCGCCTCGACCACCGGCACGCCGGGGTTGCGCGACGGGGCGTAGTCGAGGTCGCGGATGCGCTCGCCCGCCGACAGGACGGCCCCGATGTCGAGGTCGGTGCCGTAGCCCAGCCACAGGATCGGCACGGTCACCGTGGCCGTGACGACCGCCAACCAGAGGTCGCCGAACCGGCGGGCGCCACCGGCGGCGCGGCCGGGCTCGGCGGCCACCGCGAGCGGCTCGGCGACGTCGTCGGACTCGTCGATCGGAAGGCGGGCAGGGGAACCCATGGCTCGGCAACGGTACTGCGGCATCCGTCACGCTCCCCACTCCGCGCCGCGGGACCGGGTGCGTCGTCCGGGGGGATCCGGTGCGACCGGCAGCGGCGGCTGGTAGCAAGTGACGCGTGATCCTCGACGACACCCCCGATCGACTCGGATCGCTCACCCAGCCGGCCGCCGCCGCGCTCGCCGACCTCGCGGACCGCGACGCCGTCGCCCGCGCCTGGGGCGGCGATCACACGCTGTGGCGCGACGACCCGACCGAGATCTCCGACCGCCTCGGCTGGCTGTCGGTCGTGGCCGACATGTCGGCCGGCCTCGACACGCTGACCGCCCGCTGCCGGGGCCTCGCGGCCGGGGTCGACCACGTCCTGCTGGCGGGCATGGGCGGCTCGAGCCTGTTCCCCGAGGTCGTCGCCCGCAGCGGGGCGACCGATCCGTCGGGTCCGACGCTGCACGTGCTCGACACGACCGATCCCGCCGCCATCGCCCGCCTCGGCGACGAGCTGCCCGCCGACCGCACGTTGCACGTGGCCGCGTCGAAGTCGGGGTCGACGCTCGAGACCCGCAGCCACCTCGCCTGGGCGTGGGAGCGGCACCCCGACGCGGCCCGGTTCGCGGCGATCACCGATCCGGGCAGCGACCTGGCGGCGCTCGCCGCCGACCGCGGCTTCGCCGCCACGTTCGAGAACCGCCCCGACATCGGCGGCCGCTACTCGGCGCTGTCCTACTTCGGCCTCGTTCCCGCCGTGCTGGCGGGGGCCGACGTCGCCGGCCTGCTCGCGTCCGCGGCCGCCATGGCCGACCGGCTGCGCGCCGCGGCCCCGGGCAACGCCGCCGCCCGGCTCGCGGCCGCGATGGCGGCCGGCGTGCGCCAGGGGCGCGACAAGCTCACCCTCGTCGCCCCCGACGACCAGGCCACGTTCGGGCTGTGGCTCGAGCAGCTCCTGGCCGAGTCGACCGGCAAGGACGGCACCGGTGTGGTGCCCGTCGTCGGCGAGCCGCTGACCGGCCCCGAGGCCTACGGCGACGACCGCCTGTTCGTGGCCCTCGGCGACAGCACGGCGACGGCCGAGCTGGCCGCCCTGGCCGACGCCGGCCACCCGGTCGTGGTGCTGCCGTTCGGCGGCGAGTTCGTCGACCTCGGCGCCCAGGTGCTGCTGTGGGAGCTGGCCACCGCGCTCGTCGGCGCCCTGCTCGACATCCAGCCGTTCGACCAGCCCGACGTCGCCGCGGCCAAGGCGGCGACCGCGAGGGTGCTCGACGAGGGGCCGCCCGCCGTCGAGCTCACCCCGCTCGACGAGCTGCTCGGCCAGGTGCGGGCCGGCGACTACCTGGCGATCCAGGCGTTCGTCGATCCGGGCAGCCCCGTGGTCGACGACATCGAGCGCGCCCGGGTCGCGCTGCGCGACCGCCTGGAGGTGGCCACCACCGTGGGTCTCGGCCCGCGCTTCCTGCACTCGACCGGCCAGCTCCACAAGGGCGGCCCGAACACCGGCGTGTTCGTGCAGGTCGTCGCCGACCACGCCGACGACGCGGACGTCGCCATCCCCGGCGCGCCCTACGGGTTCGCCACGCTCGAACGGGCGCAGGCCGACGGCGACCTGCTGACCCTGCACGACCGCAAGCGACGGGCCGGCCGCGTGCGCCTGGCCGACCTGGTGGAGGTGTCCCCGTGAAGATCGGCATCGTCGGCCTCGGCAAGATGGGCGGCAACATGGCCACCCGCATCGGCGCCGCCGGGCACGAGGTGGTCGGCTTCGACCCGCACAGCGACGCCTCGCAGGTCGCCTCGCTGGCCGAGCTCGTCGAGCGGCTCGACCCCCCGCGGGTCGTGTGGGCGATGGTGCCCGCCGGCGACCCCACCGAGCAGGTCGTGCGCGACCTCGGCGGCCTGCTGTCGGCCGGCGACGTGGTGATCGACGGCGGCAACTCGAACTGGCACGACTCGGTGCGCCGGGCCGGTGAGCTCGCCGAGCACGAGGTCGGCTTCATCGACGCCGGCACCAGCGGCGGCGTGTGGGGGCGCACCGAGGGCTACTGCCTCATGGTCGGGGGCGCCCCGGACGACGTCGCCACCGCCCAGCCCATCTTCGACGCCCTCAAGCCCGACGACGGCGGCTTCGTGCACGCCGGCCCGGTCGGCACCGGGCACTTCACGAAGATGGTGCACAACGGCATCGAGTACGGCCTCATGCAGGCCTACGCCGAGGGCTACGAGCTGCTGGCCCGGTCCGGGCTCGGCATCGACGTCGACGGCGCCCTCGATGCCTGGCGCTCGGGCTCGGTCGTGCGGTCCTGGCTGCTCGACCTGCTCGTGCGGGCGTTGCAGCAGACCCCCGACTTCGACGGCATCCAGGGGTACGCCAAGGACTCCGGCGAGGGCCGGTGGACGGTGCAGGAGGCGGTCGAGCGCGGTGTGGCCACCCCCGTCATCTCGGCGGCGCTCTACGCCCGGTTCGTCTCGCAGCACGACGACTCGATCGCCATGAAGGCCATCGCCGCCCTGCGCAACCAGTTCGGCGGCCACGCCGTGCTTGCCGAGACCGAGTCCGACGACGGCGACGAGCGCGTCGGGCCCCCCGGCCGGCGCGCCGCACCGGTGACGAGGAGGTGGCGATGATGTCCGACCGGCCGGTCAGCGACGCCCTGGTGCTGTTCGGGGCCACGGGCGACCTGGCCCACAAGAAGATCTTCCCGGCCGTCTACGAGATGCAGCGCGACGGGCGCGCCGGCGTGCCGATCATCGGCGTCGCCTCGTCGGAGCTCACCGACGACGACCTGCGCCAGCGCGCCCACGACGCCGTCGTCGAGCGGGTCGGCGACGAGTTCGACCAGGCGGCCTGGGACGACCTGGCGGGCCGCCTCAGCTACGTCAGCGGCGACTACCGCGAGGCGGTCACGTTCCAGACCCTGGCCGAGAAGCTGGAGCACGTCGAGCGCCCGCTGTTCTACCTGGCCATCCCGCCGGCCATGTTCGACGAGGTCGTGCAGGGCCTGTCGGCGGCGGGCCTGACCGGGCCCGACTCGCGCGTCGTGGTCGAGAAGCCGTTCGGCCGCGACCAGGCGTCGGCGGCCGAGCTCAACGAGGTCCTGCACCGGGTCTTCCCCGAGGAGGCGATCTTCCGCATCGACCACTTCCTCGGCAAGGAGTCGGTCGAGGACCTGCTCATCTTCCGGTTCGCCAACTCGATGCTCGAGCCGCTGTGGAACCGCAACTACGTGAGCAGCGTGCAGATCACGATGTCCGAGGAGTTCGGCGTCGAGGGCCGGGGCCGCTTCTACGAGTCGGTCGGCGCGCTGCGCGACGTCTTCGAGAACCACCTGCTCCAGGTCATCGCCCTCCTGGCGATGGAGCCGCCCGTGTCGGCCGACGAGAACGCGCTCAGCGACGAGAAGGTGCGGCTCTGGCGCCAGATCCGCGCCGTCGACCCCGACCGCATCGTGCGCGGGCAGTACCGCGGCTACCTGGACGAGCGCGGGGTCGAGCCCGGCAGCGACGTCGACACCTACGTGGCCCTCCAGCTCGAGATCGACTCGTGGCGGTGGGCGGGGGTGCCGTGGCTGGTGCGCACCGGCAAGCGCCTGCCGGTGACGGCCACCGAGGCGATCGTGACGTTCGCGGCGCCGCCGCGCCTGCTGTTCTCGAGGTCGGGCACCGCCCGTCCCGACCCGAACCGGCTGCGGTTCCGGCTCGGGAGGAACGACGGCGTGACGTTGCAGATGCAGACGAAGTCGCCGGGCGACGACCTGGTCAGCCGACCGGTCGACCTCGAGGTGTCGTACGAGTCGCTGTTCCCGCACCGGCAGGAGGCGTACCAGCGCCTGCTCGAGGACGCGATGGAGGGCGACCACCGCCGGTTCGGCCGGGCCGACGGCGTCGAGGAGCAGTGGCGCATCGTCGAGTCGGTGCTCCAGGACCCGCCCCCGGTGGAGCTGTACCGGGGCGGAACCTGGGGGCCGGCGGCCGCCGAGCGTCTCGCCGCCGCGTACGGCGGGTGGGTCGAGCCCTTCGCCGAGGACTAGCGGCCGGGCGCCTCAGGGGGCCTGGGCGATCGCCGTCGGCGCCCGCGGGGGAGCCGCCGACGCCGCGGCGTTCGCGGGTGCCACGGGCGCCACGGTCAGGTCGGCGAGCGTGAACGAGCTGCCGGGCGGGACGTGGCCCACGTAGCCGCCGGCGTGCCCCGCGGCCTCCCACCCGGGGGGCAGGGTCACGCTGCCGCCGTAGAGCGGGTCGCCCCACGCCGGCTCGGGGATGTCGGCGGCCCACACCTTGAACGTGAGCACGTCGCCCACGATCCGGGCGCAGAGCCGCCACGGGAACGGTGCCGTGACCGGCACGGGGTCGCCGCCGCGCCGCACCGCGGCCGGCAGCTCGAACCCGGCGATCTTGATGATGGCGGGCGACCGGTTGCCGTCCCAGACGTGCACGTTGAAGCCCCAGAACGCACCCCAGAAGATGTTCCGCGTGACCGTGACCGCCGAGGCGCCGCCGTCGGTGGGGCGGACCCGCAGCGCGACCCCCGCCTGGTGGTTGGCCTGGTCGGGAGGGTCGGTCCACGAGGCGCACACCGACTGGTCGGCGGCGACGGGATCGGCCCTGCGCCACACCACGATGCGCGTGTCCACGCCGGTGTTGGACGCGGGGGCGGTGACCGTGACGTCGTCGGGCCCGCCCGCCAGCGTCACCCCGTGGTCGTCGTCCCCGACGGTGGTCAGGAACCGCGCGTCGAGCGACGGGTCGAGCGGCTCGATCACGTTGCACGCCGTCAGCGCGACGAGGGTGGCGGCGACCACCATCGCTGCCGGCCGGCCCGTCACCCGCACCCCTGCTGCATGCCGTCGCGTCCCCCCTGTGGCGTCGGGACGGGACGGTAGTCGCGGCGCCGCCCGCGCCGGCGCTCAGGGGGCCTGGGCGATGGCGGTCGGCGCCCGGGGCGGAACCGGGTCCTCGGGCACCGGCGGCACGACGGTGAGGTCGGTGACCGCGAGGTCGGAGAGCGTGAGCGCGCTCCCCGTCGGGACGTGGCCGGCGTACCAGCCGACCCGCCCCGGACGGACCCACCCGGCCGGCAGCACGACGCTGCCGGTGTGGACGGGGTCGTCCCACGCCGGCTCGGCCGTGTCGGCGGCCCACACGCGGAAGGTCACGACGTCACCGACGACGCGGGCGCACAGCCGCCAGGGCGTCGGGCCCGGCACGCCGTCGCGGAGGAGGGCCGCGGACATGTCGAAGCCCGCGATCTTGACGACGGTCGGCGTGGCCGCGTCGTCCCAGAGGTGGACGTTGAAGCCCCAGTACGCGCCGAAGTAGATGTTCTGCGTCACGGTGATGGCCGTGCGGCCCTCGTCGCCCTGGCGCACCCGCAGGGCCACCCCGGGCTGGTGCGACGTCTGGTCGGACGGCACGGTCCACGACATGCACGTCGCCGCATCGGTGACCGCCGGATCGGAGAGGCGCCAGAACACGATGCGGGTGTTGGCCCCCGTGTTGGCGGCGGGCGAGGTGACCGTGACGTCGTCGCCGTCGCCGACGACCACGACGCCCTGGTCGTCGTCCGCGTCGGTCGTCAGGAACCGGGCGCCGAGCGACGGGTCGAGCGGCGTGATCACGTTGCACGCCGCCAACACGATCACGCCGATCGCGCACAGTCCCAGACCGGTCCGCCCGCGGGCGCACCTGGTGGGCCCCATCCCGCCCTCCTCCGCTCGCCGTCCGGGCAGGCAACTTAGTCCCGTCGCCCCGCCCGCGCCGCCGGACGCCCAGGGGGGCCGGACGCGACCCGGCTCGCACGGCGGGCCGTGGTCGGCAACGATGGGCCCGTGCTGGCCGCCATTCCGTACACGACCTTCCCCACCATCGAGCTGGGGCCCCTGAACCTGCGGACGTTCGGGCTGATGGTGGCGCTCGGCGTCCTCCTCGGCGCCTGGATCGCCGCCTCCTACGCCGAGCGCTTCGGCGTCAGCCGCGACGAGACCTACCGCGTGGCGACGTGGATGGTCCTCGCCGGCATCATCGGCTCGCGCCTGACCTGGGCGCTCACGCACACCGACCAGATCGACAGCCCGCTCGACGTCATCGCCATCTGGCAGGGCGGCATCCAGTTCTCGGGCGGGTTCATCTGCGCCATCCTCGTGGGGCTGCCGTTCTTCAAGCGATGGAGCAAGGTCCAGCGCTGGCGGGTGCTCGACGGCTACGCCCTCGGCCTCACGATCGGCCTCGCCTTCGGGCGGGTGGGCTGCTACTCGGTCGGCGAGCACTTCGGTCGGGCCACCGACTTCTTCCTGGCGGTCCGGTACGACGGGGGCGAGGTGCGCGAGCCGTCGCTGGGCGACACCCCGCTGCTGCCGGGCACGACGTTCCACCAGACGGCGCTGTACGAGTTCCTGTACCTGGTGGTGCTGTTCGTGGCGCTCGGCGCGCTCGTGCTCGCCACCCGCCGCAAGGGCCGTGACCTGGCCCCGGGCACGCTCGTCGGCGTCTTCGTCCTCTACTACGGGGTCTTCCGCTGGATCAGCGACTCGCTGCGCGTCAACGACGAGCGGGTCGCGGGCATGACCGGCGCCCAGTGGATGTGCCTGGTGATGATCCCGGCCGGCATCTGGATCCTGTGGAAGGTCCGCCCCCGCCTGGCGGCGCTCGTGGCCGAGGGTGGTGAGGTCGCCGCGGCGGCCGGCGAGGGCGACGTCGTCGTCGACGACGCTGTGGACGCGGACGCCAGCCCGGTCGAGGCGTCGGGTGACGTCGAGGCGTCGAGCGACGTCGCGTCGAGCGACGTCGCGGCCGACGCCGGCACAGACGACCCGGCGGGCGAGGCCGGCGAGGCCGACGAGGCCGGCGAGGCGGGCGAACCGACCGCCGACGAGGCCGGCGCGCCGTCCCTCGGAGAGGGTGACGACACCCGCGCGGACGACGGCGCTACGGTCCGTCCCGCGGAGCGCTGACCGGCGTTCCCCGGGCGACACGAGGGGGTCCACGATGGACCACGCACGATCCCGCACCACCGCCGCGCGCTTGCTGGCCGCGACCGCCGCGCTCACGCTCCTCCTCGGTGCGTGCGGCGGCGACGACGACGATTCGTCCTCCGACACCACCGCGGCCCAGGGCGACTCCGGCGGCGGTGGGGGCACGGCCGAGGGCGGCGCGGCCGAGGGCAAGCTCGAGGTCACGTCGTTCGACTACAGCGACGTCACCGCCGCGGCGGGCGGCTCGCTCGAGGTCGTGAACTCCTCGGGCGGCGCCCACACGTTCACCGCCGACGACGGCGAGTTCGACGAGGAGCTGCCCGACGGGCAGACGATCCAGGTCGCCGTGCCGGCGGAGCCCGGCGAGTACGGCTTCCACTGCGAGATCCACCCGTCGATGACGGCCACGCTCACGGCCCAGTGACCCGCGGCCCCGGCCCCCGCCGGGCCGCGCTCAGGCCGGTGCGGGGTCGGGAACCAGCCGGGCGATGCGCGCCACCGAGCGGTAGGCCGCCTCGGCGGGCCCGAGCTCGTCGTCGCGCAGCAGGTTGGCCATGATGCGCAGCACCCACTCCATCAGCGACTGCGACCGCATGCCGACCCGGGTGAGCTCGCGCATCAGCACCGGCTGGCCGATGATCTTGGCGAAGTTGCGGGCGACCTTGAAGTAGAGGCCGTACTCGTCGTCGAGCAGCGTCGTGTACCGCTGGAGCGGGGCGGCCGTTCCGGCGGCCAGGGCCTCGTCGACGAGGTCGGCGGCCATGCGGGCGGTCTCGTAGGCGTAGTCGATGCCCTCGCCGTTGAAGGGGTTGATCGACCCGGCGGCGTCGCCGACCAGCAGCCAGTTGGGGCCGACCTTGGGGTTCACCGACCCGGCCATGGGCAGCCTGCCGCCCGTGGGCGGCGCCAGCATGGCGTCGGGGTCGATGCCCCAGCGCTCGGGGGCCGTGGCCGCCCACTCGGTCATGAGGTGGGTGGTGTTGACGTCCTTGTAGCCCTTGAACGTCGACAGCAGGCCGATGCCGACGTTGATGGTGCCGTCGCCCAGCGGGAAGATCCAGCCGTAGCCGGGCATCGACGCGCCGTTGCGGTCGTGCACGTCGAGGCACGACTCGATCCACGGGTCGGTCGAGATCGGGCTCTCGAAGTAGCCGCGGATGGCGATGCCCTGCGGGTAGGCCTTGTTGCGGGCGGCCCCGAGCGCCCGCCCGAAGCGCGACAGCGAGCCGTCGGCGACGATCACGTAGCGGGCGTGCAACTCGCGCGTCTCGCCGCTGACCTTGTCCTTGACCAGGGCGCCGGTGAGCAGGCCGTCGCGCAGGAGGGGGCGCACCGCCTCGGTCGACGGCAGCACGGTGGCGCCGGCGCCCGCCGCGTGGTCGGCGACCATCTGGTCGAGGTCGCGGCGCCGCACGACGTAGCCGTAGCTCGGGAACACGGGGTGGTCGGGCCACGGGAGCTCGAGCGTGATGCCGTGGGCCACGGCCCGCAGGCCGTCGTGCCGGTGGTGGCCGGCGGCGATGGCGGCCTCGAGGCCCATGTCCTGGAGCTGGTGCACGGCGCGGGGGGTGAGCCCGTCGCCGCAGGTCTTGTCGCGCGGGAACTGCTTGCGCTCGACCACGCACACGTCGCGGCCCGCCTTGGCCAGCCAGAAGCCGGCGGCGGCGCCCGCCGGACCGCCGCCGATGACGAGGACGTCGTGCCGGTCGGTGGCGGTCATGGTGTCGAGCCTACGGGGACGCTTCCCCCGGGCGTCAGCCGCCCAGGTCGGCTTCGGTCACACCGGCCTGCTCGGACAGCGGCCCGAGGCCGGCCTCGACCAGCGTCTTCTCGCCGCGGGCGACGGCGTAGAGGTCGGCGAGGTCGGGGTTGGCCTCGGTCACGTCCTCGTCGCCGGCCAGCTCGCGCTCGTGCAGCACGACCTCGGCGATCTGCTGGTCGGTGAGCGTCGGCCACCCCGGCATGGTGCCGAGCCCGCCGGTGGGCTTGCCCAGCGCACCGTGGGTGGCGGCCGGGTAGTCGGCCGAGCCGATGCGCACCCAGGCGGCCTGGTCGCGCCAGTCGGGCCAGTTGGCCGTGACCTCGCCGTCGGACAGCTGGGCGCCGGCCCCGCCACCGCCGGTGGCGCCGTGGCAGGACTGGCAGTTGGCGGCGTAGACCTCGGCGCCGAGCACCAGCGGGTCGTCCTCGCCCGCCGGCGGCGGCTCGAGGGTGCGCACGTAGACGTAGCCCCACAGCGGCAGGGCGGCCAGCACGGCGGTGGCCCAGTAGGGCACCCGCTTCCGTCGCTTGGCCGCCTGGATGTAGGCGGGCTCGGGCGCCGGCGGCGGGGGCGGGGCCTCCTCGACGGTGGCCGCGGGGGCGGTCGCGGGGGTGGCGGCGGCCGGCACCGGCGCCGCGTCGGACGGGGAGGCGGCACCGCTGTCGGTCGAGTCGCCCTCGGGCGCGTCGCCGCCCCGGCCCATGGCCGCACGGCGCTCGCGCGAGCGCTTCAGAAGGTGCTCGGGGATCTCGGTCAACGCTTCCTCCGCGGACGTCTCTCCGGCCGGTCACTCTATGCACGGTCCGGAGGCCGCAGCCAAGCCCGGGCGGACGCATCCGCGGGCCGGGATCGGCGGACGCTCGGTCCGGCGGCCGTGCCGTCGAGCCGCTGCTCGGGCACCAAATGCCCACGCGTGGCCTGCGGCCGGGAGCCGCCCGACCGGCCGGGAACCCCAATGTGAACCCCTCGGAACCCCCGTGCTAAACCTGCCGACGTCGCCGGCTCCCGCCGGTCGGTACACTTCAATGTGAGCGATTTCACGAGGAGTCGCTGAGTCCCTTGGTCGCCTTCATCTGCACTCTCCTGGTCGGCTTCGGCGGTATCGCCGGCGTCTACCTCTACAGCAGGCGTCGCCCCGTCGGCGCGCCCCTGTCGTGGGGCGAGGCGATGGTGGGCGCCCTCGCGGCGATGTTCCTGTTCCTCTGGTGGTACGGCGTCATCCCCCACCAGTGGCTCACGTGGGCCGGCAGCGAGCTCGGGTGGCGCAAGGACCAGCTGATCCTGAAGCCCACCGGCAACCAGCCGATCACGGTGAACAAGGAGACGCTGCGCGACCTGATCGCCGTCGTCATCTACGGGGTCGGGCTCACGCTCCACATCTGGATCTGGGCGGTGTGGAACGACCGGGGCAAGAAGAAGCCCGCCGAGATCCCGGCCTCGCGCTACGGGCGGCCGCTCGTGAGGAAGGGGTAGGGCATGGCCAAGATCGACGCCAACCCGCCCATGCCCGAGTTCCGCGACGACTACGTGCTGCAGGAGGTCGACGCCGCCTGGCTCTCGAAGGCCGTCAAGCCCAAGCAGTTCATCCACATCGACCAGTCCGAGTGCATCATGTGCGAGGGCTGCGTCGACATCTGCCCGTGGAAGTGCATCCACATGGTGTCGCCCACGGCGGTCGACGAGGCCGTCGGTGTCGACCAGCCCGGTGTCGACCCGTCCGACCACGTGATCTTCACCATCGACGACGACGTGTGCACCCGGTGCGCGCTGTGCGTCGACCGGTGCCCCACCGGCGTGATCATCCTGGGCAAGGTCGGCGACCCGGCGGCCGCCGGCGACGCCCACCAGCGCACCAACACCCACGGCTACGGCTACGGGATGCGCCTCGGATGAGCCCCGCCACCCTGCCCGCCATGCCCCCGACCACGACCCCCGCCGGCCGGCACGCGGCCCTGGGCGACTGAGGAGAACCTCGTGGCCAAGACGATGGAATCGAAGCCGCCGCTGAAGGACCGCGCCCAGCAGTTCGTGAAGGGCCTGCCCGACCAGGTGCAGGGCTCGCAGGCGTGGAACTCGATCTTCCGGCCCGGCTCGATCTTCCGGAAGGGCTACAACGACAGCCCCCGGAACCGGTCCTACGTGATCATGAACAGCGTCCTCTACCACCTGCACCCGGTGAAGGTGAAGAGGCACGCGGTGAAGGTCAGCTACACGCTGTGCCTGGGCGGCCTCAGCTTCTTCCTGTTCATCCTGCTGACGGTCACCGGCATCTTCCTGATGTTCTTCTACCGGCCGACCGCGGCGCAGGCGTGGGACGACATCTACACGCTCCAGACGTCGGTCACCTTCGGCCTGCTCGTCCGCAACATGCACAGGTGGGCGGCGCACCTGATGGTGATCTCCGTCTTCCTGCACATGGCGCGCGTCTTCTACCACGGCGCCTACAAGCCGCCGCGCGAGTTCAACTGGGTCATCGGCGTGGTGCTGCTCACGCTGACGCTGCTGCTCAGCTTCACGGGCTACCTGCTGCCGTGGGACCAGCTGGCGCTGTGGGCGGTCACCGTGGGCACCAACATGATGGGCTACACGCC
>Ga0111539_10000425_pt1 | contig 52971 bp, 50 predicted proteins | sample RhiMethybrSRZTD1_FD_79667 | JGI IMG/M metagenome (GOLD analysis project Ga0111539, IMG submission 79667) | Populus rhizosphere microbial communities from Tennessee, USA - Rhizosphere MetaG P. TD hybrid SRZTD1 (version 2) (version 2) | ecosystem: Host-associated > Plants > Roots > Rhizosphere >... | reverse complement strand
TTGCTCGGGCTGCCAGATATGACTCGTAGAGCACTCTCAGCTCGGGACCGACCTTCCCCAGCGCTTCGTCGCTGGCTACGGCTGTGACGGCTTCACATGTCAGTGAAGCCAACAGCAGGAAGGCGGCGCCCCAGAGGCGCCAAGAGCGCAGGCAGGACGGCACGTCTGTCAGAAAGATTGCCGCCCATGCACGCGACGAATCACGGTCGGCTCTCCTCACGTCGTCGCCGGGCCGAGCGCCTGCCTGCCGAGCCCGGGAACAATAGCGACCGGGCTTGCCGAAGTCAATCGACTCCTGGCCGGCCGTCTACGACAGTCCCAGCGCCTGGCGCCCGTAGGGCTCGGCGGCGACGTCCCAGGCCAGCGCGGCGTGGTGGGAGGCGGCGTGGGCGTCGCGGTGGAAGCGCTGCAGGGCCTGGGAGTCCGCGATCGCGCCGGCGCCGCCCGCCTCGAACAGCCGGTTGACGGCCTGCACGCACAGCCGCGTCACGAAGGCCTTGTCACGGCGATAGCGGGCACGATCGAGCTCCGTGAGCTCGGGACCGGCCGCGGCGCGGTCGAGCAGCTCCCGCACCGTCGCGCGGTGGATCGTGCGCGCCCCGTCGACCTCGGCGGAGGCTTCGGCCAGTCGCAGCTGCAGCGGCACGGAGTCTGCCGTGCGCCCGGGCCCCGACGTCCCCCGCAGGCGCAGCGTGAATTCATCGACGGCCCCCTGGGCCACGCCGATGAGGGGCGCCGCCAGGTCCCAGCCGATCAGAAATCGGAGCGGCACGCGATAGCTGGGCCGCCGGTGCAGCTCCCAGCCCGTCTGCTCGAGGTCACCCGCGCGATCGGGATCGAGCACCCGGTGCGCCGGAACGAACGCGTCCTTGACGACGATGTCCTTGCTGCCCGTCCCGCGCATGCCCGAGACGAACCACGTGTCGATGATCTGGTAGTCGGGACGCGGGATCAGCAGCCAGCGCAGCGTGCCGGATGCGGGGCCGGACACGGCCAGCATCGCCCACGCGGCCGCGTCGCACCCGCTGGAGAAGCCCCAGCGGCCGGAGACTCGAAAACCGCCGGGCGCCGGCTCGGCACGGCCGTTGGCCGGGTTCAGGCCCGTCGAGGCGAGCGTGTCGGGGCCGGTGGCGAAGAACTCCTCCTGGGCCTGTTCGGTGAAGTGACCGAGCCACCAGTTGTGCACGATCCACAGCGAGGCGCACCACGCCGCCGAGCCGCATCCCCGCCCGAGCTCCCAGGCCACCTCGTGCCCCGTGTCGATGTCGACGCCGAGGCCGCCGTAGCGGTCGGGGTTACCGATGCGGAGCAAGCCGGAGGCGACGAGATCCTTCACCGTCTCCCCGGGGATCTGGCGCAGCTGCTCGGTGCGCGCTGCGCGCTCTCGGAGCACGGGCACGAGCCCCACAGCGCGCCGCAACAGGTCGTCTCGGATGGCGTCGGTCGGCATGGAGTCGATACTACGACGACGCGTGCAACATGCGCTCGGCTTCAGTCCCCGATCTCGACCGTCGCCGGCACGGCAGTCCCGGCCGGAGTGGCCCGGCTGAACACGACGGGCTCCGACCACACGCGGGGGCCGTCGGCGGCCCGGCGGACGCGCACCGTGTAGTGCGGTGTCGCCGCCGGCGCGGGAAAGTCGCGTCGCCAGTGCGCGCCCCGGCTCTCGCGCCGCTCGAGTGCCGACCGCACGATCAGCCGGGCCGCCAGGGCTTGGCTCTTGAGATTGAGCCAGTCCTGCCACGCGGTGTTGAGTGACGGATCGCCCGCCACGCCGACGAGGTCGAGGCGTGCGTCGATACGCTCGATCTCGGCCCCCGCCGCGCCCAGCCCCTCGGCGTCACGGACGAGGCCGGCCCGCTCCCACATCACGTCCCGCAGGTCGCGCTGCAGGTCGTAGAGGCCCGGACCGGCCGCGCGCGTGAACGGCGCCGTGAGCGCGGCCACGAGCGGCGTCAGCGCGGACTCTGCCACGCGCGGGGCGGGACGACCTTCGACGAACGCCGCCATCACGTCGCCGGCGAGGCCGCCGAACACGGTCGACTCGGCCACGCCGTTGCCGCCCAGGCGGTTGGCGCCGTGCACGCCCCCGGTATCCTCTCCCGCCGCAAACAATCCCTCGATCGACGTCCGGCACGCGGGATCGATGACGACGCCTCCCATCAGGAAGTGGGCGGTCGGACCGACCGCCACCGGGCCGCGCGCCAGGTCACGTCCGAAGTCGCGGCAGCGCCGGACCATCCCGCGGAAATTACGCTCGACCGTCTCCGCGCCCAGGTGCGAGACGTCGATCCACACGCCGCCGTTGGGCGTCCCCCGCCCTTCGGTCACCTCCAAGAACGACGCACGGGAGACGAGGTCGCGCGTGGAGCGCTCCATCCGGGCGGCGTCGTAGCGCGTCATGAAGCGCTCGCCCTGGCCGTTGCGCAAGTACCCGCCGGCGCCGCGCAAGCCCTCCTCGAGCAGCGCACCGGTCATCAGCGAGCCCGGGATGACCAGGCCGGTGGGATGGAACTGCACCATCTCCATGTCGCGCAGCGCCAGGCCCGCGCGATAGCCGAGCGCGATGCCGTCGGCGGACTTGTCGGCCGAGCACGCGATCACCCGGTACATCGTGGGCCCGCCGCCCATCGCCAGCAGCGTGGCGCGGGCGCGCACCACGACGAACGTGCCGCGCCGGATATCGAGCACCAGCGCGCCGGCGGCGCGACCCGCGTCGTCGAGCAGCAGCTCCACCGCCCGGCATTCCTCCAGCGCCTGGATGCTGGGGCGCTCGTGCACCTGCTCGGTCAGGCGGTTCATGATCTCGATGCCGGTCAGATCGCCCTTGTGGATCGTGCGGTCGTGGCTCTGGCCGGCGAAGGGCTTCTGGTGGATCCGGCCCTCCGGCGTGCGATCGAACAGGCACCCGTAGCGGGACTCCAGCTCGAGCACGCGCCCCGGCGCCTCGGTCACCAGCGTCCAGACCAGCTCCTGGTCGTTGATGAACCCGCCGCCGGCCAGCGTGTCGTGCAGGTGGGCGTCGAGCGAGTCCGGCTCGGTGAAGACGGCGTTGTAGCCGCCCTGGACCATGCGCGTGCAGCCGGCGCGACCCAGCAGGCCCTTGACGACGACGGTCACGCGCAGCGCGGGGGAGGCGTCGGTGGCGTGGAGCGCGGCGGTGAGCCCGGCGCCGCCGGCGCCGAGAATCAGGACGTCGGTCTCGAGGCTCTCGATCACCTCTTCACGAGATGGGACAGCAGTGCACGCCCTGGTTCGGACGTCCACGCCTTCGTGCCGAGGGCCTTGGCCACGAGCTTGCCATCACGGCCGACCAGGAACACGGTGGGCGTCGCCGTCACCTGGTAGGCCCCACTCGCGTCGCCCGGAGGATCCAGCAAGATCGGTATCGTGATCTTGTTCCGCTCCACCCACGACGCCACCGTGCGACGCCCCTCCTCGATGTTCACACCGTAGACGACGAGGCCACGATCCTTGAACTCGCGATGCACCTGCTCGATGGTCGAGGGCAACTCCCTCGTGCAGTACGGTCACCAGGTGGCCCAGAAGTAGAGGAACAGCGCCTGGCCCTTCTGGCTGGCCAGCGTCACCTTCTGGCCGTCACCGAGCCGCTCGAGCTCGAACGGCGGCGGCGTCTTGCCCTCGAGCGGCACGAGCTGCAGGTCGAAGAGCAGATCGTCCAGCGACTTGTCGGCCGGTGTCGCCGACGGCGCTCCGCTCAGCATCACCACGACCACCGCGAGCCCTGCGACCAGCGCGGCAAGCTTCCGTCGTCCGCTCGCCATTCGTCCTCCCCGGCACCGCTCGGCGCCGACCGACCTACTCTAGCAGACAGTCAGCGGCGCCCCGTCCCGGCCACGATCAGGCGATAGCCCAGGTCAAGCTCGGTGCGGCTCAGCAGGTGGCCGTGGCGCCGCGCCCAGGTGCCGCCGTCGAGATCACGCTCCAGGCGTGCCAGCCCCTCGTCGATCGCGCCCAGCTTGCTGAACGTGGAGATGGCGCCGCGCGCTCCAGCGTCGAGATAGGCGTGCGGGCGTCGCCAGTACGCGCCGAGAAACCCGTCCGCGCAGTCGTGCGGAACGAGCATCGGCCGCACGTCAATCGGCCCAAGCCTGCGCTGCAGCTCATCCAGTGTCGGGAAGATCGGTCCGTCGATGGTCGCGAGCTCCGGAAAGTAGTCGTCGACCAGCCAGAACCCCGAGCTCGCCGGGTCCCAGGTGAGAATCACCACACGCCGCGCCACGCGCGCGAGCTCGGCGAGACCGCGCGCGCGGTCGGGCCAGTGATGGACGGTCAGCACCGCGAGCGCGGCGCCGAAGGCCGAGTCGCCGAACGGCAGCGCGGTGGCCGAGGCCTGCACGACCGGCGCGCTACCCGACCGGCGCTGAGCAATCATCGCGCGCGACGGCTCGACGGCGACGACCCGACGGTCGCGCGGCTCGTACGAGCCGGCGCCCGCCCCGACGTTCACCACCGTGTCGGCCGTGCCGAGCGCATCGGTGATGGCCGCCGCGATGCGCGGGTCGGGGCGACGATAGACGTCGTAGCCCTGGCCGATCGCGTCGTAGAGCTCGGCCATCGCTCAGGGCCGGATGTAGACGTGCTCGAGCGTCAGGGTGAACCTCTTCATCGGATCCATTGACGCGGTCACGAAGGTCTTCAGCGCCGGCCCGAACTTCGCTTCCTCCGCCCCCGCCCCGCAGAGGTAGTAGACGACCTTGTGCTTCTTCGGCTGCTCCTCGAGATGAGCGGCGCCGGCCATCGCCGGCGCCAGCGCCAGGAGTGCCCAGGCCACGAGCCATGCGCGAGGTCGAATCGTCATGCGGTCTCCGGGCCGGCGGCCGGCCGCCGACGGTTCGAGGAGATCATGAAAGCACGCGCACGCGGGGCCGCGGATCCAGGCGCACGTGCCCGAGGCCGCGCAGGTGATCGGCCACGACGTCCCACGCCGGCGGACCGTCGGCCTCGCCGACCGACGCCCAGCCGGTGGCCTTGTAGCGTCGGGTGGGATCGAGGGGTCGGTTGCCCACGCGGACGTCGCGGATGCGGCGGCCCATCGGCCGCGCCGGCTCGATCGCGTACGTGAGCCCGCCGAGGCGCACCATGTCACCGCCCTGGCGATAGTACGGGTCGGGATGGAACAGGTTGTCGGCCACGTCCTCCATGATCGTGAGGATCTCGCGCCCGGTGAGCTCGCGCGTCCACGTGCTGGCGTAGGTCAGCGCGGTGTGCGCGTAGACGTCCTCCAGCGTGATCGGCTGCCCCGGGACCATCGTGATCCCCCACCGGAACCCCGGCGAGAACGCGACCTCGGCGTCGGCGCGCTTGAGCAGTGCATCCAGGATGAGCTCGTCGAAGGTGCCGTTGAAGTTCCCGCGCCGGTAGAGGAGCGATTCCGACACGGCGAGCCGCTCGCCCAGGCGCGCCTCGTGGGGAGCCCGGACCTCGTGGATCAGCCGCTCCATGTCGGGATCGGCCGGCACCGCGCCCGCCAGCACCGGCAGCAGCCGATAGCGGTGGGCGACGACACGCCCGCCGCGAACATCCAGATCGAGGCGGCTCAAGAACTTACCGTGCGAGCCCGAGTTCGCGACGAGCGTGCGGCCGACCTGGATCGGCTGGGGCAGGCCGTCGTGGGTGTGTCCGCCGAGAATCACGTCGAGCCCGTGCACCCTCCCGGCGAGCTTCAGGTCGACCGCGACGCCGTTGTGGCTCAGCAGCACGACGCACTCGGCACGCTTGCCGTCCCGCAATTCGTCGATCAGCCGCTGGATCTGGTCCTCTCGGATTCCGAACGTGAGGTCGGGTACGAAGCGCCGCGGATGGGCGATCGGCGTGTAGGGAAACGCCTGGCCGATGATCCCGACCCGCACGCCGCCCACCTCGCGCACGGTGTACGGGCGAAAAACCCGATCGCCCCAGCCCGCTTCCGACACGTTCTGGGCGACGAAGTCGCCGGTGAAGCGCCCGGGTCGCTCGCGGTCACCGAACAGCTCGTGCATGCGCGGCAGGCCGTAGATGAACTCCCAGTGCGCGGTGAAGACCTCCACCCCGAGCTGGTTGGTCGCCCGCAGCATGTCCTCGCCCCGGGACCAGAGCGCGGTGGCCGAGCCCTGCAGCGCGTCGCCGCCGTCGAGCACGAGCGTGCGCGACGGCCGCTCGGCCCGCACCCGCTTGATGAGCGTCGCCAGATGCGCGTAGCCGCCGAGGCGTCCGTAGCGCGCGGCCAGGGCGGTGAAGTCCACCGCGGTGAGCGCGTAGGCGGTCACGCCGCCCGGCGCGATCCCATAGTGCGCGAGCAACGCCGCGCCGGTCAGATAGGGCGGCTTGCCACGCTCGCTTCCCACGCCGAGCAGCGTGTCGGGCTCGCGATAGTAGACGGGCCGGAGCTGGGCGTGGGTGTCGGTCAGGTGCAGCAGGGTGACGTTGCCGAGCGACTCGAACTCCAGCAGCCGCTCGGGCGCCTCGTCGGCCTCGACCAGCGCATCCGGGCTCAACCCCACCGCGGCGGCGAGCCCGGCGACCTTCAACAGGTCGCGCCGGGTCACCTCCATCAGCGGCTCCGGTCCGGCGGGTCAGGGCGTGGCGACGCGGCCACGTGGCTCAATGGCGGATGCCCGGCACGCTCATCGGCTTGCCGTTGTCGAACTGGGTCAGGTAGAGCTCGAGTTCCGCGTACTCGATGGCGTCGGCCGCCAGCATGTTGGCCCCGAGCGGCGTCATGCACCACTGAAACCGCCGGCGCAGGTCCCACGCGTCGTTCTGGCTCGTCCGCCAGGTGGGGAAGTGGCGCGTCATCCCGCCCGTTGCATCGCCGAGCAGACGCCCGCCGAGAAACTTGTTGGCGCCGCGATCGGGCGTGTGGCAGTCGGAGCACGCGTGATTGCGCTCGCCGACCCGTCGCACGAACGACGCCCGGCCGCGGGCCAGCGCCGCGCGCGCCTGGGGGCTGCTGGTGTCCACCGCCACCGGCATGCCGTTGGAGGCCATCTTGATCAGCATCGTGAACGTGACGTTCTCGGCGCTCTCCACGGCGAGGGCCTGTCCCGTCGTGTCCGGCGCGTGCACGGACAGGAAATCCTCGATGGCCATCACGCGATTGAAGGCCGGCACGTAGCGTGGATAGCGCGTCGCCACACCGCGCATCACGTTCTCGACGCCCCCGGGGTGGCATTCGGCGCACGCCTTGCCCTTCGGCCCCCGTGCCTGCCACAAGGCCGCGGCGCTCTCGGCGCGCAGCACGGCGGGGTTGTTCGTCGGATCGAGGTTGTCGCCAAAGCCGACCGGCCGGCTCCGCGTGAACGGGTTGCGATCGGCATCCTTCTCGGACGCCGCCGGACCGTGCAGCGACTGGAGATAGGCAACGAGGTGGACCAGCTCCTCGGGCGTGAAGACGCCCTGCACCCCCCACGGCGGCATGACCGTCAGCGGGAACACGGCGCGCGGGTCCCAGAGCTGCTGATAGAGATAGGCGTCGGTCAGCTTGCGGTCGCCGATGGTGGAGAGATCGGGGCCGACGCTGCCCGCCGGCCACACGTCGTCGCCGGGGACGAGGTGACAGCCGGTGCATGGCCCCCGCTGTCGGTCCAGGAACAGCGCACGGCCCTTCTTCGCATCGCCGACCACGCCCGACGGCATGGCGGCCCGCGAGACGCTCGGCTCCGGACGCCAGTCGTCGTAGGCGTAGGTGCGAAACTTGGCGTAGTCCTTCGTGGACCAGCCCGGGTAGCGCACCGCCACGCGACGGCCGTCGGCTTCAGTCCGGATATCTCCGCGGGCCGGGGGAATCGCCCGGGTGTTCCAGCGCGGCATGCTGGAGTAGTCGGGGGCGTTGGCGGCCACGGTGCAGCCGGCCGTCAACAGAATCAGGCCGAGCCAGCGGATCGGCCGCGTCACCGCATCAGCCAAACGTGATCTGGGCCGTGCCCTCGTACTTGCCACCCAGCGTGTCGTGGAACGTCACGGTCACGGGGCCCGGATCCGTCGCCTTGAGCGTGAACGCGAAGTAGGGGTTCTCGCTCACGCTCTGCGTGGTGTCGAAGGTGGAGATCGTCTTGCCCAGGTACGTCACGACGACCTTGTTGATGTAGTTGTACTTCTTGTCGATGATCTTGCCGGCCTTGTCACGCTCGATGCGCTCCATCGGGTGAATGATCAGGCAGCGCACCTGCACGACGTCGCCGGCCTTGATACTCGACGGAAGCCGTAGCCGAACCTTGCCGATGTCTGACATGGCCTCGCCTCAGCCGCCGCAGCCGCCGACGGTGACTTTCACTTCGCGCTTGATCTGCCACAGGGTTCCGTCGCTCTGCTCGACGATCGCCCGCACGTCCCCGGTCTCGCCCAGCCGGATGTTCGCTCCCATGAACGCCTTGCCCGCCTCGGGCGACAGCGCCACGCGGGTCACGATGGGAATCCGGTTCCGGTCGGCGACCACGTAGATCGACTTCACGTAGCTCTGCGGCGTCATGGGCGCGTTGACCTCGACGGCCACCGGCACCACCGCGCCGTTCTCCGCGATGAGCGGGACGTCGAGCTTGATGAGCGAGCCGCCGTCCTTCATCGGGCGGCCGCCGAACACTCGCGACAGGCCCGCCTCCACCGACTCGTTCTGTCCGAGCGTCTGGGCCTCGGCCGGTGCGGCCGTCAGCGATACGGTGCCGGCCGCCCCGGCGACGCCCATCGCGCCCAGCGTGCCCAGCACCTCACGACGGGTCATGGCGCCCGCCTCCCCCTGGTCCCGCATGCCTCGCTCCTCCCGGCCTGGCAGTATGCCTCAGAATCAGAACTCTTCGAAGGTCCCCGGCTCGCGCGCCATGGCCAGCCGCAGCTGGGCCATGAACACGAGGTACGGATGCGCGCCGAGCGCCACCAACCGGTCGCGATCGAACCCCACCAGCGCCGCGCGCGTCGAAGCGTCCAGGCCGGCCTCGACCATCATGCGCTCGGCGTCGCCGACATAGCGCTCGCGGAACGCCGGGTCGGACTTGAGCGAGAAGAGCAGCCGATTGAGCGGATACGCGGCGGCGGGCGGGAAAACGTAATGGGTATCCATGACCCGACCTAGACCGGCCAGGCCACCACGGCGTTGCCGTGGTGCCAGGACGGCTCGTAGCAGATCACCTCGGCGCGCGCACTGCCGACCGCGCCCAGCAGCGTGATCCACGTGCGCAGCTCGACGTTACCGGCCTTGTCGAGCTCGACGCCGGTCAGGCGCTCGGTCTCCGCCCCGCGACCCTCGGACAGCGACGCCAGCAGCGCGCGATCGAACTCGAAGTCGGGTGAGCTGTAGCGGTCGGTGCCGGGGAAGTGCGACAGTCCGCCGGAGACCATCAGCGCCACCCGCTCGGGCCGCGCGTCCAGGATCGACCGGAGCGTTCGCCCCCACGCGTAGCAGCGGCGGGGCGTCGGCTGGGGCGGCAGGTAGACGTTCACGTACAGCGGCACGATGGGCAGCGCGGGCTCGGGCATCGTGAAGTGCAGCGGGACGTAGAACGCGTAGTCGAGCGGCAGATCCTGCGAGTACGCGAGGTCGAAGCCGGACTCGATCCCCTGCTCGACGATCGCGCGGGCTAGCGGCTCGTGCACGTCGAACGTGTAGCGATAGCGTCCGAACTCGCCGCGGGCCTGGCGCCCGACGAACACCGCCAGCGCCGGCACCGCGTTCAGGAAGAATCCCTCGATGTGATCGCCGCCGACGATGCAGATGACGTCGGGACGGGCGGCCACCAGCCGGCGCTTGACCTCGGCGAAGGCGGCGTGGACGCGCAGCACCAGCGCGCGGTCCTCGGACGGCGGGCGGATCAGCAGCTGCGGCGTGTGGGCGCAGGCGAAGGCGGCGACGAGCGGCACGGCCTCTCCCCTACCAGCGCCGGAAGAGACCGCCGTCGTCTTCCACCCAGTCGAAGCGAAGCACCGCCACGCGGTAGGCGGCGGCCGGCGGGACCCGCGTCTCGAAGTACGCGCGATTGCTCGGAGGCACGCTGCCGAGCACCCACGTCTCCGTGTGCGCCATGACGTGGCCGTCCGGATCGAGCCCATCGATGGCCAGCCGCATGCGCGTGGCCCGCCGGTTGGTCGTGTTGTAGACATAGCCGCTGAGCTGCGGTCCCTTGGCGTCGCCGCCCGCGGTCCACTCGAGGCGGAACCAGCGGTCGAGACTCTCGGCGGCATAGTTCTGGGCCGTCGCGGGGATCGAGGCCGCGAGGAGGATCACCAGCGCCGTCACGCCGATTGCCGCCCGCATCGGATTTCAGTCTACTCCAGCCGATACGCGGAAGCGTCCGGCTTGAAGGCGCGCGGCAGCCACAGCGGACGGCGGAGATTGCCCGGCCCCGGGGCCGGACGCGCCTTGGCCAGCCACTCGCGATAGACCTCGAAGGAGCGATTGGTGTCCACCACCACGTCGCCGTAGCGCTCGTCGCTTCCCGGCCGCGTCACGGTGACTTTCTGATGCCAGCAGTGCTGACCGCTGACCGGATCGGGCTGCACGGGAAACGTGAGGTTCTGGTGGACGCCCCCGTCCTCCCACCACACCCGCTCGGAATCCGGGTCGTCGCTCTTCCACGGCTGCACGCCGTGAATCCGCCGCATCCGCCACTGGCCCGGTGCGAGCTTCTGGAGGTCGACCAGCGCGGTGGACCAGCGCTCGCCGCCCGTGCTCTCGGCCAGCCGCCAGCGCCCGAGATGATGGGAGCAGGCGACGATCCCCGGCCGGACGGACTCGGTGACCCAGACCTTGTCCACGAAGTGGCCGATGGCGGTGGCGACCCGAAGCAGATCGCCGGTGGTCACGCCGAGGCGCGTGGCGTCTTCGGGGTGCAGCCACAGCGGGTTGCTGTGCGAGATCTCGTAGAGCCACTTGGCGTTGCCGGAGCGCGTGTGGATGAGCGTGGGCAGCCGGAACGTGGGCAGCAGCACCATCTCGCCCTTCGTCCGATCGATGTTGGACCAGTGCACGTGGCTGCGGATGTAGTTCGGCACCGCCTGCTCCGGCCACTTCCAGTCCTTCAGCGTCTTCGAAAAGAACTCCAGCTTGCGCGAGGGGGTCGGGAAGCCGATGCAGGCGCGGCCGTCGATGTCCACGCCGATCGCCTGGCCGTTCTTCATCAAGAGACGCGTGCCGGCGTCGACCGTGGCGCCTTCCGCGTCCCGGGCCGGGGGCGCCTGCTCGTGCGTGCGGTAGACGTTGTCCTCGACGAGGAACGCGCCGTAGCGTCGCATGTACTGAAGCGGCGTGAGTCCCTCGCGCTGTGCGGCCGCCGGCAGGCCGGGCACGCTGTTCTCGAACATCCAGCGATACAGCTCCTCGATGCGCAGCTTCTGGCCGGGCCGGAACGGCGACTCGAAGTACTTCCGGATGCCGAGGCTACCGTCGGGATCGATTCGCCACGACAGCTCGATCCAGAACTCGTCTTCTTCCCAGACCTGGCCCAGCCCGGCCGCCTCGTGCGCCTGCCACGTGAGATCGAAGGTCTGGCCGCGCCGCTCCAGCGCCACGCGGAGCACCGGCTGGCGGAAGCCGATCCAGCGGGCGGCGTGCGTCTCCTGCGACATCAGATCGTGACGCTCGGAGGCGTGGCCCATGGGCAGCACGTAGTCCGAGAACCACGCCGTCTCGCTCCAGACCGGCGTGAGGCACGCGTGCCGCTCCACCTTGGCCTCGTCGGTCAGCATCTCGATCCAGGACATGCCGTCGGGATTGGTCCACACGGGGTTGTAGACCCGCGTGAAGTACATGGCGAGCTTGCCGCGGCCTTCGCGCAGGAAGTGCGGCAGCAGAAAGCTCATCTCGAAGAAGGCCAGCGGGTACTCCTTCGGCATGAGCAGCTCGCTCCAGATCTTTCCCGGCGGCGGCATCATCGGCGGCGCCGGGATCGCCTTGTTCCAGGCGCTGGGCGCGGTGCCGCCCGGCGTGCTGACGGCGCCGACCAGGACCACGAGCAACTCCAGCGCGCGCGCCACCTGCCAGCCCCCGAGGTTGCCGGCGGCGGTGTTACGCCAGATGTGCGTGGCGAGCGCGGAGCCGGCGTCGCCGATGGCCCGGGCGATGTTCACGATGGTGGCGGGGTCCACGCCGCTTTCCTGGGCGGCGAACTCCGGCGTGTACGACGCGTACAGCTCGTCGAGCGCCTGGTGGAACGCGTCGAAGGTGACCGGCAGATCGGGGCGCTCCTCGCGCAGGTACTCCTCCCAGTTGACCCAGCGCCGCACGAACTCGCGGTCGTAGCGGTGCTCGCGGACGAGCACGTGGGCCATGGCCAGCAGCAGCGCGGCCTCGGAGCCCGGCCACGGCGCCAGCCAGAAATCGGCCATGGAGGCGGTGTTGCTGAGCCGGGAGTCGATGACGGCGACCTTGGCGCCGCGCATCTTGGCCTCGATGATCCGCTGGGCGTGCGGATTGAAGTAGTGACCGGTCTCCAGGTGCGAGGACAGCAGCAGGATGAACCGCGCGTTGGCGTGATCGGGCGAGGGCCGGTCCATGCCGTGCCAGAACGCGTAGCCGGCCCGCGCGCTGGCCGAGCAGACGTTGGTGTGGCTGTTGTGGCCGTCGATGCCCCAGGCGTGGAACACGCGCTGCAGGTACACCAGCTCGTGGCCGGGGCGGCCCAGGTGGTACATCACTTCCTTCTGGCGGCCCTCGACCAGCGCCTTGCGGATGCGCGCGCCGATGTCGTCGAGCACCTCGTCCCAGGTCACGCGCTCCCACTGCCCGCCGCCCCGCGGCCCGGTGCGTCGCAGCGGATAGAGAATCCGCTCCGGGTCCTCCACCTGGTTGAGGGTGGCCGGGCCCTTGGCGCAGTTCCGTCCTCGGCTGCCCGGATGCACCGGGTTGCCCTCGAACTTCTGGATGCGCAGCGTCCTTTGATCCACGTAGGCGAGCAGCCCGCACGCCGCCTCGCAGTTGAAGCAGATCGTCGGGATCAGGGAGTAGTGGCGCTTGACCTTCTCCGGCCAGGCGACGGGATCGAATTCCTCCCAGTCGTCCCACCGCTCGACCGGCGGATACGACGCCAGCGTGGCCGGCGGCGGCATTTCACGCGCGGCGGGATGCAGCGGCTCGGGGAACGCGGGCGTCATGGACTCTCCGAGGGGATCATGGACTCTCCTACGAAAGCGGCACGGACTGGCCGGCCTTGACCCACAGATCTTCCCACAGCCAGAGACCGGCCAGGGCCAGCAGGGCGGCCAGCGCGGTGAGCGACATGCTGTCGCGAGCGGCGCCGGCGAGCAGCAAGATCATCGGCAGCACCGTGCCCGTCAGCACGACCCCGGCCCAGAAGCGCGTGCGGTACTCGCCGCGCGTCAGCAGGCGCGCGGCGACCGCGACGTCCTGCACCGGGTGACGGCTGGTGAGCTCGATGAGCAGCAGCGCGCCGTGCACGAGCAGCGAGAGCCACAGGAACGGCCCCAGCACCGAGTGCACACGCCACTGCACGGCGCGGCGCGGGAACCCGTGCGCGCCGGCCGGCAGCGCGTCGGGCAACGCGATCGAGGCCAGCAGCAGGACGGCGCTGCCGGCGACCAGCGCCGCGACAACCAGGTGCGGCAGCACCATCGGGCTCTGCCAGAAATCGCGCCCTTCGGCCTGGCCGAACAGGAACGCACTGTAACCGGCCGCGGCCAGCGCCAGCAGAATGGCCGGCACCGTCAGGAAGCCGGGGGGCCCGCCGCCGCCGAATCCGTCGAGTAACCAGATCGCCCCGACCGCGCCGAAGGCCATGAGGATCCACGCGCCCCACACCAGCCACGAGCGCCAGTTCGGCTTCAACAGGATGTACGCAAAGCGATCGGGCCGCTTGAGGTCGGTGACCAGAAGGACCAGGGTCAGAAGCAGGAACGCCAGGCTGATGGCCGGGGCGACCGTCGTTCGCAGCGATCCCCACCAGGTCGATCCGGCCAGCGCAGCGACCAGCAGCGCGCCCGCCGCCATGGACTTCGTCCACAGGTAGGCGGAGACGCGCCAGCCCCAGGGACGCACCGCGTGCGGCACATCGTAGACGGGACGGCTCAGCGTGCCGTCGCCGCCGGCGCCCTGGTCCTGGACCGCGGCGACCATGCGCATGAGGTCGGCCTCGTCGGCCGGCCGCTGAGCCCAGAGATACGACGTCGCTGGGCGCTGCAGCGGCGGCGTCAGCGCCGAGGAGTCGGCGCCCACGTAGAAGACCTTGGGCCGCGTGCCCTGCTCGGCCTTGCGGACCTCTACGTTCTCACGCGCCACCAGCCGCGCGATCTCGGTGCGCGGGTCGTCGAGGTCGCCCGCGATGATCGCCCGCTCGGGGCAGACGATCACGCACGCCGGCTCCAGGCCGACCTCGATCCGGTGCGCGCAGTAGTGGCACTTGGCGGCCGTGTTGGTGGCGGGATCGATATAGAGCGCGTCGTAGGGGCAGGCCTGCATACACGACTTGCAGCCGATGCATCGCCGGTTGTCGAAGTCGACGATGCCGTCGCTCCGGCGATAGAGCGCGACGGTAGGGCAGATGGTCACGCACGGCGCGTCGTCGCAGTGGTTGCAGCGCAGCACCGAGAAGTAGCGTCGGGTGTCGGGAAACGTCCCCTTCTCGACGTATTTCACCCAGGTGCGGAAGCTGCCGACCGGCACGCGGTTCTCTTCCTTGCACGCCACCGTGCAGGCGTGACAGCCGATGCACTTGCGGTGATCGATGACGAAGCCGTAACGCACGCGGGCTTACTCCATGAGGCGGCCGAGCAGGTCCCACCACACTCGGAGCGCCGATCCCAGGACGACGATGAACAGCACGCGCTTGAGGCCGGTCGGCGACAGTCGACGACTCGCTGCGGCGCCGAGCCGCGCGCCGGGGACGGCCCCCAGAACCACGGCCAGCGACGGGACCAGCGGGACCTGGCCGGTCACGATCTTGCCGACGACCCCCGCAGTGGCCGCCAGCGCCGTGATGGCCAGCGAGCTGCCGATCGTGATGCGGATCGGCACGCCCACCACGACCATGAGGAGCGGCACCAGCAAAAAGGCGCCACCGGCGCCGACCAGGCCGGCCGCGACACCGACCCCGGCGCAGACCACGATCGCCTTCGGCCGGCTGAACTCGACGCGCCCGCGGAAGGGCGCCGAGCTCTTGAATGGCGTGCTTTCGGCTTCCGTCGGCACGAACAGGAGCGCTAGCGCCCCCAGCGTCATCAACCCGAACACCAGGAGGATCAGGTGGTCGTCGGCGTACTTGGAGAGGATGGCGCCGACAAACGAGGCGCCCGCCATGACCAGGCCGCCGAGCAGTGCGAGATCGGACTGGACGGTTCGCCCTCGGCGGTGGGCGAGGAACCCCGAGCCCGCCGCCACGAACACCTGCACCATCGTCACCGCCGCCACCGTCTTGACGTCGAGCCGGCCGACGCCCAGCACCGGCGGCCCGTACAGCAGCAGCGGAAGCATCACGATGGCGCCGCCCACGCCGACCAGGCCCGAGACGAGTGCGCCGCCGAAGCTCAGGACGAGCAGGACGAACAGAAAGACGGCGGTCACGCCCGCGTGCGCTCCGGAGGCACGACTGCGGCTACTTCAGACTCGAGTAGTACGCCGCGACGTCCGCGAGCGTCTCGTCGGGAATCGATCGGAGGACGGACTTCAGCTGCGTCAGCGCCGGATCGCCCGGGCTGCGCTTGTCCGCCTTGAACAGCAGGAGCTGATTGCGGATGTAGCCGGCCGGCTGGCCGGCGATGGCCGGCACGAGCTTGGGGGCATCCCCCTGGCCTTCGGGGCCGTGACACGCTGCGCACGCAGTGGAGGCGGCGCGGCCTCGCTCGATGGCCGCCCGGTCCGGCTTGCCGGGTGAGGGCTCCCGCTTCTGCGCGGCGAAAAACGTGGCGATCTCGTCGACGCCCAAGAGCTTCACCTGCTTGGCGAACGGCTCCATCTCGGGCGACGGGCGGCGACCAGCCGCGTAGTCTTCGATCGCCTTCTTGAAGTACGCGACGTTCATGCCGGCCAGGATCGGCATCGATTCCGACCGGCTGTTGCCGTTGGCGCCGTGACAGGCGCTACAGGTCACGGCCTTGGCGTAACCGGGCGTGTCGAGCGGGCCGGCCAGCGCGGTCGTGGCCAGACCGAACAGCAAGAACAGCGTGAGCGCCGTCGTCAGCATGGGCATCAGCTCAGGACGTCGGCCCAGATGCTCTGGGCCCATCCCTCGGCGTACTGGGCACACAGGGTCGACTGGCCGGGCGTGAGCTTCTGCTCGACCTGCACCACCTTGCCGTTCTCGATCTTGTAGGCGTTGACCACGGCGATCGCCTCCCGGTCGCTCACCCACGAATAGCAGGTGTTCAGCGGCGGCACCGACGGCGCCGGCTGCCCGTTGAGCAGCGCGACGATCGCATCGGCCGAGATCTTGCCCATCGCGTTGGCGATGGTCCCCGACTTCGGCACCGGCAGGCCGGTGGTCGAGTCGCCGATGACGTGGATGCCCTTGTGCTTCACCGACTCGTAGGTGACGTGATCCACCTCGCACCAGCGCTTGTCGGCGCCCACCAGGTCGGCCTGCACGGCGATGGCGCCCGCGCGCTGCGGCGGGATGAGGTTGATCACGTCGTACTTCACGCGATCGCCGAGCTCCGGCGTCACCTCGCGGGTGCCGGGGTCCACCTTCACGACCTTGCTCGACGCCCGGTAGTCGATGTTCGGGTACGCCTGCCAGGCGGCCCGGAAGAGCGCGGTCTTCGACACGATGTTCTGATTGGCGTCGAGCACGATCAGCTTGGATTTGGGCTTGTTCGTCTTGAGATACCAGGCCACCTGACAGATGCGCTCGTAGGGACCGGGCGGACACCGGTACGCGATCGGCGGCACCGTCAGCACGAACACGCCGCCGTCGGGCATCGCCTTGAGCTGATTCGCCAGCTCGACCGTCTGCGGCCCGGCCTTCCACGCGTGCAGCACCTTGTCTCCCGCAGCGGCCAGGCCTTCGACCTGCTCGAGCTGGAAGTCGACCCCGGGCGAGACGACGAGGCGGTCGTAGGTCAGGTAGCCCTCGCCCACCCGCACGCGCTTGGTGTCGGGCTCGATAGCCGTGGCCATCTCGTGGCGAACCTTCACGCCGCGATCGCGCAGACCGCTGTAGCCGAACGAGAGGCTCTCGATGTTGCGCACGCCGCTCAGGACCAGGTTGCTGAAGGGGCAGGACACGAACCGTCGGTTGGGCTCGAGCAACACCACCTCGATGGTCGGATCGGCGATCCGCACGTACTTGGCCGCCGTCGCTCCGCCCCACCCGCCGCCGACGACCACGACGCGGCGGCCCCGCTTGGCCTCGAGCTCGCCGGTACTGCTGGCACAGCCCGCCAGCCCCGCCGTCGCCACCACCGCGCCGCTCGACGACTTGAGGAACTCCCGCCGCGTCAACCCGCCCATGCCCATCCCCTCCACACGCGTCGGTAAAATAGCAAAGTCTCGCGCGTCCCGTGCACAAACCCGGCTCGAGGCCCCCTCCGAGTCACTCCAGCACGCTGACGGCTCGGGAATCCTCGTTCCAGGTGGCGGCGACCGCCCACGCCACGACGACCAGCAGCGTGAGCACGACGGCGGCGCCCCAGCCGAGCATCGAGGGCAGGAACACGGCCCACCCCAGCTTGCTGAGCGTGCCGGTCTGCACGAGAGCCAGCCGCATGAGCGAGGCGCCCAGCGCGAACCCGACGAGCGCGGCCCAGAGCTTGACCTGCCCCTCACCCGCGCGCCAGATCGAGCCGGCCCCGCAGCCCCCCGCCAGCGTCATCCCGATGCCGAAGATCGTGCCGCCCGCCAGCGCGCCGATCCCCGCGCCCGGAAACACCCAGTCGCCCTTGTCCTTGAGGTCGACGAATTTCAGGATGGCGAAGCCCAGCGTGCTCACCGCCAGAGCCAGCGCCGCGGCCCGCGTGTGCTCGGCGTCGCCGGTCATGAACGGCTCACGAAAGGCGCGCACCAGGCAGAAGCGCGAGCGCTGGAAGATCACGCCGAAGACGACGCCGAACAGCAGGAACACTCCCTGCGTGTGAAACCCCTGGCGCGCGTAGAGGAACGGCAGCACCAGCAGCGCGATCACCACCACGAGGCCGGCGAGCGGCTGGCGGCTCGGGCCCGTGGTCGCCGGCGCACCGTACACGCGCGCCGCGCCGCTCGACCAGCCCGGACGGTGCTCGAGTTCCCACAGCAGATAGCGCAGCCCCAGGAAAGCGCCGAGGCCGAGGCCCAGCATCATGCCGAAGCCGGAGAGGCTCAGCGCGCTCATCGCCGAGAAGAAGCCACCGACGTTGCAGCCGAAGGCCAGCATCGCGCCCACGCCCATCAGCAGGCCCCCGCCGGTGCCCTTGGCCAGCTCGCCTCGCGGCGGCACGCGGATCGCAAACTCGCGCGAGAGCAGCGCGGCCGCGAGCCCGCCGAACAGCACACCGAGGTTCAGCAGCGAGCCGGAGTAGAGCCAGGGCGCGATCAGATCGGGTCGATGGACGAGGCCCAGGCCTCGGAGGACCCAGTCGCCCCAGTTGCGCAGACCGTCGGAGGCCGTCCACGGGCGATCGAAGGCGAAGAGGAAGACGTTGACGGTGGCGACCAGGATGGCGGCGCCCCACACGGGCCAGGGACGCCCGAAGACCGCGGCGTACTGCGCGGAGAGCGCCGGCCCCATCAGCGCCGGGTCAACGCGCGCGCTGCACGATGAAGCGCTGCACCCCCTCGGACTCGGACCGTTCAACGATCGTGTGTCCGTTGCGCCGCGTGAAGGCGTCGAGATCGGCGTGGGCGCCGGGATCGGTCGCGAGCACTTCCAGCCGCCCGCCGGAGGGAACGTCCCCGATCGCCTTCGCCAGCTTCATGCTCGGCCAGGGGCACGACAGCCCGCGGCAGTCCACGACCACCCCGCCGGTCGCATTGGCAGAGGCTCCAACGACCGTGTCGACCGCGGGCGGGTTCTCGCGCGTCACGCTGTAGCCGGCCTTGACCCAGGCCGCCATGCCGCCGCTGACGTTCACGAACGGCCCGAGGCCGTGGCGCTTGAGGCTTCCGATCACGGCACTCGAGCGCAGGCCACCCGCGCAGACGACGGCGGCCGTCGTCCCCCTCGGCACCTCGTCGAGGCGGGCCACCGCCTCGAACATCGGCAGGGAGATGGCGCCGGCGATGTGACCTTCGTCCCATTCGGCGGGCTCACGCACGTCGATCACCGGCACGTCCCGCCCCTGCTCCAGCCAGGCCGCAAGGTCGTGGGCCGTGATCTGGGGCACCGTCTCCGACGGCAGCGCCTCGCTGCGCCACTCGACCATGCCCCACTGCAAGAAGCCGGCGACTTCATCGACGCCCACCCGCGACAGCGCAACCACCGCGCGGTCGAAATCGGAGGGCGCACCCATCAGCAGCAGCGGCGCGCCGGGCGGGACCAGGCCGGCCACCCGCTCGGCAAACTGCGGGCTGTCGATCCACACGTTGAGCGCGCCCGCCACGTGCCCCTCGCCGTAGGCGTTCACGTCGCGCAGATCGACGACGCAGGCCCCGCGCTCGATCGCCTCCCACGCCTCGCGCGCGGCGTAGGGCCGCGGCTTGGCCGCCACCAGCGGCACCAGGCCCCGGTTCTTCGCCACGATCTTGTCGAAGGCGGCCGGCTTGGCCGGGATGGCGGCCATGATGAAGTCGATGAACGCGTTCTTGTCGTCGAAACGGAAAGCCGGATTGAAGCGGCGCTCGAAGCCGATGGTGGATCCGCTCTTGGCCGACATCGCCTTGCCGCAGGAGGAGCCCGCGCCGTGAGCCGGGTAGATCTCGACGCTGTCGTCGAGCGGCAGCAGCACGCGCTTGAGGCTCGACCAGATGTCCTCGGCCGCGGTGGCGCCGCCGAGATCCGGCCGACCGACCGAGCCGACGAAGAGCAGATCGCCCGTGAGCACGAACCACGGCTCGGGGCTGCGGGCGTGATCGGTCACGAACAGGCAGATCGAGTCGGGCGTGTGGCCGGGCGTGTGGGCCACGCGCACTTCCACGTTGCCCACGCGGATGGTGTCGCCGTCGCGCACGTCCTGGTGCTCGAAGGCCACGCCGGCGCTGCCGTGCACGTGGATCGCGGCCTTGGTCGTGGCGGCCAGATCACGGGCGCCCGAGATGTGGTCGGCGTGGGTATGGGTCTCGATGACGTGGGCGAGGCGCAGACTCTTTTTACGCGCCAGCCTGAGGTACTCGGTCACCCGGTCCCGGCCGGGATCGACCACGATGGCCTGGCCGGCCTCGCTACAGCCGATCAGGTAGCTCAGGCACCCGGAGTCCTCGTTGACGAGCTGCTGGAAGATCATCGGGATCTATTCTAACGCCTTCGGGCGCTAGTGCTTCTCGGCCTTCTCCTTCTCGGCCTTCGTCTCCTTGACCACCTTCTCGGCCAGGAACGCCGGCACCTCTTCGTAGTGCGAGAACTCCATGGAGTAGCCGCCGCGGCCGCCGGTCATGCTGCGCAGGCTCGATTCGTAGGTCAGCATCTCGGACATCGGGGCAGACGCGCGCACCACGGCGGTCTCGCCGGCCGGCTCCATGCCCACGATGCGGCCGCGCCGGGAGTTGAGGTCGCCGATGATGTCGCCGGCCACCTCGGCCGGCGTCGTCACTTCCACGTTCATGATCGGCTCGAGCAGGATCGGGTGTGCCTCCATGAAGACCTTCTGCAGGCCCATGGATGCGGCGATCTGGAACGCCATGTCGGACGAGTCGACGTCGTGGTAGGAGCCGTCGTAGAGCGTGACCTTGGTGTCCACCACCGGGAAGCCGGCCATGATGCCCTTCTTCAGGCAGTCCCGCACGCCCTTCTCCACCGACGGGATGAAGTTGCGGGGCACCGCGCCGCCGAAGATCTCGTCGGCGAACTCGAAGCCGCCGCCCCGCGCCAGCGGCTCGACCCGGAGCCAGGTGTCGCCGTACTGGCCGCGGCCGCCCGTCTGCTTCTTGTACTTGCCCTGCCCCTCGGCGCGGCCCTTGACCGTCTCCTTGTAGGGGATGCGCGGGGGCAGCAGCAGCACGTCGACGTTGTACTTGCGCTTCATGCGCTCGACCACCATCTCCACGTGCATGCTGCCCACGCCGGAGATCAGGAGCTGCTTGGTCTCGGGGTCGAAGTGATGGTGGACGGTCGGGTCTTCCTCGGCGATGCGGGCCAGCGCGCTGGAGATCTTGTCCTCGTCGCCGCGGGTCTTGGGCTGGATGGCGAAGTTGATCGCCGGCTCGGGGAAGGTGATGCGCGGCAGCTCGAAGGGCTGCGCCTCCTCGCAGAGGGTGTCGCCGGTCTGCGTGTCCTTGAGCTTGGGCACCACGCCGATCTCGCCCGGCCCCAGCGCCTCCACCGCTTTCTGGTTCTTGCCCATGAGCCACGCAATATGGCCCATGCGCTCGCGGCCTCCCCGCGCGGGGTTCAGCAACGTGGCATCGGCTTTCAAGGTGCCCGAGCACACCCGGAACACGGACAGCTTGCCGATGTGCGGATCGCTCAGCGTCTTGAAGATCAGCGCGGTCACCGGCGCCTTGGCATCCGGCGCGCGCACGCCGGCCTGCTTGGTCTTGAGGTCGGTGCCGGTCACGTCGCCGCGGTCCACCGGCGATGGGAACTCGTGCACGATCAGGTCGAGCAACGCGTGACTGCCGATGCCCTTGGTGGCCGCCGCGCACAGGACGGGCACGATCTTGCCCTGGGTGATGCCGGCCCGTAGCGCCGTGAGCATCTCGGCCTCGGCCAGCGAGCCCTCCTCGAGATACTTGGTCAGGAGATCGTCGTCGGTCTCGGCGGCGGCTTCCACCAGCTTCTCGCGCCACTCCTTCACCGTGTCGGCGAGCTCGGTCGGGATGGCGGCCTCGCTGGCCTTGCCATCGGCGAAGACGGTGGCCTTCTGGGTGACCAGATCGACGTAGCCGCGGAAGCCGCTCTCCTCACCGACCGGCACGTGCACCGGCACGATGCGCCCCTTGAGGCGCCGGCCCAGCGACTCCAGCGTGCGGAAGAAATCGGCCCGCTCACGGTCGAGGCGATTGACGACGATGGCGCGCGGCAGATCGAACTCGCTGGCGAACTTCCAGACCTTCTCGGTTTGCACCTGCACGCCGGCCACCGCGTCGACCACCACCACCGCCGCTTCCACCACCCGCAGCCCGGCGCGCGCGTCGGCGATCAGATCCCCGTACCCCGGTGTGTCGACCAGATTGATCCGGTGACCCTTGTAATCGCAGTAGGCGACCGTGGTGTTGATCGAGATCTTCCGCTTGATCTCGTCGGGATCGAAGTCGGTGGTGGTGCTGCCGTCGTCCACCTTGCCCAGCCGGTTGACCGCGCCGGCGCCGAACAGCATCGCCTCCACCAGCGAGGTCTTGCCCACACCCCCGTGCCCGACGACCCCGACGTTGCGGATCTTCCCGATGTCGATCGCCATTGAATCGGCCTCCTGGAGCGGCGCTGAGGTGGGGCCGATGCTACCACCGAATGACGATCGGGTTAAGCCCCGAGGACCCCCCTCACCTGGGCGCGGATCGCCTCGTCGCTGCCCGTCAGATCGATGGGTGTCGGCAGCTCGGGGGGCGTGTACTTGATCCCGGCGCCGGTGAGCATGATGACCACTCTGGCATCGGCCGTCACCTGGCCGGCGTCCTTGAGTTGACCCAGCGCGGCAATCAGCGCCGCCCCCTCGGGCGAGGTCCAGATGCCTTCGAGTCGGGCGAGCAGGTGCTGCGCCTCGATCATGGCGCGCTCGCTCACCGCGACGGCCCCGCCCTTGGACTCGCGCAGGATGCGCAGCATCTGACGACCGGCGAACGGCGAGGGTACCCGCAGCCCCGCCGCGTGGGTCGTGGGGTTCTCCCACGGCGTGGTGTTCTCGGCGCCGGAGTGAAACGCCGTGACCATCGGCGCGCAACCCTCGGCCTGGACGGCGAAGAAGCGCGGCAGCGCGCCGCTGACCCAGCCCATGGCGCGCAGCTCTTCGTAGCCCTTGGGGATGCCGACCAGCCCGGTGCCGCCGCCGGTCGGATAGAGCAGCACGTCGGGCATCGTCCAGTCGAGCTGCTCGGCCAGCTCGAGCCCCATCGTCTTCTTGCCTTCCAGACGATAGGGCTCCTTCAGCGTGGAGAGGTCGAACCAGCCGAGCTCGGGCGCGACCCGGCGCACGACCTTGCCGGCGGTCGCGATCGAGCCCTCGATCGTGAAGACGCGCGCTCCGCCGATGGCCGCCTCGGCGATGGCCGCCGGCGGCGTGCCGCGCGGCACGATCACCGCGCACGGCAGTCCGCAGCGCGCGGCGTACAGCGCGGCGGCCCCGCCGGCGTTGCCCGCCGACGGGATGATGAAGCCGCGCGCGCCCAGGGCGCGCGCCTTCGTGATGGCCATGCCGAGCCCGCGCGCCTTGAACGAGCCGGTCGGATTCTGGCCCTCGTCCTTGCCCCACAGGTGACGCAGGCCGAGATGCGCGGCCAGGCGCGGCAGCGGCAGCAGCGGCGTGCCGCCCTCGCCGAGCGTCACCGGCATCTCGCCGTCGGCGAGCGGGGTCAGCTCGCGGAAGCGATACATCCCCGGGGGCCGCGAGCGAAGCGCGTCCTTGGTCACGCTCCGCTTCACGCTCTCGAGGTCGTACCGCACGGCCAGCATCTGACCGCACTTCTCGCACACGGTCTGCGTCCGGGTGGCGTCGTGGTGGTGGCCGCAGATCGTGCACTCGATGTGGCTGACGAAGCTCACGGCGCGACGACCTTGTTGGCCAGCACGCCGATGCGCTCGACCTCGGCTTCCATCTTGTCGCCGGCCTTCAGGAACTTGCCGAGCGCGGCGCCCACGCCCTCCGGCGTGCCGGTGGCGATGACGTCACCGGGCTGGATCGTGAAGCCGAGCGACAGGACGGCGATACACTCGTCCACCGGGAAGATCATCTTCGAGGTGTGGCTCGACTGCCGCGTCTCGCCGTTGATCCGCATGGCGACGGACAGGGTCTGCGGATCGGGGATCTCGTCCGCGGTCACCAGGACGGGCCCCATCGGGCAGAACGTGTCCAGCGACTTGCCCTTGAACCACTGGCCGTGACGCTTCTGCAGATCGCGCGCGGTCACGTCGTTGATGATCGTGTAGCCGAACACGTGCGAGAGCGCCTGCTCGCGCGGGATGTCGCGGCCCGCCGTGCCGATGACCACCGTCAGCTCGACCTCGTAGTCGAGCTCCTTGGTCGCCGCGTGGTGGATGACCTTGGCGCCCGGGGCCACCACCGTCTCCGGAGCCTTGGTGAAGTAGACCGGGTGCGGCGGAGCCTCGGCGCCGCGCTCGGCGGCGTGTTCCTTGTAGTTGCGGCCCAGGCAGAACACGTTGCGGGCCGGGCGCGGGATCGGCGCCTCCAGCCGGATCTTGTCGGCCGGCGCCCCGAGTTTGCGCTCGGTCAGCGCCGCCACGCCGTCGCGCTTGAGCATGGCTTCTCCGTGGCTCAGCGCTTCACGGGCGAGCGCCAGCGCCTCCGGGCCTTGCTGGATGAGCTCGAGCATGGTCTTGGGGAACCCGCGGCCGCGGCGCACGGCGCCGCGCTCGCGGGCCAGGTCGGCGGCGAGCGCCCCGAGGTCGAGCACGGCCTCGTTCAGCAGCGCGCCCACTCGCGGCTTCGACGATCCCTTGCGATAGGTCACCAGACGCATGGCTCACTTCTCCTTCAGCAGCACGACGAGCACTCGTGCCGGCTTCTTGGTTTCGTTCAGCGAATAGTGGACCGCTCCGCGCGGCGCCCACTCGAGCTCCCCTCGCCGCACGAGCCGCTTGCCTGTTCCCTTCGTGACCACCGAGAACTCCCCCTCGAGCACGTAGGCGAACTCGTCGACCGGCGCTTCGTGCTCGTCCCCGCGGAATCCCGGCGGGAACACGTACTCCATGACGAGTACCCGGGCGTTGTCGACCAGCTTCTTTTCCTCGACCTGATCGCTCCGGGTGGTCGCGGGCGCCAGCAGCAGCAGGGTCATGATGAGCGTGGCCGCCAGGGCGCCAGAGATTCGGGGGGTTCGCGACACTTGATCCTCCTGGGGGGAGACCGCCGCGACGGGGCGTCGAACCGCCCCCGCCGTTTTCGGGGAAAGGGCTAGATGGACCGCCGCATGGCCGTCCGCTCGGGCAGCGTCAGGCTCCGCTCCTTGGCCGTCTGGGTCAACTCCTGGGGCAGCGCGAAGCGCACATCCTCTTCGACCACGTGGACCTCGCGGACCTTGACGCCCTCGCCGCGGAGCGTCTCGACCGCCTGCGAGACCAGGATCTCCGGCGTGGAGGCGCCGGCGGTGATGCCGACCCGCACGGCGCTCTGCAGCCACTCGGGCCGGATGTCGCCGACGTCGTTGATCAGGTAGGCACTCGTCCCGGCCGTCCGGGCCACCTCGACCAGCCGCTTGGCGTTGGAGCTGTTGGCGGCGCCGATCACCAGCAGGACGTCGACGTCGTCGACCAGCCGCTTCACCGCGGTCTGACGGTTCTGGGTCGCGTAGCAGATGTCGTCACGCGACGGCCCGACGATCTTGGGGAAGTGCCGGCGCAGGGCCTCGATGACGTCGCGGGTGTCGTCGACCGAGAGCGTGGTCTGGGTCAGGTAGGCCACCTTCTCGGGGTCGGGCAGCCGCAGGCGCTCGACCTCCTCCACGCTGTCCACCACGATGATCCGCTCGGGCGCCTCGCCCAGCGTGCCGATCACCTCGTCGTGGTCCTCGTGGCCGATCAGGACGATCGAGTAGCCTTCCCGCGCATAGCGGATGGCCTCGAGGTGCACCTTGGTCACCAGCGGGCACGTGGCGTCGATGACGCGCAAGCCCCGCCGGCGCGCCTCCTCGCGCACCGCCGGCGAGATGCCGTGGGCGCTGAAGATCACCGTCGCGTCGTCGGGAACTTCGTCCAGCTCGTCCACGAAGATGGCCCCCTTCTGGCGCAGGGTCTCCACCACCAGACGGTTGTGGACGATCTCCCGGCGCACGTACACGGGCGGGGGGCACACGGACAGCGCGACCTCCACGATGTCGATCGCGCGCTCGACGCCAGCACAGAAGCCACGGGGCCCGGCCAGCAGGATCTCGGCAATAGGCGCCTTCATGTCGACGACCTCACTCGAAGGATGACAGCTTCACTCGAAGTAGAAGGATACCCCGAATACGCCGCTGTTGGTCTCGAGACCGCGGTTCCGGTCGCTGAGCCCGGCATTGGAGATGTGCTCGTAGCGGTAGCCGGCGTAGAGCGCCGTGCGGTCGGTGACGAAGTAGGAGGCACCGACCCCGGCCCACACCACGAACGTGAAGGTCGAGTCGATCTCGAACACCTTGAGATCGGTGCCCCCGGCAAAGATGGCCCATTCGGCATAGGGAACGAAGCGGCCGAGCGACAGGAAATGGTAGCGCCCCGTCAACCCCAAGCCGGCGAAAAATGCGCCCTTCGGCTCGAAGTACTGTTGATACAGGGGCTCCAGGCCCAGCTCCAACGAGCCGAAGAGGGGGCCGGGCCCCCCCGGGTTGAAGGGCAGCCAGCCGAAGCGCACGCCGCCATTCACGTACTGCACGTCACTGAACTCGTGCTTGCCCTCGAGGTTGAACTGGTTGCCGTAGGCCACCTCGGGCGAAATGACGAACGAGCCCTTCGCGTAGGTCTGCCGGCCGTCAAAGGCAAGCGCGGGCGCCGCGGCAGCCAGGATGAGCCCGGCCAGCCCGGCGGCCAGCCGACGGATCACGGTTCGATGAGCACCTTGAAGGCGTCGCCGGCGGCCATCAGCTCCAGCGCCTGGCGCACGCCGCCGAGATCCATCCGGTGACTGATGAGCCCCTCCGGCTTGATCACGTCGGATTCCAGCAGCTCCACCGCGCGACGGATCAGCTCCGGGGTGTGATGGAACGCACCGAGGAGCGTCAACTCCTCGTAATGCGCGCGGCGAGTATCCACGCTGATGCTCGTACCGGGCGCGCATCCACCAAAGAATAGCACCGAGCCTCCGCGACCCACCGCTTCTACGGCGTGCTGCCACACCTCGGGACGCCCGGTCGCATCCACGGTGACGTCGGCCCCGCGACCGCCGGTGGCTTCTCGCACGGCGGCGGCGACATCCGGCGTTGCCGTCGCATCGAGCACCTCGCCGATCCCCAGACCGCGCAGCCGATCCAACCGCCAGCCCCGCTTGCCCACCACGATCACGCGCGCCTTCCGCGCGGAGGCGACCATCGCTAGCAAGCACCCGAGCGGCCCGTGGCCGAAGACCACCACCGTCTGCCCGGCTTCGACGCGCGCCCGCTCGATCCCACCGAGCGCGCATGCCAGCGGCTCGGCGAACGCCGCGCGGGAGGCCGGGGTGCCGTCGAGCCGCACGAGGTTGATCTCGACCAGGCGCGGCGGCAGCGCGATGAACTCGCCGTAGGCGCCGTTGACGAACAGCAGGTCCTCGCAGAGGTTCGGGCGGCCGGCCCGGCAGAGCGCGCAGGCCCGGCACGGCGCGGAGTTGGCGCCGACGGCGCGATCGCCCTCGCGCACGCCGCGCACGCCGGCCCCCACCGCGGCGACGGTTCCTGCGAACTCGTGCCCGAACACGGTCGGCACGTGCGGAATCATCACGGGATGACCGCGGCGCAGCGTCTTCACGTCGGTGCCGCACGTCAGCGCGGCCTCGATCCGGAGCACGACCTCGCCGGCCCGCGGCTCGGGCACCGGCACGCGCTCGTCGCGCAGGTCGCCCGGGCCGTGAAAGACCATCGCGCGCATCGTGCTCACGGCGTCACGTAGACCTTCAGCGCCTGCCGGCGGCGCATCAGCTCGACGCCTTCGGCCAGTCGCTCCAGCGGCACGCGATGGGTGATCAGCCCCGTCGCCTCCACCTTGCCGGCGGCCAGGAGCCAGAACGCGCGCGCCAGCGTGGCGGGCGACGACGAGTACGTGGAGGTCACGGTCAGCTCGCGGTGGTACAGCGTGCCGAGGGACAGCGGCAGCGTGTCCCCGGGTCCGCCCGCGAAGTAGTGGACGGCACCGCCGTCCCGGATGACCGCGGTCGCCCACGGCAGCACGTCGGCGCCGCCCGCCGTCACCATGACGTGGTCGGCTCCCCGCCCCTCGCTCAGCTCGCGCGCGGCCTGCGCCGCGCTCTCGGCATCGCCGGTCACGTCGGCGCCGCGGGCCCGCGCCAGGACCGCACGCTCGGCAACCGGATCCACACCGACCACGACGGCGCCGGCGCGCTTGAGCAGCTGGGTGAACAGACAGCCGATCGAGCCCAGGCCGATCACGACCACGGTGTCGCCCGGCTCCACGCGGGCCCGGTCGACGGCCCGCAGGCAACAGGCCAGCGGCTCCACGAACGAGGCCTCCTCGTCGCCGAGGTGGTCGGGGATGCGAAAGGTGGCGTGGCGGACGTTCGGCGCCGGAACCCGGACGTACTCGGCGAACCCGCCGGGATCCAGGTTGGAGATCTTGAACTCGCGGCACATCGACTCGCTGCCTCGGCGGCAGTAGTGGCACCCGCCGCACGGCACATGGTGTGCCGCCACCACGCGATCGCCCGCGCCGAACCCCCGCACGCCGGCCCCCGCCTCCACCACGTCGCCGACCACCTCGTGGCCGAGCACCGCCGGCGGACGCGCCGGTGACCCCACGATCTTGGCGATGTCGGAGCCGCACAGGCCGCAGCCACGCAGACGCAGGAGCAGCTCGCCGGCGCCGGCGGCCGGGCGCGGCCAGGCGGCCGGGGCGATGCGGCCGGCGCCGTCGAGGACGGCCGCGCGCATGGAGGGCGCCGGGCTCACGCCGTCAGTCCGTTGAGCTTGAAGCGGGCGGCGGCCCAGCAGCGCACGGCGATGGCGACCTTGCGCCGGGTCGGGACGGTGATGCGCGCGTCGAAGACGCGGAAGCGCTGGGCGGCGATCTCTTCCAGCAGCGCCCGGTAGATGCGTCCCATGATCTCGGCCGGCACCAGCGAGCGCGCGTCGACCGTGGGGAACGCGCGATTGGCCGCCGCATAGAACTCGCGGGCCCGCGCGGCCTGGTGCTCCATCAGGCGCACGAACCGCTCGTCGTAACGGCCGGCGACCAGATCGTCCTCGGTGACGCCGAACTCTTTCAGGTCCTGCTGCGGCAGGTACACGCGGCCGACCCTGGCGTCGGTGCCCACGTCGCGGATGATATTCGTCAGCTGCAGCGCGGTGCCGAGCTGGACTGCGTAGTCGCGGGCCCGCGGGTCGGTGTACCCGAAGATCTCGATGCAGCAGAGACCGACCGCCGAGGCCACGCGGTAGCAGTACGGATAGAGGTCCTCGGCGCGCTCGTACCGCACGCGATCGAGATCCATCTCGCAGCCGTCGATGATCGCCTCCAGCGCCGCGCGGGGGATCGGGTAGGCACGGACCGCATCGCGCAGCTGCAGCGCGATCGGATGCGCCGGGGCCGGCCCCGGCTCGAAGCACCGCGCGACGTCCGTCCGCCACCGGGCAATCTCCGCGCGCTGGGCGGCGCGATCGTGACCGAGGTCGGCGGCGTCGTCCACCGTGCGGCAGAACGCGTAGACGGCGTACAGCGCGTCGCGGCGGGCACGCGGCAGCGAGAGAAACGCGTAGTAGAAGTTGGACCGGCTCTTGCGGGTCAGGCTCGCGCTCAGGCTGCCGAGACTCATGCGTGCGCGGGCGCGTACCCGTGCGCCGCGAACCACGCGACGGCGTCACGGAGGGCGATGGTCGGATCGGTCTGCGGCAGGCCGAGGTCGCGGATGGCCTTGGCCGGGCTGAAGTACATCCGCTTGCGCGCCATGCGGACCGCGGTCAGCGGCACGGTGGGCGGCCGGCCGGTGATCCGCGCCACGCCCTCGCAGCACACGGCGCTGCCCCACGCCAGGGCGTACGGCACGCGGAAGCGCGGCGCGCGGAGGCCCGTGATGTCGGCGAGCAGCGCGAAGATGCCGGCGAGCGAGACGTTGCCGGCGGCGTGGCCGAGGATGTACTTCTCACCCGGCTTGCCGCGCTCGGCCGCCAGCAGGTAGCCCTGCGCGACGTCCCGCACATGGACCACGTTGAGGCCGGTGTCGAGCGTCGCCACCATCCGTCCGCGCATGAAGTCCACGATCATCTGTCCGGTGGGCGTGGGCTTGATGTCCCACGGCCCCACCGGCGCCGAGGGATTCACCACCACCACCGGCACGCCGCGGCGGGCGAAGTCCAGCGCCAGGGCCTCGCCGAGGAACTTCGAGCGCTTGTAGTGTCCGACCATCTTGTCGAGCGTGACCGGCGTGTCCTCGGTGCCGGGCGTGCCGTCGGTGGGGATGCCCAGCGCGCCGACGCTCGACGTGTGCACGACGCGGGCGACGCCGGCGTCGCCGGCCGCCTCCAGCACCGCTCGGGTGCCGTCGACGTTGGAGCGATAGATCACCGCGGGGTCGGGCGCCCACAGCCGGTAGTCGGCGGCCACGTGGTAGACGGTCTGCACGCCGGCGACCGCGCGGCGGACCGACACCGGGTCCAGCAGGTCGCCCTCCACGAACTCCACGCGCACGCCCTCGAGCGCACGACGATCGCCCCGGGGCCGCGCCAGCACGCGCACGGTCGCGCCCGCGGCCACAAGCTCGCGCGCGATGTTGGCGCCGATGAAGCCAGTGCCGCCGGTCACAAGCGCGTCCATTGTGCCTTTTGTAGCGATGGCTCTAGCTCTGGTAGAAGCGCAGGTGGCCTGGCCTAGGAGGGCGTGGATCCGACTCGCCCGGTCTGTCCGTACGACCTCGTGGTCGATTCGTACGACCCCGTGGCCGATCCGTACGGCCCCGTGGACGCGCGTTCATAGGGTTCTGGTTCATAGAGTTCTGGTGAGTTTACCCAATGCGGCGGCGACGGTCTTGAGGGCGGCGGCGGTGCCGGAGCGGAGGGCCATGGCGTCGGCGAGGGCGCGGGGGCGCGCGAGTACGGCGGTCACGGCTCGCATCGGGTGGACGCGGCCGTCCTCGCCCACCACGCGGGCGAGATCGGCCGGCACGCCGCGGCCGGCGGCGTCGGACACGCCCCGCAGCACCACGCCTCGCGCGCCGCGCTCGGCGGCCCAGGTCAGGATCTCCGCCGATTCCATGTCCACGGCGAGCGCGCCGGTCTCCAGCCAGAGCCGCGACTTGGCAGCGCCGTCCTCCAGCACGTGGTCGGTAGTCAAGAGCGTCCCCCGTCGCGACAGGCCGGTCAGCGCGGCCGTCGCATGACGCCGGCCGTCGGGGCCGAGCACCGTCTCGGGTGTCACGAGGTCACCGATCTGCAGTTCGGGCGCCAGCGCGCCGCACGCGCCGGCAGAGACGACCAGGGTGGGTGACGGCCACGCGTCTTGGCGCCCGGGCAGCGCGCGCGCCCCCAGCCCGACCGCGGCGATCTCGAGGCTTCCGCCGGCATAGCGCGGCCAGGATGTGCCTGGGACGGGATCGAGACCGAGATGGCGGGCCAGCCCCCGCGCCTCGACGTCGAGCGCGGTGAGAACCAGAATCCGGCTCACACGTCCGGCGTGGAACGGGCCGCCTTGGCCGCCTCGCGAGTGCGCAGCCAGGCCGCGTACGAGTTGCCGCCCGCCGTGTCGCGGCCGCTGAAGCGGATGGTCTGGATGTCCGCGTAGGGCAGGGTCAGCGCGTCCCCGCCCCGTTGCTCGAAGACCTGCACGAAGGGCCGCGCCGCCGCGGCGTCGCGGTTGTAGAGATAGCCCACGACCTCGGTGCCGTCGCGACGCACGATCGTCACGTCACCGCGATAGTCGAACGCCCGCTCGATCACCTCGGCGAGCGTGGCGGCGTCCCCGACCTCCGGGCTCCAGCCCTCCAGACCCGCGTCCGACTCCGTCGTCATAGCTTGCCCGTCAGGGTGGCGCGGGCAGCGGCCGTGAGACCCTTGAACGACGCGAAGGTGGAGTCCACCGCCGTGGCCTCGTAGCCGCAATGCACCATGCAATCCTTACACTTCTCGTTGCCGCTCTTGTGGCCGTAGTTCTCCCACGCCGTGTTCTCCATGAGGTCCTTGAAGGAGGCCGCGTAGCCCTCCTGCAGGAGATAGCAGGGGCGCTGCCAGCCGAAGATGTTGTAGGCCGGCATGCCCCACGGCGTGCACTCGAAGTCCCACTTGCCCATGAGGAACTGCAAGAAGAGCGGCGACTGGTTGAACTTCCACCGCTTCTTGGGGTTGTCCAGCATCTTGCTGAACAGCTCGTGGGTCTTCTGACGGCGCAGGAAGTGCTCCTGGTCCGGGGCCTTGGCGTAGCTGTAGCCCGGCGACAGCATCATGCCTTCCACGCCCAGATCCATCATCTCGTCGAAGAACATCTGCATGCGGATCGGCGAGGCGCCGTCGAACAGGGTGCTGTTGGTCGTCACGCGGAACCCGCGGCGCAGCGCCTCGCGGATCCCCTCCACCGCCTGGTCGTAGACGCCCTCGCGGCAGACCGACTCGTCGTGCTCCTCGCGGAGGCCGTCCAGGTGCACGCTGAACGACAGGTACTTGGACGGCGTGAAGACGCCGGCCTCGAGCTTTTCCTTCAGGAGGATGGCGTTAGTGCAGAGATAGACGTACTTGCGGCGGGCGACCAGCTCCTTCACCAGCCGGCCGATGTCCGGGTACATGAGCGGCTCGCCGCCCGGGATCGAGACCATCGGCGTGCCGCACTCCTCGACCGCAGCCAGGCACTGCTCGACGCTGAGATTCTTCCGGAGAATGTGGGCGGGGTACTGGATCTTGCCGCAGCCGGCGCAGGCCAGGTTGCAGCGGTAGAGCGGCTCGAGCATCAGCACGAGTGGGTAACGCCGGCGTCCGCGCAACCGCTGACTGAGGACGTACGTCGTGACCGTCAACATTTGAGACAGCGGAACACTCATGCTCGCTGGTTCTCCAGACCCAACCGTGCGGCGGGTCGGTGAGAGACACTCCACACGGTGGCGACGGCAACCACATGAATCCCCGTGCCGACCGCCACCAGAACCCACTCGCCAATGAACCCCGCCACTCCCAAATTGAACAGCAACACGGCGTAGTATAACGCCACCCCGGGCCAAACTCGCCCCCCAAGTGCCCCTCGAGCAAGGAACAGATAGCCGCCGACCCCCACCGTTCCGACGATCACCCAGCCCAAAAAGTTACTCAGCGGGACGCCGAAGTACGCACCGCCGTCGGGGTAGTAGAAGATCCGGCCGAGAAACCAGCGATCGCCCCGCACCGCATTGGGATCGATGACGAGATCGAGCAGCATCATGAGCACCCCGGAGAGCAGGGCCAGCCTCGGGCCCGACAGCCGCCGGCCGGCCGCGCCGGCCCGAGCCAGGCAGAACGCGGCGTAGGCCAGGAACGTGAACGAGAGCGAATCCATGAACGGGACGTTGGCGATGAACAGTTCCTGGCCGCGGGTGGTGCCCGTGTAGTGGTACAGCCCGAACGGCACGCCGATCCGCGTAGAGGAGAACTCGGCCAGCCAGGCCAGTGGCCACACCCAGGCGGCGAACAGGAGGGTCCGCCTCCAGCCGAGGTCAGCGACCCCGGCGACCAGGAAGGCCGCCAGGAAGCCGAACACATAGGGCCGTAACAGAATTGTCCCGATTAGGAGATCCAGGCTCACGGTCGTATGGTCAGGGCCGTGTGCATGTTACCATCAGCCCTCGTGACGGCCCTCCAGGACGCCATCGGGCGCGCCCAGCGTCACCTTCTCTCGATCCAGGCCCCGGACGGGCACTGGGTCGGCGAGCTGGAGGCTGATCGCGCCCTCACCGCCGAATACCTGCTGTTCTGCCACCTCATCGACCGGGTCAACCGGGATCAGGAGCAGAAGGCGGCTCGGTATCTGCGGCGCCGTCAGAACCCCGACGGCGGCTGGAGCCTCTTCGACGGCGGGCCGTCCGACCTCTCGGCGACCATCAAGATCTACTTCGCGCTGAAGATGGCCGGCACGCCGGTGGGCGATCCGGTCATGGTGGCGGCCCGCAATCGGGTGCTGGAGATGGGCGGGCCGACCAAGGCCAACGTCTTCACCAAGATCCAGCTGGCCCTGTTCGGCGAGTACGACTGGAACGGCGTGCCGACGATGCCGGCCGAGATCATGCTGCTGCCCCCGCCGTTCTTTCTCTTCAACATCTACGAGGTCTCCTACTGGTCGCGCTGCGTGATCGTGCCGCTGCTCATCATCATGGACCGCAAGCCGATCAAGTGGCTGCCGTCCTCGCAGTCCCTCGACGAGCTGTGGCCGGTGCCGCGCGAGCAGACGAGCCTGCGCTTCCCGCGAGTGCCGGAGCCGTTCTCCTGGCGCGGTCTGTTCTGGAAGAGCGTCTTCATCGGCGTCGACGACGGGCTCAAGATCTGGGAGCGCTTCTCGCCGCGGCCGCTGCGCAAGCGGGCGATCGACGCGGCCCGGCTGTGGCTGGAGGAGCGGCTGGCGGTGCCCGGGGGGCTGGGCGGCATCTACCCGGCCATGGCCAACTCCGTGCTGGCCCTGCGCGTGCTCGGCTATCCCGAGGACCATCCGCTGATCCTGGGCCAGCTGAAGGAAATCGAAGCGCTCGCCGTCGAGCGCGGCGACGAGCTCTACTATCAGCCCTGCCCCTCGCCGGTGTGGGATACCTCGCTGGCGGCGAACGCCCTGATCGAGAGCGATCTGCCGCCCGATCACCCCTCACTGCAGCGGGCCGCGGACTGGATGCTGTCCAAGCAGGTGCTGATGCCGGGCGACTGGCAGGTGAAGCGCCCCCACGTGCAGCCGGGCGGCTGGGCGTTCCAGTACGACAATCCCTACTACCCCGACCTCGACGATACCGGCATGGTCCTCATGGCCCTGGAGCGGATCCAGGGTGTGGATGCGGATCGCACGCGGCTGGCCAAGGAGCGCGGGCTCGGATGGTTCCTGGGGATGCAGAACCAGGACGGCGGCTGGGCGTCGTTCGACGCCGACAACAACCGCATCTATCTGAACAACATTCCGTTCGCCGACCACGGCGCGCTCCTCGACCCCTCCACCGAAGATCTGACCGGGCGCGGCCTCGAGCTGCTCGGCATGCTGGGCTACAGCCTCGACTTCGAGCCGGCGGATCGCGCGCTCGACGTCATCCGCCGCACCCAGCGCCACGACGGCCCCTGGTACGGCCGCTGGGGCGTCAACTACATCTACGGCACGTGGTCGGTGATGCGCGGGCTCGCCGCGGTCGGCGCTGATCCGCGCCAGGAGTTCATCCAGCGAGCGGTGCGCTGGCTCATCCGCCACCAGAATGCCGATGGCGGCTGGGGCGAGACCTGCGAGAGCTACGCGCGACCCGAGCTGGCCGGACGGGGCCCATCGATGCCGAGCCACACCGCGTGGGCGCTGCTGGCGCTCTTCGCGGTGGGCACGACCTCGGGTCCGGCCGTACAGGCGGGCATCGACTATCTGCTCCGCACGCAGAAGCCGGACGGGGCGTGGGAAGACCCGCTCTGGAACGGCACCGGTTTTCCGCGAGTCTTCAACCTCAAGTATCACCTCTACGCGCGCTACTTCCCGCTCTGGGCTCTGGGCGTCTATCGCCACGCGCATGCATGACTGAGCCGCCCACCGCGCCGCTGCTGCGCCCCTTCGAGGGCCTCGGCGGGTGGGTCGTCTGGATCATCGAGTCGATGGGTCGGTTCGGGGCCTTCTTCGTCCAGACGCTGGTGGCCGCCGTCACGCCGCCCTTCAAGCTGTGGCCGCTGATCGGCCGCATCAACTACATCGGCTTCCGCTCGCTGCTGATCATTCTCCTGACGGGCGCCTTCACCGGCATGGTGCTCGGGCTTCAGATCTTCTTCACGCTCTCCCGCTTCGGCTCCGAGGCGTTCCTCGGGCCCGCGGTGGCGCTCACGATCATCCGCGAGCTGGGGCCCGTCCTCTCGGCCCTCATGGTCACGGGCCGGGCGGGCTCGGCGCTCACGGCCGAGCTCGGCATCATGCGCATCACCGAGCAGATCGACGCGCTGACCGTCATGGCGCTGTCGCCCATGCGGTACCTGGTCGCGCCCTCGCTCCTGGCCGGGATCATCACCTTCCCGCTCATGACCGCGCTGTTCGACGTGATCGGGATCTTCGGCGGCTACCTGGTGGGCGTGCAGCTGCTGGGGCTCAGCGAGGGGACCTACTTCGGCGAGATGCAGAGCTTCGTCGACATGGGCGACATCATGACCGGCTTCTGGAAGTCGCTCTCCTTCGGGATCCTGGTCACGTGGGTCTGCACCTACAAGGGCTTCCACGTCTCACGCGGCGCCGAGGGTGTGGCCCAGGCCACGACCCAGGCCGTGGTGCTGTCCTCGGTGCTGATCCTCGTGTGGGACTACTTCCTGGGCTCGGTTCTGCCGTGATCACGCGTGATTAAGGTCAGCGGGCTCCGAAAGTCCTTCCGCGGCCAGCCCGTCCTGCGCGGCGTCGATCTCGAGGTCCCGGACGGTTCGATCACCATCATCATCGGGCGCAGCGGCGAGGGAAAGTCCGTCTTCCTCAAGCACCTGCTGGGGCTGCTGCACCCCGACAGCGGGCGCATCGAGGTCGATGGGGTCGACGTGACCGGGCTGCGCGGCCGGGCCATGGACGAGGTCCGCAAGCGGTACGGGGTGGTGTTTCAGGGCGGCGCACTCTTCGACTCGATGACGTGCCGGGAGAACGTGGCCTTCCCGCTGCGCGAGAAGCTGCGGCTGTGCAATGCGGCGATCGCCAAGAGGACGGACGCCGCGCTGGACCAGGTGGGGCTGTCCGGGGTCGGCGACAAGTACCCGGAAGAGGTTTCGGGCGGCATGCGCAAGCGGGTGGCCATCGCCCGCGCGCTGGCCACCGAGCCCGAGATCATCTTCTTCGACGAGCCGACCACCGGCCTGGACCCCGTCCTGGTCAACACCATCCATCACCTGATCCTCGATTTGCATCGTCGCTTCCGGTTCACCGCGCTCATGGTCAGCCACGAGATCCCCGAGATCTTCGAGATCGCCGATCGGGTGGGTATGCTGCACGAAGGGCGCATCCTGGAAGTGGGACCGCCGGCGATGATCCAGGCGTCACAGAACGCGATCGTGCGTCAGTTCATCCGGGGCGAGCCGGACGCCCGGGCCTGAGCGTCATCCCGAGGAGGAGCGGCCATGGAGCGGCGGGTCAACATTGCGGTCGGGATCTTCCTGGTGCTGGGCGTCTTGGCACTGGCATATCTTTCGATTAAACTTGGTCGCGTCTCGCTCTTCGGTAGCTCTGGCTACGTGGTCTCGGTCGACTTCCCCTCAGTGGGCGGCCTCAAGGCGGGGTCGAGCGTCGAGATCGCCGGAGTCGAGATCGGGCGCGTGGAATCGATCGGATTGGCGGACTATCAGGCGCGCGTGAGGGTGCGCCTCAACCGTGACATCAAGCTTCAGGAGGACTCGATCGCCTCCATCAAGACCAAGGGTCTGATCGGCGAGAAGTTCATCCGGATCAGCCCCGGGGGCTCCGACAAGATCATTCCGCCCAACGGACGCATTCGCGAGGTCGAGGCGCCGGTGGACTTCGAAGAGCTCCTCTCGAAGTATATCTTCGGCAAAGTGTAAGGAGATCGTATGAGGTCGCGCCGTCCCTTCGTCGTCCTCGCGCTGGTCCTGGCGCTGGCGGTCACCCTCCTGACGGACCGTTGGGCCGTGGCCGGAGTGCCGACCGACCAGCTGAAGGCGCAGATCGACCGCGTCATCAAGGCGCTCGAGGATCCCGAGCTCAAGAAAGAAGGGCGCGCCAAGGACCGCCGGGCGGCCGTCCGCAAGATCGCCAATGACATCTTCGACTTCAGCGAGACGGCCCGTCGCTCGCTGGGCCGTCACTGGCAGGGCCGCACCCCGGCCGAGCGGGACGAGTTCGTCCAGCTCTTCAGCGACCTGCTGGAGCGGTCGTACATCTCCAAGATCGAGACGTACGGCGGCGAGAAGATCCTCTACAACAGCGACTCGGTCGAGGGCGATCAGGCCAAGGTGCAGACCAAGCTCGTCGCCAAGGGCGGCAGCGAGATCCCGATCGAGTACCGGATGCACAAGGCGGGGGACCGCTGGCTCGTGTACGACGTGGTCATCGAAGGCGTCAGCCTGGTCGCGAACTACCGTACCCAGTTCAACAAGATCATCCAGACCTCCTCGTTCAAGGAGCTCATGAACAAGATGAAGAACAAGCAGCAGGAGCTGACGACGGGGCAGTCGTGAACGCCGTCATCCTCGTCGCCGGGGTGGCCCGCCGTCTGGCGCCCCTGACCGATACGACGCACAAGGCCCTGCTGCCGGTGGGCGGTCGTCCGGTCCTCGCGCGCATGCTCGACGCGCTGAACGGCGTGGGCGTGCGTCAGGTCACCCTGGTGGTGGGCCACTGCGCCGATCAGATCCGCCGGCAGGCGGGCGAGCGGGTCGGACGCATGGCGGTGCGCTACATCCACAACCCCGACTACACGCGGGGCTCCGTCCTGTCGCTCTACACCGCGCGCCAGGCCCTGCGCGAGCCGACGCTCATCATGGACGCGGACGTGCTGTTTCCACGCGACTTCCTCCGCCGGCTGCTGGACATGCCCGCCCCGAGCGCCCTGCTCGTGGACCGCGGCTTCAACGACACCGGCGAGGAAGTGAAGATCTACACGCGCGGCGATCGGGTCATCGCCCTCGGCAAGAAGGTCGTGCCCGAGGCTTGGGACGCGGTCGGCGAGGGTATCGGCTTCTTCAAGTGCGGCGCCGAAGCCGGGCCCGAGATGGTGCGCTGCCTGTCCCGGGTGATCGAGGAGAGCCGCGGGCTCGGCGAGTGGGAAGACGCCATGAACTTGCTGGTGCCGGCCCGTCACGTCGGCTGGCTGGACGTGACCGGTCTGCCGTGGACCGAGATCGACTTCGTGGAAGACCTGCGCCGCGCCGAGAGCGACGTTCTGCCGCACGTCGTTCGGCTCGACGGCGCGTGATCAGTCAGGCCGCTCTCTACCTCGCCACTGCCGACGACGTTCACGCCGCCCGCCTCCGTGTGGCCGGACGTCCCGTCGCGTTCCGCGTGCTCCTGGCCGCCATCCGCGCCGGGGCCCGGCGGGTCGGCGTCCCCGCCGCGCTGCGCTCACCCGACTTCGAGGCGGCCCTGGCCTCGGCGCCACGCGCCCGCGCCGCGCTCGTGTGGCTCGACACGCCGGGCGCCCTGGCCAAGGAGCCCACTCTGCTCCTGCCGGCCGCCGCCCTGGTCCCGGCCCGAGCCCTGACGCGAATGCTCGACGCGCCCCGTACCCGCGTGCTGGCCGAGTCCCTGGCCGCCGACGCCCCGGTCATCGGCGCGGACCCGGGCCTGCTCGAGCCGCTCCGCGGGGCCCTCGAGGCGGGCGTGCTGCTGGGTGACACGCTCGTCCACGTGGTGAAGGAGCGCGAGCTGGAACCAGTTGCCGGCGACGGCTGGTACGTTCGCGTGACCGGACCACGCACCGCGGCCGAGGCGGAGCGATGCCTGTACGCCGACCTGGGCTCGCCGATCGATACCCGTCTCGACATCGTGCTACACCGCCGACTGTCACGGCCGGTGAGCCGGACGGCGGTGGGGCTGGGCATCGGCCCCAACCCGATCACGGTGGCCAGCGGCGTGGTGGGGTTGGCAGCCGCCGCCGCCTTCGCACTGAGCACGCCAAGTGCGCTGATCGCCGGCCTGCTCCTCTACGTCTTCGCGGTGGTGCTCGATCACGCCGACGGCGAGGTAGCGCGCCTGACGATGAGCGAATCAGCGCTGGGCGAGTGGCTCGACGCGGTGATCGACACCGTGGTGCACACCACGCTGGTGCTCGCGCTCGGTGTCGCCGCCGGTCATCTCAGCGGTGGCGGTCAGGTGGCGGGGATGATCGCGGCGGTCGGCGTCCTCGCCGGCGGCCTCGTCGGGAAGCTCTGGCCCCCGGCGCCCGCCTCGGCGCGGCGCAACGTCCTCGACCGCCTCACGTCCCGCGACGGCTTCTACGCGATGTTGTCGCTGTTCGTGCTGATGGGACTCTTCCGGCCGACCCTGCTGCCCGGCCTCATGCTCGTCGTGGCGATCGGGTCCCACGCCTACTGGCTGGCGCGGGCCCTCGTCCTGGTGGCGCGCCGCTCCTGACCGCCCGGCGACTCAGGCGCGGAGGGTCCGGCGGAAGACCGCTTTGAAGCCGAAGTAGGCGAAGGCGTCCTTGAGGTTGGAGAAGAGACGCTTGGCCGGATGCATCGACGGATCGGTCACGTACTCGAGCGTCAGGCTCACCCGTTCCTCGCCTTCTCCCAGCGGTGTCACCGAGTGCCAGAGCTTGTTGCCGTTGAACACGATCAGCGTGCCCGGGTGCGTGGCCAGCTGCAGCTCGACCGGGCGGCGGGCCGGGTCGTCCTTGAAGAGCTGGCAGACGAGGCGGCTCGACGACTGCTCGATGAGCCCCAGGAGCACCGTGTAGCGGGCTCCCCGGTAGTACGACGTGTCGAAGTGAAAGCCGATGTGGTCGCCGGGCTCCGTGTAGAAGTAGAGCGCGCAGGAGTGGGGATCGCCGGCGGGGCACGGCTCCAGCCGTCGGCCCGTGAGGGCGGCGAGGAACTCGATGAACGCCGGGGCGCGGTAGAGCGCCACGATCGTCGGCGCCTGCTCGAGCAGCGTGTAGAAGCTCACGCTGCCCCCCTTCTTGTGGCGCGGAATGTAGTTGCGATTGATGGCCGGACGCACCTGCTGCACCTCGGCCAGCATGCGATCGATCAGCTCGGCGGGCAGCCATCGCTCCAGGTAGACGAACTCGTTCTGGTCCCAGTACGACCCCCGCACGGCCTCGATGTCGAGGCCGGCCAGGGCCTCTCGCACCGTGTCGGCGACCGACAGCGTGGCGTCGCTCATCCGCCCCTCCGAAACGCTCGTCTGATCAGGATCATACACGGCCGTATGTTACACTTCGGGTGCTTCGTCCATGCTACCGCCGTGCTGGGGCGCCGGCGGATATCTCATCTCGAGCTGAGGAGGCCGCTGTGGGATCCGTTCGAGTTGCCATCATCGGCGTAGGAAACTGCGCGTCGGCGCTCGTCCAAGGTGTTCACTACTACCAGAAGGCGCCCGTGGATGCGTTCATCCCCGGTCTGATGCACGCCCGCCTGGCCGGCTACCACGTCAGCGACATCGAATTCTCGGCCGCGTTCGACATCGACGCCGGCAAGGTCGGGCGCGACCTCGGCGAGGCGATCTTCCAGGCTCCCAACAACACCGTGCGCTTCGCCGAGGTGCCGAAGCTCGGCGTGCCGGTGCAGCGGGGCATGACCCACGACGGCCTCGGCCTCTATCTCTCTCAGATGATCCAGAAAGCGCCGGGCCCGACCGCCGACATCGCCGGGATCCTGCGCGAGACCCGCACCGAGGTGGTCGTCAACTTCCTGCCGGTCGGCAGCGAGATGGCCACCAAATGGTATGTCGAGCAGGTGCTGGAGGCCGGCTGTGCGTTCGTCAACTGCATCCCCGTCTTCATCGGGCGTGAGGCCTACTGGCGCCGCCGGTTCGAGGAACGGGGCCTGCCGGTGGTGGGCGACGACGTGAAGTCGCAGGTGGGCGCCACCATCGTGCATCGGGTCCTCACCCGGTTGTTCATGGACCGGGGCGTGCGCCTGGAGCGCACCAGCCAGCTCAACTTCGGCGGCAACACCGACTTCTACAACATGCTGGAGCGTGACCGGCTCGTCTCCAAGAAGGTGTCCAAGACCGACGCGGTGCGCTCGCAGCTGTCCCACGAGCTGGGCGCCGACCGCGTGCACATCGGCCCCAGCGACTACGTACCGTGGCTCGAGGACCGCAAGTGGGCCCACATCCGCCTGGAGGGCAAGGGCTTCGGTGATCAGCCCATCAACGTCGAGCTCAAGCTCGAGGTGTGGGATTCCCCGAACTCGGCCGGCGTGGTCATCGACGCCATCCGGTGCTGCAAGATCGCGCTCGATCGCGGCCTCAAGGGCGGGCTGCTGGCCCCCTCCGCGTACCTCATGAAGTCGCCGCCCGAACAATGGGCCGACGACGTGGCCCACGACCGGCTCGAGCGCTTCATCGCCGGCGAAGAATAGGTTGCCCTTCTCGTCACGAGCCGGGCGCCTCCTACGCCGGCTGGTGCGACGGTCATGTGCGCGGCCGCGCGTGACCCTGCTGCTGGCGGTGCTCCTGGCCGTCGCCTCGGTGGCGTACGCGTTCTTCGCGCTGAGGTTTGCCACCTCCGCGCGGGCGATGCTGCCGCCCGATGCCCCGTACATCCAGCGCTACGTCGAGTACGGCCGCGAGTTCGGCGACCTCGACGACGTGGTCATCGTGGTCGAGGCCACCTCGCTGCCGGAAGCCACGGTCTACGCTGGACAGCTGGTGCGCGAGCTGAAGGCGGCGCGAGTCCCGCTGACTCGCCTGGCCTACCGGATCGATCCCAAGCAGTTCGAGGGCCGGGCGCTGCTCTACCTGCCGCTGGACAAGCTGGAGGAGATCCGCGAGCGAATCTTCGACTACCAGGACTTCATGGAGTCCTTCGCCGGCCGGCCCACCCTCGACGAGCTCGTCGACGCCACGGCGACTCAGATCGCCAACGCCCTGGTCGGAGGCTTTCTCGACCTCGGCCTCTCCGACGGCAAGGGTGCGCTCGATCTCCGCTTCGTGAGCACCCTGGTCGGGCAGATCTCCACCCGGCTCGACCGGCCCGCGCCCTACCAGTCGCCGTGGGGGGCGCTCTTCTCGGTCGGCGGTGACAGCGCGAGCGCGGGCTACTTCCTGTCCGACGACCAGCGACTGCTGTTCATCCTGGCCGAGCCCGAGTCCAAGGAGGGCAGCTTCACCGCCGATCGCGCCTCCATCGAGGGCATTCGCGCGGCCGTCGCCCGGCTCAAGGACCAGTTCCCGAAGGTGAAGGTCGGCGTCACCGGCAAGCCGGCTCTCTCCAACGACGAGATGACGGCCGCCTTCCGCGATAGCCAGCGGGCGACCTACCTGGCCTTCGCCTTGACCCTCGGCCTGTTGCTGCTGGCCTTCCTGCGCGTCGGCAAGCCGATCGTCATGCTGGTCGTATTGAGCCTGAGCCTCTGCTGGTCCATCGGCGTGGCCACGCTGGTGGTGGGCCACCTGTCGCTCTTCTCCGTGATGTTCATCTCGATCGTGATCGGCATCGGCATCGACTACGGCATCTACTTCCTCTTCCGCTACGAAGAGGAGCTGTTCCTGGGCCGCAACCTCAAGGAAGCCATCGAGATCACCGCGGCCCGCACCGGCCCCGGGATGCTGCTGAGCGCCGTCACGGCCGCGGCGACGTTCTACGTGCTGACCCTCACGGATTTCCGGGGCGTGCAGGAGCTCGGCTTCATCGCCGGCAGCGCCATCCTGCTGGCCTGGGTGGCGATGATGACGGTGTTCCCGGCCACGCTGGTGCTGATGGACCGCCGCCACGCCGATCGGCCCCGCGGCACGATGCCGCGCGCGCTGGCGCTGGAGTCCATCCACGTGCCGTTCGTGGAGCGGCTCACCTACTATCCGAAGACGGTCCTGATCGGCGCGGGACTGGTCACCGCCGTCTCCGCGCTGGCGCTGGGCGGGGTGCAATTCGACTACAACCTCCTCAACCTCCAGGCCCGCGGGACGGAATCGGTCGTGTGGGAGAAGAAGATCCTGGCCACCTCCGGCCGCTCCGGGTTCGCCGCGATGGCCAGCGCCGACACGCTGGACGAGCTACGCACCAAGCAGGCGGCATTCCGCCGCGTCAAGACCGTGTCCGAGGTCGACTCGGCTCTGCTGTTGATCCCGGACCAGCAGGCCGAGAAGCGGAAGATCATCGCCGATTTCGCGCCGATCGTGGCCCCGGTCCGCCTCGGTCCCATGACGCCGCTGGACTTCGACCGCCTGATCACTGCGCTCGAGACCCTGCAGCGCCGCTTCACCATCGCCGGCGGCGAAGCGCCGCCCGGCGACACCCAGCGCCAGCTGACCCGCACCGCCGAGGACATCGGCCGCCTCGTCATCAAGCTGCGCCGGACCGACCGCGACGAGGCCATGGCCGCGCTGACCCTGCTGCAGCGGCAGATCCACAGCGACTTCGTGACGAGCTTTCACCGTCTGCAGAACAACCTCAACCCCCGCACGATCGGCCTGGCCGACGTGCCACCCGAGATCAAGCGCAAGTTCATCAGCTCCAGCGGCCGGTTCCTCATGCAGATTCACCCCGCGGTGAACATCTGGGACCGTGAGGGCGCCGAGCGCTTCGTGTCCGATCTCCGCGCGGTGGATCCCGATGTCACCGGCACGCCGGTCATCACCTACGAGGCGATCCGGCTGATGGAGCGGGCGTACAAGCAGGGCACGCTCTACGCGATCGTGGTGGTGAGCGGGCTGACCTTCTTGATGCTGCGCCGCGTGCGCGAGACGCTGCTGGCGCTGCTGCCCCTGGCGCTGGGCCTGATCTGGACGGCCGGGCTCATGCGAGTCTTCGATCTCAAGTTCAACCTGGGCAACGTGTTCGGCCTGCCCCTGATCCTGGGGGCCGCCGCCGAGTACGGGTTGAATCTCGTGATGCGGTTCATGGAGGGCCGCGAGCACGGCGGCCCGCTGGTCGCGCGCTCGACCGTCATGGGCGTGCTGGTGGCCGGCCTCACGACGATCGCCGGCTTCGGCAGCCTCATGCTGGCCGATCACCGCGGCATCTTCGGCCTCGGCCTGCTCCTCACGCTCGGCACGGCGGCGAGCCTGATCGCCTCGCTGATCGTGCTGCCCGTGCTCCTGCGCCTGCGACAGCGCACCGGCGGTCCGACCCCGCCCGAGCCCACGGCCCTGATCCGGATCGTCCCGGTCGAGCCCGTCTTCGAGCGCGGAAGCGCGTAGTGATCGTCACGCCCCGGGGAACCCGGGGCGCTCCTCGGTTCTGCGTGTAGCCGCGGCGTTTCCTCTGTAGCGCGCTCAGTCATCTGCTGCTCGGTCAGTCCTTGCGGGTTACCTGGATGAGGTTGGAGTGGAGTGCGGGGCCGCCGCCCATGTCGGTGACGCGGTCGTCGGTCAGGAAGTTCACGCCATGGCCGTCGGGGTGGAAGCGGTGCCACCAGATTCCCTCGATCACGGCCACGCCCGGGCGGGTGGCGTCGGTCACCCGGGCCTTGAAGCTCGCGCCGCCCCGTGCGCTCTCGACGAAGACCCGGTCGCCATCGGCAATCTCGCGCGCCGCCGCGTCGGCGGGCGCCAGCATCACCGTCGGGCTCCCCTGCCGCCGCCGTAGACGCTCGGACTGGCTGAACGACGAGTTCAGGAAGAACCGGTTCGGCGGGACGATGCACTGCAGCGGATAGCGCTCGGCGAGCGCAGCGTCGTCCGGTCCCTCGACCAGCGGCGTCCAGGTGGGCAGTGCCGGCATTCCCCGGGCCGCCATCCGCTCGGAGTACAGCTCGACCTTGCCCGACGCGGTGGGCGCGCCGTTGGCAAACGGCAGGTACGGCCGCGGTAGATTCAGACGGACCGAGCCCTCGGCGGCCAGCCGCTCGTAGGTGATGCCCCGCACCGGCTCACTCCCGCCGGCCAGGCACGCGCGGATCAGTGCGGCCGGCGTCTTCGCGTAGTGCGTCGTGGCCACGCCGAGAGCGCGCGCGAGCATCGCGCAGACCTCCCAGTTGGAGCGCGCCTCGCCGTGTGGCGGCAGCACCGGCCGGGCGAGCTGCAGATAGAATTGCCCGTACGAGCGGTAGAGATCCTCGTGCTCCATCGAGGTGGTGGCCGGCAGTACGAGGTCGGCGTAGCGCGCGGTGTCGGTCATCACCTGCTCGTGCACGACGGTGAAGAGGTCCTCGCGCGCCAGCCCCTGCAGCACCAGCGTCTGGTTGGGGCACACCGCGGCCGGGTTGGAGCTGTACACGTAGAGCGCCTTGACCGGCGGCGCCAGCGCCGGATCGGTCAGCGCGCGGCCGAGCTGGATCATGTTGACCACGCGCGGCGCCGGCCGCGGCAGCAGATCGGGGCGCTCGAAGACGGTGAGGTCGAGGCCGAAGGCGCCGCCGGAGGAGAGCAGCGCACCACCGTGGGGATCGGCGTAGGCGCCGGTGAGCGCAGGCAAACAGGCCAGCGTGCGGCACGTCATGCCGCCGTTGTCGTGGCGGGAGATTCCGATGCCGATGCGGAGGAACGCGCGGCGGGTCGCGCCGTAGCGGCGGGCGAACGCGGTGATGGTCGCGGCGGGCAGCCCGACAATCGAAGCCACCCGCTCCGGCGTCCAGGGGCTCAGGTGCTCGGCGAGCCGATCGAAGCCCAGGGTGGCGCGCGCGATGTACTCCCGGTCGAGCAGATCCTCGCGCACCAGGACGTGCATCATCGCCAGAGCCAGGGCGCCGTCGGTGCCGGGACGGACCATCAGGTGCTCGTCGGCCTGCTGCGCCGTCGGCGTGCGGTAGGGATCGATGACGACGACGTGCGCGCCACGGGCTCGCGCCTGCTTGACCAGCGTCATCACGTTGATCGTCGAGTAGGCGGCGTTGATCCCCCACAGCACCACCAGGTCGGCGCCCACCATCTGCTCGGAGTCGTTGCCGCTGACCACGCCCAGCGTGGCCCGCCATCCCGCGTAGGCGGTGGAGACGCAGATCGTGCGGTCGAGCTGGCTGGCGCCCAGCGCGTGGAAGAGCGCGTGCCCGGCGTGGTACTGCACCTGCCCCATGGAGCCGGCGTAGGAGAACGGCAGGATCGCCTCGGCCCCGTCGGCCGCGATGATCTCCCGCCACCGGCGGACGATCTCCGCCATCACGTCGTCCCAGGCGATCGGCTCGAAGTGTCCCTGCCCTTTGGGCCCCACGCGGCGCAGGGGCCGTGAGATCCGCAGCGGCGAGTGCACGCGCTCGCCGTACTCGCGCACCTTGCCGCAGATCAGGCCCTGGGTGAAGCCGTGCCGAGCATCACCGGTGACCGTGACGAGGCGGCCGTTGTCGACGTGCACCTCGAGGCTGCAGCAGGACGGGCAGTCGTGCGGACAGACTGAATGCATTCCCAGAATTCTAGACTATGATGGCGCGATGTTCAGCGGCCTGAGGCGGCTGAATCCGTTCAAGACGGCCGAGGGCCGTCGTCTCGCGCTCCTGTTCGGGGTCGTCTACTTCGCACAGGGCATGTGGTACCTGCCGAACCAGACGATCACGATCATCTTCAAGGACGCGGGGTACAACGCCGGACGCATCGCCGACTTCTTCGCGGTCAGCGCGACGCCGTGGCTGATCAAGCCGCTCTACGGACTGCTCTCGGATTTCTTCCCGATCTTCGGGCGGCGGCGGGTCAGCTATCTCGTCCTGACGTCCTCGCTGGCCGCCACGGCGGCGTTCCTGGCCGCGGCCGCCGGCACCTCCGAATACTGGCCGCTGCTCGTGCTGTTCGCGACGATGGGGTTCGGGCTCGCCTTCACCGACGTGCTGGCCGACGCGCTCATGGTGGAGAACGGCCGCGAGCACGGGCTGACCGGGGCCTTCCAGTCCGTGCAGTGGGCGGCGATCTACACCTCGTCGATCCTGGTCGGTCTCATCGGTGGGTGGATGGCCCAGCGGCGCAATCTGGTTGGCGCCTTCCTGCTCGCCGGGTGCTTTCCGGTCATCTCGCTGGCCATCGTCAGCGCCTTCGCGCGGGAGAAACGGGCGCAGCGGGATCGGGCCGCGCTCATGCAGCGTCTCACCGCCGTCCGGAACGCGCTGCGCGCCCGCAACGTCTGGCTGGTGGCCGGCTTCATCTTCTTCTTCACGTTCAGTCCGTCGTTCGGGCCGGGCTTTCTCTTCTACCAGACCGACACGCTAGGGTTCAGTCAGCAGTTCATCGGTTCCCTGAACGCGCTGCAGTCGTTCGGCTCCGTGCTCGGCGCGCTGACCTACGCGCCGTTGTCACGCCGCTGGCCGCTGCGGCGCACCATCAACCTGAGCATCGCCCTCAGCGCGGTGGGGACGATCATCTACCTGCTCTATCGGGGGCCGTGGTCGGGTGCGGCGATCGACTTCACCTACGGCTGGATCTACATGGTGACGACGCTGGCTCTGCTGGATCTCGCCGCCCGGGTGTGTCCGAGCCACGTCGAGGGGGCCTTCTTCGCGCTGCTGATGTCGGTCTACAACGCCGGCATCCAGGGCTCGCAGTGGACGGGCGGACACCTGTTCGATTCGGTCGGCTTCGAGCGGCTGGTCCTGATCTCGACGGCGGCGACCCTGCTGACCTTCATCCTCGTGCCGTTCGTCCACGTCGACCGCATCGAAGCGTCGAGCACGGCGGCGGCCGCCGCCGCGGAGGCGGCACACAAGGCCGCGCACCATTCACGAACTCGCCGCCACCGCGTTTCGTCTGGTCTCGACGATTCGGATTCGGGGTCGGGCTCCGGACACTAGCCTGGCGGTGGGGCAACGCGCGCGGCGGAGTCCTGCGCGGCGGCGGTGAAGATTCCCCGCGTCATGAGCGCGGCGCTGGCCGCCGCCCGCGCGGTGTAGATCTCGGCCCGCAGCGCGTGGGCGGCGCTATCATCGGGCGCCGCCTGCACCGCCCAGTCGATCAGGTGGCTGGCCAGCGCCAGGTCGTCACGCGCGGCCAGCTCGCGGGCGCGCGCCACCAGACCTTCGACGCCGCCGGCCAGGCGCGCGACCTCGCCGGCCAGCGCGGCGCCCGCCGCGGGCTTGAGGTGCGAGGCGACGCCGTCCCACCAGCCGCCGTAGCGGCGCCAGATGTTACGGACGACGTAGTCGGGCTCGTCGTAGACCGGCTGCAGATAGGGGCGATCGGCCAGGTGCGCGGGCGGCCGCACCTCGGCCAGGATCGAGTCGAGCGTGGCCCCGGCGTTCATGCGGGCGACGGTCTCGCGCTCGAGCGTCTCCAGCCACTCGGCGGTGTCGCCGAGCGCCTGGCGGATGCGGGCGGCGCCGAAGATCGGCGGCCCGTGGCCGGGGATCAGCAGCTCGGGCTCGAGCGCACGCATGGCGCGCAGGGACACCGCCCAGTCGCCGGCGTAGCGCTGAACCTTCTGCGGGTTGCCGGCGTTGGGCGCGACCCAGATGAACTGATCGCCGGTCCAGAGAATCCGGCGCTCGTGCCACCACACCCAGGTGTGGTCGTCGGTCTCGCCGCGCGCGTGATGCAGCTCGAGCGTGATCTCCCCCGGGGTGAAGCCCATCACGTCGTCGTAAGCGACGTCGGGATCGTCGTAGTCCATCGGCCAGGTGGGCGCGATGCCGAACTGGCGGGCGTTGATGAGCGCGTTGTAGCCGTTGGTCTGGCGATACCGCGCAAAGCGGGCGGCCACGTTGCGATGCCCGATGATGTACGGCCGCGGCCAGCCCTGCTCGCGCGCCTGGGCCAGGAACGGCGGCAGCCCGAGCGCGTGGTCGGCGTGGCCGTGCGTGTAGATGGCGGCGAACACGGGGGCGTCACTGACGGAGCGGACGAGCGCGAAGGTCCGGGCGCGGGCGGCGTAGTTCGAGGTATCGATCAGTACCAGGCCGCACTGGTCCGCACCACGGTCATGTTGGCGAAGGTGTGCAGGAAGATGACGCCGGGCACGATCTCCTCGGCCCGGCCGGTCGGCTTCCAGAGCTGGCCGGCCGGCACCGCTCCCGACCAGCCGGCCTCGGCCAGGTCGCGGATCGTGCCGCTCACGGCGGATTCTCGTCAGGGTGGACCCGGTGCGCGGCGGCGCTCCACGCGCGACGCAGCCAGCGGACCGCACGCGCCACGTCCTCTTCGCTCTCGATCAGCACCTCGATCCAGCCGCGCTGGGCGAACCGCCGGTGCGGTCGCACGCCCGCCTCGCGCAGCGCGCGCGGCTGATCCGCCGGCGCCAGGCGGATCCACAGGTCGTGGTCCTTATCGCGCAGCGGGAAGCAGGCGAAGAGGTGGTCACCGACGAAGTAGCCCCAGCGACCGAACATGGGCGTGATGCGCACACCGTCCCAGGCGCCCAGCGTGGCGTTCAGCGCGCGGGCCGGGCCGGTGCCCCCGCGGTCGAGGGCGCGCCGGGTCTTGCGGCCGTGGCCCACGCCGCGGACGCGTCGTTTGCCGCGCGCGGACTCCCGTTTCACCGCTGCGCATTCTGCCATTGACAGCCTTGCTCGGGCCATGCGAAAAGGAGCGGCCAATTTTCTGCGGCTCCAGGAGATCCCATGGCCCGAAATCCCCGACTTCATTACGATCCCGTCGAGGGCGCCGATCAGCTCTTCACGGATTCGTTCGTCGAATACCTGCTGGCCCTGCACGATCGGCTGAACGCCCAGATCGGCTCGCTGCTCGAGGCCCGCCACGTCGCGCTCCAGCGCGCCCTGAGCCAGGGCGTGCTGCCCAGCCGCCCCAGCCGCGATGCCGGCGGTGACTGGAAAGTTCCGGCCGTGCCCGCCGACTTGCAGAAGCCCGGCATCGAGATCTCGGGCCCGTGCTCGATCACCTCCATGTTCATCAACGCGCTGAATCCCGGCCCGGAGGGCGAGCGCGCCGAGGGGGATCTCGACGACGACGAGGACTCCGGCGGTCACCGGCTGATCGACAGCGTGCGGGCCGCGCACAACCGGGTGGCCGCCGTCCAGCGCGAGCTGTACTTCCGTGACGCCGAGCGCAAGCGCGAGTACAAGATCGCCGAGGGCGAACTGCCGTTCTTCATGCATCGCGAGCGCGGCATCCACCTGGTCGAGCCCGACGTCACGGTCGACGGCACGCCGGTCAACGCCGCAATCCTCGGGACCGCGCTGACGCTCTTCCACGCCGGGCGGGCTCAGGCCGAGCGCGGCCAGGGCATCTATTTCTACCTGCCCAAGCTGGAGTTCGCGCCCGAGGCGCGCGTCTACCGTGATCTCTTCGATCTGAGCCGCGAGCGGGTGCCCTGGCTACGCGACGCCACGATCCGCGCCATCGTGCTCGTCGAGTCGTTGCCGTGCGTGTTCGAGATGGAGGCGATGCTGCAGGAGCTCGGCCCCTACGCGGCCGGCCTCAACGCCGCCCGCTGGGATCTCAAGGCCTCGATCTTCGAGTGGGTGATGGCCGATCCGGCCTCGGTGTGGCCGGACCGTTTCGGGGTGGACATCAAGAGCACGCCGTTCCTGGCCAACATCTTCCGGCGGCTGGTGGCCATCTGTCTCAAGCACGGCGCCGTGCCGATCGGCGGCATGGCCACCGCGCTGCCCAACCCCGATCCCGAGGTCAATCGCGTCGCCGCCGAGTCCATCCGCAAGGACAAGGAGTGGGAAGCCGCGCAGGGCTTCATCCGGGCCTGGGTCGCGCACATCTTCCACATGAAGACCGCGGCCGATCCGTTCCGTCAGCTCATCGCCTCCGGCTGGAAGCCGACGGCGCAGATGGCCGATCCCGCGAACTATCCGGTCAAGATCGAGGTGCCGGCGGGGCCGATCACGGTCGAGGGCACCCGGCGCAACGCTCGGATGATCATCGAGTACGTCGAGGGCTGGCTCAACGGCCGCGGCGCCAAGGGCATCGACAGCCTGGAGGGCAAGCCCGGCGTGCACCCGGCGCTGATGGAGGATCTCGCCACCGGACGCATGTCGGTGGCCCAGGTCGCCCAGCGTATCCGTCACGCCACGCGCACGACCGAGGGCCCGGCGGCGAGCCACGACTTCGCGCTGGTCAAGCGACTGCTCCAGGAGGAGCTGGAGGACATCTTGAGCAAGCGGCCGGCGGATGCGGCGATGCAGACGCGCTACAAGAAGGCGCTGAAGATCTCGGTGCGCTGGATCAAGAATTACACGGAGCTGGATTTCAGGAGCCTGGCGAGTTACACACGGCCGGAGCTTGACGCGATCGCGGCGGCGAGCGATTCCTTTTAAAGGGTGGGGGGCCCCGATATGGCCCCCCACACCCCCCGAAGCTTTTGTCACGCTCCGGCTTCGCCGGAGCGCTTTTCGCTGGTGCCAAAGCAACGGCGAGCAGATCCGATCGTGTAGGTCGCGCAAGGCCAAGCATTGTCGAGTTTCGTAGTCGCGTCTCATAGCCACGCTCGCAGTCGCGCTTCGCCGTAAGGATCGCGTCGGGTGTCGCGGCGAAGTGGGTGTGCGCGAGGAAGCCCGGGAGTGGGTGCAGGATGCGGATCGTGGCGTGGAATATTCGAGCGGGTGGTGGCGTGCGGGTCGGGCGGATCGCGCGGCAGATCGCGCGGTGGGCGCCGGACGTCGTGGCGCTCTCGGAGTTCCGGGCGACGGCACCCAGTCTGGCGCTGGCCGGCTCGCTCGCCCGTCAGGGGCTGTCGCATCAGCTCACCACGGCGGATCCCGCGCGTGACGGCCTCAATGCCCTGCTGGTCGCCGCACGCCGACCGCTACGACGGCTGCGGCTGCGGGCGGCGCCGAGCGAGCCCGGCCGCTGGCTCCTGGTCACCGTGGATGGCACCCCTCCGCTGGTGATCGGCGCCATGCACGTCCCAAATCGGGTGAGCGGTCGGAAGTACCCCTACCTCGACGCGGTGCTGGGCTGCGCGCGCCGCTGGACGCTGGGCCCCGCGCTGCTCGTCGGCGACACCAACTCCGGCCGCCGCGATATCGACGAGGAATCGCCGGCGTTCAGCGAGCGCGAGGAGGGATGGATCGACGCGCTCGCCGCCTGCGGCTGGCTCGACGCCTTCCGCCACCTCCGCGCCGACACGCGAGCCTACACGTGGTACTCGCCCAACGGGCGCAACGGATTCCGGATCGACCAGGCCTTCGTCAACGCCGCGCTGCTCGCGCGGCTCAAGGACGCCAGCTACGTGTGGGGCGGCGCGTCCCGCCGCCGCCGCCGCACCGCACTCAGCGACCACGCCGCCCTCCTCATCGACCTCGCGGAAGGCTAGAACGTCGAACGGCTCCCCGAGCGCCGGGCCTCCAACACGTCACGCACCGTCGAGAAGCGCCCTGGCTCCGCCGGGGCACGGATCATGGGGGGTATGGGCCCAGACGACGACGCTCGCGCAGCGCCACGGCTCCGAGGTTGTGAAGAAATCCGTGGCGGCGCTGGGGCGAGCGCGGCGACACTGCGCGCATGAATGACGCCCTGTTCCCGTTACCGCCGACGATCGCGCGTCCGATGGAGGCCGCCCCGGCCGAGGCGCGGCTGCTCCGGCCGAATCGCCAGCAAT